>Ga0306924_10005645_pt1 | contig 12362 bp, 10 predicted proteins | sample sta12Can44000111_FD_203756 | JGI IMG/M metagenome (GOLD analysis project Ga0306924, IMG submission 203756) | Lab enrichment of tropical soil microbial communities from Luquillo Experimental Forest, Puerto Rico - statanox.12C.anox.44.000.111 (v2)... | ecosystem: Environmental > Terrestrial >... | reverse complement strand
CTCGTCGGCGACCAGCAACCTCGGCTCGCACGACAATGCGATGGCGATCGCCACCCGTTGCCGCATGCCGCCTGATAGCTGGTGGGGGTATTGCCGCAAGCGCTGCTCGGGTGCCGGGATGCCGACCTCGCCAAGCAGATCGACCGCCCGGCGCTGGGCTGCCGCAGCGTCGATCTCCAAATGCTCGCGCAACGTCTCGATGATTTGCCGGCCGATCGTCAGCACCGGATTGAGCGAGGTCATTGGATCCTGAAACACGACGGCCATCGACCGGCTGCGCAGCCGGCGCAGTGCCTCGGCATCGAGACTGCCGAGCTCCCGGCCGTCGAACAGCACCCGGCCGGCGATCCGCGCGCGGCGCGGCGCCAGCTGCAAGATCGCCCGCGACAACATTGTCTTGCCCGAGCCGGATTCGCCGACGATACCGAGAGTGCGACCTGCTTCGAGCTCGAGATCGACCTCGTCGACCGCACGCAGGGGACCACGCAGGGTCGGCAGGTCGACCGACAGCCCCTCGACCGCAAGCAGGGTAGCGCCGGTCACAGCGCCGCTTGCCGCGGATCGGTTGCGGCACGCAGCCGATCGCCGACCAGGTTGAAGGCTAGCACCGTCAGGAACATTGCGGCGGCCGGCAAAAACGCGATCGATGGTGCGGTGTCGAGGCTGTCGCGGCCCTCGGCGATCATGCCGCCCCAGCTGGGCGCCGGCGGCGGCACGCCGAGACCGAGAAAGCTCAGCGCGCCTTCGACGACGATGATCACTGCGACCGCGAGCAGAAAAAAAGCGATCAGCGGCAAAGCGATGTTCGGCAGCAGCTCGCGCACCAGGATACGCACGTGGCCGCCGCCCAGCGCCCGCGCCGCGGTGACGAAGTCGCGTCCGGCGAAAGCCAAGGTTGCGGCGCGCGCCACTCGGGTGAGGCTCGGAATGCTGAGGATGCCGAGGGTGATCGTGATGTTGAGCACCGACTGGCCAAGATAGGTGGTGATCGCCAGTGCCAGCACCAGCGGCGGAAACGCCAGCAGGATATCAACCCCGGCGACCACCAGGGTCTCGACACGGCCGCGGAAATAGCCTGCGAGCATCCCCAGCCCACCACCGATCGAGAGGCCGAGGAGCGGCGCGATCAGCCCGACAGTCAGCGAGATGCGGGCGCCGAACACCAGGCGGCTCAGAACGTCGCGGCCGAGCGCATCGGTGCCGAGCCAGTGATCCGCACTGGGCCCGGCCCGACGGGCCAGCAGATCGATGTCCGACGGGCTCGCGAGCGGCAACCAATCGGCGGCAATCGCGGCGGCCATGACCATCGCAATCCACGCAAGCGCCAGCCAGAATGCAAAGTCGGCTCGACGTGCCGGAGCCAGCGGGGCTTGATCGAGGTCGACGTCAAGCGCGGCCATGGCGGATCCGCGGATCGAGCACGCCATAGAGCAGGTCGACGACAAAATTGATCATCACGAACCCGGTTGCGACAAACAGCACCACACCCTGCAGGACGACAAAGTCGCGCGTGTTGATCGCGCCGATCAGCAGCCGGCCGATGCCGGGCAATGCAAAGATCGTCTCGACCAGCACGGTACCGCCGATCAGCCGCCCGATATTGATGCCGGTCACCGTCACCAGCGTGAGCGAAGACGGTTTCAGCGCGTGCACGAGCAGGATGCGCCAGCGCCTGAGGCCCTTGGCGGTGGCCATCGCGATGTAATCTTCCTGCAATGTCGCGATCATGTCAGAGCGCAGCACGCGCATCAGCACCGGCCATTCGCCGAAGCCCAATGTGACGGCCGGCAGCACGAAGCAGCGCAGGTTCCCGACGATGTCCTCGTCGAGCGGCACATATCCAGTGGCCGGCAGCCATTTGAGCCTTACCGAGAAGAGGTAGATCAGCACGATTGCCAGCATGAATGCCGGCACCGACAGCTTGCCGAAGGCGATCACCGTCATCACGCGGTCGACGACGCTGCCATTGCGGACCGCGCACAAGATGCCGAGCGGCACGCCGATCGCAAGGGCGATCAGCTGAGCGAACAGCATCAGCTCGAGGGTCACCGGCAGACGTTGGAGGATCGCCGACAGCACCTTCTCGCCGGTGCGCAGCGAGCGGCCGAGATCGCCGATCAGCGCGCTGCCGAGCCAATGCAGGTATTGCACGGCGAGCGGCTGGTCGAGCCCCATCTCGCTGCGCAATGCCGCGACCCTTTCCGGCGTCGCCTCATCGGCGAGCATGGCGACCGCCAGATCTCCGGGCAGCAGTGCGGCGACCAGGAAAGTCAGCAGACTGACGGCGATCAGGACCGGGACGAGATAGAGCAGCCGGCGGCTGACAAACCCCAGCATCGCTTTAGCCGGGTGAGGGAGAGGCTTCCGGCTGCATCTATGGGAACCGCGCGGTGGCCACGGCGCCCCTCACCCGACCCTCTCCCCGCAAGCGGGGCGAGGGAGGTTGCCTGCCTGATGCGCCAATTTCATTTCGTTTCGTCGCTGGAAGGCCCTTTATTCGAGCCAAGCCTCCGAAATGTCGATCACGTCGCTATAGAGCTTCGCCACACCCTTCAGCTTGGGCTTGGCGATGGCGTAGTAGGTGTTCTGGAATGTCCAGAACCACGGGACCTCGCGGTTGATGATCTTGGCGACCTCGCAATAGTCCTTGACCCGCGCCGGCTGGTCGGCGGTAGCGCGGGCGCGCTCCAGCAGCTTGTCGAGCTCAGGGTTCGAATACTGCGCCAGATTGACCGGGCTGCCGGTGTGGAAGTTGGCGTACATTTGAGCGCCGGGGTCGACGGAATCGACGATACGCCACGGCGTCAGCTGGAAATCGTGCTTGAACGCCTTGGTCGGGATCGTGGTCTGGTCGACCTGATCGAGCTGCACGTCGGCGCCGACCTCTTTCCACAGCTGCTGCAGGATCTGCCCGCCTTGGCGGCCGCGCGGCGTGGCCGTTACGACCATCTTGAACGACACCGGCTTGCCATAGTCCTTCAGTAGCTCCTTCGCCTTTGCCGGGTCGTAGGGGAGCGCGCCGACATCCTGGCACTTTACCCATGAGCCGGCGCCATAAGGATCCTGCGCCGGCCGCAACAGCCCGTTCGAGACTGCCTGCGAAATCTTTTCACGGTCGATCGCCATGACCAGCGCCTGGCGCACCCGCAAATCGTCGAACGGTGCAACTTTGGTGTTGAACGCGGCGACTGCAGCGCCGGACCCGGTGTATTCATAAACGACCAGCGACTTGTCCTTCTGGGCCTTCTCGATATTGTCGAAATTATCGTCCCAGATGATGTCGGTCTCGCCGGCTTGGAGACTCGCGAACCGCGCTTGCGCATCGGGCAGTGGTCGCAAGACCACCTTGTCGAGCCGCGGGTAGCCGGGGCGCCAATAATTAGGATTGCGCTCCAGAACCAGCCGGTCGCCGGCGACCCAGGATTTCAACACGAACGGACCGGTGCCAACCGGGTTGCGGTTGTAGTCTTTCCCCAACCGCTCGACCGCCGTCGGGGAATGGTAGGCGGTGGTGACCCCTGGGGCCGCCAGCCGCGCCGGTATGTTGATCGCGGGATCGCGCAGGCGGAAAATTACGGTCAGCTCGCCCGGCGCCTCGATCTCCGCAATACTCGACAGATAGAACGCACAAGCGCAGTGATTGTTCGGGTCGCGCATGCGATCGTAGTTGAACTTGATCGCCTGCGCGTTGAGCGGGGTGCCGTCCGAGAACTTGACCCCGGGCTGCAATTTGAACGTCCAGGTCTTGAAGTCTTCCGAGGAAGTCCAGGATTGCGCGAGCTTGGGTTGCGGCGCGCCCTCTTCGTCGAGCCGGGTCAATGTGTCGAACAAGAGTGCTGCCGCCGATCTCGCAGCGGTGTCATAGACACCGACTCTCAGTTGATCGAACCCCGCAATGTCGAGCTCGAGCCCGAGCGTCGCGGTGCCGCCTCGCTTCTGCGCCGCCGCCGGCGCGGCGAGCAAACCGAGGGCCAGCACCGCCGTCGCCGTCTTCCACATTGTCGCCTCCCTTGGTTCGTCGGTCCGGAGCTCTCTTGGGTTCTAGGCGCGGCCCCAGAGCCGTTTTGACGCGATCGCAGCACCGTCGACCATCGCACCCAGCTTTTTGAAGGCTATGTCGGGGTCGATCTTGCCGTAGCCGGCAAAAGTGCCGAACCCGCAATCGGTGCCGGCGATCACCCGCTCGCGGCCGACGATGTCGGCGAATTGGCAGATGCGCTGGGCAACGAGCTCGGGGTGCTCGACATAATTGGTCGAGGTGTCGAGCACCCCTGGTATCAGGATCTTGTCGTCGGGCAATTTTGTCTCTCGCCACACATTCCATTCGTGCGCATGCCGCGGATTGGCGGCCTCGACGACCAAGGCCTGGGGCTTGGCCTTGACCAGGATCGGGGCGACCTTGGCGAAGGCGATGTCGTGGTCGTGCGGCCCCTCGTAATTGCCCCAGCAGATATGGATGCGTGCGCGTTCCGCCGGGACATTGCGCAACGCATTGTTCAGCACATCGACATGGAACGCCGCGCGCTTGAGAAACTCGGCTTCGCCGAGCTCCTGAAAGCTCGTGTGACGGGCCATGGCGAGATCCGGGCAATCGAGCTGCAAGACAAAGCCGGCTTTGACGATCGCCTCGTATTCGTCCTGCATCGCTGCGGCGATGGCTTCGACATAGGCCTCGTGCGAGGGATAATGCCGGTTGGTCTGGAACACCGGGACGAGGCCGGGGGAGGCAGCGGTCATAAACCCTTCGACGACCTGGACCTGGGCCAGCGCGTCCTTGAGATTGGCGAGGTCGTGCTCGAGTGGTGCCCGGTCGCGCACCGCGACTGGGCCGGTGCACACCGCGCGTCGTGCGACATTGGCGCCGGTCATCCGCTCGTAGGCGGCGAGAAAATTCGGGTGGTCGCGCGTGTCGAGCCGCGGCTTGGCCGGTTCGTGACCGGAGAAGCCCGAGAGGCGATCGGCGACATAGGTCGAGTAGCCGGGCTTTGACATCTCGCCATCATTGACGATGTCGATGCCGGTTTGCGCCTGGCGCTTGACGATGTCGAAGACCGCCTGCCGCGTCAGGCGGTCGAGCGCCGCCGTGTCGTAGGCTTGGTTCTGGTCCTTGCGCACCAGCAGCTCCTTGAGCTCGGGCGGGCGCGGCAGGCTCCCGACATGGGTCGTCAGAATGCGGTCTTGGCTCGTCTTCATCGGCTTCACCCCCTCGTAAGACACTGCAGAATGCCTCGCGGTGCTTCGGCCCGCAAGCTGGAGAGAAAGGTTGATAGCGAAAACCGTCCAATTTATGTTATCAGACCAGTCAAGAGACCAGCGGAGGGCCTCGTGATGAACGTGTCGGTTGGCAAGCGGTGGGAGGAATTCGTCGCTAGCCTCGTCGCGACGGGGCGCTACGGCTCGTCGAGCGAGGTAGTACGCGAAGGGCTCCGGCTGGTCGAAGAGCGCGAAGCCAGGCTCAAGGCACTTCGGAACACGTTGAACGCGTCGATAGAGCGCGGGGGGAGCTTTACCGACGAAGAAGTAGCCGCCAGCATCGAGGAGCATCTCAGAGCGACCGACCCGTCGTAGCGAAGCCGGTGGCGAGACTTCGCTACGCGGCCGCGGCTCGCGATGACCTGATCAATATCGCCGGTACATTGCGCGCCAAAGCGGGAGTACAATTCTCGCGAAGCAGTTCACCGATCGGTTGCGCCGCAAATTCGCCGATCTCGCTGCGTCACCCCTTACAATGGGCCGTTCGCGACCGGAATTGCGCCCCGACATGCGCAGCGTCGCGTTCGGTAATTACGCGATTCTCTTTCGATACTCGAGAAACACATTGGAGGTGGTCAATATTTTGGAAGGGCACCGGGATTTTGGCGCATTCTTTGACGAGGAGAATCCCTGACGCCCGATACGGCCCCAACGGAAAGGTTACCGCTGCTATTACTCGATCACCTCGTCGGCGAGGCCGAGGAGCGTGTATGGGAGCGTGAGACCCAGCGCCTTGGCGGTCTTGAGGTTGATCACCAGCTCGAATTTGGTCGGCTGCTCGACCGGGAGATCGGCCGGGTTGGCGCCCTTTAAGATTTCGTCCACAAAGGCCGCCGCGCGGCGGTGCATGTCGGCATAGTTGGTCCCGTAAGACATCAGCCCACCCGCCTCCACGTGCATCTTTGAGTTCGAGTCCAGCAACCGGAATTCGGGTCCCAGAGGACGCCGACGCGTTTAGCCTCAGGAACCGCCGTAATAAGCAACCCCAGCCATTTGGCTGCGAAGTCACCTGTTTGCAGGCTCACCCCGGTGAGATTCCCGCCTGGCTGCGCCAGCGCGGGAACCAGGCCCAAACCAAAAGGATCGGAAATCCGAGTAAAGACGACCGGTATTCTCTGGGTTGCGAGTTTAGCCGCCCGCGTCGCCGGTGTACCGACAGCGAGGATTGACGTCCGGGCGAAGCCGAACCAGTTCGCTGGCGAGGTGTGCGAGCACGCCATTATCTCCTGCAGCACGGCGCGGTTCGAAGGTGATGTTCTGCCCTTCGACCCAGCCGAGGTCCCGCAGTCCTTGCGCCAATGGCTCGAAGGACGTGGCTCCCAGCGCCGGGCTCTCGTCCGACAGGATGCCCAATAGCGGGACCTTTGTGGGTTGCTGCGCATCCGCCGAGAACGGCCCGGCGAAAATACCGAACACAAACGCAACGACGAGCGTGGTCCGTCCGATCCTCATGCGGTCACGTCTCGTAAAGCCGGGAGAACCGGGTCAATCTGTTCCAACGGCTGGCGCGGCTGCGACGGCGCAAGCCGCATGTAGGCCGCCAGCTCTTCCTGCGGCAGGCGGCCGACGATCCGGCCGATATCGGCGAAGCGTATGCCCTGCCTCAGTAAATAAACCAGATAGGTATGGCGCAACGCCCGTAAGCTCATCTCGTCGGCGCCGTCGAGCCCGGCATCGTAAGCGGCGTACATGACGAGGTTGCGGATGTCGTCGAGCGGTAAAGGACCGCCGGACGAGCTGCGCAATACATGCCCCTCCGCGCGCGGCTCGGACGCCCGGCGTGCCGTCAACAACTGACGGAGCGGATCATTGAGCGGCAGGGTGCGGGGGGATTCGCCGCCCACCCGGATCGTGCCGCCCGCGAGGTCGATCTGATCCCAAGCGAGTGCCGCGATCTCCTCGGCGCTCAAGCCGCTGAGCAGGCCGATCACCACCAGGCGTCCGTCATTGTTCGCCGCCTGCAGCAGCGCGGCCATCTCGGTGTCGGTCAATTCGCGCGGCAGGGGGTCGGGCGGCGGCAAGCGGGCGGTCTCGGCAGTGAGCAGAGGAGGGGAGGCGGCCTCGCTACTGCGTCCGACCGCCACCGGCCACCAGGGCTGCCGTTCGGCGGCGGTCGGTTCCGGCTCGGGGCGGGAAAAGAACTCGACGAGCCATACGGCGAGAAACCCGAGTGCCGCGGCTGCGCCGAGGCTGATGCCGGCGTCGCGGGCGTAAAGCGGTCGCCACGGCAGTTGCGGCACGGTTGCCGCTTCGAGGATTTCCACCTGCGGGGCGATCTCGCTGTCGCTCGCTTCCAGTCGCGCCAGGCGGTCGGAAGCGGCGCGGTGCAGGTGTTCGAGATGGGTCAGGTCCTCCTGCATCGCCTTGTACTCGCCAAAGCGGACGATGAAGGTCTGCACCGCACTCTTGTTGTCGCTGATCTGCTGCTGCAATTGCTCGACGGCTCCACGGGCGGCGGTCACTTTTGCTTCCGCTTCGGCCACCGCGGCTCGCTGACCGGCGGTGCGCGCGGTCCTGATCTGCTGTTCGAGATTGTCGAGCCGCCCGCGCGTCGCTTTTACCGTCGGGTCCAAATCCAAATATTGCGGTGTAAACCGCTTCTGCAGATCCTGCAGCTCCTCGCGCAATTGCGAGGCGCGCCTCTCCAAATCGGCAATGGTCGGGTTGTCCTTGGCGGCGACGAGCCCCTGGCCGGCCGCAGCGGCATTGCGCACCGCGCGCAGCTGCCCCTCGGCCGTCGCGAGCTTGCCCTTGGCCTCGTTGAGATCGGTGGCGAGACCTTTGGCGGCGGACAGCAGCTGGTTTTCGTCGCGCTCGGTCGAGACGATGTCGTTGCTCGACCGGAATGCCTCCACCTCCTGGCGTTTGGTGGCTACCTGTTGCGCCAAGGCCTGGACCGAGTCGCGCAGCTGATCGGCGCCGCTGCCCGCCGATTTCTGGTAGGCGGCCGCCAGATGCTCCTGATAGGCGCTCGTCAAGCCATTTACCAGCCGCGCCAGAAACTGCCGCTGCGGCCCCTCGGCGCGCAACAGCACCACTTGGGTGCCCTCGACGGTCTCGGTGCTTAGCATGTGCCGCACACTCTCAACCGGATCGCTGCGGATCTCGGGCGGCAGCTCACCCGATTTCGCCAGGCGCTCGACGGTCTCCTCGAGCAATGGACGGCTGGTGAGGACCTGAACTTCGGTCAGAAAGGACCGGGCGGCGCGCGGTGCCCCACCCGCCTTTTCCCCGCCGGTTTTCGCCCCCGCGGTGTCATCGGCGGGTGCGGGCGTGGCTGCCGCCGGCGTGATCTCCAGCCGCGCGGTGGCCTGGTATTCCGCCGGGCGCATCACCGTGTAGGCCAAGCCGAGGACCAGCACGGGAAGACACACCGCAGAAAATACTGCCAGACGCCGCCCGCGGGGCTTGCCCGCCGGTGTTTCTTGCAGATCCGGCGAATAGACGCCGAGCGAAAACTCTCGCTCGTCCCGCAGGCGCGGAAGATTAGGCATGTCAACCCGATCTTCTTGCGCCGCCGTTCTGCCAGCGGCACCGCTCATCATAGCAGATCACGACGCGACAGGCGCGGCTTGCCGGCAACCAGCGGCAGGCTTTACCTTGTTTGTCGAAAATCGTCCTCCAGGAGCCAGGGAAAGCCCGATGATCTGCGATGTCCACGCGCATTTTACACCAAAGAATTTCAGCGAGTTCATGGGCGAGAGGTTCGCCTCGCCGGTGCATCTGCCGGTCAAGCGCGGGATGGCGCTGCACCCGTTCTCGGATTCGCCGGAGGACATCGAGGGCCGGTTCAGGCTGATGGAGGAGGCGGGGGTGGGGCGGCAGGTGCTGTCGCCGAACCATCCTCCCTACCTCCCCGACGAGGCGGAATGCGTCACCGCGGTCAGGATGCTGAACGACGCCTATGCCGAGTTCGCGAGCCGCTACCCCAACCGCATCAGCTCCTATGTCATGCTGCCGTTGCCGCATATCGATGCGGCGCTGAAGGAGATGGCGCGCGGCTTTGACCAATTGGGCTGCGTCGGGGTCAACATGAACATCGTTTGTCTCGGTCGCTCGATCGCCGAAACCGAGTTCGAGCCGATCTATGCCGAGATGAACCGGCGCAGTGCGGTGCTGTTCGTGCATCCGGCAGGATCGGGGATCTGCTCGCCCTTCATTGTCGATTACGGCTGGCGGGCGGCGGTCGGCACCTCGCTCGAAGACGCGACCTTTGTGCTGCACATGATCGCCAAGCAGATCCCGCACCGCTACCCGAACATCAAATTCATCGTGCCGCATCTCGGCGGGCCGGTGCCGATGCTGTTGAACCGCCTCGACAAGCAGGGCCAGAGCCGGAGCGGCCACCCCAACCTCGCCGAGGCGCCGAGTGTGACCGCCAAGAAGTTCTGGTACGACACCGTCTGCTACGGCTCAAAGGCGGCGTTCACCTGCGCGCTCGAAGCCTTTGGCGCCGACCATCTGGTGACCGGCAGCGACTATCCGGTGTTGCAGGATTACGAGGCCTACAAAGAGACCTTCGCCTATATCGAACGGCTCGGGCTGCCCAAAGCCGATACCGACAAAATCCTGCACCACAATGCGCAAAAGCTGTTCGGCTTTGCGCATTAGCCCTTGCGGCGTCCACCGGTCGGCGACTGCCCCCTCACCCCAACCCTCTCCCCGCGAGCGGGGAGAGGGTTGGACCTGCGTAGCGGGAAGGTAAGGGGCGGCCGAATCCCGGCGCCGCGAGATCTAGAACCGGATATCGGTCGGTGGCAGGCCGAACTCGGAGCGGCCGAACACCGCGGCGGCGCGCTCGGGATTGTTGCCGATATGGGCGCGCATCGCATGGATGTCGCGCCAGGCGCGCTGGATCGGGTTGCTGAGAAAAATCCCGCGGCCGCCGCTCGCCCCCATTATGCGGTCGACCGCGCGCATGCTCCAATCGACGGATTTGGCGGAGTCCCAGCGGTAGCGCGCCCGCCGGGTCAGCGGGATCTCGTCCCCGGCCCGGGCCAGATTTATCATCTCTCGCATATTGCCGCGCATGCGGTCATAGGCGCTGCCGATTTCGGCGGCTGATTCGGCGAGGCGGAGCTGGGTGAACGGATCCTCGGCGAGGCGCGAGCCGTCGCGCAGGTTTACCCGCACTTGCGACTGCTCGCGAAACGCGTCGAGCGCGCCCAACGCCACGCCGATGGCCGGGGCCGCGATCGAATTCGGGAAAACCGCGCCAAAGGGCAGCCGGTAAAGCGGCCCATCGTTGAGAGCCTGGCCGGGGTTGCGCAGGTGAAACGCATCCAAGTAGGAGTGCGTGCGGTATTCGGGGACGAACGCCTCCTCTACGACAATATCCTTGCTGCCGGTGGCGCAGAGGCCCGTCACGTACCAGTTGTCGTCGATCGTGTAGTCGCGGCGTGGCAACAAAAACATCCGCGCGTCCGGCGGCGCACCGTTCTCGACTGCGGGCGCCATGCCGCCCAGAGCCGCCCATTGGCAATAGTCGCAGCCGCTGGAGAACGACCAGCGGCCACGTATCAGAAAGCCGCCATCGGCCCGCTCGACCGTGCCGGTCGGCGCCAGTGATGTCGAGATCTGGATGCCGGTGTCCTCGCCCCAGACGTCTTCCTGAGCCTGCGGCGGAAACAATCCCAGATGCCAGTTATGCACGCCGATGACGCCGAGGATCCAACCGCTCGATCCGCACACGGCCGAGACCTCGACAATCGCTTGATAGAAGGTTTCGGGGTCGAGCTCGTAACCTTCCCAGCGTTTGGGCTGAATACAACGAAAGAGCCCGGCCTTCTGAAAGTCGTCGAAGGTCTCTTCGGGCAGCCGCCGCAGCTTTTCGGCATGCGGCGCGCGCTCGCGCAGGGCCGGCAACATTGCCCGAACCCGCTCCAGATAAACCTCAGGTGTCATAATAAAAACGCCTCAACGCAGAGTACGCCAAGGATGCGCGGAGGACGCGAAGGCACCGAACCCTCCGCGTTCCCTGCGATTCCTCTGCGACCTCCGCGTTCAAGTTTTCTCTATTAGCCGAGCGGGCCCTGGAACACCTGGTCGACATAGGTGTCCGAGAGCGGCTCCAATGCCGCGGGCCAATCGCTCGTGATCTGACGGCGCATCGATTGTGGCCGCACCCGGCCGTCCCACCCGACCTGCTCCATGTAGTAATAGAGCTGGATGCAGTGCCCGTCGGGATCCACTGCAAAGGCCGAGTAATCGATCCCGGGATAGAGCTCGGGCGGGATCGGGTCGACAAAGGTGACACCGCGCGATTTGAGGAACGCGACGGCCTCGCGGAGTTGGGAATAGCTTCCGAGTTCGACACCAAACGACATGCAGGTGCTGCTCTCCCGCAAGCCCAGCGTCCGCCGCAATTCTTTTGGAAAGAGCCCGAGGCTGTGGTGCTCGGCGCCGCAGCGCAGGAACACGCAGCGAGCGCCCCGGTAACGCGCTTCCTCGCTGCGGACAAAGCCGACGCGCTCGGTATAGAAGGTCTCGGCCCGCTCGACGTCATCGACAAACAGGCAGACCGGGCCGATCTTGGTGATCTTGAACGGTCGCGGCAGCATCACGCCCTCGACATCGTAATTCGCCGGCAGGCCGTCCTGCGGCGAGTGGCCCGAGAGGACGGCGATGCCTTTGGCCTCGGCCTCGGCCACTTCGGCGGCCTCGGACATCTGCGGCAATGGCGGCTTTTCCTGAAAACCCCTGTAATACATGTCGCGCGGCTTGCTCAGCCGGTTCCAGCCGATCTGCTCGATGCCGTAATAGAATTCATTGGTGTGGCCATCGGGGTCATAGACATAGACGTGCCAGTTGCTGCCCGGCATGTCGCGGCCGACGCGCTGAACGCGGACCTGCTGCTCCTGAAAATAGGTGTGGGCGTCGGTGATCTCCTTGAGGCTGCCGCATTGCCAGGTGATCTGGTTGATTGTCACCTCGGGGGCGAATTTGCGGTCGGCGCGGTGGTCCATCACCTTTTTCGGAAACAGCACAAAGGCGTGGTGGTCGGTGCCGTAGCGCATGAAATAGCCGCGCGGATCGCCGAGATCGGTGTCCTTCGGGTACCAAGGCATGCGCGAGAAATCGAGCGTGTCGGAGGCGGTAAAGCCCAGCAG
>Ga0306924_10005641_pt1 | contig 12365 bp, 16 predicted proteins | sample sta12Can44000111_FD_203756 | JGI IMG/M metagenome (GOLD analysis project Ga0306924, IMG submission 203756) | Lab enrichment of tropical soil microbial communities from Luquillo Experimental Forest, Puerto Rico - statanox.12C.anox.44.000.111 (v2)... | ecosystem: Environmental > Terrestrial >... | reverse complement strand
GCCGTTGTAGGACGGCGGGCGCCGAAGGAGACGGAAGCGCGGCCCCGAGGCCCAAAACCGCCACGGTGGAGTGCCGAGAGGCGAGCGTCCCGCATCATAGCAAATTGCAACTGATTGGGCTTGATGTGACTTGATGATGCTAGGCGCAACTCACTGATTCCCAAGCTATTGCACGGTGGCGCTTGATCGAGCCGGATGCTAATTTACTCCGCTGTTACGGACACCTGCCGGACACCTGAGCCCCCCTTCCTCATGCCCAAGCCTCGCTCTTCCAAGCTCGAAACCCCCACCGCCCGCCGCCGCCTCGCGGTGCGCAAGAAACCCTATTGGACTCCGATCAGCCCCGGCATCCATCTCGGCTACCGGCGCAACGCCGGGGCAGGCACGTGGTCCGTCCGCGTCGCCGACAGCGGTGCCGAGTGGGTCAAGCGCATCGCGCTCGCCGACGATCTGGAGCGCGCAGCGCCGCCTGCCGTGTTGACCTATTGGCAAGCCATCGACCAGGCGCGCGCACTCGCGCGCCGTCAGCCTGGCGACGTCACCGACGAAAACCGCCCGCTCACCGTCAGCGAAACACTCACGCTCTACGAAAAAGATTTGGTCGCGCGCGGCGGCAGCCCCTACAACGCCCAGCACCCGCGCATCCATCTGCCCGGCTCGATCCTGAACAAACCGGTCGCCCTCCTGGGCGCTACCGAGCTGCGCAAGTGGCGCGACGGGCTCCTGGCCAAGGGGCTCGCGCCCGGCACCGTCAACAGGACAAAGACCGGCTTGCGCGCGGCACTCGAACTCGCGGCGGCGCACGATCCGCGCATCGCCAACCAGCGGCTCTGGAAAGTAGGGCTCGCCGCTCTGCCGGACGCGCACCGCGCCCGCAACGTCATCCTCACCGACGAGGAAGTGCGCCGCATCATCGCGGCTGCCTACGAGCGTGATCGTGCGCTCGGCGTGCTGGCCGAAGTCGCGGCGGTCACCGGCGCGAGGCTCAGCCAACTGTCGCGCCTCGAAGTCGGCGACCTGCAAGCCCACGGAAGCGAGCCGCCGCGCCTGCTCATGCCGCTCTCGGCCAAGGGCCGGAGGCGCGACAAGCGTCACGAGCGCCGACCAGTGCCGATCACACCCGCTTTAGCGGCGGTGCTTAAGCAGGAAGCCGCCGGGCGACCGCACGATTCACCGCTGCTCCTGCGCGACAATGGCGAACGCTGGGGACACGGCCGTCGCCGTCATCATCGCCGAGACTTCCGCGCGGTGGTCGAGGCCACCGCGCTCGACCCCGATGTCGTGACGTTGAGCGCGTTGAGGCATTCGAGCATCGTTCGCATGCTGCTCGCCAACACGCCGATCCGGATCGTGGCGACGTTGCACGACACGTCCGTCAAGATGGTCGAGCGCACCTACAGCAAGCACATTGCCGAGCACACTGACGCCCTTGCCCGCCGGGCGCTGCTCGACACTGCCCAAACGCCGCCCGCCGCCAACATCGTGCCGCTGCCGAAGGCGCGCTGACCGTGCCGCCCCGCAAGGCCGCTGCGCGCGGCAAAATCTCCATCGACGAAGCCTTCCATAAGCTCACGCCTGTGCTTAGCCCGCATGGCTCCGTCGAGCTGATGAATGCAGCGTTTCGCGATAACCGCGCTCGACTGTGGTGCGACGGCAAGGTCGTCGATCCTGGTTTCATCCGGACCCACGTCGTTGTGCGCGCGCGGCTCATGTCCAAGCGCCACTGGACCGCCGAGATCGAGGCGACCCGACCGCTCGACAAGCCTGTCGGGTCGTACACTTGGCAGACAGACGCCAAGCAGATCGAGAAGCTGCTGCCGACGCCCGCCAATCCGTCGCCACGACGCAAGCCGGGACCGGAGCCAAAGCACGACTGGCAGACGCACGTCACCCGCGAGGTGATCAGACGATTGCTCGCGGGCGAGAGATTTCCCAAGGCTCCCGAGATGCTGCAATGGTGCGGGGACAAGTGGGACTGGCAACCCGACATCCGACAGATGCAGCGGCACCTTAAAGACTTGCTCGGCTAACTCACCGCATCTCACCGCATCTCACCTCTCAGGAAAATTTCTGCGGCCGTATCCTCTCCGCCATCAGGTTGAAGCGGAGCGGCAGCGATGGTGCGCGGAGAAGTGACCGGGGAAAAGCCAGCATGCACGAACGATGGCCCGAAGTATAGGCGGAGGCCGGTGAGCGCGGACCCGAACTCGCTCGCAATGTCGATACGCGAATTTTGCCGCCTGCACGGTATCTCGGAAGACCAATTCTACAAGATGAAGCGCGAGGGTTGGGGACCGCGCATCATGCAGGTCGGTAGCAGAACGCTGATCAGCGCCGAAAGTGCAGCAGCGTGGAGAAAAGCGAGAGAAGAGGCCGCCGAACTCGCTGCAACCGCCGCCGCCTGACATGCGAAGCCCCGGTCATGACCCGCCGGGGCTTCGCGCTTTCATCTCCAAGGTCCGCACGACCATGCGGGTTCGCGTCGAGGGACTACAAGCCGAGAAGCGGCGGCTTTGAAATCAAGGTCACCGGGCCGAGATCACTCGCGAGTCCACATCGGCGGCACACTGCGAGATTTGTCGCGAGAAAAGGGGGGCGACGCAACGGCCTGCCGTTTCATCAAAAACACAGGAGGTGACCATGTCTGACGAGCAGAACAAGATGAAGATCGTAGATGCGAATGGAGATGACCCCTACGCCTTGGAGAAACTTCGTGTTGACCAAAACTTCTTAGAGTCCACGAACGTCAAAAAACTGTTGGCGACCGTGCCGCTACGCAGGCCGGGGCCGCAGGATTTTATACGAGTCCACCCAGACCCGAAGTATCGCGAGCTAATGGCCTTCCTGGAACTGAAGGAAGACCGCGAGACCTACATTGTTGACCTGAAGGCCGTGCCCGAATTGGCGTCGGAATGCTACATCGCAACTTTATTCACGGCGATGACGCGGACCGGCGTGTTGTTTCTGTGGCCGGTTCGGGTGCCGGCAGCCGACGGACGCACAAACGACTGGCACGTGTCGGCGGCAGCGGCAGCCGAACAGGCGATGAAGCACTGGATTCGCATCAAGGCAAACATGTCGTTGCGGGCCTACGAAATCTTCCTGGCCGAAAGCAAAATCCCCGACCCGGAATGGCCTGACCTCGCATACCAGGAAATCGTCCGTATTGCGGTCAAGGACAAGCTCATCAACCAGCGCAACCATCCGGCCATCAAACGCTTGCGCGGTTGATTGATGTCCATCTATTTGCCCTGCGACCACCCCGTGGCCGTCGATTTCGAATTTGAATTCGGCGGCCACAAATCTTTTGAAGAAGCAAGCCGCTCCGGTGAACGTCCGCGCCCGGTTTGCATGAATGCGAAACACTTGCGGACCGGGCAGGTTTGGAGGTTGCGACGGGGCGAATTCGGGTCAGCACCGCCATTCCCTATCGACTTATTGATCGCCTACTACGCGTCCGCAGAATTGGGGTGCTTCAAAGCGCTAGGCTGGCAAGCTCCAACCTTTGTTTTGGACCTCTTCAGGGAATTTCGTGCCCGCACCAATGGCCGCGAGATACCTAACGGTGCATCGCTATTAGGCGCGCTCACCTATTTCGGTTTGGACGGGATCGATGTCACCGAGAAGCAGGACTTACGGCTGCGGATTTTGTCCGGTGGGCCGTGGTCAGCCGAAGATATGGACGCCTTCCTGGCCTATTGCGAAAGCGACGTTCTAGCGCTCGAACGGTTGCTGGCCATCATGCTGCCGCAGATCGACGTTCCGCGCGCCTTGTTGCGTGGTCGCTTCATGAAGGCCGCCGCAGCCATCGAATGGGTGGGAACGCCGATTGACGTGGTGACGCTTGAATTGCTGCGGCGATACTGGACCGACATTCAGGACGACCTGATCGCGGCGATCGACAAGGATTACGGCGTATTCGAAGGCCGCAGTTTCCGCATCGAGCTATGGGAGCGATGGCTTGCTGCGCATGGCATCCCTTGGCCCCGGCTCCCCAGCGGTCGCCTCGACCTGAGCGACGACACTTTCCGCCAAATGGCCCGCGCCTATCCGGCTGTGGCGCCAATGCGGGAGCTGCGCAGCGCGCTCTCCGAAATGCGTTTGGCCGATCTCGCTGTCGGCCGCGATGGACGTAACCGCACAATATTGTCCGCATTTCGGGCGCGATCGGGCCGCTGCGCCCCGAGTAATACAAGGTACATTTTCGGCCCAAGTGTTTGGCTGCGGAGCTTGATCCAACCACCGCCGGGCTACGGTGTTGCGTATATCGACTGGTGTCAGCAGGAATACGGCATTGCGGCGGCCTTAAGCGGCGATCCGGCGATGCTGACCGCGTATATGTCCGGCGACCCCTTCTTGGAATTTGCGAAGCAGGCAAGCGCGGTTCCGCCCGATGCGACCAAGCACAGCCATCCATCTGAGCGTGAGCTTTTTAAACAATGCTCGCACGCCGTCGCCTATGGCATGGAAGCCGAAGGGCTCGCCCGCCGCATCGGTCAGCCGCCTATTGTTGGGCGCGATCTGATGCGGGCACATCACGAGGTCAATCGCATATATTGGCGCTGGTCTGATGCGGCCGTCGATCACGCCGTGCTCACAGGCTCGCTCCTCACCGTGTACGGCTGGCCGATCCATGTGGGCGAAAACTTCAACCCTCGTTCGTTGCGAAATTTCCCCATGCAGGCCAACGGCGCTGAAATGCTGCGGTTGGCCGCCTGCTTCGCGACCGAGCAGGGCACCGAAGTCTGCGCCCTAATCCATGATGCGATGCTGATCTGTGCGCCGCTCGATCGGCTCGCCGACGATATCAAACGGACGCGCGCGTGCATGGCGAAGGCGTCGCGGGCCGTGCTTAACGGCTTCGAATTGCGGACCGAGGTGCACGTGGTTCGCCACCCAGATCGCTATCAGGATCCGCGCGGCACGCTGATGTGGGACCGGGTCATGCGGTTGGTGGCGGCGCGAGAAGCCGCACAAGGGAGGGTGGCATGATGGAGCACGGCCCGTTCGATCTCGACAGCCTACCGGTGGGCCCGGCGGGCCCGCGGGTGCAGCGCAAGCCAAGCAGAGCCAAGAAGTGGCGCCGACAATACGTCCAGTTTCCGTGGGCGTGGATTGAACGTCTGCAAACGGCCAAGCGCGTCAGCACATATCGCCTTGCGTTCTTGCTGGTCTACGAGCATTGGCGGACCGGTGGGCGGCCTATCGAACTGTCGAACATTGCTTCGAAGCTAGAAGGGCTGTCTCGTTGGTCAAAATGGCGCGCTCTGGCCGACTTGCAAGAGTTGGGGTTGGTCCGAGTGGAAAGGCGCCGCAGGAAATCTCCGCGGGTTGTCGTCTGCCATCCTTCGCCTGAACGATCATGACGCCGATCGGCCGCAAGTTGACGGTGCAGATCTGCGGCATGACAGTGGTGCAGATCTGCGGCATGTTTGACCACCATCATGCCGCCGATCTGCGGCAAGGGGTCTCTATTCTCTATTCTATATTCTCTAATCTTCTATTCTCTTATTAACCAGGGAGGTGTGCCCGTGAAGAAGAAACCGACGATCAAATTCGAAGTTGAGGTCACACGGCGGGACATCGATGAAGCACACCGGCTTGGCCTCACCGGCGCCCAGATGATTGAGCGCAGCGTTGAGCGGGCGCTGAAAAAGAAGTAATTGGCATCGGCGCTTTCATTGCGAAATCGACGGGAGAGCGGGCGGCCGCAGTTCTGGTGGCAACGGCGGCGTCAGCCCGGCGGCCTCTGATCGGGCGGTGAGCTCGCGGCCGCATCGCCTCGTGCACGCTTCACTTTACGCGCAGCTGTTAGCGCCGCTTCCAGCTGGCGCCGGATGTTCGCGGATCGGTGCCAGTCGGCAATCACGGGCCCGCTGTCCATCCAATCGGGCGGTGCATCAAAGCCAACGGTGTCGAGCACAGGCTCCTGCCATGGCCGTAATCCGAGCACGCGATCGAGCTTGTAGCAAACATCGAGGTACTCGCGCCGGTCCTCGTCGCCCCGACGGATGAGCCTAAGGCCGCGGCGAAAGAGGGCGACCGCCTCAGGGGTGATGCGCACCAAGGGCGGCCGATGAAGGGGGGTTCGCTTGCTCGTCATCGCGGTGGAATCCACCCAAAGCCAACTCCAGGACGGCCGGAGGCGGGTCGCAACGGCTCAACGTCGAGTCCCAGACGCGCCAATAGGCGGCCGATCAGGCCCCGCGCCGTCGCCTCGTGCCGTAGCAGAGGATGGTCCTTGAGGCCGTATTTGGTGGAAATGACCGCCCCTTGCTCGGCGATGATGGCGGCGCATTCCGCGGCACGATCGGCCGAGGCACAGGCCTGCTCAAGGAGCGCAAGCCCGCCCGCATCCGCGATCGCGTATTCGCGCATCACCGATTGCCAGAGGTTGCGGCCAGCTTCGCGAAGGGTTGCCGGCGGTTCCGCTGCGATTGACGCCGGTTCCGAGACCAACGCCAGCGGTGGTGTTTGCGATTTTCTGCCCATGACCTTTCTCGCGCGAATGTTTTGCTCAATTATAGCATAAGTTGGCCGCAGCCGCGCTCGGAGGGTGGCCTAGTCTTGAAAAAATCGACCCCCCCCGGGGGGCCATCGCGATTTGAAAGGGCCAATCCCGAGGCCGCGATCGGCAGCTATCCGTTTTTCGATCCGCAGCACGGAGCCAACACGCGCGTGAACCTCGCCCTCTCACGGCGAAAACAGGGGTTCGAGTCCCCAAGGGAGCGCCAATGATGTCAATGACTTAGCAGCATTAAAGCTAGTTCAGTCGTCAGCATCTCCAACTTTTCTCCAATAGACGGTGCTTCCGAAAATTTCGAGGCCACCCTGCGATCATCGGCTCAGGAGGCGGAAGCGATTTGGCGCAGTCAGGCCGGGCCGGTATCGGTGCTTGCTTCCTAACGATGACCCACGCTCGCATCGTGGTACTCCCCGCGCAGCAAATTGGACATCCGCTCTGTCTGGCGCGTGAGGAGGCGGCCGGTCTGTTCAGCCTTCGCTCATGTAGTTGGGTTTGCCGCCAATCAGGAAGTCGTCGCGCGGAGGCGCGAAGAAATCGATCACCTCGGTGTCTTCGCGGAACCATGCCTCGTGCTCCGTACCTCCCGGAATGACCACGACGTCCCCCTGACCGCAGACCCGCTGTTCGCTTCCGAGGCGGAACTCCATCTTGCCCTTGAGCATCCACACGATCTGCTCATTTGGGTGACTGTGCGGCTCGACATGGACGCCGGCCCCGATGCTCCACCATACAATCATCCCTTGGTCGCCGGAGAGAATGCGGCGGCTGATCTTTTCGCTGATCTGCTCGTCAAGTAAGGCAGCGAACCTGCTGAAGCCCACCGGTCTCGGCATAGCCTCCTCCCAAGTCAGGATCTTTCTCTTGCCCGAAGGCGGTGAAAACGTGAAAGTTTGCGAGTTTAGGAGTCATCTCGGAAAGCTCGGTCGACTAAAGGAGATGAAGACCATGACGGTTTACTTGATCGCGCACGTCAAGGTAACTGACGATGGATGGGTGCCTGCATACGCGGCTTCGGTGCACGGCATTGTGCACAAACACGGCGGCAAGTACCTGTCACGCAGCGGGAACGTGAAGACGCTTGAGGGGAAGCCTCTGGATACCACCCTTATTGCACTTCTGCAGTTTCCATCGGCGGAAGCAGCCGAGGCATTTGTCACTGATCCAGAATACGCTCCTTACGCCGCAGCCCGTCAGGGCGGCAGCGATAGCCGTTTCCAGCTGATCGACGACACCGATCTGGCGGGAACAATTCCTTATCTGCCGAAAGGGTGATTGGTCAGAGTAAGCAAAGCCAGTGCGTGCAACTCGATCTCGTGCATGTGCGGACGACTTGCAATGCAAAGCTGCCGGCTCGGGCTGCGTGACCCTCACAGTGGACCGCCCCGTCTCGCGCGTGAGAAGACGGGGTGAGCTGACGATGCACCGATTGATTTTTCGGTTGATCGTGTGTTGGAAACAACGCTTCTTGTACGTCCGAATGTTCATATACAGGTGTTAGCATGTCCGTAATTCGATCGTTTCTATTGATGCTCGCACCATGTGTTACACTCATCATCGGCGCCATAGGTAAGTCCGAATCAGTGTCAGCAGAAGTGCTCGCGAGCTGGGTCGAACTCGTCGGGCCCAGTCGAGAGGCGAGTGTCAGGTCGATCGTCAGCGCGGACGCAAATTGTCCGACACTCGATGCTGATGGTCAGCCGCTGCCGATGAAGGTGCGTGCTGAACCGGGTCCCCTATTTTCGGATGCGCCGACAACGCCTCCTGCATCGTTTCCGGTTCGCGTCTGCGAGGTGATGATTTCCCAAGGTGTGTCGCGTGTGCTCCTCGAGAACGAGCCGCTACCTCTGCCGCGTGCCGATATCAGTCGTATCGTGGTGTTCGGCGACACGGGGTGTCGGATCAAAGAAGCGAAAGTGCAGGACTGTAAGCGTGATTGGCCCTACGCAAGTCTGGTGACGTTCGCGGCGGAGGCTCATCCCGACTTAGTCATTCATGTCGGCGACTATCTCTATCGGGAATCGTGCGACACTAAGGCAACCGACTGCCCAGATACGCCAATTGGTTATGGGTGGAAGGTATGGAACAACGACTTTTTCAAACCTTCCGCCCCGCTCCTCGCTACGGCCCCTTGGATCATGGTGCGAGGCAACCACGAAACGTGCGCGCGTGCAGGCGAGGGGTGGTTCCGCTTCCTCGACCATGCAGCCCCGGAAAATGAGTGTGCTGAGATCAGCAAGTCCTTTGTTATTGCCCTCGGAGGTCTTGGCTTCGTCGTCATGGATAGTGGGAAGATCGCCAACGAGAACGGTTCCGACGATGACGATGATGACGATGACAGCGCGGATGCCAGTCGGACGGAAGATCTGACACCCATTGTAAAGCAGCGGTACGCGGAAATCGCCCGCTCTGTGCCATCGCCTGGGTGGCTGCTGACTCACGCTCCATTCAATGCTGTGCGATTGAAACACCATGAAGCCGAAGTTGCCAACACTCTGCAGCAACAGGCTATCGGCGAGCTACTGCCCTCCGATATCAAGATGATAGTGTCAGGGCACGTTCATATCTTTGAAGCCCTGAGTTTTGCAGATGCCGATCCACCGCGTCCCCCACAGCTGGTCGTTGGCACGGGTGGCGTGAAGTTGGCGAAAGAGCCTGATGTTCCGAAGAAAATAAATGGAGCCCGGGTAACCGACGCGTTGTTCCTTCGTGAGTTCGGCTTCATCGTTTGGGATCGGGACGGAGCCAACTGGAAAGGAAGGCTGTTCGATCGGCACAACAAGCAAATCGCGCGTTGCGACCTCGCGGGCACTCAGCTGACGTGCGAGACAGGAAAATGAAAGAAGCGACCCAGCCCGCGACAGAGATTTCTCTTCCCCGTTTCACCGTGCTGGCGGGGGAGGGTGGGCACGGACAGAAATGTTCCCCCACCCCCAGCATGGACCGGCCCCCCGTCTCGCGCGTGAACAGATGTCGACGTGGCCCCGGTGCATGCTCTCAATCCCCATGGATTTGTGCGGCTGCGGCGCCTGGATGAAGACAACGTCGATCTCAACCGCAACTTTCGCGACTTCACCGAACCACACTTCCCTCGTCGAGCGGCTCCGAGGCGGTTCACGATTGGCTGGTGCCTGCAGACTCGGATGGGCCGGCGCGGAAACATAGAACGAGCGGTCTCTCCGAACGTTTCGATGATCGGGCAAGTCAGGTCACTCTCCGAGCGAGCAAAGTACCGCAGTTTCATCGCATGGTATGTCCTTGACAATAGTGGATTTTCGCGGCGAGATCACCCGTGATCCATTTGTTGGTGACTCGAGGCAAAGCGGGGCCTCAGGTGCCAGCCTTTCCTGCTCGCCTCTTTCCCTGGGTGCGTTATGAGCCTGCTCAATATTCCGACATATGAGTTCTCGACCGAGAGCGATGTCGAGCAAAAGTTTATTCTTCCGCTGCTCACACATCCAAGTTTTCTTGGCATCCCCACTAAAGCCGTGCTGACAAAAAAATCATTGGGTGTACTTTCGTTTGTACAAAAGTCGGCTCTGCCAAAGAACTACATCCCTGATTACATCATATTCTTTCAGGGCTTCCCGATCTGTGTAGTCGAGGCAAAGGCCCCGGAGGTGTCTGTCCAGCAAGCAATTGCTGAAGCGCGGATGTACGGCGGGATACTTAACCAGCATTTCCCTACCGGTATTAATCCCGTTTCCGTTGTTGTCGGATGCAATGGCAAGGACATTGTCGTCGGTCCCCCTGACTCAAACGATTACACTCAATTTGCGATACCCGATCTTGTCATTGGCTCCAGCAAGTTGGGTGAACTTCGAAAATTAGTCGGGGTGGAGCGACTGAGCGCTGTAGGCGAGAGGAACAAACGTTTAGTTTCGGGAGCGAATTACACAACGCCCGCTAAGCGATTAACTCCACAAATGTTTTTCGAGCGCGTTAAACCCAACGCGCTCGCCCCTTATTTAAACCCATTGTACGAAATGTTCTTCAGAGCAGAAGACCCAGAAAAGATCCAGCTCATCTTGGATCAAGCTTATGTCGACACAGCCGAACTACGCGAATACGATCAAGTGCTCCACTCAATGCTTAGGCAGGTCGAGCGTGCGCTTCCTGGCGGCTACCGCACGATTCAGACCGATCGACGTCGCGAGTATACATTGACTCCCGAAATCGATAGATATGGAGGAACCATCAGCTCTCGTGGTCGAATGCACCTTATAATCGGGTCGCGTGGGGCCGGAAAATCACTCTTTATAGTACGGTTCTTTACTCATTTGATGCCCGCCGTGCTGAGAAAACGAGCAGTATGGTGTATCATCGACTTTAACCGAGCGCCGTCGTCGGTGGATAATATCGAAACATATATTTGCGAGCAATTTGTGGAAACCACGGAGAACCTGCAATTTGACCCTCACTCCAAAGATGGGCTCAACCGTGTCTTCTCTGTTGAGATCAATCGCCTGCTCAAGGGCCCGCTTGCAGTGGTCTCTGACCCGAACGAGCGCCAACGAATTCTCTCAAACGAGCTTCTTAAACTGAGCGGAGATACGCGTGCGTTCGCCTTGGGCTTGGGACGATATATCACGGGCGAGGCCAACAGGCCGCTCATCATCGCGTTCGACAATGTAGATCGGAGAGAGAGCGGACAACAGTTGCATATTTTCCAAGCCGCGCAGTGGTTCCGAAATGAAATACATGCATTCGCCTTGCTTACATTGCGTGATGTAACTTTCGAGCGATTCAAGGACGAGCCACCATTGGATGCGTTCGCACAAATCAGCAACTTCTACATAAGGCCACCCAGATTTGCGCTGGTCCTCCAAAAACGATTAACGCTTGCTATAGACGCCGGGTTAAAGGAGCTCGAGTTAGTTGAGCAAGTATCTTCGTCTGGTATGCGTTTTCAGTACAGTAAGGAGCAGCTCGGGACTTTCTTACAAACTGTTTATGATGCACTTTTTGGGGGCGAACAGCAAGTTGGTCGCATTATGGATGCGCTCGCTGAGCGCGATGTGCGCGAAGCTCTTGGGATGTTTGCCCGAATGTTAGCATCGGGCCACTTCAATGCTGATCGAGTGATAAAGATTGGCGTTGGGGGCAGATCCGACATCAAGCCTGATATGCTGGTCAAAATTCTCATGCGTGCAGATTACCGTCTGTTTTCAGAGGAAGCTGGATTTATACGCAACCTCTTCGCGCCCCCAGCCGAAGGGTTCAGCGGAAACATGTTCCTCACGGCAGAAATACTCGAGTTCTTTGTACAGCAGGCCCAGCCAGGTACGGAACGAGTCGGCGGCTATTCACGTTTGGAGGAGCTAATATCGGACATGGCTGGAATGGGCTTCAGCGAAGATGAGGTCCGAGACCGCGTGCAAAATCTCATCACCCATAAGCTGCTAACATATGATGGCGAAGATACTGAACGTCCCACTGATAGTGACCTGATCAAAATAACGCCGAGCGGGTTCATTCACCTTCGCAGCCTTCCTCAGTTTATCGAATACATTTCATCGGCTGCTCTGCATGCGCCTATCGCAGACCACTCAATCGCTCGTCGAATCGCGGACATCTGGAGTCTAGCCGGAAAGTATTCAGACCTCAATTTCTCCTACAAGCACGAAGTTGCATCCACATTTGCCAACTACTTGATGAGGTAAAAAAATCGACTCGATACTCAGAATCCATTGTTCCAGGAACGGTCACGCGAAGCCGATTCGGTTATCCGAGCAGTGACGTCAATCGTTAATGACACAGCTTTGGCGGCTGATCGGATTAAAGCCCGCAACTTGGCGCTGGCTAAAGAAAAACGGAAGCAGGAGGATGGAGTGACGGCGAA
>Ga0306924_10005638_pt1 | contig 12370 bp, 6 predicted proteins | sample sta12Can44000111_FD_203756 | JGI IMG/M metagenome (GOLD analysis project Ga0306924, IMG submission 203756) | Lab enrichment of tropical soil microbial communities from Luquillo Experimental Forest, Puerto Rico - statanox.12C.anox.44.000.111 (v2)... | ecosystem: Environmental > Terrestrial > Soil... | reverse complement strand
GGACTGTTGCAGAAACTTCGTAAACTTGAGTCTGATCTGCGCAGCCCCAGGAACGCCAGAGAATCCATCTGCTGGCTCAGCGACCTGGCAGAAAGGTATCCCTCCCCCACCATGGAGCTACGAATATGCGTACCCGTCAGATTGCATTCGGGCGATTTACGTTGTACCTCAGTTCACCACCGGCTTTGCCAGTGGCGTACCTATTACTACCGCAGTTACCGGAGGAGCCCCTGCTTTTTGGAATGGCCCTCCGGTACGGTTCCAAATTGCTATTGATCAGATTGATCCGACGACTGGCAAGCCCTCAGTCAGCGGATTCGACCAGCGAGTCATCCTCACAAACCAAGAGCAAGCCATCCTCTGTTACAACCGCAGGGTGACAAACCCAGATGTTTGGGATGAGAACTTCCGGCATGCGCTAACAGCCGGCCTAGCCGCAAGGCTGGCTATAGCCCTCACCGGTGATAAGGGCCTAGCCCAGCTTCGGCTGGAAGAAGCTAATCGCTACATCGTCATAGCTCGCCAACTAGATGGAAATGAGGGGTTGACGATCAACGACGTGACACCGGATTGGATCAGAACGCGAGGTATCAGTTATCAAGCATGGGAGTTCTCGCCGAACATCATGTTCGACTGGGGTCCGCAGCTGACTATGTACTACTGAGATGTCTGAAAATGTTATCCAAGCCTCGTTTGCTAGTGGCGAGCTCTCCCCGAGTTTATTTGCCAGGGTGGACATTGCTAAATATCATTCCGGCGCTGCTCGTATGCGGAATATGTTTGTTGATTATCGCAGCGGTGCGAGCACTCGACCAGGGACAGAGTTTGTCCGACCGACGAAGCAGGGTCAGGGACCCGTTCGACTCATAAGATTTCAACAGTCTACATCGGTTACGTACGCCTTAGAGTTTGGGAATAACTACCTAAGATTTGTGACACAGGACGGTTCTGTTGTAGAAGTCGCAGCTCCTGTAACTAGCGTAGCTCAAGGGTCAGGTGGCACCACCACCATCGTCACAGCACCTGGTCATGGCTACGCTAATGGCGACTTAGTATTTACCTCCGGCGTTGGCGGGATGCAGCAGATCAACGACCGATACTTCATTGTTCAAGGTGTTACTGGTAGCACGTTTGAAATAACCGATCCGTTCACTGGAAATCACGTTGATTCTACGGGCTGGCTTCCGCTTACTTCTCCTGGGCAGGTCCAGCGGGTCTACACAATAAGCACTCCATATGCCGCCAGTGAGCTAGCACTGCTGAAGTTTTCGCAGAAAGCTAGCAAAATGAATCTGACTCACCCTAACCACCCGCCGTATGTGTTGACGTTGATTTCAGCCACTAATTGGACCCTGACACCAGCCAGTATTGGTGCTACAATCGGCCCTCCGGCCGGACTCAGTCTTTCGGCATCGGCTACAGGGCCGGCTAACGTTACTTATGTTGTAACGGCTATAGATGATAACAATCAGGAATCTACTTACAATTTCGTAGTTGGTACTGGCGTTTTAGATTTGAGGACTACATCCGGAACTATAAATATTAACTGGACCTCTGTTGCTGGTGCTTCTTCCTACAATGTATATAGAACTAGTTTCTCGTACGTTAGTGTTCCAACTGGTCAGTATGGGTTTATCGGTACAACAACTGCCACCAGCTTTGCCGATTCCAATATTGGTCCTGACTTCACATCCTCTCCGCCGCTTCATGAAAACCCGTTTACTGGCGTCGATGCTAACCCACAAGTTTCCGCCTATTTCCAGCAAAGGCTTGTCCTCGCTAACGGCGGTGGGAATGACGTGGATCGGTTTTGGATGGGCAAGGCGGCGGCGGATTATAACTTCGACGACTCCAACCCAAGCCAAGCCGATGATGCCATCGACGCTAGGCTAGTCAGCCTGGAGGTTAATGAGATCAAAAGCATGATCCCGATGCCCTCAGGGTTGATAATGTTGACTACGAAGGGCGCATGGCAAGTTTCTGGCGGCGCTGGAGGCGTGGCTACACAGGGTGGACCTGTGACGCCATCAACACTGACAGCTACCCCACAAGCGTATATAGGAGCCAATGATGTACCCCCAATACTTATCAACTACGACATCTTGTTTGTGCAGCAAAAGGGATCAATCATTCGGGACCTCAGTTATAACATCTACGCCAATATTTACACCGGCAATGACATTTCGATTTTGTCCAGTCATTTATTCTACGGTCACCAGATACTCGAATGGGCTTACGCAGAAGAGCCATTCAAGATTGTGTGGTGCGTCAGAGAAGACGGAACTCTGCTTTCCCTGACGATCCTTAAGGAACAAGATATGTACGGCTGGGCTCGTCACGACACGCTCGGCAACTTCCAGTCTGTCTGTAGCGTAACTGAAGGTATGGTTGACGCTACTTACTTCGTGGTTCAGCGGCCTCTGCCTGATGGCACGTCCTTTGTTCAGCAGATTGAGAGGTTAGCGGATAGGACGTTTCAGTTCGGTGCTGAGGATGCCTGGAGTGTCGATGCTGCTGTTAGGACCAGCGCTAATGAGCCAGCCTCTGCTGTTACGATAGTCTTAAGCGGCAGTAACGCCGTTGGACAATCTGTTACTCTGCAAGCCAGCGCTGCTGTGTTTACCAGCGGAATGGTTGGGTGGGTAGCTAGGGTCGGCGGGGGGATAGTTATTATAACTCAGTTCATTAACACCCAAACGTTGATCGGCACTATTCAGTTGGCTCTGACCGGACTGCTGCCCGATGATCCGCTGAACCGTCCCAACATTGCTCAGGCAGGAACTTGGTCTATCGATCAACCTATAACCAAGGTCTTCGGCCTAGATCATCTTGAAGGTCAGCAGGTTTCTGTCTTAGCTGATGGCGGGGTTGTTAACGGGCTTACTGTAAATCAAGGCTCGATCACCCTTCCAGCACCAGCGAGCAAGGTTATAGCGGGTCTAGGTTTTCAAGCCCAGCTTCAGACAATGCCGCTTGATATTGGCAATGAGCAAAACACCATTCAAGGCAAGCGCAAGAAAGTAGGGGCACTTACCGCTAGGGTTAAAGACAGCCGTGGACTCAAAACCGGTCGTACGTTCTCGACTGTGGTCCCAATTAAGGAGCTTAATCGAGTAACCACGCTGGGCCAGAGCACGCCACTTATCACCGGCGACGAGCGCATAATCATGGACCCACTGTGGGACGTACCAGGCCAGATTTGCTTCCAGGTTGACGACCCGCTACCTGTGACGATCTTAGGTGTTATACCAGAGATCGCGGTTGGAGATACGCCGAAGTGACGGAGATTGAGAAAGTAAGCCCGCTCAGAGCTAAAGAGCTTGTCAGGACTTTGCGCCTGAACGAGACTGAGGCTAAGGCCTTTGATTATTGCTTCGTGATGAGCACAGTGATATGGGCAGGTCTGATCGATGGGAAGCTCGCAGCAATGTGGGGCTTGATTCCACCAACACTTATGTCCAATCAAGCCTATCTCTGGCTCTATACCACCAATGTCATGAAAGAGCATCAATTTATCTTGGTTAGGCACTCTCAGCTGGTAATGGAAGAGATATTGAAAGAGTATCCCTCAGTATGCGGCCACGCCACAATCGGAGATTATAAAGCTATCAGGTGGTTAAAGTGGCTAGGAGCTAAGTTCAGCGAGCCTTATGGGCATGATGTAATGTTTAGGATAAAGAGAAATGGGTGATCCACTCTCGATGGTAACTAGCGGGATGAAGGCTGTCAGCGGCCTTGTCGGTATTGGCTCTACTGTTATGGGAGGCCAGCTGCAAGCGCAGGCTGCTGGGATCAAAGCCCAGGCCGACATAAATAATATCCAAGGCCAGATGCTGACCACGATTGGTAGGGCGTATCAATTCGATGTTGAGAGTCAGGAGTTCAAATACAAATCTGATGTCGAAACGTATCAAGCTGCGGTATCCCTGATCAACCAGAAGATCGCCTTGCAGAACGCAAACTATGAAGTAGATAAAGGCGATGTCGAAGCTGAACAAGCTGGGATGCAATCGCGATATGAGCTTGGTCAGGCTAAGGCTGCGCAAGCCGCCTCAGGCATCGACATAGGCTCTGGCTCGAGCACTGCTGTTAGAGAAGGTATGATTGAGGTCGGCAATTATAACCAAGCTCTGATCCGGGCTAACGCCTCCAAGATTGCTTACGGTTATGATATTCAGGCCACTCAAGCCGAAGCCGAAGCTGCTGTCCACACAATGACCGCCAGCCTCGACACAGCGCAAGCCGCGAACGCATCAACCGCCGCTGGCATCACCAGAGAGGCCCTTCCTTTAGAGCAACGGGCTATGGGCCTAGCTGCTCAAGCCGGGCAGATCGGTGTCGAAAGCTCAATGGTCAACATGGCCGGCTCAGTGGCGAGCAAGTGGATGCAGGCTGATTTTCTGGGAATGCTTAAACCCTCTAGCGCAAGTAGCGGAAGCGGAACTTCGATAAGCTAATGCCAGTCGATTATAAACCAGTTCCTGGTGTCAGACCTACGGAGCGGCCGACTCCGGAGATGAGCATTACTTTTCCCCATGTTAATTTTACAGGGGCGATAGGCTCTGCGCTAGGAGAGCTTGGTAAGGGACGAGAGGTCCTTGGTGGTGCTACCAGAGAGGTCGGCGCAGCGCTAGCAAGCTTAGGTGGTAGCTTCGACAAAGCAGGAGATGAAATCTTTAATCGAGCCGCTGCCATTAAGCATGTTGAAAATCAAACGGCAGCGGTAGAAGCCGATACCAAGTGGATGATGACTGCCGGTCAGGCAACAGCTGATTTTCATTCCAAGACCGGCAACGCCGCTTCACAAGGCCTGGAGGCTTTTGGGAAGGGCCTAGAAAATCAGAGACAGCAGATCAGGAACACCCTACCTAACGATGATGCTCGCCATGCGTTTGATGAGAAATCCCTATATACACTTGGTCGTACAGTCTTCAACGCTTCAATCCATGCCAATGGCCAGAGCAAGGCTGCTGCTATTGGTGCGTGGGAGGCTAATTTCAAGATGGAAGAGTCAACCCTTGCTAACCAATTTACTACAGGGAAGATAAGTGAGGAGGAATTTAATCAGAAGCGGCAGCAGATGAGGGAGAACTACACAGCGAATTCTGCTAAGCTCCTGGGTGAGAAAGGCCCTCAATTAGAGTTTGCACTGAAGCAGAGGGATTCTAAACTGACTTCAGCCTGGCTCACTGGCATGGGTAAAACCGATCCGACTTCAGCGCTAAATAAGCTTGATGAATTTGTAGCCAAAGATCAGATAATGGCTGCTGATGCGATGAAGCTCCGCAGTGACCTAGAGGGTAGTCAGGTAATGGTCTCTACACGGGTCGAGTCTGATAGGGCAATAAACACTGTAAGGAAGAGCATGCAAGATGACCCTAACGCAGCAGTGCCAACCATGGACGAAGTGAGGGCCAAAGCATTTGATAGCCTTCCAGACAATATTAAGAATGATCCTGTTCGAGGCCCCTTAGCCTTAGAGATCACCAGTCGCAGGGTTGCTTCTGACTATATGGACCTCATGAAGGGTAAGGTTCAGGCCCAGCAGAACACAGTTCAATACCTGAGTGGTCTATTACACCCTAAAGACGGCCCCCCGATTACGAAAGAGGAGCAAATGTACGCCGCTAAACCCGATGCTGAAGCTATGTATAATAGCCTACCCAACGAAGGGCCGTGGAGTAAGAAAACAGTTAGAGGTATAATGCTAGACAATCTTAGGGGTGCCAACCGTCATGATCCTCTAGAGAGTGGTCAGATGGTCTCTGACTTCAAGGGCCAAGCCGACCGTGGCGGTGAGTCCGCAATGGCGTTGCTAGGCGTAAATCCTTGGGACCCTAAACTTCCGCTGAATGTCAACGATAGGCGTAGGCTTGAAGGCATAAGAAACAGTATCAAAGATAATCCAGCTGGTAACAATGAAGTTCAGAAGGTATTCAACACGCTGAAGCAAAACTTCAGACAAGAAATGACCGACCTTCACATTATAGGCAGGACTATTCATGATGATACGGTCAACAGAACGTATGGCGCTATAGGAGCAGCCTACGAAGATTTCGTAACTACTCATAAGGGCCTAAAGCCTACCGAGAAAGACATCGTTGAGATGGGTAAGGAGATTCTTCGCCACTCTGCTGGGTCCATGCTTCCGGGATGGCTTGGTGGTACTCCAGCTGAGCCAGCTATGGTCGAGCGGGAGCCACCAGCAGATTGGGTTAAGGGGTATGTGGATAAGAAGACGCAAGAGGACGGAGTGGCTCCAACCAGTGATCAAATCTACCATGATTATCAACTAGGATTGTGGGACCTAATTCATCAGGGCCGCACACGCACATCGCCAGTGCCTCAAGCTAGGCCAGAGCCAGTCGCCGGGCCAGCACAGGGAACGCAAGGACTTCCAACCGTTCCAACGAGTAGATAATGCCAGAAGAACCGGACATCGGCAGAGTGCTTCAGCTATCTAGAGCCAGGTCTAATAGGGCCTACAACACTGCTGTTGATGCGCTCGACTCTGACCCCGATGAAGCCGCTCGTGCGGATAGCCTTGGTAGGGCCACGGGCGTTCCTTCTAGCCTGATCAATATGGATCAGGAGAGCTTTGAGCGTCAGCACAAAGCTGGCATTGTTGGCAACGTCCTTCGCACTAATCGAGAGCTTCAGGGTCTGCTGGAAGAGGACCCAATATTTGCTAAGGTTGGAGCCGACGACTGGGCTCAGACCGCTAGGGTTGCTGAAGCTGCTAAGAAGCATATTCTACAAGGTTTTCCGGACATTGGTTTTGGCAGTCATGGCCCTATGGATAGAACCGAGTTTGCTGCGGCTAAGAGTTTTATGGATACATACTCTAAAGACATGGAGCAAAGCTACGGTCCGCTGCAAGAGGAATATGAAAAGGCAACTCCGTACGTCCGCCCATTCCTTTATTACATGAGGCGAGGAGTTGATGTAGGAGCAGCAGCGCTCCACGGTGCAAGCCAATTCGTACACGAAGGCGTAGCCCAGGCTGGTAGAGAGGCTGGGCTGTCAGAGGAATACGCTCAGTGGTTCGCTAAAGGAGCGGCAGAAATCACTGAATGGAAGGCCACTGACATGGCTGCTGGTGGCATAGCTGTGCATCCAGAAATCGGCCACGCCATGCAAATGAGATTCAACAAAGCCATGGAGTTTGCCAAGCCATACATAGATGCTGGCGAAAGGCCCCCGGTTGGAGTAGATCGCCTGGTTGATGCGGCCTATGCTCTACAAGCCAAAATCGAAGCGGCTTCTATTGAGGCGTTATTGAACGAGGCTCACAGGTCGAAGATTAAGGAACGTGATCCTGATATGATGGTCAAGATGCTTAGGAAGTATTATGGAGAGAAGAATGTAGCACTTCCATACGATGCTGTGGAGAATGTGCTGTATGGAGATAAAGAAACACCACACTCGGGCGATGGGAAACTGGGTGATATTCCTGGGTTCATAGACAAGTACAATGACGCTGTTCTTACTGGCGGTGATATTGAGGTGCCTATAGCTGAGTACATTGGTAGGATTGATCCAGAGACTCGTGAGGTCCTCAGAGAGCATCTTAAGCCCGACCCCAGAGGGATGAATCTAGAACAGGCTGATGAAACGGCTAAAACACCTATCGATCTGGATGTGCCGGGTCCGCCGATCGTTAGATTTCGTAGGCAGGCAGATGAGATAACAAGAGCATTGCCTCCAGTTGAGGAAGGCATGACTCGGCTGTGGCGAGGTAATCGGCCCGGAGAGTTAGGGGTCAGTCCGTCATTTACTAGCTCGCTAGAGGGCATTGCGCTGCCGTTTAGAGAGTCTTACGGTGGTCCGCTGTCGTATGTTGATGTCCCTACCGCTGACCTTTCTAAGATGCGAACAGGCGCTGGCGCTACAGAAGCTGAGTTTACCCTGACTCCGGAGCTGGCAGCTAAGGCTAAAGCGGCAGGAGTCCCGCCAACCAAGTTAACAGACACGGTTAGAGACAGTGCTGGTTTTAACGAATTGATGCCAGAGCAGATTTATGCTGGCCTAGATGAAAGGACCAAGGAAAGATTTATTCAGCTAGCTGAGCGGTTACGGCTAGATGACTTGGCTTGGGAGATGCGCAAGGCAGGGGAGGAGATTTCTAAGGTCCGGACTGCGCAGTGGAGGGAAGGGCTAGAGGCTATGCGTCCGCAGGCGGCTTTCGACGTGTCAGCCAGGCCGGAATGGGTTGCGCATGAATGGCTTAAGAATGGAGTTTTGCGTGGCAAGAGCGGGGAGTTGCTTAGGCTTGACCCTAAGTATCTAACCAGGGAGCAGGAGAAACTCTTTCCCAAAGAATACCTGAGGTACGGTGCCTATGCACCAGATGACGCTGCTCGTATGGCTGGGTTTAGGAGCGGCGACGAGATGATAGACGTGATGAATAGATTTTATCAAGAGAAGGGAGACCTGAGTCCAACTGAGTATTTCGAGCGGGTCGTCGATGATGAGCTAAGTCGTAGGATGGAGGCTGAATACGGCAAGCTACCGGACGCGATATTGGCCGAGACTCAGGATCATGCACTCAGTCAGCTTCAAGTCGATCGACAGTGGCTGAATACAGTCGGCATAGCCGAGCGTGCTGGGGTAGAGCCTCCTTATTCTAAAGAGGGCTTGGAGCTGGCGGTTAAGAACACCATTGCGAAAAAATCGGTAGGTGAATTAAATCGTGAGAAGTACATCCGGAGCATGGCCGATTCAGGAAAGAAGATGGCCAAGGCGTTCCTTAAGGGCGACTTCGTTGAAGCTCTAAAATACGCTCAGAAGCAACATGCGGCCACAGTTGCCGGCAGGGAGGTTAGAAGAATTCTACAAGAGAAGAACCAGTTCGAGAAGTTGGCAAAGAGATTTTCTAAGAGTGAGATTAAGGGATACGACAATCCGTTCTCTGGTCCGTACGTTCCGTACATACAGTCTATCTTGGCGAGAATAGGGAGAAGGATCGATCGCACTCAAGCTCAGCTGGTCGATGCGCTTGGCCAGGGTGATTACGCTGGCTTGACGCTGGCCAAGTTTGTTGAGAGGAAGGGGGGTGAGTTGAAAGCCATCGATCTTCCTCCGTGGCTCCATGAAGGGTATAACACTCCTGTGGAGAAGATGTCGGTAGAAGAGTGGGAAGATGTTCATAGGGCTATCAAGGACTTGGCTACAGCTGGTAGGGAGGAGGGGGTTGTATATATAGAGGGCGAAGCCAAAGACTCAGCAGAGGTAAAGGCTGGAATGATAGAGCAGATAAAGAAGAGAGGAGTAGTGAAAGTCGACCCGACTAAGAAGCCAGGTGTGCTTAGCAGGGTAGCTGATGTGCACGCTGAGCATCTAACCGTTGAGAGCACACTCAACAGAATAGATGAAGATGACCCTATGGGATTGCATAACCAAGTCATAGTTAGGCAGATAGTCGGAGCTGTTAACCATGAATCTAGACTCATTCGCTATTACGATAAGGCCTTACAAAAAGCGATGGGTCCGCTTAGAGACGGAGATAAGATAGTTCCCAACACCATCTGGAAGAACCAAACAACCGGCGAGCCATTCGTCTTAAAGAAGCGTGACGTGGTGGCTATACATGCGTATTGGGGCAGTCCCAGCAGCCGCATGAAGCTTTTAGGTGGATACAATGTTCCTGAGGATGTAGCGCGGCGATGGCTGTTCGAGAATACATCCAAGGAAGATTGGGATAGGATGCAGAAGATAGGACAAATATTCAATCGGTTGATAAAAGAAGCCGACGAGATGCGAATTGGGATCAGCGGCTCGCCGGTTAAGAAGATTGAGCTTACGCCGATAGACACTCCACATGGCCAATATGATGGATGGTACAATCCAATAGATTACAGTTCGTACTTTCCTGGTAGAGCAGCAATCAGCGGCAAGGGATTGCTAGAAGGTATCGGGTTTCGCGGCTCTCTTACTCCGTTAGCTAACTACGCCAAGGAGCGAACGGGAAAGATTGCTCCAATACAAATAAGCTTAGATGCTATTCCACATAAAATGCGTGAGATGATTCATGATATCGCTTTGCGCCCAGCCTTGCTGCAAGCTGCTAAGATATTTACTGACCCTGAGTGGCAGCAGACCATGATTAATTACTATGGCAAGCGCTATAACGATCAGATGATACCTTGGTTAAAGGACATAGCTAACTATTATAACAAGAACGCGGACTGGAAGGACCAGGTGATAGAGAACTTTCGCCAGAACCTAATTAACACTATGATAGGCCTTAACCCACACACCGTCATGAAGCATGGTATAACGGCAGCAGCCAATAGTATGAGAGAGGTTGGGTTAGTTGGTTTTCTTAAGCACACCAGAGCTATTGTAGGTCTTGGTGGAGATCAAAGCTGGAGCTTTGCAATGGATGCAAGTGAGGAGCTCCAGCGCAGAGTTAGGAATTGGACTGAGCTTGCTGGCCTCAAGCCAGATATTGCTTTGCAGAAGGCTGGCATGAGACAGGCCTTAGGTGCTCTCGGCTCTAAGCCAGTCGCCTGGTTCGATCTAATGTCGGCCGTTCCTACGTGGCTTGCTAGGTACGAAGATGCTATGGGTCGTGGCGTTGGCGAAGGACAAGCAGTATTTGAAGCTGATCGAGCAGTACGCAGAGCGCATGGATCGTCTGCTATAAGCAACATAGCCGGGATAGGAAGGACAAATTCCACAGGAAAATTCTATACATCACTCTATGGTTTCTTCAGTCATATGTACCAGAAGCAATTCGAGATGTCGTGGAAAGCCAGGGATGCATGGGTCGCTGGTCGGGAGGGTGACTTCACTAAGCTTCAGAAGTATTGGAAAGATATAGGCTTGGGATTCTTCTCTTACGTTATGGTGCCAGCTATGGTCGAAGAAGCCGTGACTCCATATCTAGGATCAGAACAAGACTCAACTGGCATGAAGATGGCCAAAGTCTTTGCCTACGGAGCTACATCTTCTATCATCGGGGTGAGAGATGTAGTCCACGGTCTCGTCAACATGACTGAGCCGACCGCTGGGATACAGCAGTCCTTCTTTCACCAGACTTATAAGCTAGCTAGAGACTTGAGCAGCGGCAGATGGGATGAAAAGACTACGGGGCATATGTTAGCGGAAAGTTTCTTTATTATGGGTGCGCTGACGGGATATGTTAATGCTGAAGAAGGAAGAGTTGCGGAGTATATGTATAGATGGTATCATGGGGCGGAAACCCCGAAAGATATATGGGATATAATTAGCCCATGGAAGGGTGGGTTATTCGTAGGGGAGACAGACAGGCCGCAGCGTAGGAGGCACTACTGAACACGATACTTCTGAGCATGATTGTAGTCGTGCAGATTTTCATGGCTGCTAGCCTTGGTGCGCTTCTGTTGCGCAACGGGCGCAACGGTAATGGACGTTACGCCGTTGCAGCCGATACATCTCGTCCATATCTTCTTGGAGCAGTAGATACAGATGCCTCACAAATCTATGCAGAAATCCCATTGGACGCCAAGCTGCTTAATCTGGATAAGCAGGCACTCGATGAAGCGTATCATGCCCAGCTTCAGAATCTGTGGGTGGTCTGGCTCAAGGGCCAAGCCGGCGATCCAACGTACTTCACTAATGGGCTGAAGATCGCCCGGCGTGCATACAAGCAGGCATCGGATCAAATCGCTAAGCGAGAGAAACAACTGAGTTCCGGGCCAGACCGAACTGACGAACGGCGGTGACTGGCTCGGGGGTGGCGCAAATGCCACCCAATAACCTGGAGCAAAGCAGATGAAAATGGTAATCAGCAGTGGACATGGCAAGTACGTTCGAGGTGCTTCGGGAATCATCGACGAGGTTGATGAGGCTAGGCGAGTGGTTGATAGGTTAGCTGAGTTGATACCCAACACAGTGATTTTCCACGACAACGTATCGACTGGGCAACAAGAGAATCTGGAGCGGATTGTAAACTTCCACAATTCACAGACACGGGACCTCGACGTGAGTGTTCACTTTAACGCGTTCGAGCAGACCTCAAACCCAAAAGGAACTGAGTGCTGGTACTACTCACAGGAGGGAGCAGCGGCAAAGGTATCAACAACCATTGCTGATGCATCAGGATTAATTGATCGTGGAGCTAAACAATCCACTGGCCTATACTTCTTGAACCATACTGAGCAACCTGCGATCTTAATCGAAGTATGCTTTGTGGACAGTGAAGCTGACTGCGGGTTGTACGAGCGGAACTTCGACGAGATTTGCCTCGCGTTGTCTGAGCTGGCCACCGAGTCCGTACCACCAGCGCAGCCAGAAGGAACGGTGATGTTCTCTGGGCGGTGTAGTTGGTTCGGTGGACCCAACGATACTGGTGTTAGCCCAAGCGAAGGTCTAGCTTTCTTCTACG
>Ga0306924_10005635_pt1 | contig 12372 bp, 10 predicted proteins | sample sta12Can44000111_FD_203756 | JGI IMG/M metagenome (GOLD analysis project Ga0306924, IMG submission 203756) | Lab enrichment of tropical soil microbial communities from Luquillo Experimental Forest, Puerto Rico - statanox.12C.anox.44.000.111 (v2)... | ecosystem: Environmental > Terrestrial >... | reverse complement strand
TGAACAGCCGGCGAATGATCGCAATCGCCTCATCCTGACGATCGCGCTGAACCATCGGATCGATGCCGAGCGTGTGCGCGTCGGAGGCGAGCGCACCGGGGCCGGAACCGAAGATGGCGCGGCCTCCTGTCATATGATCGAGCTGCACCATGCGCTGGGCGACATTGAACGGGTGGTGATAGGGCAGCGAGATCACGCCGGTGCCAAGCTTGATCCGTTTGGTGCGTTCGCCGGCGGCGGCCAGGAACATCTCGGGAGAAGCGATCATTTCCCAGCCCGAGGAATGATGCTCCCCGCACCAGAACTCGTCATAGCCGAGCGCATCGAGCTGCTCGACGAGATCGAGGTCGCGGCGGAATTGCAGCATCGGATGCTCGCCGAGCGGATGATGCGGCGCGAGGAAAGCTCCGAATTTCAGGCGGGCCATGGACGTTCTCTCCAGACAATTGTTTTTTCTCGCGTAATGTCAAACTACGGGGTGGGAACGATCGAGGAAAGAGCAAAGCCGATTTTCCGCTCGTTGCAACGAAATTGCCCGCGATTCTGCCCAAATCCGGCCTGTTGGGCCGAATTTACACCCTCCGGCCGTTCCGCTAAGACCACCGCTCGTTCGTTTCGCAACCGAGGGCGAGGATGTATCTGAGGCAATCCGATTCCGCTGCTTCCTTGCAGCTTTCAAATCAGCGGAAGCGCGACCTCGTCGAGCACTTCGAGGCCAATGGCGACGAACTCGATCGCTGGCGCAAATTCAACGCCGCCTACCACGAAGACGACTTCAAATTCATGAAATTCCTGATTCCGCCGGGCAAGCGGGTGCTGGAATTGGGTTGCGGCCGCGGCGATCTGCTGGCGGCGCTGAAACCTTCCTATGGCGTCGGCGTCGATTTCGGCGGCAAGACGATCGCCAAGGCCAACGAACTGCATCCCGAGCTCTATTTTGTGCTCGGTGACGTCGAAGACCCGGCAACGCTGGCCTCGATCGAGGGCCCGTTCGATTACATCGTGATCGCCGATACAATCGGGATGTTCGAGGATATCGACGGCACCCTGCGGCTGGTGCATCATCTGTGCGAGCCGTCGACGCGGATCATCATCTCCTATTATTCGCATCTGTGGGAGCCGGTGCTCAAGCTGGCCGAGGCGCTGCGCTTGCGCGCCAGGCAGCCGAAGATCAATTACATCGCCACCGCCGACTTCCTCAACCTGATGGATCTGGCGGATTTCGAGATGATCAGCCAGGAGCAGCGGCAGCTCTTGCCGCGCCGTTGGCTCGGGCTTGGTCCGTTCATCAACCGCTTCATCGCGCCGCTGCCGGGCGTGAGGAAGCTGTGCTTGAGAACTTATCTGGTCGGCCGTCCGGTGCGGCAATTTCCGGACCGCAAATTTTCCGTGAGCATTCTCATCCCCTGCCGCAACGAAAGCGGCAATATCGAAAGCGCGATCCTGCGCATGCCCCGGTTTGGCAGTTGGCAGGAAATCCTGTTCGTCGAAGGAAATTCCAGCGACGGTACTTTCGAGGAATGCGAACGCGTCCGCGACGCTTACAAGGATCGCTGGAATATCAAGGTGCTCAAGCAGGACGGCAAGGGCAAGGGCGACGCGGTCCGAAAGGGATTTTCCGCCGCAAGCGGCGATGTGCTGATGATCCTGGATGCCGATCTGACCATGCCGCCGGAAGCGCTGCCGAAATTTCACGCGGTGATCGAGACCGGCAAGGCCGAGTTCGTCAACGGCACTCGCCTGGTCTATCCGATGGAGCGCGAGGCGATGCGCCCGCTCAATCTGATCGCCAACCGCTTCTTTGCTTATCTTTTCAGCTATCTCGTCAACACCCGCCTGACGGATACGCTGTGCGGCACCAAGGTGCTGCTGCGCAAGGACTATGAAGCGCTCGCCAGAGAGCGCGGATATTTCGGCAATTTCGACCCGTTCGGCGATTTCGATCTGATTTTCGGCGCAGCCAAACAGAATCTCAAAATCGTCGAGACGCCGATCCACTACAAGGCGCGCACCTTTGGCGAGACGCAGATCTCGCGGTTTCGTGACGGCTGGCTGCTTCTGAAAATGGTGTGGTTTGCCTACCGCAAACTAAAAGCGGTCTGAAAGCGCAGTGAAATCGTCAGGCGGCTGCAACTGCCGCATTTCCGTCATCGATGCGTCACGCGATACCGTAACCGATTCACAGGAATCACAATCCTGTTGACCGTCGGCATACGGTCTTTCCATTTCGCAGTGCAGCAACTATCTCATGTGGGCTGCGTCAGGATTCGTCAGCCGAGTGTCCCGATTCCGAAGTTAGCCTCATAGCGCTGCGACCTCGTTTGCGAACTCCGGAATCGAAAGGACACTCGCAATTTTGGATTCTCTAGTGTGGCTTGGGTTCAGAAGTCCGCATGACAGAATCCGGCAGCACCGACGCGGACTTCTGAACCACCACACTAGGAGCTAACGGTGTCTCTCGCGAAAAACATCGAATTCTTGCGGCAATTGCCCAAGATGCCCGGACTCAATGTCCTGGACGGCTTCGCGCGCGGACCGCGACGGGGAATCCGCACTCCGCTGGTCGAGACGACGGGGTTCGGGACCAATCCCGGAAACTTGCGGATGTTTTCCTTCGTGCCCGAGAAGTTGCAGTCGTCGCCCGGTCTGGTCGTGGTTCTGCACGGCTGCGGGCAGACCGCTGCCGGCTACGATTTCGGCGCCGGCTGGTCCACGCTTGCCAAGCATTACGGTTTCACCCTGCTGCTGCCGGAGCAGCAGGCGTCCAACAACGCCCATGGATGCTTCAACTGGTTCAATCCGGAAGATACCCGCCGCGGCCGCGGCGAACCCGGCTCGATCAGGCAGATGATCGCGCGGATGACGAGCGAGCATAAGATCGACAAGCATCGCATTTTCATCACCGGGCTCTCCGCGGGTGGCGCCATGACTTCAGTCATGCTCGCCACCTATCCCGAAGTGTTTGCGGGAGGCGCCATCATCGCCGGCCTGCCCTACGGCGTGGCGAAGAACATGAGGGAGGCGTTGAACGGAATGTTTCAATCGTCTACCCGGCCGGCCGGCGAACTCGGCGACCTCGTGCGCAAGGCTTCGAGCCACCGCGGCCCATGGCCGAAGGTTTCGGTCTGGCATGGCAGCGCGGATCGCACGGTCAACCCGGCCAACGCCGACGAGATCGTCAAGCAATGGCTCCACGTGCACCAATTGCCCTCTTCACCGATGTCGGAAGGCACCGTCAACGGCTACCCCCATCAGATCTGGTGGAACGCGGACGGCGAAACGATCGTCGAATCCTACACCATCACCGACATGGCGCACGGAACGCCGGTCGGTATCGCCGAAAACGACGAGCGCTACGGCACCCAGGGCGCATTCCTGATCGAGGCGGGCATCTCCTCGTCCTATCACATTGCAAATTTCTTCGGCCTGACCGAATGGATTCGCCAGCCCCAGGAGGCTGCCAAGCCGGCCCCAAAGCGAGCCGCGCAAAGGAAGCCGCGTGTGCCTTCGGAATCGCCAAGCGCAAAACTGATTCCGCTGGCCTCTCCGGTACCGGCATCGCTGCCCGAAAAGGGCAAGGTATTGTGGCCGCCCGGCGAAAAGCAGCCACAGAAGCCTCAGCCCAAGCGGCGGCGCGGCATTGACGTCGGCGCCGTGATCACGCGCGCGCTCACCGCGGCCGGGCTGAAGAAACAAGGACTAAAGAAGTAAGGCCTGATGAAATAACGGAAGCGGTATCGGAAGGATCGCCCGGCCTGGCGGTCAGTGGCAAAAAGCTTTTCGCGCCGCTTCCGTGCCTCACATCGCGCCGGTGAGAAACGGATTGGTCAACCGCTCCTGACCGATGCTCGAGCCCGGACCGTGGCCACAGATGAAGCCGACATCGTCGCCGAGTGGCAGCAGCTTGTCCTTGATCGATTTGATCAGGGTTGCGTGATTGCCGCCAGGAATGTCACTGCGTCCGACCGAACCGTTGAACAGGACATCGCCGACATGGGCAAAGCGCATCGGCTTGTTGAAGTACACGACGCTGCCGGGCGAGTGACCGGGACAATGCAGTATCTCGAAGGTCAATTCGCCGATCGAGACGGAATCGCCCTCCTCCAACCAGCGATCCGGCGAGAAATCGCGCACGCCGGTCATGCCGAAACGCGCGCCGCTTGACACGACATTGTCGAGCAGGAACTTGTCGGCGACATGCGGGCCCTCGATCGGCACCTTGAGCGTATCGCGCAGTTCGGCCGCGCCTCCGACGTGATCGATGTGACCATGGGTCAACCAGATCCTTTCGACGGTGACATCGGCCTGCTTGATGCCCGCCTGGATTTTCGGAACTTCCCCGCCGGGATCGATCACCACGGCTTTTCTGGTCGCCGCACACCACAACAGCATGCAGTTCTGCTCGAACAGCGTGACGGGGATGATGATTACGCCGGCCTTTGCCTGGGTTTCGGATTGCTGTGCCATGGGCTGAACAATGCCGATTTTTGGCCCCTCGCCAAGGAAAACATTCGATCCCCGCCACCGAGCATGGCCGCTATGATTTCCATATTCGCTCGCCCGCGGCGAATTGTCGGAGACTTTCGGCACCCGAAAAATGGTTTCCCCTTTGCCGGTGGCGCTCTATGCTTGGCCAATGGAATCGCAGGCTCGCCAGGTCAAGCTCGTCCCCGCGCCGGACGGCCGTCAGTCGGATACCGCGCTTTCGATCGCCCGAGGCACCGCGCGGCTGCTGCGTTCCCTGGGATTTGCCTGCGTCAGCGAATTGCCGCTGCCCTCCGGCCGGCGCGCGGACATCGTCGCGATCAACGAACGCGGCGAGATCTGGATCATCGAGATCAAGTCGTCGGTGGAAGATCTACGCGCCGACCAGAAATGGCCGGAATACAGGGCCCATTGCGACCGGCTGTTCTTTGCCTTCACCCAGGATCTGAGTTGCGAGATATTTCCTCCCGACACCGGCCTGATCGTCGCCGATGCCTACGGCGCGCACATGCATTGCAGTGCGCCGGAACATCGCCTTCCCGCACCAACGCGGAAACTGATGACGGTGCGTTTCGCCATGGCCGCGGCGCAGCGGTTCAATCGCCTGCTCGATCCGCAAGGTCACGCCGACTTCTAGACTCTCCGAGAAGTTACCGCGGGGCGCGCTTGGCCAGGATTCGCTGCAGCGTGCGGCGATGCATGTTCAACCGCCGCGCAGTTTCCGAAACATTGCGGTTGCACATCTCGTAAATGCGCTGGATGTGCTCCCAGCGTACCCGGTCCGCTGACATCGGATTGCTCGGCGGCTCGGACTTCTGGTTGCCGCTTGCAAGCAAGGCGGCAACCACGTCATCGGCGTCCGCCGGCTTTGAGAGATAATCCACCGCCCCCATTTTCACCGCGGTCACGGCGGTGGCGATGTTGCCATAGCCGGTCAATATGATGGCGCGCGCGTCGGGCCGCTTGCGCTTGAGCGCGGAGACCACGTCAAGACCGTTGCCGTCGCCAAGCCGCAAGTCGACTACCGCAAAGGCCGGAGCCGCCCGCCCGATCTGCGCCAGTCCCTCCGAGACACTGTCGCAGGAGGTCACGGTGAAACCCCTGCTCTCCATGGCGCGGGCGAGGCGTTCGAGAAAAGGCTTGTCATCCTCCACGATCAGGAGGGAGCGGTCGGTATACTCACTCAGTTCGGCGATGGCGTTCACGTTTTAGGTATCCCTGTGTCGAGCCTCTCAGCATATGGCGTCGCAACCGCCGCTGCCAAGACCGTCCAAGGCCAATCCGGCAACGCCGCCGAGCGGCACCAGTGGAGCCGATTTGATATTCAGGCCGGTTTTGCGGCCGTTTCGCGCGCCTCGAAGCGGTCGCGCGGCCAGACAATCTGGACTACCGCACCGTGATCCGGAAAAACCCGGTTGGAGAACGACACCTTGGCGCCGGTGCGCTCGAGCAGGGTGCGGGCGATGAACACCCCAAGACCAAGGCCTGCGCGCTCACCCTGGACCTCGTCGCCGTCCCGCCGCCGCGACACATAGGGCTCGCCGATCCGCTTGAGCATGTCGGGTACGATCCCCGGGCCGTCATCGGAAACGATGACTTCCACGGTTTCGGCGTTCCACCACGCATTCACCTCCACCGTCGTGCGCGCGAAGTCGACGGCGTTTTCCAGAATGTTGCCGACGCCGTAAAGGATCGCCGGATTTCGTGCTCCGACCGGCTCGGGCGTACCCGAAACGGCGATGCGCACCTTGATCGTCACCCCGAAGTCGCGGTGCGGGGCCACCGTTTCCTCGATCAAGGCCGCCAGCGGCATGCGGTCGAACGGCGCGCCCGTCGAAGACAGCTGCGTGATCTTGGCCAGAATGTCGCGGCAGCGTTGCACCTGTTCGCGCAACGCCCTGATGTCGCCTGCGACCTGACCGTCTTGCGGCAAGCTCCGCTCGAGTTCGCGCGAGATCAAAAAAATCGTCGACAGCGGCGTGCCGAGCTCATGGGCTGCTGCGGCGGCCAGGCCATCGAGCTGGGTGAGATGCTGCTCGCGCGCCAGCACCAGCTCGGTGGCGGCAAGCGCATCCGAGAGCTTGCGCGCTTCCTCGGCGACCTGGAAGGCATAGAGGCTGGTGACGCCGATCGCGACCACAATCGAGAGCCAGACGCCGAACAGATAGATCGGCGGCAGCACCAGCGGATCGTCGCTGTCCCACGGCAGCGGAAAATGAAAGAACACGAGCACGGATGCGCAGGCGACGGCCAACAGGCCGAGCGCGATGGTCAGCCGGATCGGCAGCGCCGTCGCCGAGATCAAAACCGGGGCAAGAAACAGGAATGAAAAGGGGTTCTGCAAACCGCCGGTGAAGAACAACAGGCCGGCCAGTTCGATGATGTTGGACGCCAGCAACGCCGCGGCCCACACTGGCTCCAGCCGCTGCATCGGGTCGAACCTGATCTGCACGACAAGGTTGAGCAGTGCCGAAAGGCCGACGATCGTCACGCACGGGACAACCTCGACGTCGAACTCGAGCCCCTGGGCCACGATGAAGATCGCCACCAGCTGGCCAAGCACGGCAAGCCAGCGCAGCCGCAATATGGTGTCGAGGCGGACATAGCGGCGCGGATGGCGAAAGTCAGAGGCGGCGACGTCGGTCATGCCGGGAACGAAGGCCTTTCGAGGTTCGTGACATGAGGGCAGCTCTGCCGTCCGGATGGCCTGATCCAAGGCCTTGAACGCGCTCGATTGCAACAGTGGGGGAACTTCAATGCCACGCATCGGAGTTTAACTGGGCGGATGGTCGCCGACAAACCGGCCTGTCTTGACTGTGTCGAATGGCCACAAATTTTCGCGGAAGCCTTGCGCTGGCGGCGCCGTTGGCCCAATGAACGGCCGGCATGATGAAGATTGGCACAATCAATACCCAATTTTCGGTACCCGACCGCGATTGGCCGGCCGCAATCGAGGTCGCGCAGCTCACGAAATTCTACAAGGCGACCCGTGCCGTCGACAACGTGTCGTTCGAAATTGCGCGCGGCAGCATCACGGGCCTGCTCGGCGGCAACGGCGCCGGCAAGACAACGACGATCGCGATGATCATGGGGCTGGTGCTGCCGAGTTCCGGGCGCATCCGGGTGCTGGGCCATTCGATGCCCGAGCAAAGCGCCGAGGTGCTCGGTCGGATGAATTTCGAGAGTCCCTATGTCGACATGCCGATGCGGCTCACGGTGCGCCAGAATCTGACCATTTTCGGCCGGCTCTATGCGGTGGAGAACCTGCACGATCGCATCGAAAGGCTTGCCTCGGATCTCGATCTCGGCGACTTCCTCGACCGCGCCAACGGCAAACTTTCCGCCGGGCAGAAGACCCGCGTGGCACTGGCAAAGGCGCTGATCAACCAGCCGGAATTGCTGCTGCTCGACGAGCCGACCGCCTCGCTTGATCCCGACACGGCCGACTGGGTCCGCGAGCACATCGAGACCTACCGCAGGGAAAATGGCGCGACCATTCTTTTGGCGTCCCATAACATGCCCGAAGTGGAGCGGCTGTGCGACCGCGTCATCATCATGAAGCGCGGGCGGATCGAGGACGACGACAGCCCGCAACAGATCATGGCCCGCTACAATCGTACGACGCTCGAGGAAGTGTTTCTCGACGTCGCGCGCGGTCGCGTTCAGGAGGGCACTTCGTGAGCACGCACGCGCTTGCGGGCATCGCGCCGCACCGGATCAACGCGATGGTCCTGCGCTACTGGTACCTGTTGTTGTCGTCATGGCCGCGGCTCCTCGAGCTCGTCTACTGGCCGGCGCTGCAGATCATCACCTGGGGATTCCTGCAGAACTACATCTCGCAGAATGCCGGTTTTTTCGCGCGCGCCGGCGGCACGCTGGTCGGCGCGGTGATCCTGTGGGACATCCTGTTTCGCGGCCAGCTCGGCTTTTCGATCTCGTTTCTCGAGGAGATGTGGGCGCGCAACATGGGCAACCTGATGATGAGCCCGTTAAAGCCGATCGAGTTCCTGATCGCGCTGATGGTCATGAGCCTGATCCGACTCGCGATCGGCGTCATTCCGATGACGCTGCTGGCGATGATCTTCTTCGACTTCAATCTCTATGGCATCGGATTTCCGCTGGTCGCCTTTTTCTGCAACCTGATCTTCACCAGCTGGTCGGTGGGTATTTTCGTCTCGGGGCTGGTGCTGCGGCATGGCCTCGGCGCCGAAAGCATCGTATGGACGCTGATGTTCGGCCTGATGCCGCTGGCCTGCGTCTACTACCCGGTGACGGTGCTGCCGCAGTGGCTGCAATATGTCGCCTGGGCCTTGCCGCCGACCTACGCCTTCGAGGGCATGCGGGCGCTGTTGATGCGGCAGGAGTTTCGCGGCGACTTGATGGCCCAGGCGTTCGCCATCAACGTCCTGCTGCTTGTTGCGTCATTTGCGATATTTCTTGTGCTTTTGCGCAGCGCGCGCGAGCACGGTTCACTGCTCCAGAGCGGCGAATGACCTCCTTATTCCGGTGGATTTGGGCCATTTTGGCTTGTCGCCACGACGAAAATACCGATCTGTACATTGACGCTTTATTACGCATTCGGCACTATGCTGCGATGCAAAAGGGTGAGGAACAAGAATAGATGGCAATTGGTGAGTTTGGCGGCGCACCGCCTCTGGTAGCCGACGGCAGTCCGGTCCTTACGACGCCGATGTACTGGATGTACGAAATGGCGCACGCCTCGCTCAACCCCGCGCGCGCCGTTACCGATGCCACGAAGATCCTGTTTCAAAATCCGCTCAATCCGTGGTCGCACACCGAGTTCGGCAAATCCGTTGCCGCCGCCTGCGAACTGTTCGAGCGAACCACCCGCCGTTACGGCAAGCCGGAATGGGGCATCAAGGACACCGACGTGAGCGGCGTGCGCACACCGGTGGAGATCAGCGTGGTGTGGGAAAAGCCGTTCTGCCGCCTGCTTTACTTCGATCGGAAGATCACGCGCCCCTTGCGCGTGCCCCAGCCGCGGGTGCTGATTGTCGCGCCGATGTCCGGTCACTATGCGACACTGCTGCGCGGCACGGTGGAAGCCTTTCTGCCGACGCACGAGGTTTACATTACCGATTGGGCCGACGCCCGGATGGTACCGCTGACGGAAGGCCGTTTCGATCTGGATGACTACATCGACTACGTCATCGAAATGTTGCACGTGCTCGGCGGCAACATGCATGTGATCGCCGTGTGTCAGCCTTCGGTGCCGGTCGTCGCGGCCGTCTCCATCATGGAAGCCGAGAACGACCCGTTCGTTCCGATTTCGATGACCCTGATGGGTGGTCCGATCGATACCCGCCGCAATCCGACCGCCGTCAACGATCTTGCCGCCGAGCGCGGCATCAGCTGGTTTCGCAATCACGTCATCACCAAGGTGCCGTTCCCGCATCCGGGCGTCATGCGCGACGTCTATCCGGGCTTCCTTCAGCTCAACGGCTTCATCACCATGAACCTCGACCGTCACATGGATGCCCACAAGGACCTGTTCAGGAACCTGGTGAAGGGGGACGGCGACCTGGTCGACAAGCACCGCGATTTCTATGACGAATATCTGGCCGTCATGGACTTGTCGGCGGAGTATTATTTGCAGACCGTCGATACCGTTTTCATCAAGCACGCTCTGCCGAAAGGCGAGATGACCCATCGCGGCAAGCCGGTCGATCCATCAAAGATCAGGCGCGTGGCATTGATGACGGTGGAAGGTGAGAACGACGACATCTCTGGACTTGGGCAAACGGAGGCGACGCACTCGCTCTGCACATCGATTCCGAACCATCGCCGGGTGCATTATGTGCAAAAGGGCGTGGGCCATTACGGTGTCTTCAACGGCTCGCGCTTCAAATCCGAAATCGTGCCTCGCATTTCCGATTTCATGGTGTCGGCGGCGAATTCGAAGTCTTCAAGCGTGAAGCCTTCACTCGCTTATGCAGCCGAATGATGCGCAATTTCGCGAAGTTCGACGCCAAATCACGCGTTTGCGCTGGATTCGCTGCGATTCCAATGGCCGGCTAACCCCCTGAATCGGCCTTGGACGCGCCGATTCTCGGCCCTTTGAAAGAATGAGCATCGTTTCACTCTTTAAAGGCCGCCGTTGGGGCGGTTCCAACCTGATTTTTGGGGTTCCGACCCCATCCTATAGGGTCCGTTAACCCTCGTGCCCCTGTATATTGGGCAAATGATTTGTTTTTGCGCCGAGCGATTTCACTGGCGGCGGATATGGCAGAATCCGGGCGAACTTCTTACCCCCGGACTAGCAGACATGGCCAAACGCGCCCTCCTTTATCGGCGGCCTTACGAACCCTCTCGCATTCTAGTCAAGCACGGCTCGCAAATCTATTCGGTTCGGCTGCGCCGACATCGGCGTGCGCGTCGTTACACCTTGCGCATTCATCCAAGCGATCGCGAAGCGATCCTGACCATGCCGCCACGCGGCACCATCGTTGACGCCAAGGACTTCGCGCACCGTCACGGCGGCTGGATCGCCGCGCGCCTCGGCCGCTTGCCAAAGGCCGCGCCGTTTCTTCCGGGCACCGTGGTTCCATTGCGCGGCGTCGCGCACCGGATCGTACATCGCGCCGGCCAGCGCGGCACGGTCTGGACCGAGATGCGCGAAAGCGGTGAACGGATTCTCTGCGCGGCCGGCGGCGCCGAATATACCGAGCGGCGGGTGCATGACTACCTCAAGCGCGAAGCCCGCAAGGACCTGCAGAAGGCCGCAGCCTTCTACGCGCATGCCTTGGGCGTCAGGGTGCGCCGGCTGTCGATCCGCGACCAGTCGAGCCGCTGGGGCTCGTGCACATCAGCTGGCTCGCTGTCATTCTCCTGGCGGCTGATCCTCGCGCCACCTTACGTGCTGGACTATCTTGCCGCCCACGAGGTGGCCCATCTGGTTGAAATGAACCACTCGCCGCGGTTCTGGCGCGTGGTCGCAAGGGTTTGCGACCACGTCGAGCGTGCCAAGACCTGGCTCGACACCCACGGCAACGACCTGCATCGCTACGGCATCCAGGACTAGCACGCCAGCCGATGTGGTCTGGTTTTTCCCGCGACCAACGCGGGCTCGCTTGCGCCAAGATCATGCTCAGACAATCATCTCAAGCGCGATAGCCGCAGCCCCAAGGCGCTCTCGCGCAAGGCAGGCCCATCCGTCAAATCGGTGCGAAGCTCCATCAGGAGCAAGACCGATCTTTACCGTTGCGACGGCATTGGCCGTGACGGCCTTTCGAAGCCATGCACATTTCCCAGTTCATGAATGGCTAAGGGATGTTGTCAGGCGCCACGGGGCATCGGATAAGTCTGTTCATGAAAGGGGCGACAGTTTCGGGCAGAATCGCAGCGACGGTTCTTCTCCTTATCCAGGTGGCGGCAACATCCGCCCGTGCCGACACCATGGAGGCCGCGCTGACACGCGCCTACCAGAGCAACCCGCAGCTCAACGCCCAGCGAGCCTCGGTGCGGGCCACCGATGAAAACGTGCCCCAGGCTCTGTCCGGCTACCGCCCCAAGGTGGCGGTGACCGCGAGCGGCGGAGGTCAATACAGCAGTCAGCTCGTCAATTCCTCCTTAGGCCAGAAAATCGAAGAAGGACCGCAGGGGCCTCACGCCGTGGGTCTTACCGCGACCCAGACGCTCTTCAACGGCAATCAGACCGCAAACAAGACCCGCGCCGCTGAAAGCCAGGTGTTCGGCGCGCGCGAGGCCTTGCGTCTGCTGGAACAGTCGGTTCTGCTTGCCGCGGCCACCATCTACATGGACTATTTGCGCGATGCGGCGATCCTGGAGGTTCAGCGCAGTAATACGAGGGTGCTCGAACAGACCCTGAAGCAGACGCGCGACCGCTACAGCGTCGGCATTGTCACG
>Ga0306924_10005634_pt1 | contig 12373 bp, 12 predicted proteins | sample sta12Can44000111_FD_203756 | JGI IMG/M metagenome (GOLD analysis project Ga0306924, IMG submission 203756) | Lab enrichment of tropical soil microbial communities from Luquillo Experimental Forest, Puerto Rico - statanox.12C.anox.44.000.111 (v2)... | ecosystem: Environmental > Terrestrial >... | reverse complement strand
TACCTCGGCGCTCGTCGGGCATCTCGCGGCCTGGAACTACTTCCAGTCGGTCGAGACCGCGAACAACAAGAAGTTCGTCCAGGCGTTCAAGGCGTACGCGAAGAAGCAGAACCTCCCGGGCGGCGACAAGCGCGTCACCGACGATCCGATGGAGGCCGCGTACTTCGGCGTGTACATCTGGAAGCAGGCGGTCGAGAAGGCCAAGAGCTTCGACGTCGATCCGGTCCGCAAGGCTGTCTACGGCCAGACGTTCGCGGCGCCGAGCGGAACGATCAAGATGCACGAGTACAACCAGCACACCTACCGGCCGGTGCTCATCGGCGAGATCCTCAAGGACGGTCAGTTCAAGATCGTCACGCGCACCAAGGGCCTGGTCGAGCCGGAGCCGTGGAGCAAGTACACGAGCCCGGACAAGGGCTGTGACTGGATCAACCATCAGGGCACGTATCAGAAGAAGGCGTGATCTCTCGTCCGACCGTCCTCCTTTCGCTGGTCGTGTGGCTCGCCGCTCTCGCGGCGGGCCACGCGGCCGCCGCGCCCGCGACCTCGCCCGAGATCGCGGCGGCGCTCATCGACCTCACGGGCGACGACGCCGACAAGCGGGAAGCGGCCGCCACGCTGATCGGCCAGACGCGCGACCCGAAGTGGATTCAGTTCCTCAGCGCGCTCCGCGACGGCAGCGTCTATGCGCGCCCGCGCGGGGGCAAGACCGAGCTCGTGGTCGGCGGCACCAAGGCCACGAAGGGCGACCAGGACGTGATCGACATCGCCTCCGCCTACGAGCGCGAGGCGCTCGGCACCGTACCGCTGGCCGACCTGAAAGAAGTGCCGGCCGACCGCCGCCTGCGTCTGGCCATCAAGCCGTTCCTCGACGCCGACGAGACGCAGGCGCAGCTCGCCGATCCCGATCCCAACGTTCGGCGTGGCGCCGCCGTCAAGCTGGGTAATCAGGCCGCCGCGACCGCGGCGCCCGTCGTCGAGGCGGCGCTGAAGAAGGAATCCGATCGCTGGGTGCGTCATGCTCTCGCGGAGGCGCTGGGGCTGATCCAGCTCGCCAACGGCACGCCGGCCCAGCGCGCCGCGGCCGCGCGCAGCCTCGGCAAGCTGCACGCCGAGAGCGCGGTCCCGGCCCTTCAGCGGCTCGCGACGGACACCACCGCGACACCGGCCGAGCGCGAGGCCGCCGTGCACGCGATTCGCGGCATCGAGCGCTGGGGGCTCCTGACGCGCACCGTCGAGACCCTGTTCCAGGGCGCCTCGCTCGGCTCGATCCTGCTCCTGATGGCGCTCGGCCTCGCCGTCGTCTTCGGGCTGATGGGCGTGATCAACATGGCCCACGGCGAGCTCATGGCGCTCGGCGCCTACGCGACGTTCGTCGTGCAGAACTGGTTCCGCGCGACGTGGCCCGCGCACTTCGATTCGTACTTCCTGGTGGCGCTGCCGGTCTCGTTCCTGGTGGCCGCCGCCGTGGGGCTGGTGCTCGAGCGCGGCGTCATCCGGTTTCTCTACGGGCGGCCGCTCGAAACGCTGCTGCTGACGTGGGGCGCCTCGCTGATCATCCAGCAGGGCCTGCGCCTCTGGTTCGGCGCCGCGAACGTCGACGTGAGCTCGCCGTCCTGGCTGTCGGGGGGCGTGCCCGTGATGGTCGGGCTGACCCTGCCGTACAACCGCGTGTTCATCATCGGGCTCGCGGCCGTGTCGGTCGCCGCCATGTACTGGCTGCTCTTCCGGACCAGCGCGGGGCTCCGCATCCGGGCGGTGACGCAGAACCGCGCGATGAGCTCGTGTCTCGGGGTGCGCGCGGGGGTCGTCGACGCGACGACCTTCGCCTTCGGCGCCGGGCTCGCGGGGCTGGCCGGCTGCGCGCTCACGCAGATCGGCAACGTCGGGCCGTCGCTCGGCCAGAACTACATCGTGGACTCGTTCATGGTCGTCGTCACCGGCGGCGTCGGCAAGCTCGCCGGCACGATCCTGGCCTCGGCCGGGCTCGGCGGTCTCACCAAGGGCATCGAGCCGGCGCTCGGCGCGGTCTTCGGCAAGGTCGCGATCCTGGTCGGCGTCATCCTCTTCCTGCAGCGGCGGCCGGCGGGCCTCTTCGCGTCCCGGGGACGGAATGCCGAAGCGTGAGGCGGTGGCGCTCGGGATCGTGGCGCTGGTCGTCGCGGTCGTCCTGCCGCTCTGCAACATGCTGCCGCCCGGCTCGCCGCTCGCGGTCTCGAACTTCACCCTGAACCTGTTCGGCAAGTTCCTCACCTACGCGATCCTGGCGCTGGGGCTCGATCTCTTGTGGGGCTACGCCGGCGTCCTCTCGCTCGGCCACGGCGTGTTCTTCGGCCTCGGCGCCTACGCGATGGGCATGCACCTCATGCTCGAGATCGGCTCCAAGAGCGTCTACCAGAGCTCGCTGCCCGACTTCATGGTGTGGAACCAGGTCAAGAGCCTGCCGCTCTTCTGGTGGCCCTTCCACAGCGCGACGTTCACGCTCCTGGCGATCGTGCTGGTCCCGGCGCTCTTCGGCTTCGCCTTCGGCTATCTCGCGTTCCGCAGCCGCATCCGCGGCGTCTACTTCTCGATCATCACGCAGGCGCTGGCGCTCAGCGCGTGGCTCGTGTTCAACCGCAACGAGATGAACCTCGGCGGCACCAACGGCCTGGCCGACTTCAAGACGATCTTCGGCTTCCCGCTCAACCAGCCCGCGACCCAGCGCGGCCTCTACGTCGCGACCGCACTGATCCTCATCGGCGCGTACCTCCTGTGCCGCTGGATCACGTTGACGCGCGCGGGCAAGGTCCTCGTGGCCATCCGCGACAGCGAGACCCGTGTGCTCTTCTCCGGGTACTCGCCGGCCGCGTACAAGCTCTTCGTGTTCGTGGTCTCGGCGGCGCTCGCGGGCGTGGCCGGCGCGCTCTACGCGCCGCAGGTCGGCATCATCACGCCGGCGAAGATCGGCGTGCTGCCGTCGATCGAGATGGTGGTGTGGGTCGCCGCGGGCGGGCGGGGCACGCTATACGGCGCGATGCTCGGCGCATTCGGCGTGAACTGGATCCAGAGCTGGCTCACCACGAGCTATCCCGATCTGTGGCTCCTGTTCCTGGGCGGCCTCTTCATGGGCGCCGTGCTCTTCTTCCCGGACGGCGTCGTCGGCGCGCTGGGGCGGCTCGGCGCGCGCGTGCGCCGGCTCGTCTCGCGGCGCTCCGGCCAGACCGTCTCGACCCCGAGCGTCTCGCTCGGGCGGCCCACGCCATGACACCGTCCGCGACGTCCGAGCCGCCGACCCGCGCGGCCAGCATCATCTACCTCGAAGACGTCACGGTGAACTACGACGGGTTCAAGGCACTGAGCCGCCTCAACTTCTTCATGGACCGCCGTGAGCTCCGGGTCGTCATCGGCCCCAACGGCGCGGGCAAGACGACCCTGCTCGACGTCGTCTCGGGGCGCGTCAAGCCCGAGAGCGGCCGAGTGATCTTCGGCCACAACACGGACCTCCTGCCGCTGCGCGAGAACCAGATCGCGCAGCTCGGGATCGGCCGCAAGTTCCAGACCCCGTCGGTGTTCGTGAACCTCACGGTGTGGGACAACGTGGAGCTCTCGCTTCGCCGGGCCTCGAAGGGCGTGTTCGCGGCGCTGCGCCGGCGCGAGGCGGACGAGGCGCGCGACCGCATCGCCCAGACGCTGTCGACCGTGAAGCTCGCCGACAAGGCCGACGGGCTGGCCGGCGCCCTGTCCCACGGCGAGAAGCAGTGGCTCGAGATCGGGATGGTCATCGCGCAGGATCCTGAGCTCCTGCTGGTCGACGAGCCGGTGGCCGGCATGACCGACGAGGAGACCGAGCGGACGGGCGAGCTCCTGGAGTCGATCGCCGCGGACCGGTCGGTGCTGGTCATCGAGCACGACATGGAGTTCGTCAGACAGATCGCCCGCACGGTGACGGTGCTCCACCAGGGCACGGTACTGTGCGAGGGACCGGTCGAGCAGGTGCAGAGCGATCCGCGCGTCCTCGAGGTCTATCTCGGGCGCCGGCGTGAGGGAGCCGATGCTGTCCATTAGCAGCCTCGACGTCGCCTACGGCCAGTCGCAGGTGCTGTGGGGCGTGGATCTCGAGGTGCGGGCCGGCGAGCTGGTCTGCCTCATGGGGCGCAACGGCGTCGGCAAGACCACCCTGCTCAAGACGGCGATCGGGCTGCTCCCGGCGCGCGGCGGGCGCGTGATGTTCGACGGCGCCGAGATCACGAGCTGGTCGCCCGATCGGCGGGCGCGCGCCGGCGTCGGCTACGTCCCGCAGGGCCGCGAGATCTTCCCGCATCTCTCGGTCGAGGAGAATCTCCGCATGGCGCTCCTCGGCTGCGGCCGCGCCTCGTCGCTCGACGAGGCGCTCACCCTGTTCCCCGCGCTCAAGCCGCTCCTAGCGCGCAAGGGCGGCGTGCTCTCGGGCGGCGAGCAGCAGATGCTCGCGATCGGGCGGGCCTTGCTCACCCGGCCCAAGCTCTTGATGCTCGACGAGCCGACCGAGGGCATCCAGCCCTCGATCATCCTCGAGATCGAGGAAGCGCTCCGGCGGATCAAGGCCGAGCTCAAGCTGGCCGTGCTCCTGGTCGAGCAGTACCTTGACTTCGCCGAGCGACTCGCCGACAAGTACGTGATCATGGCCAAGGGCGCCGTCGTCGCCTCGGGGGTCACGCGCGACCTGCGCCCCGAGATGGTCCGACAGCACCTGGCCGTCTAGGATCGGAGGCGCGACGATGCACCTCACCTCGCGTGAGCAGGAGAAGCTCCTTGTCTTCACGGCCGCCGAAGTGGCGCGCCGCCGGCGTGGTCGTGGCCTCAAGCTGAACTATCCCGAGGCGCTGGCGCTCATCACGGCCGAGATCCTCGAGTGGATCCGCGACGGCCGGAGCGTCTCCGATCTCATGTCGGCGGGGCTGCACATCCTCGGCCGCGACGACGTGATGGAGGGGGTGCCCGAGATGCTCGAAGAGGTTCAGGTCGAAGGCACTTTTCCCGACGGCACCAAGCTCGTCACGATCCATCATCCGATTCGCTAGCTTTTCTGGGTCGATCTCATGAGAGAGCGCTTCGTAGTTTCGCTGCTTGGCGGCGCCGGGTGCGCGGGGGAGGGCGGGGGCCCTCGACTGGCTCCGTCACCCGTTCGCCCGAATCGCAGCGCTTCGCGCTCCGGGCGGGACGAAGGGGTCCCACTCCGCCAGTCGGGGACCCCCGCCCTCCCCCGCGTACCCGGCGACTCCGGCTCCAAACTGCGAGCGCTCTCCGCATGAGCTCGGATGCGGACGTGGCAGCGGGCTCGGAATCGGTGGCGGGATCGGGGCGCGTGGCGGCGGGATCGGTGGCGATCGAGGTGGTTGGTACCGATCAGGCGGCTCGCGAGATCGCGGGGCTCGTCAGGTTGCTCAAGGATGCGGTGGATTCGGGGGCGTCCGTCGGATACTTGCCGCCGCTCGCGGAAGCGGAGGGCGAGGCGTACTGGCGGGGTGTCGTCGACGAGGTCCGGCGCGGATCGTGTGTGTTGCTGGGCGCGCGGGATGCGGATGGCGCGCTCGTCGGGACCGCGCAGCTCTTGCTGGCGATGCGGCCGAATGGATCGCACCGGGCGGAAGTGGCGAAGGTGATCGTGCACACCGAGGCGCGGCGGCGTGGGATCGGGCGGGCGCTGATGCTGGCGCTCGAGGAGCGCGCGCGGCGGCTCGGGCGTACCACCCTGGTGCTCGACACGCGGCGCGGCGATCCGTCCGAGCGGCTCTACACTTCCATCGGCTACACCCTGGCCGGCGTGATCCCGCGCTACGCGAAAAGCGCCGACGGCGCGCTCGATCCGAGCGCGTTCTACTACCGAGTGCTGACCGAAGGAGGCCAACCGTGATTCCCGGCGAGTATCTCTTGGGCGAGGGCGACATCATCGCGAATCAGGGCCGCCGGACCGTCGAGCTGACGGTGGCGAACACGGGCGACCGGCCGATCCAGGTGGGCTCGCACTTCCACTTCTTCGAGGTCAACCGTGCGCTGCGCTTCGACCGCGCCCAGGCGTTCGGGATGCGGCTCAACGTGCCGGCCGGCACGGCCGTGCGCTTCGAGCCCGGCGACGAGAAGCGCGTGACGCTCGTCGAGCTCGGCGGCGCGCGTCGGGTCTTCGGCCTGAATGCCTTGACCGACGGCGGCGCGCGCGACCAGGCGCTGACCCGGCTCGCGGCGTGGGAGCGGCTGGCATGACCCTCCGTCTGACGCGCCGGCAGTACGCCGATCTCTACGGCCCCACGACGGGCGACCGCGTGCGCCTGGCCGACACGGAGCTGTTCGTCCGCATCGAGCGCGATCTCACGACGCCGGGTGAGGAAGCCAAGTTCGGCGGCGGCAAGGTGATCCGCGACGGGATGGGCCAGGCGGTCCGCGCCACCCGCGCGTCCGGCGCGCTCGACCTCGTGATCACCAACGCGGTCATCGTCGATCACTGGGGCATCGTGAAGGCCGACATCGGCGTTCGCGACGGGCGGATCGTGGCGATCGGCAAGGCCGGGAATCCTGATCTCATGACGGGCGTCACCGACGGCATGGTGGTGGGCGCCTCGACCGAGGTGATTGCCGGCGAGGGCAAGATCGTCACCGCGGGCGGACTCGACTCGCACATCCATTTCATCTGTCCGCAGCTCATCGACGAGGCGATCAGCGCCGGCCTCACGACCTTGCTCGGCGGCGGCACCGGCCCCGCGACCGGGACCAATGCCACGACGTGCGCGCCCGGCGCCTGGAACATTCACCGGATGCTCGAGGCGGCCGAAGCGTTTCCGATGAACCTCGGCTTCCTCGCCAAGGGCAACGCCTCGGCGCCCGATCCGCTGCGCGAGCAGATCGCGGCCGGCGCGGTCGGGCTCAAGCTGCACGAGGACTGGGGCACGACGCCGGCGGCGATCGACTGCGCGCTCGGCGTGGCCGACGAGCTCGACGTGCAGGTCGCGATCCACACCGACACCTTGAACGAGAGCGGATTCGTCGAGGACTCGATCCGCGCCTTCAAGGGGCGCACGATCCACACCTATCACACGGAAGGGGCGGGCGGAGGTCACGCGCCCGACATCATCCGCGTGTGCGGCGAGCCGAACTGCCTGCCGTCCTCCACGAACCCGACGATGCCGTTCACCGTCAACACGATGGACGAGCACCTCGACATGCTGATGGTCTGCCACCACCTGAGCGCGCGGATCCCGGAAGACCTTGCGTTCGCCGAGTCGCGGATCCGCGCCGAGACGATCGCCGCCGAGGACGTCCTGCACGACCTCGGCGCGATCAGCATGATGTCGTCCGATTCGCAGGCGATGGGCCGCATCGGCGAGGTGATCATCCGTACCTGGCAGACGGCCGACAAGATGAAGCGGCAGCGCGGGCCGCTACCCGGCGAGACCGCGGGGGACGACAACCGGCGCGTGAAGCGCTACGTCGCCAAGTACACGATCAACCCGGCCATCGCGCACGGCCTGTCGAGCCACGTCGGCTCGGTCGAAGTTGGCAAGCTGGCCGACCTGGTCCTCTGGAAGCCCGCGTTCTTCGGCGTGAAGCCGGAGATGGTGGTCAAGGGCGGCTTCATCGCGTGGGCGGCGATGGGCGATCCGAACGCGTCGATTCCGACGCCGCAGCCGGTCCTCTATCGGCCGATGTTCGGCGCGCTCGGGCGGGCCGTCGGCTCCACGTCGCTCACGTTCGTCTCGGCCGCCGCCCTCGCGGACGGCGTGCCGCAGCGGCTCGGGCTCAGCCGGCGGGCGGTCGCGGTCAGCCGCTGCCGCGGGCTCGGCAAGCGCGACATGATCCACAACGACGCGCTGCCGCGCATCGAGGTCGACCCGGAGACGTATCAGGTGCGCGCGGACGGCGCGCTGCTCACGTGCGAGCCGGCGCGGGTCTTGCCCATGGCCCAGCGATATTTTTTGTTCTGATGGTTGGTGGCGCCGACCCCCGCAAGTTTGTTGCACTGGGGGGCCCCGAAATGGCCCCCCAGTCCCCCCCATCCGCTTCTCGATCGAGCCTGGGGCTCGATCGTTCCGGTGGTCAGCCCTCGCCTGCAGGTCAGCCGTCCCCCGATCAACCGTCCGCCGGCCAACCGCGTCACTCGATCCCGTCTGCCGATCACTCTGCAGATCGCGATGCCGTCGTCATCACGCAACTGCCTGGTGCAGTCGATGAGGCGGCGCTGGCGGGGAGGGAGCGGGACACGCTCGTGCTGACCGCGGACGAGCGGCGGTGGGGCAGGCGGCGAGTGACGACGACGGCGGGACGCACGCTCGCGCTGGTGTTGCCGACCGGCAGTGTCCTGAGACCAGGCGTGGTCCTGCACGTCGCGGCCGATTGGTTCGTCGTCGTGGAATGTGCGGCGGAGGCTTGCCTGGCCGTCACACCGGCGTCGCGCGCGGAGGCGCTGCGGATCGCGTTCGAGGTCGGCAATCGCCACTTCAACCTGGCGCTCGACGGCGAGCGGCTGCTCGTGCCTGATGATCCCGGGATGGACATCCTCCTCACACGGATGAACGTCCGATTCGAGCGGATCCGCGCTCCGTTCGTGCCGATCGGCCGGGCCCAGCGTCATGACCGGTGATCCGGCGCTGCTCACGTTGCTGCAGTTCGCGGACGGACTCTTTCCCGCCGGCGGGTTCGCCCAGTCGTTCGGGCTCGAGACCTACGTGCAAGACGGGCGCGTGCGCGACCGGCGGGGCCTCGAGACGTTCGTCGCGGCGCATCTCGAGGGCTCGGCCGGACCGGCCGATGCTGGCGCGGTCGCCATCGCCGTCGAGCTCGCGGGTCGAGACGACGCCGCGGGATGGCTGGCACTCGACGCGCGACTCGACGCGATGAAGACGGTGCCGGAGTTCAGGACGGCCAGCCGTCAGATGGGCCGGCAAACGCTCCGGATCGCGGTCGGCATCGCGGACGATCCGTTCCTCGCCGGTCTGGCCCTCGCGGTCGAGGACGGCCGGGCGGTGGCCCATCACGCGACGGTGTTCGGCGCGGCGGTCGGCCGCGGCGGTTCCGATCCCGCGCGCGCGGCGGCGGCGTACCTCTATGCGAGCGCGGCGCTCCTGGTGGGGGCGGGCCTGCGGCTGATTGCGCTCGGGCAGCTCGACGGCCAGCGCGTGCTGGCGGCGATGCGCGAACGGATCGAGCGACTGGCCACCGCGGCCGCGACCGCCACCGTCGACGACCTCTGGAGCTTCAATCCGGCGATCGAGCTCGCGGGCATCCAGCACGCGGCGCTCGAGATGAGGCTGTTCAGATCATGAGCGCGATTCCGCGACCGTTGAAGATCGGCATCGGCGGCCCCGTGGGCTCGGGGAAGACGGCGCTGGCCGAAGCGCTCTGCCGTCGCCTCTCGGCCGAGCTCGACATGGCCGTCATCACCAACGACATCTACACGAAGGAAGACGCCGAGTTCCTCGTGCGCCGCGGCGCCTTGCCGCCCGAGCGGGTCGTCGGCGTCGAGACCGGCGGCTGCCCGCACACGGCGATTCGCGAGGACGCGTCGGCGAACCTCGAGGCCGTGCACGATCTCCTGGCGCGGTTTCCAGACCTCGAGCTCCTGCTGATCGAGAGCGGGGGCGACAACCTGTCGGCGACCTTCAGCCCCGAGCTGGTCGACGCCGCGATCTACGTGATCGACGTCGCCGAGGGCGAGAAGATCCCGCGCAAGGGTGGTCCGGGCATCACGCGATCCGATCTGCTGGTCATCAACAAGATCGACCTGGCGCCCCATGTGGGGGCCGACCTGTCCGTCATGGAGCGCGACTCGCGCCGGATGCGCGGGGCGCGGCCCTTCATCTTCACGAACCTCCGCACGGGCGAGGGGCTCGAGACCATCGTCACCTGGATCAAGCGCGAGCTGATCCTCGACGCGGCGAGGGCGTGACGCCGGCCGCCACGCTCGACGCCGCCCGCGTCGGACGCGACGGCGCCCTGACGCTCCGCTTCGAGCAGCGCGGTGCGGCGACCGTCGTCGCGGGCTGCCGCTACACGTTGCCGCTCCAGGTCCTGGCGCCGGTCGCGCTCGACGACCCCGCGGCGATCGTCTCGATCTTGAATCCGACGGGTGGTCTGGTCGGCGGCGACCGCCTCTCGATCGACGTGCACGCCGCGGCCGGCGCCCACGCGCTGCTCACGACGCCTTCGGCGACGCGCGTGTACCGGACCGAGCGCGAGCCGACGGTTCAGACTGTGCGTCTCTCGGTCGGTCCGCAGGCCGTCGTCGAGTGGGTGCCCGACCACACGATCCCGTTTGCGGGCTCGGCGCTGCGTCAGTCGATCGACGTGGACCTGGCCGAGACCGCCGGGCTCATCCTGGTCGACGCCTTCTCCGCCGGTCGGATCGCGCTCGGCGAAGCGTGGCGGTTCGCCGCCCTCGAGAACGCCGTTTCCGTGCGCGACGGACGCGGCTGGCTCCTCCAGGATCGCTTCGTCCTGCGCGGCATCGGCACGCGGGGCCCGGCCTTCGACGGGCTCGGCTTCACCGAGTCGCACCCGTACTTCGCCTCGATCGCGGTCTTCGGCGCGTTCGACTGCGATCGCTTCGCCGCCGACGTCGAGCGCCTCGGCGCCGGCCACGCTGCTGCGCGCCTCGGGGCGGGGGTACTGCCGCGCGGCGGCGTCCTCGTCCGCTGCCTGGCGCCCGCCGCGCCCGCGCTCGTCGACGCGGTCGAAGGCTGCTGGCGGCTCGCGCGCCGCGCGCTGCTCGGGCTGCCCCCGCTTGCCCTGCGGAAGAGCTAGCACTACCACCGGGCGCATTCGTGACGTTTCCGTTACACTCCTTCTCGGGTCAATGTTCAACCTGATCCCGAAGGAAGTTCGCTTCTTCGACTTCTTCGAGCAGCAGTCCCAGCACATCCTCCGGGCCGCCGCATTGCTGCACGGGATGGTCCACGATTTCGGTGACGCCCTACAGCCTTGGCCACGGCACCAACGACGCGCAGAAGACCATGGGAATCATCGCGGTCCTGCTCTTCACCACCGGCCACCTCGGCCCCGAGTTCTACGTGCCGTTCTGGGTGGTGCTCGCCGCGCACGCCGCGCTCGGTCTCGGCACGATGGCCGGCGGATGGCGCATCGTCAAGACGATGGGGATGCGGATCACCAAGCTCCGGCCGGTGAGCGGCTTCTGCGCGGAGACGGCAGGGGCGCTCACCTTGATCGGCACCGCGGTCGCCGGCATCCCGGTGAGCACGACGCAGACGATCAGCGGCTCGATCATGGGCGTCGGCGCGATTCAGCGCTTCTCCGCGGTCCGGTGGGGCGTGGCAGGCAAGATCCTCTGGGCGTGGATCCTCACCATCCCGGCCTCGGCGATCGTCGCGGCCGCGATCTGGTTCCTGCTGCACCTCGTCGGCGTCTGACCCGCGCGGATCCGGCGCTGACGCGAGGTGGCCGTCCTACTGGTCGAGCGCTCCCTTGATGGCGTCGAAGACGGGATTCTGGGTGCTCCGCTGCGTGGGGGCGGTCGCCGCGGGCGCGGCCTTGCCGAGAAACTTCCGGACGCAGTCGTACTGCTCCCAGCCGCGGAGCGGATAGTTCAGGTCGACGACCTTCCACTTCGCGTGGCCGCTCTTCTGGAGCGTGTCGAGGCTGCGCGAAATGAGCTGCGCGAACCGGCCGACGTTGTCGCAGTCCCGGCGACGGAAATCGTACGACACGAGCACCGCCTTGACCGCCGCTGTGTTGACGGTTGCCGGCTGCCAGGAGTAGGTGCCCGCCGGAATCTCGGCCGGCGGATAGAACTCGAGGACGCTCTTGTTCGTGATCGGGATCAGCGCGAGCTCGTCCTTGTCCGAGACGTCCTCCTTGAGGAGCTTCACGGGATAGCCGGCCACGTAGAACATCGCGTCGATGCGTCCGGCTTTGAGCTCGGCGAGCGCCTCGCCGGTATCGATCGGCACCATCTCGCTCGGTGACACTTCCGACAGCTTGAAGAGCAGGCGCGCGGTGAGGTACGTGCCGCTGCCGTCCCGGCCAACCGCCACCCGGCGTCCGGCCAGGCTGTCGAAGTCGGGGATCCCCTTCTTGCCGAGCAGGTGGATCTCCTCGTTGTAGAGCGGGAACACCATCTTGGTCTTCCGCGCGATCTGCTTCAGGATGGGATCGGACTGCACGCGCGACACGAACGCCAGGACGTCGGACTGCACGATGCCCATCGGCACGCCGGGACGCTGATAGACGGCGTACACGTTCTCGATCGAGCCCTTCGATGTGAAGACGTTCAGGTTGATCCCGGCGGGCTTGACGAGCTTTTGGAGATCGAGACCGAACTGGTAGTAGGTGCCCTTGTCGCTGCCGGTGATCAGTCCGAGATCCTCGACGGCCGCGGGCGGGCTCGTCCAGACCAGGAGCATCAGGA
>Ga0306924_10005630_pt1 | contig 12376 bp, 9 predicted proteins | sample sta12Can44000111_FD_203756 | JGI IMG/M metagenome (GOLD analysis project Ga0306924, IMG submission 203756) | Lab enrichment of tropical soil microbial communities from Luquillo Experimental Forest, Puerto Rico - statanox.12C.anox.44.000.111 (v2)... | ecosystem: Environmental > Terrestrial > Soil... | reverse complement strand
GCTGCTGAGCCGGACGGATGTCACGATGACCGTCGTCGGAATCGGCAAGTATCGGCGCCGCGTGTCGGCGATCTCCCACCCGCGCTTCGAGTATCTCGGCCATCTCGTCGACCGCGCCGCGATGCGGGCGGTTTACGCGAGGAGCGATGTCCTGCTCGCGCCCGGCCGCTTCGAGACGTTCGGACTCTCCGCGCTTGAAGCCGCCGCCGCGGGCCTGGTGGTCATCGGGCCGACGGAAGGCGGGACCGGAGAGCTTCTCGAGGAGTGGCGGTCTCCGCTGGCCTTCAGCCCCGGCAACGCCGTGGCGTTTCTCGATCGCGTGCGCGCCGCAATCGACGGCGATCACAAAGGGCTCGTCGAGCGAGGTCGGGCGATGGCGGCGCGCCATGGCACGTGGGGGGAAGCCATCGCGAGGCAGATGGCCGTGTACGAATCGATGCTCGGGCGCTACGCCGGCGAAACGGCCGGTCGCAGCGCGTGACGCGGCTCGATCAGGCCCCTCCCCCCGCGTCTTCATCAGGTTCACGAAACGCGGCGCGGGGGCTGCTTGTCGCGCTCCACGACGTGACCCCGGCCCACGCGGAGCGTCTCGAGCAGGCCGAGCGGCTCCTCGCGGTGCTTGGCATCCCGGCGGTGACCTATCTCCTTATTCCAGATTTTCACGCGCGGTTTCCAGCCCATGCGTGCGCCGACTTCATTCGGTGGTGCCGCGCGCCGCGATCGTACGAGGTGCGCTGGTTCCTCCACGGGTACTTTCATCAGGAGAGCGTCGACACGGCGCGCCCACCGGCGGTTTCGACGTTGACCGAATGGTGCGCGCGGAAATTTCTGACCGACGGCGAGGGCGAGTTCCTGGTTCTTCGAGGCTCGATGCTCGAGGAGCGGCTCCGAGCGGGCGTCGACAGCTTTCGACAATGTCTGGGGCACTCGCCGGCGGGGTTCGTGGCGCCTGCCTGGCTGTACAACGAAGAACTGATCCCGGCGCTCGCGCGATTGAACGTGGCGTTCACTGAGAGTCATTTTCACGTGTTCGACCTGCTGTCGGCGCGATCCCTTCCCGCGCCGGTGATGACGTGGGCGAGCCGGACAATGGCGCATCGTGTGGGTTCGCTGGCCGTGACCGCGACGGAGCGTCGGATCTGGGCCCGCCGGCCGCTCGTGCGGCTTGCGCTCCATCCGGCTGACTTCGGTCATCAGCCGCTCGTTGACAGCATCGCCCGTTCGCTGGATGCCCTCCGCCGGGACCGCCAAGTCGTCACATACGAACAGGCCTGCGCGCTGACGTAGACTTCGGACGGTGAGGGGAACGCACGTCGCCGTCCTGATGTCAGCGGCGCTCTTGGCCTCCTGCCGAAGCCATCCAGCGCCCGCGCGCCGGGAGATCGTGGTCTGGAGGAACCTCGGTGCCTGGTCTTCGCGCGGGTCCTCCCAGACTGAATCGTTCACTTGCGACACGGGGATGCTGCGTCTGCGGTGGGAAACCCGGAACCCGGGGGCCCGGGAGGCGCGCCCTGCCGGGGCGGACGGCCCGAGCGTTGGGGCCTTCCGGGTGACCGTCCACAGCGCCGTCAGCGGGCGCCCTCTCGTCGTCGCGGTCGATCATCACGGCGTCGGACACGATACGGCCTATGTGAACGAGGACCCGCGCGAGTTCTATCTCGTTGTGGACTCGTCTGATGTCGACTGGAATATCGCGGTCGACGAAGGCATTCCGGCGACGGCAGATGCGCGGCAGCAGGGCTCGTGAGGGGCTGCATCGGACGATGAAAACATCGACGCCCGCCCGTTGAAAGTGGCCGCGGATGGGCGTATTTTTCTGTACTGGAGGCGCAATCGTGGCCAACAACCGCTCGACCAAGCTCATCGGACACAACTACACGACGCCGGACCTGATCGCAAAAGTCACTGGGACTGCGAAGTACGCCGAGGACTTTCGTGTCGAGGGCATGTTGTTCGCCAAGCTTCTGCTGAGCCCGATCCCACACGCTCGTGTGCGCCGGATCGACACCACTGCCGCGCTCGCGATGCCGGGCGTCAAGGGGATCCTGACTCCCGACGATCTCCCGCCCGTCGTAGAGGGCGCCAATCTGGGGGAGGGGATCATCGCGAGCGCTCTGAGCGAACGCGGCCTGACGATGGAACCACTCTATGCGGGTGATCCCATTCTGGCTGTCGCGGCCGTGGATGAGCTCACAGCCGCGGAAGCGATCGAGCGAATTCAGATCGAGCTCGAGCCCCTGCCGTTCGTCGTGGATCCTGTCGAAAGCCTGCGCCCCGGTGGGCCGAATGCCAGGACCCAGGGGAATGCCTGGGTTCGCCCGGCGCCGACGTCCGGGCAGCAGGGCACCGCGGCAACGGCGCCCTCCGGCCCGCAAGTCAAGGAAGTCAAGTGGACCGCAGAGGATTTCGCGGCCGCAGATGGCGGCCGGCTGCCGCTTGGCAAGGCGACGGACGAATGGGCGTTCGGCGACCTCGACGCCGGCTTTGCGCAAGCGGACCTTGTGCTCGATGAAACGTTCGTGGGCCCCAACACCAGCCACGAGCCGCTCGAGACGCGGACCGCCATGGCGTACTGGCAGAACGGCAAGCTGTACATGCATTGTTCCACTCAGAGCACGATGCGCACGGTCAGCGCAGTTGCGCGGTGGGTCGGGATCAAGCCGAGCGACGTCGTGGTCATCAGCGAGTACACCGGCGGCGGCTTCGGCAGCAAGGGATCCTCGTCCGTCTTCGTCGTCGTTCCCGCGCTGCTGTCGAGGAAAGTCAACGCGCCGGTGATGATGCGCGTCACGCGAGACGACGAGTATTACATCGGGCGTGCACGCCCCGCGCTCCATTCGCGAATCAAGATCGGTTTCAGGAAAGACGGCCGAATCACGGCGCTCGATGGACTCGTGATTGTCGATAACGGTCCGTACGACGTCGTAGGAGATTCGCGGTCGGCAGGCGATCACATCTCGCTGTCGTACCAACCGATGGCGATGCGCTGGCGCATGCTGTCGATCCTCACCAACACGCCGCCACGCGGCGCGCAGCGCGCTCCGGGCGGAATGCAGGGCAACGGGCTCATGGAACCCATTCTGGCGAGGGCGGCGCACAAACTCGGCATCGACCAGGTGGCGATCCACAAGATCAACGCGCCAGAGGGGAAGGCCCCGTTTGGCGGTCCAAACGCGGCTGGTCACCGCAATCACGCGACGAGCGCGTTCTTGAAACAGGCGCTGGACAAGGGGGCAGATCTTTTTGAGTACGAAGCCCGGAAGTCTCGAGCGAGCAAGCGCGAGGGATCGACGATTCGCGGTGTGGGCGTCTCGGTCAGCGCCTATTCCGCCGGATCGATGGGGTTCGACGGCTTGCTCGTGATCAAGCCGGACGGTCGTGTCGCCATCCAATCCGGCATCGGCAACCTGGGCACCGAGTCGGTCTTCGACGTCCATCGCGTGGCAGCCGAGCTGCTGGATGTGCCGTGGGAAAAGTGTGACGTCACCTGGGGAAACACGGGGAAGAACCTCCCGTCGACGTGCGGTCAGGGCGGCAGCCAGACGACGCATGCGATGACGCGCGCGGCGCACGCCGCGGCGACGGATGCCGTCAAGAAGCTCCAGAAGATCGCCGCCGCGACGCTGGGCGGCAGCCCCGACAGCTATCGTGTGACGAGCGAACGCGTTTCAAATGGCAGTCGCAGCATGACGCTCGCAGAGGCGGCGAAGAAGGCGATTGAGCTCGGCGGCGACTACGACGGCCACGAGCTCCCCCCGGATATCAACGCGTTCACGAAGACCTCGGCGACCGCGCTTGCCGGTCAAGGGCTGATGGGCGTCGCGAGAGACAACTATCCTCGGGACGGCATTTCGAAGTCGTACGTAGCAGGTTTCGCAGAGGTCGAGATCGACGTCGAGACCGGCAAATACAAGGTGCTCGACTTCCTCGCGGTCGCGGACTGCGGAACGGTCATTCATCCGCGCAGCCTGGGCGGCCAGGTGCTCGGCGGCGTCATGCTCGGGCTCGGCCACGCCTTGGGACAGAAGTGGGTGTACGACCAGCACTACGGACTCCCCATTGCCAAGCGCTTCTACCACAACAAACCGCCGACGATTCTCGACGCCCCCTTGAAGATGCAGTGGACGGCGCTTGATATTGCGGATCCCGAGACGCCGGTGGGCGCGCGCGGCATTGGCGAAGCACCCGTCGGGTCGGGATTCGGGGCGGTGGTCAACGCCATTGTCGATGCGCTGGGTCCCGAGATTTTCCGGCGCGCGCCGGTCACCGCGGACATGATCCTGATGGCCCTCGAAGCCGGCAAGCCGATGCACGAGCCGTTGACGGCCAACGTGTGAATGAAGCCAAGGCCAAGACCGCGCTCGAGGCTATCTTGACGAAATCGTATACCTGATGAGCACGTCCTCGATGAAATCGGCGGTGATGCGTTCGTCGCCGCGAAGAAAAACAAGCGTCGTCACCGTGACGTTGCCCTCGACATGATCCCACGCCTGTTGGGGAGGCCCTAACCTCCGTTCAGCCTCCCCGCGAAGCAGCCCCTTGCGAAGGTCAGTCTCATTCACGCCGGGCGCGGCGGGGGCCATCATCGCCGAATGGAGGGGCGCCGTGACCGGCGGCCCTCCCATCGACGAGAAGTCCACGAACTCGTTCAACGCGGCCATCACCTCATCAGGCGTGATGTCTCTCGGAACGACGGGCGCGTACCGGATGTTGAACCGCGAGCCTCCGTGCAGCCGGCGCTCGGCAATCTCCTCGCGTTTGATCTCGCTCGCCCGCTCGCGCTCGATTTGGACGCGGCGGTTTTCGCGGTCGCGTCGATCGCGTAGCTCATCGAGCTCGCGCTGCAGCTCGCGTCGATGATGATCGTCTCGCTCGTCCTTGACGAGTCGCTCGAGCTCTTTCTCGCGTTCGCTCTTCTCCACGGCCGGGATGTAGACTGACGTGCTCGTGTCATCGCCGACTGTCCCGTACCCGCCACCGCTCAACTGAAACTCGACGAGATCCTTCTTGACCTTGACGAGCGTGACGACCGCTTGGTCGCCGGCACGCAACGCGGTCCCGAACTTCTTCAACCGATCGCCATATTCGCGATAATCGATCCGCTGCCTGGCATCGACGTGCACGTCGACGCCCTCTTGGGTTCCAGGCAGATCGATGCGCGTGATGATGTGCCTGCCCTCGAAATACGCTTTCAGCGCTTCCTCATTCTGCGCCGCGGCGGCCGCGGCCGGCTGCTCGCCCGGCCCCGCGATGACGGCTGCAGTTCCCAAGACAGCGCCAAGCCATGCGACCCAGACACGATGAACGTGCGACACACCCGGGGCGTTCGGCATGCAGTGCCCTCTCCGCCCTTATCGGCTGATTGGATGTGGCGCCTTATGGCGAGTTGGGGGCCTTCGGCGACGCTATCTCTGTTCCGTTGTTGCCGCCTTCTTGCCGTTGATGTATTTGTCGTACCACGCGAGATAGCGCTCGTAGCGATCGCGCACGTAGCTCGGGCGGGTGATGCCGTGGAACTCATTCGGATAGATCACGAGCTGGGTCTCGAGGCCGAGGCTCCTCAACGCCTGATACATCTGCTGGCCACCCTGCACGGGCACGTTGAAATCGCGCTCGCCGCCGAGAAACAGCGTTGGCGTCTTGATGCGGTCGGCGTGGAGGAACGGATACGAGATCTTCTGGTAGGTCTCCCACGCCTTGGCGTCCCAGGGCGGACCGATCTCGTAGTCGTATTGAATGATGTATTGATCGGTCCCGTAGAAGGCGACCGTGAACGCCGTGCCGGCGCCGCTCGTCGCCGCCTTGAAACGCGTGTCGGAGGCGATCATGTAGTCGGTGAGGATACCGCCGTAGCTCCAGCCGCCGACGCCGAGCCTTGAGGGGTCCGCAATTCCCAGTTTGATCGCCTGATCCACCATCGCTTCGAGATCCTCGATTTCGTAGTGCCCCCAGTCGGCGAAGATTGCCCTCGAGAACTTCGCGCCGCGCCCGGCGCTGCCGCGATAGTTCACCGCGAGCACCCCGTAGCCGTTGGCCGCAAACCACTGCCGCTCGAAGCTGAACGTGTGCTGATCCTGCCCGTTCGGTCCGCCGTGAATGCGCAGGAGCAGCGGCACCTTCGTGCCTGCGGTGTAGCCCACCGGCTTGGTCAGGAGGCCGTGCACCGCCGTGCCGTCCTTGCTCGTTGCGCTGATTTCCTCTACAGCGCCGAGCTGCAGCTCCGCGAAGAGCGCGTCGTTCTGGTGCGTCATCTGCTTCAACGTCGTTGTCGCCGGATCGAGGCGGTAGACCTCCGTGCCTCGCGCGTCGCCGCCCGACAGCACGGCAATGCAGTCGCCGGCCATGCTTGGGCTCGACACGACCACCGGCGGCTGGAGAATCTTTTCGACGCGGTCGGTCCCGAGGGCCACATGAATCGGGTACACCGAACGGTCATCGGTGACGAGCGCCGCGATGGCGTGGCCGTCGTGCACGAAGTGCGGGTTGGAGACGCTGCGGTCCAGATCTTCGGTGGCTTTCACGCGCATCGGCGGCGCGCTGCCGTCGCTCGGGACGATCGACAGATGCTCCATGCCGTACGCGCTGTACTTTTTGTCGTCGCCCTCGAGATACGCGAGCGACTTGCCGTCCGGGCTCCACTGCGGGGCGCTTCGTCCCCCCCGGATCGTCGCCGGCGTAATGGCCTTTTCCGTCGATCCCGGCTTTGCGTCCACGACAAACAACTGATTCGACGGCTCTCGGTCAGGATCGTCGGCACGGTTGCTCATGAACGCGATCCGCTTGCCGTCAGGCGACCATGACGGCGATGATTCGTCGGCTTTCGCCGCTGTCAGCCGTTCGAGCTTTTTCGACTCGATGTCGAACAGATAAATAAAAGCATGGCGGCCCGACAAAAGGTATCCCTGCACGTCCTGCTTGTACTTGTAGCGATCGATAACGATCGGTTTGGGCGCCTTCCGGGGAGATGCCCCGCCGTCGGCCTGAGGGGCGCTGCCCGGGCCGTTGGCAGGAGCGTCCGCATCGGGATCGGGGTCGCCCACGACGAGTGCGAGACGACGCGAGTCGGGCGCCCACTCGTAGCTCTGTAGACGTCCCTTCACGTCGGTGAGCTGAATCGCCTCGCCGCCGCTCCGGTCGAGCAGCCACACCTGATCGCCCTTCGCTTTGCCTGGGCGCGACGACGTGAACGACAGATATCGACCGTCTGGGCTGAATTTCGGATTCGATTCGCTGTCCTGGCTCGCCGTGACTTGCCGCTCATTCTGGCCGTCGATGCCGACCGTCCAGACGTGGGAGACGTTGGATTTGTCCTCCTTCACGTCGATGGCGGACACGACGAAAGCGACGGAACGTCCGTCCGGCGAGCACTGCGGGTCGCGCACGTCTTTCAAGCGCGCGAGGTCGTCCAGGTTCAAGGTTCGCGTGGCGGCTTGGGCAGTCAACACCGCCGCCGACGCGACGGCAATAACGGCGGCGCCTATCCATCGATCGTTCGACATGCCGTTCTCCTGCGAAACTGGGTGCCTCCACCCCTACCTGGGCGGTTCGAGATGTCACATCATATACATTTGAGGAGACTGCTCCTATGGGAGCCATCACATCCATAAACCGACGATTTGTCGCCGGGCTCCGAAAGAGTTCGAGTAAGGAGGGTACTTAGCGTCCGGCGGACATCAGGCGGGCGTCGATGTCGTCCAGGACGAGATCCAATTCGGCAAGCGTCTCCACCACATAGTGTGCGCCCGCGTCCTCTAATTCACGCTGCGCACTCTCGACGCGGGAGCGCCGCTCGCTCGACGGGAGAGCCTGGAACTCGTCGTAGGCAAGCCCAATTCCGTTCCCCGTCGCGGCCACGCCGATTGACCAGGTTCCGGCATTCAAGCCTTCTTGAATATCTGCCGGCGTGTCTCCTACTTTTGCAATCGAAGCCAGAGGATAGACCCGCAACCGGACGGCGTTCTCATAGAGCATGAATGGCTCCGGCCGGCCTGCTCCGACGTCCTCCGGTGACAGGCTGCAATCGGGCCGGTAGCCTGCCTTCGCGCTGTGCGCCACGAGGAGATCGAGCATGGCGCGTGTGTATCCGGTCGTGGACCCAATCTTCAAACCACGCTCGCGGAAGCGCTGCACGCTCCCCGAGACACCCGGGATGAGACCCGCATACTCCGCCAGGCAGGAGAGCTGCAGCGGAATGAACTGCTGATAGACGTCCTCGACATCGGCCGGCGTCGGTCGTCGACCGCGCAACGCGCGCCACGCGTCGCGCACCCGAGGCATGGACAGGATCTGGCCGATATGAACTTTTTTGGGCAAGCCCATGTCGCGACGGATCTCGTCTTCGGCCAATTGAATGCCGGCCCGCGCGAACACGAGCTGGAGCGTGCGCGCGGGGGCCAGGCTCCCGAAGTCCACGGTGGTCCCCGCCCAATCCAATACCAGCGCCCTCAGCTTGCTTGCGTGAATGGTTTCGGGAGGGAGCCGAGGGTTCAAACGTTTCACGGCGAAAGGGTACTCGAACAGATCGCGTCCTCGGCCGATATCAATCAGCTTGCGGGCTCACCGTCGGATGCGCCGGACGAACCCCCGGCCAATGAAGACCGCCCATTTTGGTAGGATCCCCGTCGAAGGGGCCAGAGACCGGGAAGGTCTCCCGCCAGGATGGGGAGAGCGATGATGAGACACCGCCGCAGGGAATTCATGGGGTTAACCGGCGCTGGCCTGGCCGCTGCGGCAAGCGGGTCCTGGCTGAGGAGCACGCCCGCTGTCGCCGCCGCTCTGGCGGATCCGCAGGATGCCGATCTGGTGGTCTTCAACGCGAAGGTCTACACCGTCGATGCCGGCGCGCCGAGCGCGGAGGCGTTCGCCGTCAAGGCCGGACGATTCGCCGCCGTGGGCAGTACCCAAGACATCAAAGCGCTCATCGGCAAAGGCACGCAGGCCTATGACGCCAAGCAGATGACAATCGTCCCAGGTTTCACCGACTGCCACAACCATGCGCCCGGCAACACGCTGCTCTACGAAGTCATCGTCGGCAATCCGTACGAAGTCGAGTTCGTCACCATCAAGAGCATCGTCGAGAAGCTCCGGGCGAAGGCGCGCGAAACGCCACCGGGGACCTGGGTCGAAGGGTATTTCTTCGACGACACCAAGGTGAAGGACAAGCGCCAGCTCAACGTGCACGATCTGGATGAAGTCTCGAGGGATCACCCGGTTGCGGTCCAACACCGCGGCGGGCACACCTCGTACTACAACAGCAAGGCGCTCGAGATGGCCGGGATTACGAAGAACACGCCGAACCCGGCCGGTGGAACCTTCGATCGTGACGAGAATGGCGACTTGAACGGCCGCGTCACCGATCGGGCACGCGGCGCGATCAGCCGGGTCGGCAACCGTGCGACGGTGCCCGGGGATCAGAAACTGCAGCGTGACCGCGACGGGCTCGCCTATATCTCGAAGCAGTTCGTCCGCTACGGCTTGACGAGCGTGCATCATGAAGGCGGCGATCTGTTTGCGCTGCAGCAGGTCCGGGCGCGCGGAGAGCTCCTGCATCGCGTGAGCTACGAGGCTACTGGCAGCGTGCTGGAAGCGCTGATCACCAGTGGCATCGCGACTGGCTTCGGCGACGAATGGATCCGGTTCGGCGCCACTTCCGAGCACACAGTCGATGGATCGTTCTCCGAGCGCACGATGGCGTTGAGTCAGCCGTATCCGGGCACCAATCCGCCCTACAAGGGCAACGTCACCGAAACGCAGGACGAGCTCAACGCCTGGATCGAGCGGGTGCATCGCGCCGGAATCCAGGCCAACTGCCACGCGAACGGGGACGTCGCGATCGACATGGTGCTGACGGCCTTCGAGCGCGCCCAGAAGCTCTTCCCGCGCGCCGACGCGCGCCCGAAGATCACGCATTGCACGCTGGTCAACGACGACCTGCTGCGGCGGCTCAAGGCCACCGGCACCGTGCCCGCCGTCTTCACCACCTACGCGTACTACAACCCCGACAAGTTCCGTTTCTACGGCGAAGAGCTGATGAAGCGGTGCATGGCGTTTCGCTCGCTGCTCGACGCCGGCGTGCCGGCGGCGACCGGCTCGGACTTCAGTCCCGGACCGTTCGCGCCTCTCATGGGCATTCAGGGCATGGTCACGCGCACCGGGTGGGATGGGGAGACGTGGGGAGCCAACCAGCGGATCAGCGTGGACGAGGCGCTCCGAGTCAACACGCTCAACGGCGCCTACGCCTCACGTGAGGAAGCGATCAAAGGATCGATCGCGCCGGGCAAGCTGGCCGACTTCGTCGTTCTGTCGGAGGATCTTCACACCGTGGACAAGGAGAAGATCAAGGACGTCCAGATCGTTCGCACGGTCGTGGGTGGCTCCACCGTATACCAGGCGTGACCCGCTGAACCGCGCGCCGGCAACGCGAGCTCGCTACTTCTTCTTCGCGGCAGCCTCGGCTTCCATCTGACGCGCGCCGCGGAGCATGTCGCCGAGCGCGTAGTTGCCCTCGTGGCACGCGTACTCGTACAACTGCTCCTTCGTCGCCACCCACGGGTACTCTCCTGTCCACGGCCGATCCCAGGTCTGCGGATCGTCGACCGTGAACCGGTACAGAAGCGTGTTCGCATCGGCCCGGCTGATGCGCTCGACGACATGGAGCTGATCGCTCGAGCCTTGGAATTGCGTCTTGCCGGTGAAGTTCGTCGTGTCGATGACGAGCGTGTCTCCCTCCCAGTGACCCACCGAGTCGCCCATCCATCTGCGGATGTTCGCCGGCAGGTGCTGGCCGCCGATGCGAACGACGCGCGCGTCGTGCACCATCTCGTTGAGAATCATCACGCGCGTCGGCGTCTGGACGATCTCTTTGAGGTTGTTGTAGAAATAGTTGGGGAGCGCGGGCGGTCCGGCCGTGGAAAGGAATCCCATCAGACACCGCTCCGCCAGCGGACGGAGCTCCGGACCATCGAATGCGCCCGCCGGTCCGGTGGCGGCCTCGCCCGCATCGGGGCTCACCGCCACGGCGAGGAACGCCGCGTTGCGCTTTCGGGCCGCGGGGATCATCGGCGGGATCTTCCCGTCGGGCGGATCGACGACGATCGAGCTCCGCTTCTGGCCGTCGACGGTCATCATCTTCGTGCCGCCAGCGAGCCAGAAGTTGTTGTAGCCGCCCACGACGCCGCCGCCAGCCCGCTCGAGAAATTCGAGGTACGACTTGCCTGTTGTCGTCTCGCCGCCGACCGGCGGCGCCCCACGGTCCGCGGCGAGCGGCGCGTCGTTCTTCACCTGCCGTTGTTGCTCGTAGAGCTCCAGCGCAGCCGCTTCCTCCTTGCTCAACACCAGACTCTTCACGCCCGGGGTGCGCTCGACTGGCGTCATGGTCGCGACATCATAGGTGCCCTGCAGATCGGGATGCCCGTCCGCGGTGCGAGGAAAGGTTGCCGCTTTGGCCCTTGCCGCCGTCCCCGGTTGGGCTTGGGCCGCAAGCCGGCCGGATGCAACGGTTACGGCTGTGCCGACAATGGCGAGCGATCCGAGCAAGGCAAGCAGTCGGTTGTGCATGGTGGCGGTCTCCGTCCGCTCACGATCGTGGAGACAGTTAGTGATCTTGTCAAGCCGGCGCCTCGGTTTGCGCAGCGTCGAGCCGCGCCGCAAGCGCTGCGAATCCGGACGTCGGCCCCGTCCATTGAAGATCGTCGACTGAATCGAACACGGGGATGTCCGTGCGAAGCGTGGCGAGGCGTCGAAAGAGCAGCGCGTGGTCGCGCTCCTCAGCGAGGGTGCGCGCCAGTCGGGCCGGGTTGGCCGCGTTCACGCCCCACGTTCGCCAGTCCGCCGGAATCCCTTCGAGATGCCCGTAGCGCGCGAGCACAGCGGCGGCCGATTTGGCGCCCCAACCGGGCAGCCCCGGGTATCCGTCAGCCGCGTCGCCGACCAGGGCAAGGTAGTCGGGAATCGACGCCGGCGTAACTCCGAACTTGGCGATGACACCAGCCTCGTCGAGGACCGCGCGCGTGCGCCGGTTCATCTGCACAACGCGTGTGCCGCGGACGCACTGCGCCAGGTCCTTGTCAGGTGTACAGATGATTACCCGCTCGACTCGAGGGTCGCGCGCGGCCGCCTCCGCCGCAGCCGCCAGCGCGTCGTCTGCTTCGAACTCCACCATCGGCCAGACTCGCACTCCGAGCGCCGCGATCGCCTCCTCGAGGAGTGGAAACTGAAGAAGCAGATCAGCGTCGATTCCCTGGCTCGTCTTGTAGTCGCGCCAGAGCTCGTTGCGGAACGATTCGATGACGTGATCCGTCGCGACGCCGACGTGTGTTGCGCCCTGGCCTGAGTCCCGGCCGCGGTCGCTCTGAGGCGCCCTGACCATGCTCAGGAT
>Ga0306924_10005628_pt1 | contig 12377 bp, 7 predicted proteins | sample sta12Can44000111_FD_203756 | JGI IMG/M metagenome (GOLD analysis project Ga0306924, IMG submission 203756) | Lab enrichment of tropical soil microbial communities from Luquillo Experimental Forest, Puerto Rico - statanox.12C.anox.44.000.111 (v2)... | ecosystem: Environmental > Terrestrial > Soil... | reverse complement strand
CATCGGAGGAGGAGTGGATGTTGATCTGGGTCCGGTACGTTTGACCTATCAACACAACTACACCAACTTCAATGACCGGCTCACGTTCCCCACTGGGAACTATATGGGCGGCTTCCTTCCTAGTGGAGAGGGACCGCTACCAACGCCTTCAATTGGACCCGATCCCAACCTGAACGAGTTTTCGGAAGGAAATTACTACCTCGACATCCCCTCGCCTAATCAGGGGAATACCGACCAGTTGAACCTGGTTTGGACGGCATCTCCCAATCTCATCTTCAACGGAAACTTGATTTATGCCCGCCTGACCAACACTTTTACCAACAACCGGCAGAACACGTTCGGCTCCGACGAGACGCTGAATTGGCGCCCCATCAACCGTCTGCTGCTGACCGCCGATTACGATCAGCAAAACCTTATCAATGAGTTCATGCCGTATTACACGTTCTATGGGAACATGTCGTACCACAAGTACTCCCTAGGTGTCCGCGGGGATTACCAACTGCCCGCAGGCTTCGATGCCGACGTGTACTACCGCTACGGCAACATCACCCGCTCGAATTCTTCGTTGTGGCCTCAGTTCTATTCCATCAACAACACTGATCTTTATTTCCTACAGCCATCGTCACACAGCAATACGCTCGGTACCGCGTTGCGTTATCACCATGGCGGCACTTGGACTGCGCGGGCCGGATACGAATGGACCGGCACTGGCGATCCTGGCTACCTGATCGTGCCGCAAAGTAACAACCGTGTCTTTGCAGACGTTACTTACACACCTGCTCCTTGGCTAAGCTTCACGAACGACTTCAGTGCTCTCGTCCAGAATGACTTTGCCGCCGTGCCGCTTCCGAATACGCCAGGCAATTTTCAGCGCCGGAACCGTCTGTATTCCGAGACAGCCAGCTTTACCTTGCGCCCTCTGGCGGGATGGGATCTTGGACTGGGGTATTCGTATCAGCAGAACAATCTGAAGACCTACATGGCGTTTCAAAACGACGCCACCACAGGCTACGTATACGATGACCCCAATGTCCCGTACAAGCAGATCAGCCAGACTTATTGGGGCGAAACGGCCTACATGGTCAAACAGCGCCTAGGAATCAATGTGCGAATCACGTACAACTCCGCGCGCAGCGGCATGCAGCCCAACGTCAACCCCAACGATGCTGCCCAACTCGGTAATGCCTCGCTGATCCAGCAAGGCATTTTCGATCCCAATGGACTATTCCCATCGGCGACGAACAACCTGCTATTTACCTCGACCCAGATTTCGCAGGTTATCGTGCCGCAGTGGATCGGCCAATCCAAGGTGTACTACCTTCTCCCGCGCAAGTTCGAGGGAGGACTCGTGTTCTACTACGGCAGCTATCGGGACTATTGGAACCCGAACCTGAACGGCGTCCTGCGAAACTTCAATGTGTACGTGGGACGAACTTGGTGACATACGGGCCGGGAGTGGCTACCGTTACGCCAGGCTCGACAGTAGGCCACTAATGGTTAAATCTGTTCGTCGGTTGTCGTGGCAGGCCATGGGAGCCATTGAGGTGACCGTACCTGCGAGTATTGCTGTCATCTTTTGAGTCAGTTGCTCCGGGCACCGGATTCGAGCCACATTGTCAAGCGCGGGACCCCCAGTATGTCCTTTCGCCAGCAATCGTGTGATATACGTTGCAGTCTTGTTGAACGTAAAACTGCTGTCTTGCTGGGACCGCCGCCGCGACTTCAGGGGACCGTGCCGGCTTGTTGACTTCCGAGTTGGCTGTTTGGTGAGCCGCATAGAATGCGATGATAGCAAGAACGCGCATAGCATCTTCATCGCTAAAATCGGTATGCGGTATCGCCTTCATCTGGTCGACCAAGAACTGCTGCTGTGCCAAGCACCGTCTCGATGATCGCGCATCTATGTTAGGAAAACTGACACCGGAGCTGAACGATGGACCACACGACACATTCCGCTCACAGACATACGGCTCTGCCGGATGCCGATCACCAGATGCCGGAGATAAACGGGAGTCGCGACCGGCACGCCGGACACTCAGTGGCGATGTTTCGTGACAAGTTTTGGTTGAGTCTTGCTCTAACGATTCCAGTCGTGTTCTGGTCCGCTGATGTCCAGCATTGGCTCGGATACACTGCACCTACCTTTCCCGGTTCAAAGTTGATTCCTCCCGTTCTCGCGAGAGTCGTCTTCGTTTACGGTGGTCTAGTTTTCATCCGCGGAGCATGGAGCGAGCTCGCAGACCATAAGCCCGGGATGATGACCCTTATTAGCTTGGCCATTACGGTCGCGTTTGCGACGTCCCTCGCTGCAGCTTTCGGCCTCTTTGAGGTAGAGGTCTGGTGGGAACTCGCGTCTCTGATCACAATCATGATCCTTGGACATTGGCTCGAAATGCGTGCCATTTCTCAGGCGCGCGGCGCGCTCAACGCACTCGCTGCCTTACTGCCCGATACGGCCGAACGTATCCGTGATGGAGAAGTACAAACTGTTCCACTTTCCGAGTTGCGTGTTGGCGACATTGTCCTGGTGCGGCCAGGAACCCGAGTGCCCGCAGATGGAGCAGTCATCGAAGGCTCGGCTGACGTTGACGAGTCGATGATTACCGGCGAGTCCCGGGCGGTCTCGAAGGCGCCGGGCTCAACTGTCATCGCGGGAACGGTTGCAAGTGGTGGCAGCCTGAGAGTGCGTATCACGGCAGTGGGCGAGGAGACTGCCCTGTCGGGCATCATGCGGCTGGTGGCCGCTGCACAAGCTTCTGGGTCTCGAACACAAGCGCTTGCCGACCGTGCAGCGGCAATCCTCTTCTATGTGGCTGTCGCGTCGGGGGTCATTACTTTCGCATACTGGTGGTTTGCAGGGGACCGGGAACACGCCCTAATAAGGACAGCAACTGTCCTTATTATTGCTTGTCCGCACGCCCTGGGACTTGCGATTCCACTCGTGATCGCAATTTCCACGTCACTCGGTGCGCAAAATGGCCTCCTCGTCAAAGACAGGTTCGCGCTGGAACAGGCCCGCAATCTGGAGATGGTGATCTTCGACAAGACTGGAACCCTCACGCGCGGTTCCCCTGTGTTGTCCGAAGTCGCTGTCGTCTCAGGAAGTGACGAAGACTACTTGATTGCTCGTGCCGCTTCTGTGGAGGCTAATTCTGAACATCCACTCGCTCAAGCCATCGTCGCCGATGCCAAGCGCCGAAACCTCCGCTTATCGCCTGCCGAGAACTTCGAAGCAATGGCAGGGCGAGGGGCGCAGGCAAACGTGGCCGGCAAGAAAGTCGCAGTTGGTGGACCACATTTGTTGAGCGAGTCAAAGATAGATATGCCACCTGAAATTGAAAAGCTGACAGCCGGCTGGGATTCCGAGGGGAAGACGGTCCTCTATGTTATCGAGCAGGGACGGCTAGTTGGCGCCCTTGCCGCAGAAGACGAGATTCGTCCTGAATCTCATGAGGCCGTTGCGAGCCTTCATAGGCTTGGCATCCAGGTCGCAATGATCACTGGCGATTCCAAGACTGTAGCCGAGTCTGTCGCCCGACGGATTGGGATCGATGAGGTCGCGGCCGAGGTTCTTCCCGCCGACAAGGCATCGGCGGTCAAGCAATTCCAGGCTGGCGGCAAGGAGGTCGCAATGGTTGGTGACGGCGTCAACGACGCGCCAGCACTGGCAACCGCCGATGTCGGCATCGCTATTGGCGCGGGAACTGATGTGGCAATCGAGTCAGCCGGAATCGTGCTGGTTCGTAGCGATCCGCGTGACGTTGTGGGAGCAATTGAGCTATCTCGCGCCACCTATCGCAAGATGATCCAAAATCTGGTTTGGGCGACCGCTTATAACCTTGTTGCCATCCCCGTGGCGGCAGGGCTGTTCGTTCGGTGGGGATTCGACCTTCCGATGAGTATTGGCGCGGTTGCGATGAGTCTTTCGACAATTATTGTCGCCGCGAATGCACAGCTGCTTCGCCGACTAAATCTGCGTGCCATCCCCGTATAGACAGGAGCGTTCACAATCCGAAAGACAGCCCTCACCCACTGAACTGATCGGCATGCGGCTGTCGCCCCGGTATCGTTTTCCGACTTCCACGAGCCAGGGAGAAGGCTCACTTGCCCACGGCGGCGAAACTCTTGCTGCGGACCCTCACCTTCGACAGTTCGAATTCCTGAGGAGTGAGCTCACCGCTCTTGTCCTTGTCCAATCTGTTGAACTCCGCCTCCATGAACTTCATCCATTCCTGCTTGGATACCTTGCCGTTCTTGTCCGTATCCATCAGGAGTAGCAACTCCTGAACGTGCGGGCTGGCGAGCGTAGCTCTATCCTGCTGCTTCGGAACGGATGCCTTTTGGGCAAAGGCTGAACCTGCGAGAGCGAGGATCGTGCTGAACAATGCAATGAGAAGACTCCGCTGCGTCACAAGAAGGCCCACGCGCAAGATAACGAATCCATGTTGAGTGGCTCATACCTTCATGGGTGCACTCCTGTCAAACCCGGTTCTGCTGCCTCAATGCTGTCGTATTCAACCCAATTCCCGGGGATTTGATAACCTCGAACGGCGGTAGTGCAGGCTGACCGGCACCACTGTCGCACTTATTACTTCGTCTGCGAGAGCTGCTGGGCGATATGTTCGTGAGCGGCAGCAAGCTCTTCGTCGGCATTGGCAGCTTCGTGCGCCTTTTCTGCAAAATATTTGCAATGTGCCTGCATCGGCATGGGTAGTTTGCTGTCAAAGGACAGCGGGTGAAGACGGTAGATTTCCGCCATTTCCAAGTGGTACTGCTCTTTTTGTTTCATTTTTCCAGCTTCCCGGCGGAAATATTCGGCTAGCACGAGGTGATCTTGCGCCGTACTTGCGGTGGCGATCAGCTTCTTTACCTGCTTGTGCGATAGATGACTCACGTCAACCGGCGCGACAGCCTGAGGTCCGACCGCCGCCAATCCCGTCGCAATCATCGCAGTTACAACTAACAGTGAAATCAATGCTGTTTTCATATGTCCTCCTTTTTGGAGAGACTTAGTGCCCGTTTTATGGTTGTGCACCCGGGAGTGCGAAAATAAGTTCGCTTGAATCACTGTGTCTCAGTGCCTGAGGTGCATTTGGTAGTTGACGAGCGCCGAGCAGTTGCATCGCGGACAGCACTGCCGGCACATAGTTACGGGTTTCCTGCGGCAGAAGCCGCAGAGTACTCAATTGCAAGAAATCGGAAGAGCCAGCGCGCTCGACAGCACGGTGCAGGGCTTGTTCGCCGGCGTTATAACCGGCCAAGGCGAGCGGCCAGGAACCAAACTGCTGGTAGAGGTCGCGCAAATATTGGGCAGCGGCACGGGTAGATTTTTCGGGACTCAACCGCTCATCCTTAGTTGCGGTTACTTCCAGTCCATACCGCCGAGCTGTCTCAGGCATGAGCTGCCACAGACCGCGAGCGCCCCTGGCCGAAAGCGCGTCCGCCCTTCCACCGCTTTCGACCACTACAACCGAGGCCAACTCTAGTGGGATACCTTCGTTTTGGAGAATCGGCTCCACCACGGGACGTAATTGGTCGAGACGGCGCATCGCTACGCTCAAGTTCGGTGTAGCGCCTTGCCGAAACTGCTGATCGAATCTGACGACCAGCGATTCTGGCGAAGGCGGGTGCAGGTTGCGACCGCGGTCGTCGGCTGCGGAGGCCATGCGCTGAACAGCGTCTGACAGCGCGCTGTCTGCAGCGCGATCCAGATCTGCATGGAAAGCTGCGAAGGGACTCTGGTCTCCCTGGGCCAAGCCTCCGTTGTAAGCCGACTCAGCCTGAGCCAGGGCGGGGCATGCAGCCATGAGCATGAAAACTCCGGCGAAGCTGAGTACCTTACCCATGCGCGACCTCGTTTGCCGGAGTCAGGTCGGCGTTCACCGGGTGCCTCTTCAGCGAAGGCTTTACCTCCCAGTTCCACTTCCAGATCGCAAACACCGGCGGATAAATCACCAGTTCCATGAGGAACGAGGTGATGATTCCTCCAACCATCGGGGCGGCGATCCGCTTCATCACGTCAGCGCCGGTGCCGTTCGACCACAGGATGGGAAGCAGACCGAACAGCATGCAGGCTACGGTCATTACCTTCGGGCGCAGCCGTTTGACGGCTCCGTTGACAATTGACTCGCGCAAGTCGTCCCAATTGCGCATCTCGCCTTTGCGAATGGCATCGTGATAGGCGAGGTCGAGGTACAGCAGCATGAAGACAGCGGTCTCCGCGTCCACTCCCAGCAGCGCGATGAGGCCCACCCACACCGCAATACTCATGTTGTAGTTCAGGAAATACAGAAGCCAGATGGCGCCGATAGCGGAGAACGGCACAGCCAGCAGAATGATGAAGGTCTTCACCACCGAGCCTGTGTTGAAATACAGCAAGAGGAAGACGATAAACAGGGTGATTGGCAGAACGAGCTTGAGTCTCTCCTTGACCCGCTCCATTGCTTCATACTGGCCACTCCAGACCAGTTGGTAACCCGCTGGGACGCTGACCTTGTCAGCCACCGCTCCCTTGGCATCGCCGATGTAGCTGCCGATATCACGGCCCGAGACATCGACGTAGACGTAGCCGCTCAGCCTGCCGTCTTCATCGCGGATCATGCCTGGGCCGGTTTTCACCATGATGTCGGCAATTTGTGCAAGAGGAATCTGCGCCCCCGTGGGCGTCGAGACAAGTACGCGTTGGAGGGCGGCAAGATCGGTACGGTAATCGCGCAGATAGCGCACATTCACCGGATAACGTTCGCGTCCTTCCACGGTGGTGGTGACCGGCTCGCCCCCCACGGCTGACATCAGAACGTCGTTGGCGGCGTCGATGGTCAAGCCGTACCGCGCCAGTTCGTCGCGCTTGAGCGTGAAGTCGAGGAAGTATCCCCCGGTAGTGCGTTCAGCAAAGACGCTCGTTGTGCCTTTCACGTCTTTCAGCGCCATCTCGACCTGCTCGCCGATCTTCTGGATCTCGCTGAGATCGGAGCCGAGTACCTTAATCCCGATGGGGGTGCGGACACCAGTTGTGAGCATGTCGATGCGAGCTTTGATGGGCATCGTCCAGGCGTTGGCAGTGCCGGGGATTTGCAGCGCGTCGTTGAGGCCTCCGGGTCCGTACATCAGGTCCTGCGTGCTGATATGGTCAGGCCATGCGCGCCGCAAGATTTTCTGCAACCACGACGGTGCCCAGTCCGAATACCAACGCGGCTGCTTAGGCCATTGGTCTTGCGGCTTGAGCACGATAACGGTCTCCATCATCGAGTACGGCGCGGGGTCGGTTGCACTTTCTACCCGTCCCGCCTTGCCGAAGACCCGATCAACTTCCGGGAACCGCCGTATGAGCTTGTCCTGCACCTGCAACAGGCGGCTGGCCTCGGTCACTGAGATACCCGGCAGCGTAGAGGGCATGTACAGCAGCGTGCCTTCGTCCAGTGGAGGCATGAACTCCGAACCCAACTTGAAGAACACAGGTACCGTCACCGCCATGGCGAGAACGGCGAGGGCGATCGTCTTCCATTTGTGTTCGAGCACGAACTCGACGACGGGATGATAGAGCTTCATCAGCGGACGGCTGATGGGATGATTTTCCTCGCTGTGAATCTTGCCTACCAGCAGGGCATTGGTGATTCTTGCCAGCCAGCGCGGACGAAAGGTGAAGTTGTCCATGCGGGTGAACAGCAGCCGCATGGCCGGGTCGAGTGTTATCGCCAGAAGCGCCGCTATCGCCATAGCAAAGTTCTTGGTGAACGCCAGAGGCTTGAACAGCCGGCCTTCCTGTGCCTCCAGCGTGAACACGGGCAGGAACGAAACGGCGATCACCAACAGCGCAAAGAAGCTCGGGCCGCCCACTTCCTTGACGGCGGAAATCACCACTGTGTGATAGTCGCCCGGGCGCCCTTCGGCTTGCCAATGCTCCAGCTTCTTGTGCGTCTGCTCCACGACGACCACCGCCGCGTCCACCATCGCGCCAATGGCAACCGCGATTCCGCCCAGCGACATGATGTTGGCGGTCATGCCGCTAAGCTGAATGGGAATAAACACCAGAATCACAGTGATGGGGATGGTGATGATTGGAATGACGCCACTGGGGAAATGCCAGAGAAAGATCATGATCACCAGGCTGACGATGAGAAGCTCTTCGATGAGCGTGTGTTCCAGGTTGTCAACCGAGCGTTCGATCAACTCCGAGCGGTCGTAGGTGGTGACGATCTTCAGTCCTTTGGGGAGCGTCGGCGTAATGTCAGCCAGCTTGGCCTTTACGCGCCCAATGGTCTTTTCGGCGTTCTCGCCGAAGCGCATGATGACCACACCACCTACCGCTTCACCTTCGCCGTCGAGATCGCTCACGCCACGGCGCATCTCCGGGCCGAAAGTGACGGTTGCGATGTCGCGCACCATCACGGGCGTACCGGTCTGCGGATTTGTCATGACGACGATCTTCCCAATGTCGTCGAGAGACTTGATGTATCCCCGCCCGCGTACCATGTATTCCCGGCCCGTCATCTCGACCAATCGGGCACCCACATCGTTGTTGCCCTTCTGGACGGCATCCACCACCATGTTGATGGGAATCTTGTAGCCGAGCAGCTTGTTGGGATCGACATTAACCTGATATTCGCGGACGAATCCTCCTACCGGCGCGACTTCGGCCACTCCAGGCACCGATTGCAGCGCATAGCGCAGGTACCAGTCCTGGTAGCTGCGCATTTGCTCCAAGCTGTACTGTCTAGTTGTATCCACCAGTGCATACTGGTAAATCCAACCAACTGCCGTAGCATCTTTCGCCAGCTCAACGCTAACGCCCTTGGGGAGCCGCGGAATAACAGAGTTCAGGTATTCCAGCGTGCGGGAACGCGCCCAATAAATGTCCGTCCCTTCGTCGAAGATGATGTACACGTAGGAAAATCCAAAGTCGCTGAAGCCACGGATGTCTTTGACCTTGGGCATACCCAGCAGCGCCGAGGTGATGGGGTAGGTCACCTGGTCTTCCATGATGTCGGGGCTGCGGTCCCACTTGGAGTAAACGATCACCTGCGTGTCGGAGAGGTCGGGAATGGCATCCAGCTTCGTGTTCTTCATCGCCTGCCAGCCAAACAGCAGAGCAACGCCGATGAACAGATACACGAGGAACTTGCGGTGCGCCGAAAATTCGATGATCTTGTTAATCACTGCTTTGCCTCCCCGAACAGTTGCTCAAGGCTCAAGAGCTGCCCGCCGTTTTGCGCGATGAAAGCCTGAGCATCCTCTTTGCGAGCGAATGCGAATGCGCCGGGCGAACACCGGTCAAATGTCACGGTTTCGGTGTGCTTCATCTCATCCATGCGCATACCGTCGTGGCTACAGGCTACGGCGCGGCTTTCGTTGACGTACCATGCCTGCTTGGGATCGAGTTCTCTTCCGCTTGCGTAATCGTGGACCATGATCAACCGGACCGGCTTGTGCTCCTGGCGCGATTCGCTGACCGCGCATTGCGGACAGCAGACCCGCCGCCGGTCGCCGTCGATTTCTGCCAGCACCCACAACCTGTCGTGCAGAGGACGCTGGCAGAAGCCGCAGGCTTGTGGAGTCTGTGCCTGCTTCCATTCGTAGCCGCCCACCGCCAGAAGGCCGGCTACAATCAATGCGAATACTGCAGGGCCGGCTTTGTGTTGTGCGCTCATCTCACCCTCCTCAATGCTGCATCCCTGCCATCGCGTTCTTCAGGCGGCTCTCCGAGTCGATCAAGAAGTTGCCTGAGGTGACGATGGTCTCGCCGGGCTTCAATCCCGCGAGCACTACAACCCGGCCATCCATCTGGGGACCCACGGAGATCCGGCGTGGCTCGAACATTCCGTTTTCGTGTGCGACGAAGACGACCTGCTCGGCGCCGGAATCAAGCACGGCCTCTTTGGGCACGACCAGTTTGTCGCCGTAGTTGATATTGAGCTGTACGTCTGCAAACATCTGTGGCTTCAGCTCGAAACTCGGGTTCGAAAATTCGATCCGCACCTTCACGGTCCGCGCAACCGGATCGACGGTTGGGTAGATGTAGCTGACCTGACCTGTCCAGGCATGGCCGGGATAGTAGCTAAGCTCCATCGTCGCCCTCTGGCCGACCTGTACATAGGGCACTTCGTACTCGAATATGTCGGCGTTCACCCAGACCGTCGAGAGATCAGAGACCGTGTATAGTTCCGTGTCCGGGGTGACCGAGGTCTGCGGAAACGCTTTGCGGTCGGTCACGAAGCCCGTGATGGGCGAAAAGAAGGTCATGGTCTTACTGACCTCGCCGGTCTCATCGAGTTTCTTAATCTGCTCGTCGCTGATGTCCCACAGCTTCAGCCGGTCGCGCGAAGCAGCGAGCAGCGATTTGGCTCCGGCAGAAACCTCTTTGTAGGGGGCGTTGCCGAGGTACTTCTCGCCACGCTTCGAGATCAGGTATTCCTCTTGCGTGGCCACCAGGTCAGGACTGTAAAGAGTGAACAGAGGTTGTCCCTTCTTGATTAACTGGCCGACATAGTCCACGTAGACCTTGTCGATGTAACCGCTGACCTTGACATGGACATGGGCGATCTTGGTCTCGTCGGCGGTAAGTTGTGCAGTGGTGCGCACCGTCCGTGACAGCGGTTGACGCTCGACTTTAGCGGTGCGGACTCCGATCAGTTGCTGCTTCTCCGGCGAGATCGTCACCGTGCCGGCCGGCATGTTGGCCATGCTCATTTGCTCGTCAGCGTACTTCGGCACGAGCTGCATGCCGCAATCAGGGGCGATGCCTGGCTTGTCCGACTTGTAAGCGGGGTGCATTGGGTCGTACCAGTACAAAATCTTGCGGTCGCTAGCGTTCGTGCTCGATGGCTCTGCGCTTTCCGTGCCCTCTTCCGCATATTGCGGCACTAGGTCCATTCCGTCGGGGGCCTTACCAGGCTTGTGGTAGTGGTTCTGCGGATTCATCGCGTCGTAGTAATACAGGACCTTGCGTTGTGCCGAGGTCGTTTCGGAATGGCGATGGCTGCTCAGCGAACTCTGCCATTCCAGGATGTGCCGGCCGTAAACCGCTCCGAGCGCCACAATCACCGCCAACCCCAGGGCCGCGATCCTTAGTGAATTCCTACTCATAGTTCCTTACTCCTTATGCTTTGCATCCGTTGGACCGCTGTCAGGCGGCTGGGCCGAGGTCAGTTCCATGCCGACGAGAGGTTCCATCCGTGCCAATGCGGTCTGGTAGTCGGCCAGTTCGCGGTAGTAATCCACTTCGTAGTCCAGCACCGTGGTGAAATTCGCTAGAATCGTCAGGAAGTCCACGTTGCCGACCTCATAGGCCGACATCGATGACTCCAGCGCGAGTGACGCCTGCGGAACCACGGCCTTCGTGTAGAGGTCGAGCAACTGCTTGGCCGCTTGTGCGGCCAAGTACTGTTGCTTCAGCTCGAATTGAAGTTCGTTGGCGCGATTGTCCCGACTGCGCTCTGCGCTGAGAACCTCTTCCTGTGCCTGCTTTACCTGCTCACGCTGCTTGGTCTTGTAAAAGACAGGCACATTGACCGTGAATGTCATCCCATTCATATCCGGCATAAGGGGACGTTGCTCGAACATGTAGGCAATCGAAAAGTCAGGCAGGTAGTCCTTGCGCGCAAGATCGGTTGAGAGCTGGCTACGCCTGATCGCGACCATTTCCCGTTGCAAACCAGAGTCCTGTGCCTTCGCAGCGGCGTACAGTGCATCGAGGGATTCATTCAGGGACGCTGGTTCAACAATGGCTGCTGGAGGCAGTGGCGAGTCCGGCGGTCGAGACATCAACGTATTCAGCCTCGCTTGCACCGTCGCCCGCTGTTGTTCGAGCACCGTAGTCTTCTGCAACAACAGCGAGATTTCAACCTGCGACTTCAGCACGTCCTGTTGCATGGCTTTGCCGACGCGATAGCGGGCTTCCGATATGCTCGACAGCTTTTGCAGCAAGTCTTTGTTCTTGCGGGTGATCTCCAGCGCCTTGTCGTAGAAGAAATACTCGTAATATGCGGCTTTTACGTCCGCAGTTACCCGCCGACGAACAGCCTCATACTCCCACTGCGCCATCTGCACTTCCTGGCTGGCCACCTCACCTCGCAGCTTCAATTTGCCAGGGTAAGGAAGGCTCTGCATGACCCCGACGCCGCGATAGCTCGACGGGTCTCCTTCCTGCACGCTGAATGGGGCGAGGTTGCCCATCCAGCCAACGGAAGCCTCGGGATCGGGCAGACTCTTGGCTTGAGGGACTTTGTGCCGCTGCGCTTCGACAGCGTGCAAGGCACTCTGAATCGCGGGGTTCTTCTCCAGAGCCTCGCGCAGCACGTCTGTCAGTTCGAGGACCGGCGACGGCTCAGGTTCACCTTTTGCGTTGTCTGTATGCCGGGCTGCTTTAGACGCCTCGGCCC
>Ga0306924_10005623_pt1 | contig 12381 bp, 9 predicted proteins | sample sta12Can44000111_FD_203756 | JGI IMG/M metagenome (GOLD analysis project Ga0306924, IMG submission 203756) | Lab enrichment of tropical soil microbial communities from Luquillo Experimental Forest, Puerto Rico - statanox.12C.anox.44.000.111 (v2)... | ecosystem: Environmental > Terrestrial > Soil... | reverse complement strand
CTATGCCGTGGCCAAGCTCATCGTTAAGCTGGCCAACGACATTGCCGCGGTGATCAACGCCGATACGCAGGTCAGGGATCTGCTCAAGGTCGTCTTTCTGCCGAACTACAATGTCAGCCTTGCCGAGGTGATTATTCCGGCGGCCGATTTATCGGAACAGATCTCGACGGCCGGGATGGAAGCCTCAGGTACCGGAAACATGAAGCTCGCGCTCAACGGCGCTCTGACGATCGGTACGCTCGACGGCGCCAATGTCGAGATCCGCGAGCGAGTCGGCTGCGAGAATATCTTCATTTTCGGCCTGCGCGCGGACGAGGTCGCCAAGTGCCGCCGCAATGGGTGGAACCCTAGAACGGCCATTACCGCCTCACCGCCGCTCGCCCGCGCGCTCGATGCGATTGGCTCCGGCGTCTTTTCGCCCGACCATCCGCATCGTTTCGATGAGCTGACCCAAGCGGTGTGGAATACCGACGACTACATGGTTACGGCCGATTTTGTAGATTACTTTGACACGCAGCGGCAGCTCGATGCGCTGTGGCACCGGAAGGACGCGTGGGCCAAGGCCTGCATCATGAATATTGCCGGAATGGGCTGGTTCTCGTCCGACCGTGCCATTCGCGGGTATGCTGAGGCGATCTGGCGGGCTCCACTCTAGCGAGAAATGAGGCTTCAAGCCCCTTTGCGAGCGACAGCGACGACACCTCGCATCGCGCGGAACTGGACTTTGTCGACAACGACACGTCTCGCACCATAGCTCGGCATCCGCACGACACGGCCATTCACGCAAAAAGTCGAACGGAGCGAGGCCGCGTTGCCGGGTCGACGTGACATGCTCTTGTAAAGGATAGGGTCGCGCCGTATGTTGGTAGCACTCTCGCGCCGAGAGTGCTATTCCCTGCCTTCAGGGACACCCCTCGAATTTGCATCGCTTTTCTTGGGGAGGGCGATCGGGTTCAAACTCGTACTTAGGAAAGATTTCATGAAATTCAGACCGTTGCACGACCGCCTCCTGATCCGCCGGGTGGAGCAGGAGGCGAAGTCGACGGGCGGGATCATCATTCCCGACACCGCCCAGGAAAAGCCGATGGAAGGCGAAGTCATTGCAGTCGGGCCGGGTGCCCGCGGCGAAGACGGAAAGGTGCACCCGCTCGACGTCAAGACCGGCGACCGGGTGCTGTTCGGGAAATGGTCGGGCACCGAGGTTCGCCTCGACGGCGAGGAGCTGATGATCATGAAGGAATCTGACGTCATGGGCATCGTCGACAGCGGCGCCGCCGCTGCGAAGACAAAATGAGAAGGAACCAATCATGGCTGCCAAAGACATCAAGCAAGGCACCGATGCACGCGAGCGCATGCTGCACGGTATCGACACGCTTACCAACGCGGTCAGGGTGACCTTGGGGCCCAAGGGCCGCAACGTCGTCCTCGACAAGAGCTACGGCGCGCCGCGTATCACCAAGGACGGCGTTACCGTCGCCAAGGAGATCGAGCTCAGCGACAAGTTCGAGAATATGGGCGCGCAGATGGTCCGAGAGGTGGCCAGCAAGACCAGCAGTGTCGCTGGCGACGGCACGACGACGGCGACCATCCTCGCCCACGCCATATTGCGCGAAGGGGTCAAGGCAGTGGCGGCGGGGATGAACCCAATGGATCTCAAGCGCGGCGTCGACATGGCGGTCGATGCCGTCGTCAAGGACATCCAGAAGCGCTCGAAGAAAGTCTCGACCAACGACGAGATCGCGCAGGTCGGCACGATCTCGGCCAATGGCGACGCCGAGATCGGCCGGATGCTCGCCGAGGCGATGAAGAAGGTCGGCAACGAAGGTGTCATCACCGTCGAGGAGGCAAAGTCGCTCGAAACCGAGCTCGATGTCGTCGAGGGGATGCAGTTCGACCGCGGCTATTTGAGCCCATATTTTGTCACCAATGCGGAAAAGATGCACGCCGAGCTCGAGGACGCCTACATCCTGCTGCACGAGAAGAAGCTCTCCAGCCTGCAGACCTTGCTCCCCATCCTCGAAGCCGTCGTCCAGAGCGCGCGGCCCTTGGTGATCGTCGCCGAGGACATCGAGGGTGAAGCGCTGGCGACGCTCGTCGTCAACAAATTACGCGGCGGCCTCAAGGTGGCGGCGGTCAAGGCGCCGGGCTTTGGCGATCGCCGCAAGGCCATGCTCGAGGACATCGCGACCCTAACCGGAGGTCAGGTGATTTCGGAAGACCTCGGCATCAAGCTAGAGAACGTCACGCTCGACATGCTCGGTAGCGCCAAGAAGGTGCGGATCGAGAAGGAGAACACGACGGTCATCGACGGCGCCGGCAGTAAGGACGACATTGTCGCCCGCACCGGTCAGATCCGGGCGCAGATCGAGGAGACGACCTCCGATTACGACCGCGAGAAGCTGGAGGAGCGTCTGGCCAAGTTAGCGGGTGGCGTCGCGGTCATCCGCGTCGGCGGCAGCAGCGAGGTCGAGGTCAAGGAGCGCAAGGACCGCGTCGACGACGCCATGCACGCAACCAAGGCCGCGGTGGAGGAGGGTGTGGTCGCCGGCGGTGGCGTAGCGCTGCTCTTTGCCAGCAAGGTTCTGGCCGCTCTCAACCCCGCGAACAACGACCAAAAGGTCGGGATTGACATCGTCCGCAAAGCGATCCAGGGGCCGGTACGGCAGATCGCCGAGAATTCCGGCGTCGAAGGCTCGATCGTGGTCGGCAAGCTGACCGACAAGGACGAGCCAAATTTCGGTTATGACGCACAGTCGGGCGACTACAAGGACATGGTGGCGGCCGGGATCATCGATCCGACCAAGGTCGTGCGGGTAGCGCTGCAGGACGCCGCTTCGGTCGCGGGGCTGTTGATCACCACCGAGGCGATGGTGGCGGACAGGCCGGAACCAAAGGCTGCACCGGGCATGCCGCCAGGTGGTATGGGCGGTATGGGCGGCATGGATTACTGAGCTCCAGGAAAGGGCCATCGCCTCTCCCTAAAAACGGGAGAGGCGATGGCTTCGGTTAACGAAAGCATCGCCCATCACGCGGGCTGCACCTGATCCACTCCGCCCAGATTGAATGGATGTGTGAAGGCGACTGCCTTACTGGTTGTCCCGCGCGGTCATCGGTGACCTCGATCCTTTAATCAACGTCGCCTTGGTGCGATCCATTCAGTGCACCGGGTGGAACCCCTCTAACTGCCTCCGCTCATCGCCTCAATGGACGTGGCGGCGCGCCGCCGTCCGGTTCGGGTCGGGTTTCTAAGTCAGGCTGCCGAGCTTTTCTGCACAATCGGGTCTGCCGCGGGGCCCTTGTGGGCGATAGCCGGACGCGAGCGGCATCGCGAACGCATCCTGGGGTCGCCGATTAGCATGTTGACTGCGGGCGACCGGTGTCTTATCCGCCCGCGGGGCGCTGCGTTAGCACGGGTCGACTTCCGCGATCCCGACCGGCGCCTGTGAGGGCGAATCCGATGTACCTCGTCGCTGCCACTGAATAGCGCACCGCGCCGCGCGCCCAAAACCTCGCCCGGTGGTGCTGACGATGTTGCCCGCGATCAGGCCTAGCCCTAGCCTCGGCGAGACAAGCGGCTCTAAGAGTCCGGCCCGAAATGACACAAGCATTATCTGCTGCAGGGTATCATCACCCTCGCGAAAGCGGGAGTGCAGGGCAACCGCAGTGGCCTCGGCACCCTGGATTCCCGCTTTGCGGGAACGACGATTAACCTCCTGATATTCTGACATTCATTCGTAGTCGGGCTCTAAGACGATCACGCCGCTAGATTCTGCTATGGAATATCGAGCCAACGAGCTCGCGGCAGACCGCATCATACACATGATCGGCACCCTAGCGGGTGCAGTTGGCGCGGCCATCCTGGTGGGCATCGCCGCAGCGGTCGCCGTCCTACCGACTTTCTCTGCGAGCCTCGTCTATTCGATTTGCCTTGTCGCGATGCTCGGCTGCTCGGCAGCCTACAATCTCGCCTTCAATACATCTCGAAGGGAGTTTCTGCGTCGACTTGATCACGCCGCGATCTTCCTGATGATCGCCGGTACCTACACGCCATTCACGACGTGCCGACTACCTGGCGCTTGGGCGATCGGAATGACAACCGCGGTTTGGACTGGCGCGGCCAGTGGAGCCGTCTTGAAGCTGATCTGTCCACATCGTGTCGAGCAAGTTTCTACCGTCGCTTATCTGGCTCTAGGGTGGATAATACTCGTGGGGATCAAGCCGCTGCTCAGCTCGGTTGACGTTCAGACGGCGGTTTTGATCGGAGTTGGCGGCCTGCTCTACTGTATCGGGACCGTCTTTCATCTCTGGCAGAAGCTGCCTTTCCAAAACGCGATATGGCACGGCTTCGTACTGGTCGCGGCTAGCTGTCATTACGCAGCCATTCTGCACGGGGTGGTGTTGGCCCGATCGTGAGCGTCACCTTGCACCCGTCGCGGAATGGTTTTACGACCTTGGCACTTCGCGACCTATCATGGTTCTGGCGCGAATGAATCTAGTGCGATGCGCATCTGTTCCATCGACCGCGGTCCGCCGTGCCCTTCGGATTCCACGACGCACAGGCGGCTTGCGGGCCACAGCCGATGGAGGCGCCAAGCCGTGATCAATGGCGCGCTGATGTCACGGCGACCATGGATAATTACAGCGGGAATGTGTGCGATCGCTGAGATGTGGGAGAGGAGGTCTGCTCCATTCTGGAGAAAGCCGTCGTTCGACCAGTAGTGCGTTACGAGGGTTGCGAAAACCAAGCCTTGTACTTCGTCAAAGCGTTGGTCGATCGGCATCCAATTCGGGTCAAGCGAGATGTGTGTCGATTCCCAATCGTTCCAGGCGCGGGCCGCCTGTAGTCGGTCCTGAATGTCGCGCTGGGCAAGCCGCCGGGCATAACCCTCTACGATGCGCTCGCCCTCGCGCCTGCCAGAGGCCTTCGCAAACCGTTCCCAAGCTTCGGGAAAGATGCGCCCGACGCCTTCCGTGATCCAATCGACCTCTTCACGACTGGTCGTCGTTACCGCTACGAGCGCAAGCTCGGAGACCTTGCCGGGGTGCGTTTGGGCATAAGCGAGGGCGAGGGTCGTTCCCCATGACACACCCGACACCAGCCACGATTTGATGCCGAGGTGCCTCCTGACCGCCTCGACATCCTCAATGAGCGACTGTGTCGTATTGTGATGCACTTCACTGAGAGCGTCGATGGCAAGGGGGCGGCTTCGACCGCATCCGCGCTGATCAATCCCAACGATGCGATACCTTTGTGGGTCGAAGTAGCGCCGGTAGCTCCCCGAGCGAAGAGAGCTGCCAGGGCCGCCATGCAGATAAAGAGCGGGCTTCCCGTGGGGGTTGCCCGAAATTTCCCAGTAGATTTCGTTTCCGTCGGCGACACCGAGAAGCCCTGCATCGAACGGATCTATCGGAGGGTAGAACTCATCGGTCATTAGTGTAGCTTGGTAGGCTGGCGGGAGCGTAGTCAACCGGTAGATCGGTCCGCTTTGGGCCGCTTTTGCCCCTGTCGTCCATCTGACAAGCGGAAATCCGGTGAGGTGCGCCCCGCCGCGTAGCCCATCCGCGATCATCCAACCGCGCAAGGTATCGCATGACATCGAACAACCGTGATGTTCGGCCAGCTTTTCCGCCGCCAGGGTCGGGCTGAAGTCGGCGTATCGGTCGCGCGCCATCGACAGCGCGAGGGTGCGAACCACAGCCGGAAGCTGATGGTTGCTGGGTTTGGCTCGACGCTTGGAAACCAGACGTTATGGCACCCCTCCTGCTTGAGCCCGCGTAGCAGACGAAAGAACCGACGCCGCTGCAGCCCGAGCAACACGCACGCATCACCGACACGAAGACGACCCGACTGAACCGCGTTTTGTGGAAAATCACGCTGCGAGGTTTAGTGTTGCCGGCTTCGACCGTGCGCGGCACCAACAAGGCGATGGCGGTTGCGCTACCATTCTCTACAAACGCAACTATCTAATCTGTCGCGTAGTAGGCTTAGCCAGAGGGCGCTGTCATGCTCTTAGATGAGATTATTGAGCTTCTCAGTAGCGAGCAACATAGCCTCACCGAAGCGCTGCTGAAGACGAAGGTCTTACTTCATCAAATTGGTAAGAAGGATTTGGCCGGGTGGGTAACAACGAGCTAAACGGCTACCCAGATGAGGCCGATGTACCAGATTACCGAGTGCTACCCTCTCTCGTTCTTGCGAACCTGAGACACATGACATTTCGTGCAACTAAGCACCCGATACCGTTAGGGCATTTATCTGCTGACAAACAAGAGTTGCTGACACATACGCATATGCGTGAACCCCTCGTAGTATTACGACAACTGCATGATGCAAGCGAGAAAGTTAGCGAGAGAGGAATAGAGCGTCCTTTGCCGATGGAATTGAACTTCGATCTAGGAAAAGGTCTTGCTCCTGGTATCATGATAGAGAGAGCTTGGTGTCACATAGGCACGGCTCACATCGCCGGAATACTATTTCAGGTACGATCTCGGCTGCTCGATTTCTTGCTCGAAGTTAAGGACACTACCGGTGAAACCGAGACAGAGGGGGAATTCCGAGAAAAGAGCAATTCGTTTGACGCTCAAAGCATGTTTAACAAAGCCATCTTTGGTGCCAACACAACAATTTTAATCGGTCATCAGTCGTCGATCACTGCGTCGCAAACCATCACTGGGGGTCAACTCGCCGAGCAGGTGCGCAAGCTTGTTGAGCAAGTCGAGCCGCTCCTCCCAATTTTACCGGCGTCGGTACGCGACGACTCTCAAGGCGTAATCGCGGAGCTTCGCGAAGCTGCTGGTGCAGCGGTGCCCGACATTGGCCGATTGCGCCGCGGTTTGGGGTCACTGAAGCACATTATGGAACACGCTTCAGGTCACGTTGTAGCTACAGGAGTCTTGGCGTTGATAGGAGAACTTTTAAGCCGTGCCGCACACTAACCCTGTCCCCGCCCGCAAGAGTCGCTTACTGAGCCTTATGGAAAGTCACCCGTGTGGGTAACTATTTCAATCATCGCCACTGTCCTTGCAAATGGTAGTGTCCGCTTTCGTCGAAGTACGGCGAAGACGGAAGCCCCGCGGCATTTGCAAGATGATCGAGGGTTGCTCTGAGTTGTTTTGCTGCGTCATTAGCATCCGTGGGTATATTCTCAAAAATTGTTTCTATAAAATGATACTGATCATGATTGAGCACGGCAGACCGAAATCGCGGGTCATTAGGCACGCCTTGCAAAAGCTGCTTTCCTTTTACGTCTACCAAACTCGTCAAAATTGCAAATGGTGGTTCAGCTCCGAAATTTTGGAGAGAAGCCGCGTAGTTCCGGGAATACTTAACTACCATAGCTTCGATGTGTGGAAGAATCAGCCTTTTCTCCTCGCCCGAAAGTGATGATGCCACGGCCTCAACTGCGCCGCTGCGCAAAACGTGGACATAGGCACGCTGGGGCTTAGATAAGCCCTCGGCGTTCGAAGCTGTGATTAAGCCCTCGAAAGTGATTTGGTAATCCTGTACCGATGTGCTCCCAATCGGCACAAATAGATGTGGCTGTGCCGCTACCTTATCGAGCGACAATGCATTCCCGAAATCAAAAGCCGCGAACGGCACTACATGCAAAACCAAACTGCCCCCGTCGAGTAGGCTGACTGGCGTCTCATGGGCGGCAATTCTAGCGATGCGTTCAGTGCGAAACGCGCGTACGCGCTCCGCAAGCAAAGGAGCTTCGGTGAAAATCCGTCGCAGCTCCTCGACGTTCGGCTCATATTTGCCTGCGGACGACCGCGCCCAAAACCGGCCGTTATTCTTGAAAATGATACGATGAGGGGGGTTGTAGCTCTTGGGTACCCGAACCAGGACAACGAAGCCACCTTCGGCTAATGGGACGGCTCGCGTCTGGAGATTCGTGATTCGAGGGAAAAGCCCGTCGCGCGCCATTTGCTCTAGCCGCAGCCGTTCCGCATCCCCATCGCCCGTGAAAGGGTGAATTGCAGTCGGTACGCCTTTTGCCGCACTCATGCCAATGATGAGATCGCCGCCCGCCGCATTTGCGAACGATGATACGTCGGCAAGAAACTCGCGGCGCTGATCGTCGTTCGTGCCGTAGGTCTCACGCTTGTATTCTACGTGCAGCGATTCCGCAGCCTGAGCCGCAATAAGCCTTTGAAGATGGTCTTCTACGATCTCGCCTAGAGGAATATTTGTCAGAGCCATTCCGATTGCGCTTTCGCGGGTGTACTGGCGGACGCCGTCAGTGATCCCGACCGGATGGGCTGATGATTCCAGTCGTCTGTGACTTTCTCGGCTCTAGCCGATTGTCGAGGGCATTCATACGTTGAGCCTCGAAATCGTGCTTTTCCCCACGCCGTAGCTGCGCGCGAGTTCGGCAAGCGGGGCACCTTTTGCGCGCCGCTTCCGGGCCTCGGCCTGCTGCGCCTCGGTCAGTTTTGGCTTCCGGCCCATGCGCTGCCCGCGCTTCGCTGCGCGGCTGCGGCCCTCGGCGGTGCGGGTGCGGATTAAATCGCGCTCCACGTCCGCCAAGCCGCCGAGAACGGCAATCATCAAGCGCCCGGTGCTGGTGGCAGTGTCCGCCCACGGCTCGGCCAGTGATCGAAATTGCGCCTTGGCGTCTCACAATCCGCTTGACGATGGCGAAGAGGTCGAAGGTGCTGCGCGCCAATCGGTCAATCCGCGTCACCGTCACCACGTCGCCGGGGGCGAGGGCCTTCAACATTTTGAGAAGCTCCCGCCGGTCGTTGTGCGCGCCCGTCACCTTCTCCCGGTAAATCTTGGCGGTGCATCCGGCCTTACGAAGCTGCTCAAGCTGGCTGTCGAGGGTCTGCCCGTAGGTGCTGACGCGGGCATAGCCGATAAGGCGTTTTTCGGGGTGAGATTCGTACATATCTTATGCAAACCGTAACCGATTGATACGGCTGGCTCAAGGAAAATGCACGAAACTCTTGACTACTGCAACCTTCCTGGTTGGGGGTGGGTGCACCGACCTTCGCCGAAGCCATGGTGAAAGGAGAGGTTGCGCCGAAAGCGGGCGTTAGCTTCTGCGGCATCTCGGCAGTGGAAACAGGCGGTTATTCAGTCGGGTGTCCGCCAGTTCGAGGGGAGGTCCCGACAGCTGGGCTGCCAGAGAATATCTGAGCCAATGTATTGGGCCCATTCGTCCTTCGTAAGATTGCGGCCGGCGCGAAGACAGAGGGTGGCGACCAGTTCCTGTGCGTCGACAAGCCAGATCCTGATCCTGCCGTCCTCGCCGCCGCTGGCCAACCGCCCGTCCTTCAGCACCGCTAGGGACTCGACCGGGCTGCCCTGCCGCAGCACCTCTGGCGGGCCGGCAAAGTCCTTGGGCCAGATCCTGATCTTGCCGTCCTCGCTGCCGCTGGCCAATCGCCCGTCCCCCAGTACCGCCAGGGACGACCCGCTGCCCTGCCGCAGCACCTCTGGCGGGCCGGCAAAGTCCTTGGGCCAGATCTCGATCTTGCCGTCACCGCCGCTGCTGGCCAGCCGCCCGTCCCCCAACACCGCCAGGGACGAGACCGCGCCGCCCTGCGACAGCACCTCCGGCGCGCCGGCAAAGTCCTTGGGCCAGATCCTGATTTTGCCGTCATCGCCGTTGCTGGCCAGCCGCCCGTCCCCCAGCACCGCCAAGGACGAGACGCGGCCGCCCTGCGGCAGCGACGAGCGCTCGCTGTCCTGTGACAGCACCTTGGGCGCGCCGACAAAATCCTTGGGCCAGATCCTGATCTTGCCGTCACCGCCGCTGCTGGCCAGCCGCCCGTCCTTCAGCACCGCCAGGGAGCCGCCCCGCGACAGCACCTCTGGCAGGCCGGCAAAGTCCTTGGGCCAGATCCTGATCTTACCGCCGTCGCCCTCCATGCCGCTGCCGCTGGCCAGCCGCCCGTCCCCCAGCACCGCCAAGGAGTCGACCTCGCTGTCCTGTGACAGCACCTTCGGCGCGCCGGCAAAGTGCTTGGGCCAGATCTTGATCTTGCCGTCACCGCCGCCGCTGGCCAGCCGCCCGTCCTTCAGCACCGCTAGGGACTCGACCGGGCTGCCCTGCAGCAGCACCTCTGGCGGGCCGGCAAAGTCCTTGGGCCAGATCCTGATCTTGCCGTCCTCGCCGCCGCTGGCCAGCCGCCCGTCCCCGACCACGGCCAGGGACTCGACCACGCCGCCCTGCGACAGCACCTTCGGCGCGCCGGCAAAGTCCTTGGGCCAGATCCTGATCTTGCCGTCACCGCCGCCCCTGGCCAGTCGCCCGTCCTTCAGCACCGCCAGGGAGTCGACCCCGCTGCCCTGCGGCAGCACCTCTGGCGGGCCAGCAAGGTCCTTGCGCCAGATCCTGATCTTGCCGTCCTCGCCGCCGCTGGCCAGCCGCCCGTCCCCAAGCGCGGCCAGGGACCCGACGCCGCTGCCCTGCAGCAGGACCGCAAGTGGCAGGTGGATCAACGCGCTCCTGGCGGCCTCGACGGCGTCTGCCTCGGCAGGTCGCTTGTTTTTGCGTGCGATTGCGATGCTTTCCAAGGCGAGGGCGCTGGCACGCTCGATGTCATCCGGATCGACGCTCTCTGCCGCTTGGCGCGCCTGAATCGCCAGGAGCTGCGAGCGCGCTTTATCGCGCTGGAGCTGAGCCTCCTTCTTTTGGGCTTCGGCTACTGCGCGCTGCTGCCACGCATAAAAGGCGCTGGCCGTGGCCGCGACTGCGAGCACGGCCAAAACACCGATGATCGCGTTCCGCAGTCGCAACTTTCGTCGACGTTCGCGTTCTGCGCGACGAAAGACCTCGTCGGGCGTCAGACCGATCACCCGGGCAATCACCTTGGCAAGCGCAAGCTCCCGCCCGTCACCGCTATCGCGCTCATCCGCGGCCAAGACACCGTCGGCGCTCCCGTTCTCCGGACACAATGCCGGCGGGAAGCACTCCTTCTCGGCATCGCCAGAAACGCCGTCGACAATCACCGGGATAACCGGGCGATCGCGGTGGCGAGACGCGTAGAGACGAATTTCTTCGTTGACGAGTTTGCTGGTCGCGGCGGCCGGCGAGGCCACCAAGATCAACGCGGCCGAGCTATCAAGCGCGGCGATTGTCTGCGCCGCCAATGTGCCGCCCGCATCAAAATCGTGCCTGTCGCGAAAGATTGGACGCAGATGCTTGGGGATGGGCCCCATTGGCGTCTCGCGGCCGACTGGATCCTTGTCGATGCGAAAACCCTCTAGCCGACCATGCAGTCGTTTCGCCGCAGCGGTGTCGCGATGGCTGTAGGAGAGGAATGCACGGTACTTGCAAGGTTCGGGCGTCGCCATGTCCCCCTCGCTGGCGCACTCCGAGGTGCCCGTAGCCGAATACGCCGGGCTCTTTAAGACCCTATCCGCTCACACACGGTAAATTAGCCCATCCGCGGTGAGGACGTGTGTGAAATGGTTCACAGTGGAAAAAATGAGCCGAGCCTTTGGGCGATGCCGGCCTTCCCAAACCAGCCGACGCCGCGGGGCCCGCCGGCCTCCTGAACCGAGCCATTATCGGAAAGCGATCTTCCGTTGTCGATCAAAGCGGCATAGTCAAATCTTTGTTCCCATTGGGATCACGGCGCCGTTCACTCGCAGCGTAGATCGCGAAAGGTCCGGAAGAGAGAACCGCCCGATGACTGCGACTTCCGAACTTAATTAATGCACTTGGTTGCCATCCCATCGCCGTGTCGGCGCTGCCGTTCACTTTGACCTTTGCGACGTTCTGCTCTGCGGGGTAGACGCAGCAAAATCAGAAGGGAAGCCGAGATGGATGTCGGGATTCTACTCGCCATAGTTGGAATTTTGGTCGGCGCTTACTTCGGCGTACGGTCGATGTTTCAGTCGAGCGATATGGAAGCTTTGCAACACGCGGTGCGTGCAAACAATCAAGCCAAGTACAACATCCTGTGGCGGATAGCTAACCAAAGCAATGTACTATTGAGACGTGATGATTTGACCGTCGAGACCAAGCAATTCGCAACGGGAGTTAACGAGGCAACTATTGCTGCGCGAAGCTCGCTTATCGCTTTCAGCAGGGAACATGCGCAATTCATTCCGATCGTCGAACTTGCATGGGAACCCCGACCGTTTGCTCTAGACGAAAGGCCAAGGCCATTTTGGAGGCGCGTGTTTTTCCTCACTGAACCCACCCGCTTGCCGCTTGCTCCTGCCACCGATGCAAAGCCGATAGGAGACACGAAGGGGTAATCAACATTTGTGATGTGGCTATCACCAACATACTCAAGAGTGTCGGCGCAAGATAGAAATGGCACCGGGCGCGCAAAGTAGAAATGACACTCCGGGGCCGCGGAGCCGATCGCATCGGCATTGCCTCGATGTTGGGTCCTGTCCAATGAGACCGCGGGCTGGTC
>Ga0306924_10005622_pt1 | contig 12382 bp, 12 predicted proteins | sample sta12Can44000111_FD_203756 | JGI IMG/M metagenome (GOLD analysis project Ga0306924, IMG submission 203756) | Lab enrichment of tropical soil microbial communities from Luquillo Experimental Forest, Puerto Rico - statanox.12C.anox.44.000.111 (v2)... | ecosystem: Environmental > Terrestrial >... | reverse complement strand
GGCTCCGCTTAACCGGGCAGTTGTGAACCCGCTGGCGAGGCCTCACTCTGCGGCTTGTGCGAGGGGGCGGATGGCGGCGCGCATCTGCATCTCGTAGGCATCGCGCCAAGCGATCTTAGCGTCGGCGAGGAAATCGCCGCTGCGCACGGCGGTGTAGATCTCAGGGTCGTCGACACCAGGTGGAACCGCCCCATCTTTGTGCAATGCTCGCGCAGCACGCAACAAGCGCCGCCTAGTGCGGGCGATCATGATATCGCTCGGCCCCAGATTTTCGTAGTCGTGGTCGGTGATGCCGCCCATGCTTTCGGTCACCGCCTGGTCCTGGCCATGGATGCTGGCAATGCCGGTATAGCTCTCGCCGTGTTTCTGCGCCTCGCGGTCGATCATCCAGTCGTTCGACGGATTTTGAGTGAGCCGCCAGCGGCCATACCAGTCGGTAGTGTTTGGCAGGTATTCGAAGCCCAGCCTTGACCCCGGGATCATCTGACCATTCTTGAGAGGACGGATCGAGGGCGGCGAGCCGCGCCAACTGAGGCTTACGAACATTGTGTGCGTGTCGTCCATCGGCACCCATGCGCGGGTGTTGACACGGTCGAATGGGCCCTGCGGCGTCTGCGTCCAGAACGGGAACAGGAAATTGGCAAAGCGCCAATAGGTCTGACCCGGCTCCGCCGCGCGATAAGCACAGTACATCGTGCCGTAGTTCGTATCGGTAACCTGATATTCCGGCGCCCGGTTTGTCACCGTCCAGCGCAAGAGGCTGCCAGGTGGTACATCGTCTGGTTGCACACTGCCGGTGTGCAGGAAGCCGAAATGCGACGTGTCGATGTCGCCCTCTAGGGCTTGCAGCCAGTTGCACTCGCGCTGCACGAGCGAGATCTGCAATTCGGCGTCGGGCAAAAGCGAGGCTTCGATCGCCGGCAGTGGCGGTGCCTCCTTGCGCGCGCCCATATAGACCCAAATCAGGCCGTTGCGTTCGGCCACCTTATACGCTTTGGCCTTGACTTTGTGCTTGAAATCCTGATGCGGCGGCGCGTTCGGCATGTCGACGCAATTGCCGGCCACATCGTATTTCCAGCCGTGGTAAACGCAGCGTAGGCCGCCTTCCTCGTTGCGGCCGAGGAACAAAGAGGCGCAGCGATGGGGGCAGCGGTGGTCCATCACCCCGACCTGTCCCGAGCTGTCGCGGAACGCGATCAGCCGCTCTCCGAGTAGCACGAGACGCATCGGCGCGCCGTCCCGCTCGAGTTCCGACGACATCGCGGCTGGGATCCAGTAGTGCCGCATCATCTCGCCCATCACAGTGCCGGGGCCGACGCGGACCAGATCCTCGCTATCCCTTTGTTTGCTCATCGCTGACCTCACGACCACAGGGCAAAGCCGAGGCCGGTACCAGACCCGGCCGGGGTACGGTATCCCGGAATGTAGCGCGACCAGGCGAAATCGAGATGCTCGGCGGCGCCCGCGACGCAGATCCACATCCGAATCTCCGAGCTGCCGGAATTGAGCTTGCGGCGGGGCAATGATTGCAGCGCATCGCCATCTTTGCGCGCGCAGGCGTCGAGAACCGCGTGGTCGAGGTCTTCATCGACGACGAAATGGCTGAGCCCGCCAGAGCCGACGATGCCGACCCGCGCGTGACCCGGATAGCTGTCTACGGCCTCGCGGATCGCTTGGCCAAGCTTGTAGCAGCGGCGCGGTGTCGGCTGGTTCGGCGGGAAATAGGTGTTGATGAAGACCGGCACGACCGGCAGTTCCGGATCATCCATCAGCCGCTTGCGGACAAAGGCAAAGGCATGCCCTTCGCCCTTCCCTTCCGGCAATGCGTCCGACGAGACGGGGTCGAACTCGCGATCGACCAGGGAAGTGATCAGGTGTAGCGCGAGGCCGCTTTCAACCGGGTAGGCGCGCGGCTCCTTGTCCTCGTAGTAACGGGCTGCCGCCCGCCGCGCCCATTCGGGGCCGGAAAAGCCGTTGAGCGGCACATTACGGATCGTCTTGCCGTGATAGACGACAAAGCCGGGCAGATTGTCATCCTGGTATAGCTCCTTGTGATCGTCGCCAATGACGATCAACGCGTCGAGCTCGGCGCGCCGCACGGCCTCCTTCAGGTAGCCGACTCCGGCCTGTGCGTCGGCGTGACGGGCGGCGAACCGCTCCGGCGTCAATTCGCCCGCGACATGCGGCTCAGCCTGGAGCAATAATGTTTCGTAGGTTGCCGGGTGCCCCTCTTTGTCGAGGAAGCCGCGAACGGCATCACGGTCTATAAAGCGTGGCCAATCCTCGGCTGGAGCGTTGAGCATCGGGGTGTGCGAAGTGCCGATCCCGAGGACGAGCTTGGCCATCACGGTTACTCCTTCCCGTTTGCGGGCAGGGGGGTCTGGCCAAAGCCTAGGATCGTTGCCCCAAGGAGGTCAACAGCTGTTGGGCCCGTGCGCATTGAATACGGTCTCAGCACCTCGCCAAACCTGCCGTGCGGTCCGCGGCCGTTTAGCAACTGCCTTAGCAGGTTTCGGACGGCGGAGTACCGAGCCATTGGCGCTCAATGGACGGCGCGCCGATGTGGTAACCTTGCAGATAATCTATCCCCTCGGCGCGCAACATTGCCGCGTCCTCGGCGCTCTCGACGCATTCGGCGACCGTTCTTAGGCCGAAACCCCTGGTAAGTCCGAGCAGATGGCGCAGAAAAACCCGATTCTCCGGGCTCCCCGCGAGATTTCGGACGAACGAGCCGTCAATCTTGACAGTATCCACAGCCAAGCTTTGCAGATGTCGCAATGAAGTATGACCGGCGCCAAAATCGTCGAGTGCGACGCGGCAGCCGGCATCTCGCAAGGTGTCGACGAACCTGGCGCTCTCCTCAATATCATCGAGTGCCGCAGTCTCGGTGATTTCCACCACCAGGCGACGGGCGAGCTCGGGCCGATTGCGCAACCGGGCGAGCAACGTGCGCAACCATACCCGGTCGCAAGCGGTCAGTCCCGACACGTTGAAGCCCACCCTTACCTCGGGATGCGTGCCGAGCTCCCACACCGCTTTTTCCAGGACGAAGCGATCGATGAGGCCGATCAGACCGCTATGCTCGATCGCCGTGATGAACTCTGCGCCAGGAAAGATGTTCCCCGCCTCGTCACGCATCCGCAGCAGGCACTCGAAATAATCGACTGTTCCAGTCGTCGCGCAGACCACTGGCTGATACGCAAACAGCAAGCGGTTCTGGCGTAGCGCAGCTTTCACCGTGCCGCCGATCGCCGAATTATGCCGCTGTTGGCCTCGGTGTGTGATATCCCGGTGATTATTCACCTTGTCGGCGCCTCGGCTTTCTGCCGCTCACGAAAGCTCGGTGACGGAAATTGCGCGTCCGGCACGGTGCCGGCGCGCACAGCCCGATCCACCGCGTCAACCCTCAGCAAGGCGAGCTCGAGCGCAAGCTAGCCGTCGAGCCTTGAGGAATTCCTAATCCCGGCTGCGACATCAGGGTTGAGTACGGTCAAGCCGGTGTATGGGAGACGAGAAAGGGCAAGACCGCGTTGCTGAATTCCCGCGCGCGGACGTGGACTAGGAAATGCCCCCCTCTCGGGAAGAGCTTGACTTCCGCCCCCGGGATCAGCCTCGCCAGCTCTTCGGAAAAATAGGCCGGCGTGACGATGTCATCCTCGGCGCCGACCACCAGGGTCGGAGTCTTAATCCGCGTCAGCTCGGTCGAGCGGTCGAACGCCAACATTGCATCGATCCGGCTCGCAACGATATCAACCGGCGCAAAATTCGCCAGGTTTTGAGCTTCCAATTGACGAAGGCGTTCGTTGTTCCGGGCCACCCACCAGCTTGGGTACCAATAAAGTGTAGCCGATTGCAGGTAGGTGCTCGGCCCCAGCCGCATCAGCACCTCCTTGCGGAACGTAAACAGGCGGCGAAAATAGGCATCGGCCTTGGTCCAGGTCGCGGACAGCACGACGCTCGCGAGGCGGCTCGGATGGTCGATCGCGAGGACCTGAGCGATTGCACCGCCCGTCGAATGTCCCACGATATGGGCGCGCTTTATCCGCAGCGCGTCCATCAGGCTGACAACGTCGGCTGCCATGCGCTCGACCGTATACCCGATGCGGGCCTGATCGCTCTGCCCGATGCCCCGATGATCGAACGTCACGATCTCGAAGCGTTTGGCGAAAGCCGCGATCTGGTCCTGCCAAAATGACGCAAACCCGCCTAATCCGGAGATGAACAGGACGGGGAAGCCCATGCCGTGCCGCTCGTAATAGAGTGAGCAGTCGCCGATTGAGGTGCGAGGCATCGATTCGCGGTGCAGAGCAGATGAGCGCCCGTCGGTATCACCGGCATAGTAGGCTGTCAACGCGAACGGCATGCGCGCCACGCAGACGTGAACAGCGTTACTTGACCTCCGCGCCGACGCCCTGCCTCAGTTTTGACACACGTTGTCCGTTCAATCGTCGCGGCCGGGTAGTTTAAAGAGCCTCGCGCGTCTGACTGGACACCCTTGGGCCGCGGGATGGCGGTCCCACCTTTGCGGCTAAGCGGGAAGTGAGTCGAAAGCAATGCGAGAGCAGGGACAGATCGTAGAGCCACATTCCGGTTTGGGCGACGGGCAAAGTGCTGCAGGCGCGCCGCCGGCTGAGACCGGTCCTTTGCGCCGGTCCGCCAGCCGCACACAGGATGTCGACCGTCATGTCGGCGCCCGCATTCGCGAGCGCCGGATAATGCTCGGCCTTACGCAACAGCAGCTGGCTGATCTGATCGGGGTCACCTATCAGCAGGCGCACAAATACGAGCGCGGGATAAATCGTGTGTCGGCCGGTAGGCTATTTGAGGTGGCTCAGGTCTTGAGCGTGCCGGTCAACTACTTTTTCGATGGGCTGGCGGAGGAAGGCGGGCGTGGGGTCAGCCCTCGAGAGCGAATGTGTCTCGAGCTTGCCCGCAACTTTGCTCAAATCCCCAATGAACGTCATCAGGAGGCACTCAGCCAACTCGCCCGGGTCCTCGCTGCCGAGGAGAAATAAGACGACAATCTCGGTTGAAGTCCGCCGCGGGGACCTTCAACCGAGCAGCGGGTTCAGATAGGCGGACGACGCCGACCGGCCACTCCCATTACAAGAGCGATCACGAAGATAACCAGGAAAACAAAGAAGAGAACCTGCGCGATGCTGGCGGCGGTTGTCGCTATGCCTCCAAATCCGAAGAAGGCGGCAATGATCGCGATGATGAAGAATACCAGAGCCCAGTAGAGCATGTCGTCCTCCATTGAGGGCCGTCCGGAGATGCTTGGCCTCTGGGTCAATAACAGGGCAGTTCGCGCGCCGGTTCCCGAAACGATGTGAGACAAGCCCATCGGTCGGGCAGAGGCGGGCCGCGCGATCACAGCGGCGCGGGCGACTGCGGGTTACGAGCCGATCTTCGCCAGAGCGGCGGGCTGCGTCACCGGGGGCTCTGGGGACCCGTCGATCCACATTTCGAACCAAAGCTCCAGTACCAAAAGCGCCCAAAGCTGCTGGTGATGGTCCTGTCTCATGCCGCAGTGCTCCTCGAGCAGGCGGCGAACATGTGTAGGTCGAAATAAGCTGCGGCCGCTCGCCCTGTGAGAGAGCAAAGTATCGTATGCGAGTTCCTTCATCTCGTTGCGGAACCAATGATCGATCGGACAGCTGAACCCCATTTTTGGTCGATGCATCAGACCGGCCGGCAGATAGGGTGCCATCGCCGATTTGAACAGCGCTTTGCTCGTCCCGCGCGCGAGTTTTAGTTGGTCCGGCAGCCCTACCGCCCATTCTACGAAAACATGATCGAGAAGCGGTGAGCGGGTCTCGAGGCCGTGCGCCATGCTCGCCACATCGATCTTCACCAGCAGGTCGTCCGGCAGATAAGTATGAAGGTCGGCCCGATTGGCTCCGGCAACCAGGCTTCCCGCCGCTGCGAAATAGGGCTCGAAGAGATCGAGGTCAGCCCGCGGCAACTGTTCTTGCATTGCCTCGGCGTAGCAATCCTCTTTGTCCTCCTCCGTGAACCAACCGAGCGCGGCGGCGTACCCTCTTCCCGGGTGTTGACTTGGGGCCCGCAACAAGGCCCGGATACGAGGAAGCTTGAGCTGTCGCTGAAGCGACCGCGGCGCCATACCGAGAAGCGCTTGGAGCACATTCCGGCTCCATTCCGGCGTCGCGTCGAGCCGGGAGAGATAGCTCATCGCCTTGTAGCGTGGATAGCCGAAAAAGCATTCGTCCCCGCCGTCGCCATTGAGCGCCACCGTCACTTCGCCGCATGCCAGCTCCGCGAGATAATATGTCGGAATCGCCGATGGATCGGCGAACGGCTCACCATAGTGCCAGATAAGGCGGGGCAGCACCGCCACGGCATCGGGTTTGACCACGAACTCATGGTGATTGGTTGCGTAACGTTCGGCGACCATTCGGGCATAGCGGGTCTCGTCGTAGCCCTGTTCCGAAAAGCCGATCGAGAAGGTCTTGACCGGCCCGCACCCGACGCGCGCCATTGTGGCGACGACAGCGGAAGAATCGATCCCGCCGGACAAAAAGGCGCCCAGCGGGACATCCGAGACTAGGCGCAGACGCACCGCTTCTTCGAGCCTCGCGAGTAGCTCGCGCCGCAACTCCTCGACCGGGTGAAGCCGACGCGATGCGCCGATTTCGGGCAAGCTCCAGTAGCGCACCAGCTCCGGCTCGCCCAGATACCCATCCGTATGAGTCTCGACGGACAGGTAGTGAGCCGCCGGCAGCTTGCGGATGCCGACAAAGGCGGTATCGGGAGCCGGTACGTAGCCGAAGCTGAGGTATCGGTCGATTGCCCCCAGATTCGGCGCACGATGCATTCCCGGCCAGGCCAGGAGCGCCTTGATCTCCGAGCCAAACACCAACCCATCGCGGCTCGCCGCATAATATAGCGGTTTTTTGCCCAGCCGGTCGCGGGCGAGAGTCAGTCTGCGCGCGCGCCCGTCCCAGACGGCGAGAGCGAACATCCCCCGCAAGCGCGACAGGATCCTCGGACCCCAAGCGTGCCAACCATTGACGATGACTTCGGTGTCGCTGCGACTGCGAAATGGGTAGCCAAGCGCCGCTAGCTCCTTGCGGAGCTCCGCGAAGTTGTAGACTTCACCATTGTAGCTAATCCACACGCTGGCATCCACGCAGGCCATCGGCTGATGACCGGCGGGTGTCGTATCGATGATGGAAAGCCGCGCATGCGCAAGGCCGGCCCTGCCATCGGTCCACACGCCTTCGTCGTCCGGTCCCCGGTGCCGCAATGTCGTGATCATCGCCCACAAGCGCGCCTCCAGCTCGCTCGCAGGCGGTGCCCCTGCGGCTAACAGGAACCCGGCGATGCCGCACATTCGGACAGCGTCCTTGCGATAAAGGAGACGGCTATCGCTATCAAGGCAAGTCGATCTCGATCGTCATGCTCGTGCAGTGAGCCGGGTAGCGGCGCGGATCTCGCCTTTTCTCGAACTCGGCGATCAGGCGGGAGAGTGGCGCGCAGATCGCCAGGGTGCCGGCGAGCGCGATAACACTAGCGGGGCTAGCGAGATTGTGCCGGTCCAGCATGTTCTTGTACCAGCGGATGACCAAAGCTGCGAAGTAAGAGCCGCTGAAGGTGATCCGTGAGCGGCCGACAATAGGAAAAAGACCCCTGGTGAAAGTGAAGGTGTCCTCGTCGAGACGTCGGCCCGCTAGGTTGTGGTGAAAAATGACGATACGGCTGCGCTCCTTCAACAAGCCCCGAATGGCGGGGAGCAGCTCGTGAAAATGGCCAAGATCTTCGGTGGCAAGATCGCATAAGCATAGATCGAACTTGGGCCTATCGCGGAACCCCTGCCGATACAATTCCGACGTGAACATTCCCGTGCTGACCGTCAGGTTCCGCCCGGAAAACGCGCGGGCAAACAGCGCAGCGAACGGGCCACCGGACGAGATGATGAAGCTATCGCCGCCCGCGGTGGCGGGCTCCACAGCGGCCACGACCGGCCGTAGCATCGTGTGATACGGGTGCCAGGGCGTCGTATTGGGCAGTCTGCCGAAAGCCATGTGATAAAAGCGCAGAAGTCCAAACCTCGCCGCCGGCGTCGGCCCGTCCATCACTCCGTCCGCGGGCGAGTCGGCCGCTTTCTCGCGGATTGTGGTGGTCGGATCCGGCGACAAATGCGGAGCCTTTGCGGTGCACCAGGGCTCGCCACCCAGCCGGTTGCGTTGACAACCTTCGAGTTCGGCCTTTTGCGCGTCCAAGAGTGTCAATTTCTGGCGCAACCTGCGCACACTGCCTTCGCGCTCGTCGAGCAACGCGCCGATTTTGCGGTCCAGCGCGGCGCGCCGGCGCCGATGGAATGTTTCAAGTTGCGAGATCTGCTGCTCGGCGGCGCGGCCAGCCTGTTCTCGGCCATCCGCACGGCATCTTCGGTGATCAGGTCCAACCCCTGCCGATGATTCGCCAAGAAAAGCGGAAATTGCGGCTTCCAAAACGGGTGATCGCGGTAGCTGATCGGCGGCGTAAGCCGCGCGTAGACGCGATCGGCAAATTCCGCCAGCGACTGCTTGTGCTTGTCGATGTCGGCCGGTAGGTCGCCGCTGTGCAGCACCAGCGTGTGTCGGCCGTAATCGCGGTGATCTTGGGTCGTAAAAGAGGACAGATCGGCGGCGATTTCGTCGATAGTGGGCCAGCCGAGCTGCAGCAGCTCCCGGAAGGTTCCCTCGGTGCGCAATTCCGCCATCAGAAAATCGTCGGAATCGCCCAGCACGCAGGGCTTCAACGTCGGACAGTATTCCGAGATCACGCCGTAATCCCAGAAGGTCGGCATCTCGGTCAGAACGCGCTCGGGCCGCATGTAAACGACGGCGATCGGCATCTGCCGTCCGAGCAATGTGGTTTCGTTGACGTACCAGTAGAACTGATCGTAGCGGTGGATCCGGAACAGCTGCTGGTTCGCCGTCTTGGCACGGATCGTGTTGTGCCGGTTTGCAATAACGAGCTCCGCCAATTCGCGGTGCGACAGCGACAAGGCCAAGGTGTTCGGATTGCGGCGCTCGCGCAGGCTGTCGATCGTCCTCTCGAGATCCATACAGTAGCTCGGCGAGACGACGAGGCGCTCGCCCTGTCGGATGATTTCGGCAAGCTTCCGATAGGAACCGTCGGCGACGATGAAATCGGCGTTGAGGAATATCAGATGCGTGTCGGTCATCGCCGCCCCGAGGTCGGCGAAGCCGCGCACCAGCGCGTAGGTCAATGTGATCCCGTACCACGGGGACAACAAATCATCGACCGGCACGAGCCGGACATCGGCGAACCACAATAACTTCTGGATCGCCGCGGATCGGGTGACGCACTCAAAGAACTGCGTCTCCGTGATGACGACGAACTCGCACTCGAATTTAGCGGCAACGGCCGGGAGATTGCCGGGGGCCAGCAGAGCCGGGACGGTAACCTCGAGGAGATCGCCGACACAGCGCTCTCCCCACGCCATCGTGATGACACGGGCCGGCTCCTGGCTCTCCTGCGCCCGAGCCGCGTGGCGATTTCGCAGCTTTAGGCGCCGGGCACCGTGGAGGAGATAGGCGCACTCGATGTTGCCGGCAACCATCCGACTGAACGCCCCGATGGCGCCATCTCGCGCGGCGGCACGGCGACGCTCGCCGATTCGTCGTCGATGCGAGAGGCAAGCCAGGGCATGACGCTCTCGGCGGCGACACAATAGCTCGGCGCCAAAATCAGGAACCCACACCGCTCCAGCTCTCCCGCGCGTCTCGGCAATTCGTCTTCATCCGGTCCAAAGGCTTGGGGTCTCGAGAGTTTCGGAACACGCGGGACACACTTACGCAGGCAAATAGTTCCATTTCAGCCGGTTCTCCGCATTGAAAAGGACACCTTCTGTAGCGATGCAAATGCCGGCAGCTCGGCCACAGAAGCGTCAGCGAGGATCGGGCTAGACCCCTGGCGAGGTTTTCAGCGATCCGCTCGAGTTTGGTCACAACTCTGCTCCGTACTTGGGGGTGTCACCCGCACCGCCGCGCGTGGTCGCCTGTACTCTTCACAATCGAGGTTCGCAGCATACATCCGCAGCTTTGTCGCCATACCCGGGTGTAAGCGCAGGGTCTACCTGTGGGCAAGACGTGATTCTGAAATGCCTTGCCGATCTTCATTCGAATGCGGAGGGACTGTCGGTGTTTGCCGCTCCGATTGACTTGGTGCAGTGCCAAAAGAGGCGGCCTTTAAAATTTGCCAACCTAATATCGCTCATCTTGCGGATATTGGAGCAAAGCTACAGTGCCGATGAGTGCCCAACCTCTATAAGCAATCGATGACTTTATGCCTCGCGAATAAGTTTGCCTTTAAATAGGCTTCCGATCCCATGATCGGTACAATGGTCTGGCGATTTCTTGTCAAAGTAGCTTAAAGAAATTGTATCTCGCTTCATTCGCCTTCAGATAAGTGTCGACAAGCTTTGACAGCTCAGCTGGCTCGGCCGACGTGATCTCACAGGCTGCGACGGCGGCTATGATGGAGGCCATCACACCAGCCGCATCATCCACCGAGCGCAGTTTAGGTAATTGGAGGCGCTCCGATCCCTGACGGTGTGGTGGCGCGCCAGTAATAGGGTATCCGAGTAACAGGGAACCATGATGGGTTGACCATTATCGGTCGGGTACCACCTTGCCTGCGCTGACGAGCGGTTTTGGTACTCCGCGCGTCGTTTCGCCTCATCCTCAAGCCGGTCGGTCGCGATTTCTTCGGCATCCTGCCACGCACTCGCGAACGCCGGGTCTGTCTTCCGGAGGTCGTACACGCGAGTTCGGCTCGTACCTGCAATAGCGACCGCGGTGCTCACGCTGCCAGTCTCGGCGAGCGCTTCCAGAAAGCGCTCTTTGCAAGTCTGTGTAAGCTTCACTTTCCGCAGCCTACTGGCCTCCGCCTAATTGCCAGTGGCGTTGCGGGATGAATGATCCGCGAGACCGAGGCCCATTCCCGCACCCCGCTGTGGCGGGCAAACGGGTCTGCATTCCGGACGCTGACGGGGCCGCCATCGGCGTCACCGGCAACGGTCGTCGGCGACCACACGCGGGTGCACCTACGGAGCGGCCAGCTTGGCGATGCAGTACCCGCGGTGGCGGGCGAGCCTGGCGTTGTCGGAGTCGCCGGAGCCTTCAAGACGCTGGGCCTGGTCGTGGAAGAACCATATCGCATCCAGGAGCACATCGAGCGGCAGCAGCTCGCACTTGGGGATCGCTTTTTCGAAAGCCCCGAAGGGCTTGCGCGGGGGAACGGTTGTACCAGGCATGGTTGCCGGCTCCTTCTAGGGACAGGGGCGTCGTCACGACGGCCTCAACTGAAGCAACGGATAGAGACGCTCATACGGCATAATCAAGACAGCGGTTTTCCGCCGATTTCGTCAGTTATCTTGTTATGTTCAATTGCAACAATTTTTAGCGCGTCCAAGGGGCTCGGCGCGGAACCAGTCTCAACCCCCTCAACCGGCGAATAGAATATGACGTGCTCTTCGTGGGGGCGATGGGGCTGTTCGGGATTAGTAACTTGCAGATCGGAGATAGGTTGCGGGTGCGACGATGCGACTTAAAGGCAGAATGCTTTTCCCGCTACACGCCGATGATCCTGCGCGCTGCGGAAGCGTCCGAACCCGGGCACGGTCATGGTCGATTATCGGACCGTTGCCTCTTGCGCTGAAAGGTGATGGCAGTGACCCTTCATTAGGTCAATCTGCTGGCGCGCCCGGAACACAATCCTCTCTCCGGCGGACATATCCCCCGATACTGTCCACAAACGATAAGCCACATTGAGCGGATCGATGCGTACGGCGCTCCAGAACGCCAGCTCACCGAACTGGTGTTGCAGCGCATGGCAATCGCTGCAGAGAGATACGCAGTAGCGATCCGCCGGTTTTATTCCCGCGCCGCCGTCGGCGCCCGAACGCACATGCGCGGCTGCCGAGGGCGGTGCTGTACCGCAGACGACGCAGGGAAGTTGTCTGACGAAGGCTAGGTGTTGCGAGCGCCTCCGGAAGTCCAGCTTGGTCTTGCCATGGGCCACAGTGCGGGGGATGCGCGCCGCCGGCATCGGTTACGGCGCCAATTCGAGACTTGCGCGCAGCGCTGAGGCCAGCGCCAATCTGCCTGGCGGGACCGGCAGTTCACTCATCGCGCGGATCTTCTCCATCACGCGCTCGATAAAGTAGTTGAAAATCTGGAGTTCGCGGTCGAGGGCTGCGATAAACTTTTCGTCGGGCTCGACCCGCACGACAAGCTTCGGAAGTACATCATGCCAGCACAGGATGTCGACCCAGCGGCGCTGCGAAATGTAGAGCTGACCCTGCAATTGAGGCCGGAACCGTTCGCCGAGCTCTCCGGAAAGCCAGTAT
>Ga0306924_10005620_pt1 | contig 12385 bp, 7 predicted proteins | sample sta12Can44000111_FD_203756 | JGI IMG/M metagenome (GOLD analysis project Ga0306924, IMG submission 203756) | Lab enrichment of tropical soil microbial communities from Luquillo Experimental Forest, Puerto Rico - statanox.12C.anox.44.000.111 (v2)... | ecosystem: Environmental > Terrestrial > Soil... | reverse complement strand
ACGGACGGCCAGAGCTCCGGCATGTACCGCAGTGCCACGTCGGCCTCGGATTCGCTTGCATCGCGTCGCGGCAGAGTGCCGGAGAACTGTTCAACTTGCCTCGGGAGCGGCCCCGCCGATGCCCGCCGGCCAAACATTACGCAGGTTGATGTCGTGCCGATAGCTCCGCCGAAGATCGGCCGTACCCGCGCGAGATCCCACGCCTCGACCACGCACACTTGTACAGTGCCAAACTCACCGCGGCGCAGCCCGGCGAAAGCCGGGCGATTAATGGCTGCATAGGGCAGCACGAAGGCGATTGCACCGCCCGGCTTCAGATACCGTTCGGTGGCGCGCGCTCAGAACAATGCGGACATGTCCTGCTGCGTCGCCAATACCCCGCCGACCCACAAATTCATCTGCCGGCAGGCCGAGCGGAGGCGCGGTTTCATTTCGGCGCTCAAATGCCGATAGGCGATCCACGGCGGATTGCCCAAGAGGACATCTGCTTGCTGCTCAGGCCGGGACAACCACAGCGGGCGCATCAGATTGCGCAACACAAACGGCCAAATGCCGTTGCGCCCGGTATCGTAAAGGCCACGCAGTTTCTCGTAGGTTTCAGCCAAAGCGACGGCATCTGGCGCGGCAACACCTTCGATCCGCAGCAGCGAGCGTTTGACTTGCTCCGGCGAGGCGGCGTGATGGAGACCCTGAGTCAACGTCTGCAATCCATGGTCGAAGCGCGCCTGATCCTCGGCGAAACCCGCCGGCACATGGAGTGGCGCGTCATCCGGCACCGGGACTACAACATCGCGTGTATTCCCGACTTGCCGCAAATTCCACTGCATTGCATCGCCGAGGTAGACGGGCACGTGCAGTTCGCCAGCTCGCTCCTCGATCGCCGGCCCCAGCGCCAAGAGCCATGTAACACGGGCGATAATGACTGCGACCGGGTGCACGTCGAGACCGCGCACCTGCTGCACGCATGCGGTCACCGCCGCGCAACGCGTCAACCCAGCCTCCTCGGCCGCGGCCAGCTTACGGCGGATCGCATGAAACAGAAATGTGCCGGAGCCGCAGGCCGGGTCGAGCACGCGCTGCGTCAGCGGGTCCGACAGCGCTCGCGCGGTAACTTTGGAAGCAAGCCAATCCGGTGTGTAGTACTCGCCGAGATCATGGCGCTGAGCCGGGTCGATCAGACTCTCATACAGAGACTTCAGGACATCGACTTGAACGTCGCGCAGCCGGAAGCGTGCAGTCTGCCGGGCGATGCGGACGACTAGGTCGCGGCCGTCGGCGAGTTCGAGGATCCAGTCGAAAAAGTCGCTCTCGACGGCGCCTTGGATTCCGACCTCGTCGAGGGCGCCGCCTGAGAGAATAGCCTCGGCATCATCGGCCGGAAGATCGAGCACGCGGCACGCGATCGTCTTGGCGACGATGGTCAGGTACGTGTGCTGCAAGAACAGCGCATCATCGCCGACCGGCGTTCCGTAGGCCTCGCGGAACAGCCCATCCCAGAGCTGTCGCTTCAAGGCCACCTCCGAATGGGCCCGGAGGTCTGCCCAGAGGCGCTCTAAGACGCCACGGGCACGCCCGAAACTGAGGCTGTTTCGGCCCAGCTCGCGCTCGACGGTCAGCGGGTCGGGGAGCAGATCGTCGCGGTTAGAAAGAGCAGGCTCCAACCACGCGAGCAGCGCCTCGGCGCGCGTTGCGTTCGGCTCGTGCCTGCCAATCTCGACAAGTGCCCCCTGGCGCAATTCGTATGCAACGAAAGTCGCGCCGTCGGTGGCTATCCCGAGGAAACGACGCGCCGTCTGCCGTTCGCGCTCGCGCAGATAATCCGGGAGCCGGGCAAACACGTCGTCCTGCTCCAGCCGCAGGTCGCGCTTGAACTCGAATACTACGGAGCCGAACAGCGTGTCCGCGCGGCCGTGAACTTCAGGAAGTCTTACTTCGTGGTCAATCTGGTGGTAACCGACGCCGAACCCATAGCGGAGGATATCGGCGACCAGCGTGCGTACCGATTCGTGCCCCGGCCGATTCGCCAGATTTGCGACGATCTGAGGAAGATGCTGCTCTCGCCAGGTGCCGAGCATGGTCCAGGAAAATGGCTTGCCATGCCGGCTCGCATCAAGGCCTTTCCTCTTGGATGCGATGTACCGACAATATCTAGTATGGCGCGTTCACGAGCCGCGGACCAGCCCGATCTCTTCGCCAACCCCGGGGTCACCCCGTCAGTTGAGGCGCCTCCGCCGGATTTCGTCGCTCGGATTCGTGGCGAGCTGACGGGCACATTGACCCGGGTTCGTGAAGCAATAGTGCTGCCGTGGAATGATCTGACGGCGGCGACGCTTGCAGAATTGCGCTTCAATTCGATCGCCGGCTGGTTACCTGATGAGGAAGCGAGCGCGTTGCGGCTCAGCTTCCAACGCGAAATGACCCGTCTTTACACGGCCATCGACGAAACCGAGACTTAGACGGGCCTCACACCGAGAAATACTTGGCCTGCGGGTGGTGGACGACGATCGCGGAGGTCGATTGCTCGGGGTCGAGCTGGTCTTCTTCGGAAAGGGTGATGCCGATCTCCTCGGCCTCTAGCAACGCCAACAGCTGTTTCTGATCGGCGAGGTTGGGGCAGGCGGGGTAGCCGAACGAATAACGGCTGCCGCGATAGCCTTGCTGGAGCATCGCCTCGTGGTCGCGGGCCTCGTCGGCGGCGAAGCCCAATTCGCCGCGGATGCGCTTGTGGACGTATTCGGCCAGCGCCTCGGCCATCTCGACCGAGAGGCCGTGCAGGTAGAGGTAGTCCTGGTAGCGGTTCTCGGCGAACCATTCGCGCGCCGCCTCGGAGGCGCGGCGACCCATCGTTACGACCTGCAGGCCGATCACGTCGCGCTCGTTGCTGGCGACGTCGCGGAAGAAATCGGCGATGCAGAGACCGCCATTCTTGTTCTGGCGCGGGAACGAGAACCGGGTCAGCTCGCGCTCGCCGTCGGTGTCGAACAGGACCACATCATTGCCTTCGGCGGCGCACGGCCAATAGCCGTAGGCGGCCTGCGGCACCAGGATGTCCTCGCGGATCGCGATGTCGAGGATACGGCGCAGCACAGGGCGCAGTTCGTCCTTGGCCCATTCGCGGTATTCGGCGAGGCTTTTGCCGTCCTTCCGGTAGCCCCACTGGAATTGATAGAGCATGCGCTCGTTGAGGTACGGCACGACGGCCTTCGCAGGTACCCGTGCGATCGTGCGTGGGCCCCAAAAGGGCGGCTCCGGGACAGGGACGTTGCGGGTGAGTTCAGCCCGGCGCAGCCGGATTTCCTCGGCGTCGACCGGCCGCAACGGCCGCGGGTCGGCGGCGCGGCCGAGCTTGCGGCTCTGGTTGACCGGGCGGCCCTCGTTTTTGCGCCTGACCTCGTCGAGATGCGTATCGAAATTGTTGTTGACGATCTTGTCCATCAGGCCGAGGCCGTCGAAGGCGTCGCGTGCATAGGCGACGCGCCCGGCGGCATAGGCCTTTACGCAATCCTCCTCGACATAGCGACGGGTCAGCGCCGCGCCGCCGAGCATGACGGGCAAGGAAAGGCCTTGCCGGCTCATCTCTTCGAGGTTCTCGCGCATCACGACGGTCGATTTGACGAGGAGACCCGACATGCCTACCGCGTCAGCCTTGTGCTGGACGGCGGCCTCGAGGATCGAGGAGATCGGTTGCTTGATGCCGAGATTGACGACACGATAGCCGTTGTTGGTGAGAATGATGTCGACGAGATTTTTGCCGATGTCGTGGACGTCGCCGCGCACCGTCGCCAACACAACCGTGCCCTTTTCCTGCCCCTCGACCCGCTCCATAAAGGGTTCGAGATAGCGGACCGCCGCCTTCATCGTCTCGGCCGATTGCAGGACGAAGGGCAATTGCATCTTGCCGGCGCCGAACAGGTCGCCGACCGTCTTCATGCCGCCGAGCAGGATGTTGTTGATGATGTCTAACGGCTTGTAATTCTGCATCGCCAAATCAAGATCGGCTTCGAGATCGAGCCGGTCGCCATCGACGATGCGCTGCGCCAACCGATCTTCGAGTTTTTCCGGCCGACCCTTCTTCTCGCTCTTCTCGGCGGCGCGGTTCTCGAACAGCGCGATGTAGGCCTGTAGCGGGTCGTACCCCTCCCGGCGGCGGTCGAAGATCAGATCCTCGGCGACCCGTACTTCCTCCTCCGGGATCCGGTGCAATGGCATGATCCGCGAGAAATGCACGATCGCGCCGGTCAGCCCGCGGCGCAGAGCATGGTCAAGAAAGACCGAATTGAGCACATGCCGTGCCGGTGGGTTGAGGCCGAACGAAATGTTCGAGAGGCCGAGGATGATCTGGCACTCGGGCATCTCCTGCGAGATCCGCTCGATTGCCTCGAGGGTCCACAGCCCGAGCTTCCGGTCGTCCTCGTTGCCGGTGCAGATGGTAAAGGTCAGCGGATCGAACAGGAGGTCCGACGCCGGCAGGCCGTGCTTGTTGCACGCGAAATCATAGAGCCGGCGCGCGACCTCGATCTTGTGCGTGACCTCCTTCGCCATACCGGTCTCGTCGATCGTCAACGCGATGACTGCCGTGCCGAAGCGGCGGGCCAGCTTTAGCCGCTTATCCGCGGCCTCTTCACCATCCTCGAAATTGATCGAGTTGATGATCGGTTTGCCGCCATAAAGCTTCAGCGCGGCCTCAAGCACCGGGTACTCGGTCGAGTCGATGACAAGCGGCGCGTTGACCGCACCTCGCATGCGAGTCACCGCCTCGGTCATGTCGGCGATCTCGTCGCGCCCGACAAAGGCGGTGCACAAATCGAGCGTGTGTGAACCCTCCTTGACCTGCTCGCGCCCCATCTCGACACAGCCGTCCCAATCCCCCTGGTCCTGCAATCGGCGGAACTGGCGTGAGCCGTTCGCGTTGCAGCGCTCGCCGATCGACAGGTAGGCGTTCTCCTGGCGCAGGCTCACTTGCCCGTAGAGCGAGGCCACCGATGGGGTCCAGACCGCGCTGCGCCGCCGAGGCATAGGCCGGCGACGGTCGCGTCCGATGCGCCGCAGCATCGCATCGAGCGCGGCGATGTGCTGGGCTTCGGTGCCGCAGCAGCCGCCGATCATGCCGACCCCATCTTCGAGCACAAAGCGCTCGAGCCATTGCTCAAGCTCTGCCGCGCCAAGCGGATATTGCGTGCGCCCGCCGACGAGCTCGGGCAACCCCGCATTGGGCTGCACCGAGATGGATCCGGGCCAGTTCTCGCCGAGCCATTTGACGTGCTCGGCCATCTCGCGCGGGCCGGTCGCGCAATTGAGGCCGATGACCGGCACGTCGAGCGCATGGACGACCGTCGCGGCGGCGGCGATATCGGCCCCGACCAGCAAGGTGCCGGTAGTCTCGACCGTCACGCTGACCAGGATGGGAATGTCTTTCCCGGCCTCGTGGCGGGCGCGCTTGGCGCCGTTGACCGCTGCCTTGATCTGCAGCGGATCCTGGCAGGTCTCGATCGCGATCGCGTCGCTGCCGCCGGCGACGAGCCCGGCGCATTGCAGCGCGAGCCCGTCTTCGAGCTCCTGGTACGTGATATGGCCGAGCGACGGCAACCGAGTGCCGGGCCCGAGCGAGCCGAGCACAAAGCGGGTGCGGCCGTCATGCTGGAATTCGGCGATCGCCTCATGGGCGAGTTCAGCGGCTCGCCGGTTCAGGCCGAAGGTGCGGTCGGCGATGCCGAATTCGCCGAGGGTGACGGGCGAGCCACCAAAACTGTTGGTCTGCAACGCATCGCAACCTGCTTCGAGATACCCGCGATGGATCTCGAGAATCAAGTCTGGCCGGCTGTCGTTGAGGATCTCGGTGCAGTTTTCGAGGCCGAGAAAATCGCGCTCGATGTCGAGATTGCGCGCCTGCACCTGCGTGCCCATCGCGCCGTCACACAGCACGACCCGGTCGGCAAGGTAGTCGAGGAAGTGGGTCATCGGCAGGTGTGCGCGCGCGATCTGAAGTCGTCGCCCCCGCGAAAGCGGGGATCCAGAGCAATTGGCTCGGAGCTGGCGGCCCTTGATTTCCGCTTTGGCGGGAATGGCGGGCGGAGGAAACAGCTGAAGCGGTTTGCCATCACGCCGCGGCCGCCGGTGCGGTTTTGGGAGCGCGCACGCCCAAAAGGTGGCAGATCGCGACCAGCAGGTCGGCGCGGTTCAGGGTGTAGAAATGAAATTCGTGCACACCGTTGGCCTGTAGTCGGCGGCATTGCTCGGCGGTCAGCGAGGCGGCGACCAGCCGGCGGGTATCGGGATCGTCGTCAAGGCCGTCGAAATGTGCGCCCATCCACGCCGGGATCGAGGCGCCACAAGTTCCCGCCATGCGCTTCAATTGCGCGAAATTGGTGACCGGCAGTATGCCGGGAACAATCGGCACCTCGATGCCTGCGGCGCGGGCGCGGTCGCGAAAGCGCAGGAACACGTCGGCGTCGAAAAAGAATTGCGTGATCGCGCGATTGGCGCCCGCGTCGAGCTTGGCCTTCAGATTGTCGAGGTCGTGGCCGGGGCTGCGCGCTGAGGGATGGGTTTCGGGATAGGCAGCGACGCTGATCTCGAAATCGGCGACGCGCTTCAGCCCGGCAACGAGATCGGCGGCATAGGCATACCCGCTGGGAAGTGCGATATAGCCTCCGGAAGCGCCCGGCCCACCCGGGGGGTCGCCGCGCAACGCGACGATGTGGCGGATCCCGGCCTCCCAATAATCGCGCGCCACTGCGTCGATCTCCTCGCGCGTCGCCGCGACGCAGGTCAGATGGGCGGCCGGTTCGAGCGCGGTCTCCTGGCGGATGCGGCGCACCGTCGCGTGGGTGCGCTCGCGCGTCGAGCCGCCGGCGCCGTAGGTTACGGAGACGAAGCGCGGTCGCAGCGGTTCGAGGCGTTTGATCGCGGCCCACAACCGCTCTTCCATTTCTTGTGTCTTGGGTGGGAAGAACTCGAACGAGATGCGCGGAGGACCGGCGTCGAAATCGCTGACCGGGTCGGAGGCGAGCAGCCCGCGGATGGAATTCTGCATCAATGAAGCTCCCCTTCGACAAGAGCTGCCGGTGTGCCGTCCCTCGCCCCGTGCATCGAACGCGAATTCGACGCCGCGCGGCGCTGCGCGGTCCAGATCACGACGGTCAGCGGATCGCTCGGCAGATGCCGGGACAGTGCCGAGTCGAGACCCGCAGCGCGACACCATTCCGCGACCTCGGCATCGGCAAAACCGAGCCGCCGGTGTGCATGCTCCTCGCGCAGAAATTCCAGCGCGTGCGGCGCGAAATCCACGAGGACCAGGATGCCGTTTGGCCGCAACACTCGCCCGGCTTCAGCGATCGCGTCGGCGGGACGGTCGGCGTAGTGCAGCACCTGGTGGATTACGACGGCATCGAACGAAGCGTCCGGCAGGGCCAGCTGATACATGTCACCAAGGCGAACCGACCCGTTCTCGAGACCGGCCCGCTCGAGGTTGACGCGTGCCACGGACAGCATCTCGCGGGATTGATCGATACCGAGTGCGTGCTCTACGCGCGGCGCCAGAATTTCGAGCATGCGACCGGTTCCGGTGCCGATATCAAGGAGATCGCGTGGGTCGGCCGCGGCGATGATCTCGACGAGAGCCGCCTCGACCTCGCGCTCATCGATGTAAAGCGAGCGGATGCGGTGCCACCGGTCGGCATTTTCGCGGAAATAGGCGCTGGCGAGATCGGCGCGCTGCCGCTTGATCGCGTTCAGCCGCTGCAGGTCGAGGCCGATAGTCGGATCCGCATCATCGCAGGCGGAGACGAGTTGACGAGCCAGCGCGCCCGACGGCCCGGACTGACGAAGCCGGTAAAATACCCAGCTGCCCTCCCGAAAGCGGTCGAGAAGCCCGGCTTCGCATAACAGCTTTAGATGCCGTGACACTCGCGGTTGGCTTTGGCCCAAAATCTGGGTCAATTCGCTGACCGTCAGTTCGCCTTTCGCGCAAAGAACGATGAGCCGAAGCCGGGTCGGCTCAGCAACCGCGCGGAGCGCTGCCAACAGGTGCTCCATCACCCGGTCTCTCCAAATTCCGAGAGCAACATATAGAGATATCTTTATATGTGCAAGCGACTTGTCACTGCGCACACCGGCAACACCGCCCTACTTGCCCATTGCGCTAATTTCCCGCAATTATCTCGCCTCTTGGCCAAGATCCCCGACTGACGCGAGATCGACCGATGAATCTTCGCCCGCTTCGCCTTGGCACATCGAAGCTATTCGTCTTCGCCGCTCTGATCCTTTGCGGCTGCGCCTCACACCAGGACACCGGGCAACAGGCCGCCGTCACGGAAGAAGATTTTAATGATCCGTTCGAAGACACCAACCGCAAGATCTTCGAGTTCAACCAATTCGTCGATCGCAATGCGATTGTGCCGGCGGCTAAGGCCTACCGGGCCGCAGTGCCCGATCCGGTGCGTGATTCACTGCGCGATTTTCTCAATAACTTGCGGGCGCCGCTGATTTTCGCGAACGATACCTTGCAAGGTCAGTTCGAAAGCGCTGCGAAGACTGTCGGCCGCTTTGTGATAAACTCGACGATCGGTATGGGTGGAGTGGTCGATGTTGCCGGACGCTGGGGTATCCCGTTCCATGAGGAGGATCTTGGTCTGACGCTCGGCACCTGGGGGATTCCGGAGGGCCCATACCTCGTCGTGCCGGTCCTCGGGCCATCCAGCCCGCGCGATCTCGGCGGCCAAGTAGCCGAGGGCTTCGGCGATCCGTGGAACCTGATGGTCACCGGCAATCCATGGACCCTCTATTGGATCCCCTTCGTTCGTGGAGCGGTCTCCGGCATCGATCAGCGATCGCGTTATATCGAGACCCTGGCCGACATCGAGCGCACCTCTCTCGATTACTATGCGACAATTCGCTCCCTGTATCGGCAGCGCCGCGCGGCGCTAATCCGCCACGAGCGTGAAAACCTGCCGCCGCCTGTCGGCGTCAGCCAGCGTGACAACCCCAACTCGTCGACACCGTTCGTGAACACGGCGGCTCGCCCGGCGATGATCTCTGACGCGTCCAACGTCTCGCAGGTAACAAAGTAATGGTGCGACGTTCCTTTCTGACTGCCGTCCTGATGATTCTTGCGGGCGGACTGGCTCCGGCGATCCCGGCGGCAGCGGCTGCCGACCCTGCCGCCTTGATCAGCAATCTCGGCAGTCGCGCTCTCGAGGTACTGGGCAAGGACGCCACCCAGCAGCAAAGGGTGGCGCGGTTTCGCGATTTGCTGCGCGAAGATTTCGATGTGCCCGGGATCGCGCGCTTTGTCCTGGGGCGCTACTGGAACGCCGCGACGGAAGAACAGCGGGCCGAGTTCGTCAAGCTATTCGAGGAATATATCGCGCTCGCCTACAGCACGCGCCTCGCTGAGTATACTGGCGAGACCTTCAAGGTCACAGGCAGCCGGCCCGATGCCGACGGCGCCCTCGTGTCGAGCCAGATTATCCGGCCCGCCGGCGCCCAGCCGGTGAAGGTCGATTGGCGCCTCACCGGGCGGAACGGCGTCTACAAGATCGCTGACGTTTCCGTTGACGGCATCAGCATGGCGGTCACCCAGCGCTCCGAGTTCGCTTCCGTCATTCAGCACAATGGCGGGCAGGTGCAAGGCTTGATCACGATGCTGAGGGAAAAGACCTCGGGCGGCGGGGCGCGATAAGCAAGCGACCGGGCGGGTCACCCTCGCGTCCGCCTAAGACGAGGGCAACGAAGGGGAGGCAATGCGGCTCAACTTTACCAACCCCTGGTGGGTAGTGGTCGGTGCCGTCGGCGGCCTCACCGTATGCAACGGCCCGGTGCTCGGGTTCACCTTCGGCGTCTTCCTAAAGCCGATCATGGCCGACATGGGATGGCAGCGAGGCACGGCGTCATTTGCATTGTCGTTTGGCGGGATCTGCTCCGCGCTGACCGTGCCCGTGCTCGGCCGGATGATGGACCGTTGGAGCATTCGCCGGGTGGCACTGCCCGGCCTCATCTTTTACGCGTTTACAATGTGCGTCCTGGGGCTCAGTCCGAAATCTCTGGTGGTCTTTACGCTGCTCTTCGCGCTCGCCGAGGCGGCCAGCGCGATTCAAACCCCGATCGGCTATGCCAAGGCAATCGCGGCTTGGTTCGACCGCCGGCGCGGGCTAGCGCTCGGCATCGCGATGTCGGGCGTCGGGTTGGGCGGTTTTATTATGCCGCAGCTCGCGCAGGCGCTAATCGAGCGGGTTGGCTGGCGCGGCGCGTATCCGATCCTCGGGTTGTTGACGCTGGCGGTCGCGTTTCCGCTCGTCGCATTGTGGATCCGGGAGCCACGCCCGGGCGAGGGTGAGCGCCAGGCGATAACAGCAACCGGTCTGACGGGTCTGACCGTGCGCGACGCCGCTGGGACTCGCCGCTTTTGGATGATGGGAGCAGCCTTCTTTCTGGTTGCGATCGCGATCAATGGCACGGTCGCGCATGTGGTGCCGCTGTTGACCGATCATGGCGTCTCCGCGGCGGCGGCCGCAGCCGTTATGGGGATCTTTGGGCTGTCGACGATGGCTGGCAGGCTGCTCGCCGGATATCTGGTCGATCGCATTTTCGCCCCCCTCGTCGCCACGGTGTTTTTCCTCGCGCCGATCGCCGGTTTTGTTCTTCTGAGCAGCGCTTCCGGTGCCGGGCCGGCGGTCGGGGTAATCCTGCTGGGATTGGGGCTCGGCACCGAGATCGACATGATAGCCTTTCTGGTGTCGCGCTACATGGGACAGCGGGCGTTTGGCGAAATCTATGGCTATTTTTTCATGATATTCGGCTTGGGCTCAAGCCTCGGAAGATTCCTCGGCGGTTTGGTCTACGATGTTGCGGGATCCTATAATCCAGCGCTGATCGGTGCCGCCGTTGCCCTCGTGGCGGCGGTAATCCTCGTCAACCTTCTTGGCGCCTATAGCTATCCGGTGCGTCGGGAGCTCGAGCCCCTCCTGGTGCGTCAGCCTGCGACACCCTGAACGAAGCAGAAGCTTCCAACCCAATCGCACCGCCGCCGGAGTCCATCTCGCGCCAGGTCAGCGCGGCTGTCGCTCGAGGCCTTTGAGGCGTTCCGCGGCGGCGGCATCGCCGAGGTCACGGGCCCTCCGATACCATGACGCGGCCCGAGCGGGATCCCCGGGGTTGCCGCGCACACCCGCCCGGTCGAGAAAATTGGGATCGAAAGTCGCGCCCAGCCGCAGGGCCGCGGCTGCTTCGCCGGCATCGGCGGCCCGCTCGTAAAACAAACGCGCCGAAGCGATGTCTCCCGCGCTAAGGAACGCGTCGCCGCGGTTTATCAGCGCGCGGATCTCTGCCGGCGAAAGGCGCGGACCCGGTGAAGGTTGCACCGATGGAGTGGTTGCTTGCGGTTCAGCCGCATCGCGCGGCGGAGCTGGGATGCCAGATGCATTCGGCTGCGGCAGTTGCTCAGCCCGCGACGAAGGGGGAGTCGGGGACGGCGGTGCGGCAGGCGGTTTGTCGGAAACGGCTGGGAGGCTGGGGGCCGGTTGCGCCGGCTGCGGGGACCCGACGCTCGGCATGGTGTTGCCGGGTGAAGGTGCAGATCCCCCCGCCGGCGCCGTCACATCCGGCATCCTCAACCGATGCACGGTCAGAGACGCCCCAAGGCCGATCGCGGCGAGCGCTAGCAGCACGGCCAAGCTGCGCACCAATATGGGCCGAATGCGGGCCGGTTCGTCCTCGCTGTGGCGGAGTGAGAGCTGGTGTCGAAGGAAGTCGATGCCCTCATCGTCACCGATCTCGTCAAAGCGCAACCGGGCGGCGAGAATTCCTTCGGAAGACTGCAGGCGCGGCTCCTCCAGCCGGGCGAGAAAACCCTGGCGCCCCAGCAGCACCCCCGTCGCGTTCTGTCGGGCGCTGCGCTTTATCGTGGCACAAATTTCCTCGAGCTGCAGGTCAGAGAGCCGGTCGGCCTCGTCGAAGACGAAAAGCGGCGCATCCGTATCCGATGTCGTCCCCATGCTCCCCCCTGAAGGCAGTGTCGCGACAACGGAACCGGTACGGAATACCCCTTCGCTTGTGAGTTCCGGCCCGCAAGCGATGTCGATCACCCGGTGACGCGACCCCGCCAGCTTGCGGAGAGCCTGGCCGAGAAGCTGTGGGTCGGCCGGCGGATCGCCGGCTACTGGAACGAGCCTATGCCCGTCTTGCAGGGCGCCGAGGATGCGGCCAGCTACGGACAGGTAGTGCGACTTGCTCCCCAGATAACCGGAAGCCGGTTCGGTCCCGACAGTCTCGTCGGGAGAGCGAGGTTTGGCTGCGGACATCACTATTCGGCACTGGGACCACGAGAACCCCGGCACGCCTCGCCTCGACTGCTCAGCGGAGGCTTCCCCACCTACCGCCTCGCCAAATC
>Ga0306924_10005617_pt1 | contig 12385 bp, 7 predicted proteins | sample sta12Can44000111_FD_203756 | JGI IMG/M metagenome (GOLD analysis project Ga0306924, IMG submission 203756) | Lab enrichment of tropical soil microbial communities from Luquillo Experimental Forest, Puerto Rico - statanox.12C.anox.44.000.111 (v2)... | ecosystem: Environmental > Terrestrial > Soil... | reverse complement strand
CCTGAAAGCGCAAGACCGCGGCGATTTCGTCGCCGCAGTGCGCGCGCTCGATCGCGTGCTCATCTCCGGTTTCTACGTCATCCCGCTATTTTATCTTCCTGCCCAGTGGGTCGCGCGTTGGACCACGACCGGACGACCGGCGACAACCTCGCTCTACGGTTATCTTCCCGAAACTTGGTGGCGCGAGCCGAAGGCACCGTGAAACGTCGCTCGCCATGACTTGGCAGCGGCCCGGCAGACGCATCGGAGCCGCGAAGTGTCGGATTTTGTTGACGAGCCGTTAACAGCCCTCGCCTAAGGTAACGGGTCCATCCCGCGCAACGGCTCGTCGTCATGGCGTTATTGGGTCCCATGGTGGTGGTCGCCGAGAGTTCGGCGGCCGATTTGCTTGATGTGCTCCGCAAGGCTGGGGCCTTTCCGATCGTCGAAACGCGCTGGGCTGATGCGCCCGCGGCCATTGGCGAAATCCAACCGGTGGCCCTCGCCATCGCCGACGCGCGCGGCACGCCGTCGCCTCAACACGTAGGCGCGGTGATCCAGTGCATCGAGACCCGCGGCGGGCCGGTCACGCCGGTAATCGCGCTAGTGGAGAACAACAGCAGCCCCGTCATACCGAGCGCGCTGCCGATCGCGCTGGACGACTCCACCGACCGGCTGATTGCACGCCTGCGCTGCGCGCTGCGGATCCGTACCCTGCATGCCACCGTGTTGCGGCGCTCACGCGCCGCGGACGCAAAGAAACGAGCACCGGCGTTCCTCCCGCCCGACCTGCTCGATGACGCGACCGTGCTCTGCGTCGGACGCGGCGGCTCCTATCCCGCGCTCTCGGTCGCGATCGGCGAACGCGTCGGCCTCATTGGGGCGCTGAGCATCGAGACCGCCGCCCGCTATCTCAACGCTCGCGACGTGGACGGGATCGTCATCGGCGAGGGCCTAGGTCCACGCGTCGTCGCGGCGCTACTGACCATGATCGCCGAGAACGCGCGCTTTCGCGACTTGCCGGTCGGCGTGCTGGACAACAGCGCGGTGGACGACGAACGGCTGCCCAACCTAGTGCGCGTCGAAGCCGATCCAGCGCGCCTCGTCGCGCGAGTCCTTCCATTCGTGCGCCTGCAGGCGTTCGAGGGCCAGCTCACACGCGTTTTGAAATCGCTCGAGAGCGAGGGCGTCATCGATCCGGACACGGGTCTGCTTGCCACGCAGGCCTTCTGGCGCGACCTCGGGCGCGCCGTGCAAGAGAGCGAGGAGACCGGCGGCGCGCTTTCGGTCGCACGCTTTACCTTCGACGGCGTCGCCGATCGTCGCGCCTACGTCGATGCCGCGCGACTTTTCAGCCGCCTCGTGCGCAACGTCGATTTTGCCTGCCGGGAGCAGGACGGATCGATCCTCGCGGCTTTTACCAAGACCGATCTGCGCAGCGCCCATCTGGTTGCACGCCGGATCGCAAGCGTGCTGAGGCGCACCATGCTCTCCCCCGGCCGTGACCGCCGCGCGATCAGGCCGACGATCACGCTCGCCACGCGCAAGCCTACCGACGACGTCGGCACATTGGTGGCGCGGCTCGGCGCCCATCCCAAGGTTGCCGCCGAGTGACGGCGGGCCTAGTCTGGCGGGCCCGCATGAGGAGCCCGCCATGAGCGCAGCCCTGCCAATCGAGATGGTGTCCGACGTCGTCTGCCCGTGGTGCTTCATCGGCAAGCGCCGGCTGGAAAAGGCGATCGCGCTGCGGCCCGACATTGCAGTCGAGGTGCGCTTTTGGCCCTATTTCCTCAATCCATGGGTGCCGCGCGAAGGTATTAGCCGAAAAGACTATCTCACCACCAAGTTCGGCTCACCCGAGCGCTATCGCTCGATCGCGCAACGCGTCGCCCAGGCGGCCGCGGCGGAGGGGCTGACCTATAACCTCGACAGCATCAAGCGCCAGCCCAATACGCTCGATTGCCATCGCCTGATCCTGTGGGCCGGCGAAACAGGGAATGCAGCACGCATGAAGCAGCAGCTGATGGACCTCTATTTCACCGAAGGCGGCGATCTCACCGACCGTGAGGTGTTGGTCGCGGCGGCGGCCGCATGCGGCCTCGACGCCGAGCGCACACGCGCGCGCCTCGCGAGCGAGGACGACGTGGAGCGCGTGACGCGGGAGGCCAATTCGGCCAAGGACGCGGGGATCGACGGGGTGCCCTGCTTCATTCTCGGCGGCCGCATCGCCGTACAGGGCGCGCAGGCGCCCGAATATCTCGCGCAAGCGATCGAACGCGCGGCGAACGAATACGCCAACCGCCCGGCGGCGGAATAGGCGCCCTGCGTAAGAGCTTGCCGCCTTGCGGCAAGACCAGCTTCATCACGCCGCCTTGGCCGGCTGCGCCAGCGCCACCAGGCTGCGCAGGATAGCCGAGGTTCCGCGCAAGCGCGCCTCGGGATCTTCCCAATCGTCGAAGAAGACGACCTTCATATCGGGCCGCACCCGCGCAGCCGGGCCCTGATCGTGGATAAAGGCGACCAGCCGGTCGGGATTGGCGAACGTATTGTCGCGAAACGACACTACCGCACCCTTGGGCCCGGTCTCGATCTTCTCCACATTGGCCTGCCGGCAGAGTGATTTGATCGCGACGATCTGGAGGAGATGCTCGACCTCCTCCGGCAACGGCCCGAAACGATCGACCAGCTCGGCTGCGAACGCCTCGATGTCGCGCTCGTCCTCGATCTCGGCCAGGCGTCGATAGAGCGCAAGGCGCACCGGTAGATCGGCGACATAGTCCTCCGGAATCATCACCGGCGTTCCGATGGTGATCTGCGGCGACCATTTGTCGGCGACCGGCGAGGTGATGCCCGCCTTGAGACTCGTGACCGCTTCTTCGAGCATCTGCTGATAAAGTTCGAACCCGACCTCCTTGATGTGGCCGGACTGCTCCTCGCCCAACAGATTGCCGGCCCCGCGGATATCGAGGTCGTGGGAGGCGAGCTGGAATCCGGCGCCCAGCGTATCAAGCGATTGCAGCACTTTCAGCCGCCGTTCCGCCTGGGGCGTGATCTTGCCCACGGCCGGTAACGTGAACAGTGAATAGGCGCGCAGCTTGGAACGTCCCACTCGCCCTCGCAGCTGATAGAGCTGGGACAGCCCGAAGCGGTCGGCCCGGTGCACGATCAGCGTGTTGGCGGTCGGAATGTCGAGGCCGGATTCGATGATCGTGGTCGACAACAACACGTCGTACTTGCCGTCGTAGAAGGCGGACATGATGTCTTCGAGCACGGTCGCGGGCATCTGCCCATGGGCGACCGCGACCCGCACTTCCGGCACGTGCTTGTCGACGAAGTCCTTGGCGCCGGCGAGGTCTTCGATGCGCGGACAGACATAGAAGGCCTGGCCGCCGCGGTAACGTTCGCGCAGCAGCGCCTCGCGCACGATCACCGGATCGAACGGCGCGACGAAGGTGCGCACCGCAAGCCGATCGACCGGCGGCGAGGCGATGATCGAAAGATCGCGCACACCCGACAGCGCGAGCTGCAACGTGCGCGGGATCGGCGTCGCGGTGAGCGTGATCACGTGGATCTCGGCGCGCAGTTGCTTGAGCCTTTCCTTGTGGGCGACGCCGAAATGCTGCTCCTCGTCGACGATAAGGAGGGCCAAATCGCGGAACTTGATGGTTTTGCCGAGCAGCGCATGCGTGCCGATCACGATGTCGACGCCGCCCTCGGCCAGCTTTTTCTTTACCCGCGCCAGCTCCGACGACGAGATCAATCGCGAGGCCTGCGCGACGTGCACGGGAAAACCGCGAAACCGCTCCGCGAAGGTCTTGGTATGCTGGCGGGCCAGCAGCGTGGTGGGCACAACCACTGCGACCTGTCTGCCGTTCATCGCGGCGATGAAGGCCGCGCGCAGCGCCACTTCGGTCTTGCCGAAGCCTACGTCGCCGCAGATCAGCCGATCCATGGGCCGTCCAGCGGCGAGTTCACCCAGCACGGTGTCAATCGCCGCCTGCTGATCGTCGGTCTCCTCGTAGGGAAATCCCGCGCAAAACTCGTCATAGAGGCCGTGTCCGACCGCGAGTTGCGGCGCCTCGCGCAACTGCCGCTCGGCTGCGATCTTGATCAACTCGTTGGCAATGTCGCGGATGCGGCTCTTCATGCGCGCCTTGCGCGCCTGCCAGGCGCCGCCGCCGAGCCGGTCGAGATCGACCTGGGTTTCTTCCGCGCCGTAGCGGGACAGAAGCTCGACGTTTTCGACCGGCAGGAACAGTTTGTCGCCGCCGGCGTAGTGGATTTCGAGACAATCGTGCGGCGCACCGGCAGCCTCGATCGCGCGCAGCCCGATAAAGCGCCCGATGCCGTGGTCGACGTGAACGACGAGATCGCCGGCGGCGAGGCTCGTCACCTCGGCGATGAAATTCTCCGCCCGGCGTGCGGCGCGTCGCGGCCGCACAAGGCGATCGCCCAGAATGTCCTGCTCGCCGATCACCGCCGCCGCGGCGGTTTCGAACCCGCTTTCGAGCCCGAGCACGGCGAGCGCAACCTGTTGCGGCGGCAGCGCGAGCGCCTGCGGCCACGACTCAACCGGCGCGAGGTCGGCAAGCGCGTGGTCGGCAAGCACGTGGCGCATGCGCTCGCGCGCGCCTTCGCTCCACAGCGCGAGGACGACGCGCCTGCCCTGCGCCTTGAGCGCCGCGACGTGTCGAGTCACTGCCTCGAACACGTTGCGGCCCGGCTCGGCCCGCTCGGCGGCAAAATTGCGCCCCTGCTTGGTGCCGACATCGATGAGCGGCCCCTGCCCTTGCGGCACCGTGAACGGAGTGAGCCGCGCCAGCGCCGCGGTTTCGAGCCGCGCGTGCCATTCGGCTTCGGCCAGATAGAGCCGCTCGGGCGGCAGCGGCTTGTAGGGCGGGCCCGATCCGCGCTGGGCGAGCGCTTGCTGACGCGCCTCGTAATAGTCCGCGATCTGACCGAGGCGCTCGCGGGCGGCGTCCTCGGCCAACGGTTCGAGTATCACCGAGGAACCGGTTACGTAATCGAACAACGTATCGAGCTGGTCATGGAACAGCGGCAGCCAATGCTCCATCCCGCCATGGCGCCGGCCTTCGCTCACCGCGTGGTAGAGGAGGTCGTCGGGCGTGGGAGCGCCGAAGGCGGCGACGTACCCGAGGCGAAAGCGCCGGATCGTTTCCGTGGTGAGCTGGAATTCGGCCACCGGTACGAGATCGAGCGCGCGCAACTGGTCGGTCGTGCGCTGGCTTTCGGGGTCGAAGCTGCGGATCGTCTCCAGCGTGTCGCCGAAAAAATCGAGCCGCACCGGCTCCGCCATGCCCGGTGCGTAGAGGTCGATGATGCCGCCGCGCACCGCATAGTCGCCGGGCTCGCGCACAGTGGAGGCACGCACGAAGCCGTTGAGCTCGAGCCATTGGGTGATGCCGTCCATGCCGAGCACATTGCCAGGCGCGACCGAAAGCGATTGCCGCACAACGAAATCGCGGGTCGGCACGCGTTGAAGGGCGGCATTGACGGTCGTGAGCAGGAGCGACGGGCGGTCGCGGCCTTGCACGCGCGCGAGCCGAGACAGCGTGGTCATACGCTGCGCGACGAAGCCCGCGTGCGGCGAGACCCGGTCATAGGGCAAGCAGTCCCAAGCCGGAAACGCCTGCACGACAAGATCCGGTGCAAAAAAGTCGAGCGCGCGGGCGAGCGCGGCCATGCGCGGGCCGTCGCGGCAGACGACCACTGCGGTCGTCGCCGGCGCATCGGCGCGCGCCGCCAGCACGCGGGCGAGATCGGCTATGACGAGGCCCTCGGCGCCGTCGGCGACGCCTGCCAGCGTCAGCGGGCGGCCAGGGACGAGGAGCTCGGCGGGATTGCGCGCCACGCTCATCTTGCACCCTCGCCCCGTCGGTTGAACTCGCGCAGCCGACGGAACAGCGCGGTGTCGTAATCCGGCGGCACGTCGGCTTCGCCGGTGATCCAGGCCAAGAGCTCGTGGTCCGGCACCTCCATCAGCTGCTCGAATTCGGCGAGCTCGTCTTGCGTCAATTGCGTGACGGTGGCATCGGCGAAGCGCCCCATGATCAAGTCCATTTCCCGCATGCCGCGATGCCAGGAGCGAAACAAGAGTTTGCGCCGGCGCACATCCAGTCCTTCGCTCGAACCTGCCGTGCCGGTCATCAGTTTCCTCGCCGCTCGCGACGCAACGCCGAAAGCCCGGACGGGCCGGGCGCAGGTCATATAGCGACGCTGACGGGATATGTCAGCGCCCAACTGCATTGCCTATCCGGCCCAGCCGCGCGAGCATCGGCGGCGACGAAAGGCGGGATGTCCCGAATGCGGCCGAGCCTACTCAATCCGTTGTTCGCCGCGGTCACGACGCTGACCGGCGTCGGGCCACACCTGGAGAAGCTCTACCGCCGGCTGTTCGGCCGCGAACAGCCGGCGCGGGTCATCGATCTCCTGTTTCACCTGCCCACCGGCGCGATCGACCGGCGGGCGCGACCGAAGCTGCGCGACGTGGTGCCCGATACCGTCGTCACTGTCGCGGTCACCGTGGATCGTCACCGGCCGCCGCCGCCGCACCGGCCGCGCGTGCCCTATCAGATCTACGCCAGCGATGAGACCGGCGATCTCACGCTGACTTATTTCAATGCGCGCAAGGATTACTTGCAGAAGCTGTTGCCGGTCGGCGAGCGGCGCTACGTATCGGGCACGGTCGCACTCTACGATCACATGCGGCAGATGGTGCATCCCGACCGCGTCGTCGCAGAGGCGGATCTCGCGAAGCTGCCGCTGGTGGAGCCGGTCTATCCGCTGACCGAGGGGCTGAGCCTCAACCAGGTGCGCAAAGCCGCCGATGCCGCGCTCGCGCGCTTGCCGGACTTGCCGGAATGGCAGGAGGCCAGTTGGGTTGCACGCGAGCGCTTCCCGTCCTTCGCCGAGGCGCTACGCGTCCTGCACCGGCCGGCGGAGCCGGCCGACCTGCTGCCGGAAGGATTGGCCTGGTTGCGGCTGGCCTACGACGAGTTTCTGGCGGGTCAGCTGGCGCTCGCGTTGGTGCGCGCGCATCTGCGGCGGCCCGCCGGCCGGGCGACGCCCGGCACCGGGCATATCAGGAAAAAGCTGATCGAGGCGCTACCCTATTCGCTCACGCCCTCGCAGGGGCGCGCCGTCGCCGACATTGTCTCCGATCTCGGCAAGCCCGAGCGCATGCTGCGGCTGCTGCAGGGCGACGTAGGATCGGGCAAGACCGTGGTGGCCTTGCTCGCGGCGGCGGCCGTGATCGAAGGCGGCCGACAAGCCGCGCTGATGGCACCGACCGAAATTCTTGCCCGCCAGCACTTCAACACTGTAGCGCCGCTCGCCGCCGCGGCGGGCATCAACGTCGCCATCCTCACCGGTCGCGAGCGTGGACGCGAACGGGACGATATTCTCGAGAAGCTCGCGTTCGGCGACATCCATGTGCTGATCGGCACTCATGCCCTGTTCCAGGAGGAGGTCGAATTTCGCGACCTCGCGCTCGCCGTGGTCGACGAACAGCATCGCTTCGGCGTGCACCAGCGGCTCGCGCTAGCCAAGAAGGGCGAGGCGGTGGATGTGCTGGTGATGACCGCGACGCCGATTCCGCGCACGCTCGTGCTCACCTATTTTGGCGACATGGACGTGTCGGAACTGCGTGAAAAACCTGCCGGCCGCCAGCCGATCGATACCCGAGTGGTTCCTCATAGCCGGCTCGACGAGGTGATCGGCGGGATCGGCCGCGCGCTCGCGGACGGCCGGCGCGTCTATTGGGTCTGCCCGCTGGTCGAGGTTACGGAGAATACCGATCTCGCCGCCGCGGAAGAACGCTTCGCCGCGCTCAAGCAGCGCTTCGGCGCCATGGCCGATCTCGTGCACGGCCGCATGAAAGGCGGCGAGAAAGACCGCGCCATGGAGCGCTTCGCAGCGGGCGAGACGCGGCTCCTCGTCGCCACCACCGTGATCGAGGTCGGCGTCGACGTGCCGGAGGCGACGGTTATGGTGATCGAGCATGCCGAACGCTTCGGGCTCGCGCAACTCCATCAGCTGCGCGGGCGGATCGGGCGCGGCAGCGAGCACTCGTCCTGCCTCCTCCTCTACAAGGGACCGCTGGGTGAAACCGCCAAGGCCAGGCTCAACATCATGCGCGAGACCGAGGACGGCTTTCGCATCGCCGAGGAAGATCTCAGGCTGCGCGGGGAAGGCGACGTTCTTGGCACGCGGCAATCCGGTATGCCCGGCTTCCGCGTCGCCCGCATCGAGACGCACGGGAAGCTGATCGGCGCCGCGCGCGACGACGCGGCGTTGATGCTGGCGCGCGATCCGACGCTCGCGTCCGCGCGCGGACAAGCGCTGCGCCATCTGCTCTATCTATTCGAGCGCGACGAGGCGATCCGGCTGATCCGAGCAGGCTGACAACTCGGAACGGCTCACGCGCCACCACGGAGGAGGTTTCACTTCGCCGGCGCAGCGGTCCGCTTCGCCTGTGTCGCGCGTGCGACCCGCGCAGCCTCGGCCAACGCCGCGAGCTTCTTCTGCTGGTCGCCGGGCTGCACCATTCCAGCCGACATCAGCAGCGTCATCGCTGCTTCGACCGTGATGTCGAGATCGATGATGTCGCGGCGGGCCACGTAAAAGAAGAAGCCGGTCGTCGGATTGGGCGTGCAGGGCATGAAAGCCGCGACGTGTTCGGTGTCCGGCAGCCGCGCCGCGATCTCGGCGCTCGCCGAGTTCGAAAGGAAGACCAGCGACCACATTCCGGGCGAGGGAAACTCGACCAGACCGACACGGCGGAAGCTCGAGCCACCTTTTGCAAACAGCGTCTGGAAGATTTGTTTCAGGCTGTTGTAGATCGGCCGCACCACCGGCATGCGATTGAGAATGTTCTCTCCGACCTCGACGAGCTTGCGGCCGACGAAATTGGCGGTCAGGAAACCGAGCAGCGTGAGTGTGATGAACACGATGATGAGGCCGAGGCCGGGAATCTTCACCGGCAGATAGGTCTCGGGCCGGTACGCGATCGGAATGAACGGTCGCACCAAATCATCGACCCAGTTGATGAACCACCAAGTGAGGCTGATGGTGATGTAGGCCGGAGCGACCAGAATCAGCCCGGTCAGAAAATAATTGCGCAGCCGGCCGACGAGGCCGTGATGGAATGGCCCCGGCTTGGCCGGTTCGGGCGGTGCCTCGGGGGCCGATGCCGCCGGCACGAGCCCGGGATCGCGGTCAAACTCGTTCATGCGGTAGCGATCTTCTCGACATCAAGTCCAGCCGAATGACATTATCTCCCCGCTCACTCCACGGCGATATGCGCAAGAGTCGCGGCCCAATCACTCCACCGTGACCGACTTGGCGAGGTTGCGCGGCTGATCGACGTCGGTGCCCATCACGACCGCCGTATGGTAGGCGATCAGCTGCACCGGAATGGCATATACGAGTGGCGTCACCGTCGCGGGCATGGCCGGGAGCGTGAGCGTCGACAGCGCGTCCATGTGCACGTCATGGGCGCCCTGGGGATCGGTGATCAGAATGATCCTCCCCTGACGCGCCACAACCTCTTGCATGTTGGAGACGGTCTTCTCGAACACTCGGTCATGGGGCGCGATGATGATCACCGGCATGCTTTCGTCGATGAGCGCAATAGGCCCATGCTTGAGCTCGCCCGCGGCATAGCCTTCGGCGTGGATGTAGGAGATTTCCTTGAGCTTAAGCGCGCCCTCCAGCGCGAGCGGAAAGCTGGTGCCGCGACCGAGATAGAGGACATCGCGGCTCTTGGCGAGATCGCGCGCGAATTGCTCGACCTGCCGCTCGAGCGCAAGCGCCTCCGCCATCAGGCGCGGCGTCTCGATCAGCGCGCGCACCATCTCTCGCTCCTCCTCCTCGGACAGCACCCCGCGGGCGCGGCCGGCCGCCAGCGCAAGACAGGCGAGCACCGCAAGCTGGCAGGTGAAGGCCTTTGTCGAGGCGACGCCGATCTCCGGACCGGCAAGCGTCGGCATCACCGCGTCGCTTTCGCGCGCGATCGTCGAGGTGGGGACATTCACCACCGCGAGCACATGCTGTTTGTGCTCCTTGGCGTAGCGCAGCGTCGCGAGCGTGTCGGCGGTTTCACCCGACTGCGACACGAAAATCGACAGTCCACCCGGCGACAGCGGCACCTCGCGGTAGCGGAGCTCGGAAGCGACGTCGATCTCGGCCGGCAGGCGCGCAAAGCGCTCGAACCAGTACTTTGCCACCAGTCCGGCGTAGTAGGCGGTGCCGCAGGCGGACATCGTGATCCGTTCGAGGGTGCGAAAGTCGAAGGGCAGGTCAACCGGCAGCTGGACGCGCTCGGCGGTCATGTCGATGTAATGCGCGAGCGTATGGCCGACCACCTCCGGCTGCTCGTGAATCTCCTTCGCCATGAAGTGGCGATAATTGCCCTTGTCGACGAGGAACGCGGAGGCCGACGATTTGAGCACGGCGCGTTCGACTTTGCTGCCTTTGGCGTCGTGGACTTCGACGCTCTTGCGCGTAAGCACGGCCGAGTCGCCATCCTCGAGATACGAAATCGCGTCGGTGAAGGGAGCGAGCGCGATGGCATCGGAGCCGAGATACATTTCACCATCGCCATAGCCGATCGCGAGCGGCGAACCCTTGCGCGCGCCGATCAGGAGATCGTTCTCGCCCGCGAACAAGAAGGCGAGCGCGAATGCACCCCGCAGCCGCGGCAGCGCAGCCGCCACCGCGGCGGCCGGCGAGCGGCCGTTCTTCATCTCCCGCGTCACGAGGTGGGCGACCACCTCGGTGTCGGTCTCGGAGCCGAACGTCGCGCCCGTTTTTTCCAGTTCCTCGCGCAGCTCGCGGAAATTTTCGATGATGCCGTTGTGGACGACGGCAAGGTGCTCGGTGGCGTGGGGATGCGCGTTGCCTTCGGTCGGCCGGCCATGGGTCGCCCAGCGGGTGTGGCCGATACCGACGGTGCCGGTGAGCGGCTCACGCGCGAGCCGGGCCTCAAGATTGCGCAGCTTGCCCTCGGCCCGCCGGCGGACAAGCTGGCCGCTTTCCAGCGTGGCGACGCCGGCGGAGTCGTAGCCCCGGTATTCGAGCCGCTTGAGCGCATCGACCAGCAAGCCCGCGACCGGCTCGCGCCCGAGAATGCCTACAATTCCGCACATGTGAGCGGCGGCCTCCTAAGCTGATGACACGGCACTATACCCCGACGAGTATGTCTTGGCCGCGAACGTCAAAAGGGAAATCAAGATACCTTTCAACTTGTGACAATTAAGGCTAACGCGCTCGTCGACACGTTACTTGGCGGGCGTGCGTTTCTTGCTTGGCAACACGCGTTCGCGCAGGCGCCGCGCCCAGCCCTCCTTGATCGCCTGCCGTCCACGCCCGAGCGCGAGCGCATCGGCGGGCACGTCGTGGGTGATGACCGAGCCCGAGCCGACATAAGCGCCGTCCCCGATCTTCACCGGTGCGACCAGCGCCGAATTCGAACCGATGAACGCGTTCTTGCCGATCTCGGTGCGATGCTTGGCCACGCCGTCGTAGTTACAGGTGATGGTACCGGCGCCGACATTGGCGCCGGCGCCGACGGTTGCATCGCCGATATAGCTCAGGTGATTGGCCTTGGCGCCTGTCTCGATCACCGCCTCCTTGACCTCGACGAAATTACCGACGTGAACGTCGTCCTGCAGGCGCGCGCCGGGGCGCAGCCGCGCATAGGGGCCGACCAGCGCCCCCTTGCCCACGTGCGCGCGGTCGAGATGCGAGAACGAGCGGATCACAGCGTTGTCCTCGACGGTGACGCCCGGTCCGAACACCACGAACGGCTCCACCACGACCTCGCGACCGAACTTGGTATCGGACGACAGAAACACCGTCTCGGGCGCGATCAGGGTCACGCCCCCCTCCATTGCCGCCTTGCGTAGGCGCTGCTGCAGCACCGCTGCGGTCTCCGCGAGCTGCGCGTTGGTGTTGATGCCGCGCACGTCGTCCTCCTCGGTCTCGATCGCCACAGCCTTGCCTCCCATCGCTCGGGCGATGGCGATGGCATCGGTGAGATAGTATTCGCCTTTACGATTGTCGTTGCCGATTCGCTCGAGAATCGCGAGCGCGGTCGGACCGGCAAACGCCATCAAGCCGCCGTTGCACAGTTCGATCGCGCGTTCGGCGGGGCTTGCATCGACCTCTTCGCGGATGGCCACGAGCTCGCCGCCTTTGAGGACAAGCCGCCCGTAACCCGCGGGGTCCTTGGGGCGAAAGCCAAGCACCACGACCGCCGCCCCTTCGGCGAGGGCTTCACGTATTCGAGTCAAGGTCTGCGGCCGAATGAGCGGCGTATCGCCGAAAATCACGAGCACGTCGTCCGGGCCGCGCGCGATCGCGGCTTTCGCGGCCAGCACCGCAT
>Ga0306924_10005616_pt1 | contig 12386 bp, 6 predicted proteins | sample sta12Can44000111_FD_203756 | JGI IMG/M metagenome (GOLD analysis project Ga0306924, IMG submission 203756) | Lab enrichment of tropical soil microbial communities from Luquillo Experimental Forest, Puerto Rico - statanox.12C.anox.44.000.111 (v2)... | ecosystem: Environmental > Terrestrial > Soil... | reverse complement strand
TTCATCGACGACTGGCCGCTCGAGGCCGCGGCCTGGTTCCGCCTGCCGGTGGCCGGGGCCTTGCGGCAGCTCCCGCCGGCCGGAGCCTACGCGCACGCGATCGGGCTGCGCATCGGCGACGACCCCCGGGGGCGGACGACGCTCTGGGCGGTGGGCGGCTGGCTCCTCGCGGCGGATCTGCCCGCGTTCCAGCTCTTCGGACAACAAGTCTCGGCCGCGCTGGGGGCCGCACGGAGCATCCGCGCGCTCCAGGAGCGCAACGCGGACCTCGCGGCGCTGAACCGGGTCGCCGACGCCGCCGCCTACGCACCGAGCTTCGAGGCGTTCCTCGCCCGCACCGGCGACGTGGTGCGCGAGGCGGTCGGCTGCGATGCCGTGGTGGTGCGACTCGTGGACGAGGAACGTGGCGAGGCGCTGACCGTCCACGCGGTCGGGGTCCCGCCCGAGGTCGCCGAAGCCAGCGCCCGCGTGCCGCTCTCCGATCCCGCGATGGCGACGTTCCTGCGCGAGGGGCGCCCGCTCGTGACCTACGCCGACAGCTTCACCGGCGTGCTGGCGGAGCCCATGCGGAAAGCGGGCGTGATCGCGACCATCGCCGTGCCGCTCCGGTTCCGATCGGGCCTGATCGGCACGGTCGGGGTGCACTTCCGCAGCGCGCCTCGCGAGCCCCAGCGCAGCCTCGATCTCCTCCAGGCGATGGCCTCGCACTTCGCGGCCGCGGTGGAGAGCCACCGGCTCCTCGACGACCTTCGGCGGCGCGTCTCGGAGCTCACGCTCCTGAACGACGTCACCGTGGCCACCGGCGCGCTCGATCCGGTGCTGCTCGTGGACAACGCGCTCCGCCGGGTCTCGGCGACGCTCCGCGCCGAGGTGGCCGTCGCGTTCCTCGCCCAGGACGGGAAGCTCGAGCCGGTCGCGCTCCAGGGGATCACGCGCGAGGAGTTCGCGGCGGCCCCGGCCTCGGAACGGCCGCTCGAGGTCGTAGCCGTTGAGCGGCAGGGGCCGGTGTATGCGCCGGGGCCGCCGGTGGACGAGGCGCGCCGGCGCTGGTTCCGCGAGCGGCAGGGGATCGAGACGGTGGTGGGCGTGCCGCTCCTCGCGAAGGAGCGGGTGCTCGGGTCGCTGCTCCTCGGTCGCCGCCGATCGGAGCCGTTCGGCGACGCCGAGTCGCGCCTCCTCTCCGCCGTGGGCGTCCAGCTCGGAATGGCGGTCGACAACGCCCGGCTCTTCGCCGACACGCAGCGCCGGCTCGGCGACCTCGAGGCGGTGAACGCCCTCGCGCTGCGCGTGTTCACGAGCGCGCCCGGCGACGCCGGGCCCCTCCTCCAGGCCGCGTGCCGCGAGATCGCGAACGCCCTCGACGCCAAGGCCGCGGTGGTCCTCGAGCTCGACGGCGACGGGCAGCGGCTCGTCGGCATCGCGGGGTGGGGCCTCCCGCTCCCGCCACTGCAGCTCGCGATCGACGTCGCGCGCACACCGGTCGCGGCCGAGGCGCTCCGCCGGCAGGAGCCGGCCTGGGCGCCGGACGTGGTGCTCGCGGCTCCGGACGGCTCGACCGCGCCCGCCGGGTCGCCCCCGCTCTCGGTGCTCTTCGTGCCGCTCAGCTCGCGCGCCGCGACGCGAGGCCTCGTCGCGATCGCCGACCTGCCGTCTCGCCGCTTCGAGCCGGCCGAGGTGGCCCTCGCGTACGCGCTCGCGAGCGAGGCCGCGATGGGGCTCGAGAACGCCGAGCTCTACGCGGCCGAGCGCCGGCGCGTGGAGGAGCTCTCGCGCCTGAACGACGAGAACGCCCGGCTCTACGACGACCTGCGCCGAAGCTACGCCGACCTCGCCCACGCGCAGGAGCAGCTCATCCAGCAGGAGCGCCTCGCCGCGCTCGGCCAGCTCGCCGCGGTCGTCGCCCATGAGGTGCGGAACCCGCTGGGCGTCATCTTCAACTCCCTCGGCACGCTGCGCCGGCTCGTCCAGCCCGCCGGCGACGCGAAGATGCTCCTCGACATCGTGGGCGAGGAGGCCGACCGACTGAACCGGATCGTCGGCGACCTCCTCGACTTCGCCCGACCGGCGACGCCGACCCTTCGGCCCGAGCGCCTCGACCGGGTTCTCGACGACGCCACCAGCGCCGCGCTCGCCGTCGGCGCCGACCGCATCGACCTCGTCCGCGACCTGCCGCCCGGACTGCCGCCCGTCCCCATGGACGCCCGTCTCATGCGGCAGGCGATGGTGAACGTCCTCTCGAACGCCGTGCAGGCCATGCCCGACGGCGGCACGCTCACCGTCGCCGCGCGCGAGGAGCCGGGCGCGGTGCGGCTGGAGATCGCCGACACCGGCTCCGGAATCCCCGAGGAAGTCCGCCACCGGATCTTCGAGCCGTTCTTCACGACGCGCCCCACCGGCACCGGGCTCGGGCTCGCGGTGGTGAAGCGGATCCTCGACGACCACAGGGCCTCCGTGCAGGTGGACAGCGTGGAGCAGGGCGGCACGCGGTTCATCCTGCGGCTCCGGCTCGACACGGGGGTTGAAAACCTGCCCCCGCCGTGGTCGAGATCGCCCTGATGCGCATCCCGGGGGAAGCGCCCGGCCGCGGGCTCGGCGCGAGCGGCGGCAAGGTGCTGGTCGTCGACGACCAGAAGAACATGCGCGCCACGACCGCGATCGTGCTCCGCGACGCGGGCTATGTCGTGGCCGAGGCGGAGGACGGGCAGGCGGCCGTCCAGCGCGTCGCCTCCGAGACGTTCGACGTGGTCCTCACGGACGTGCGGATGGGCGCGGTGGACGGGATGGAGGTGCTCCGCGCCACGCTCGAGGCCTCCCCCACGACGCAGATCATCGTGATGACGGCCTACGGGACGATCGAGTCGGCGGTGGAGGCGATCCGGCGCGGCGCCTACGACTACCTGCCGAAGCCGTTCAAGGAGGACGAGCTCCTCCTGCGCGTCGCGAAGGCGACCGAGCGGCGGCGCCTGCTCGGCGAGGTGTCGCTCCTCGCCGGCGAGTTCCGCGAGCGCTACGGGCTCGAGCACATCATCGGACGCTCGGCAGCGCTGCGCGAGCTGCTCGACCGCGTCGTCCGGGTCGCGCCCACCGACGCGACGGTGCTCATCAGCGGCGAGTCGGGCACCGGCAAGGAGCTCGTCGCGCGCGCGCTCCACGCGTCGTCGCGACGGAGCGGGAAGCCCTTCGTCCCCGTGAACTGCGCCGCGATCACCGAGACCCTCCTCGAGTCGGAGCTGTTCGGCCACGCGAAGGGCGCCTTCACCGGCGCGCTGCGGGCGCGGCGCGGGCTCTTCGAGGAGGCCTCGGGCGGCACGCTCTTCATCGACGAGATCGGGGAGACGGCACCAGGGTTCCAGGCGAAGCTCCTGCGCGCGATCCAGGAGGGCGAGGTCCGGCGCGTGGGGGAGTCGATGCCGATGCGGGTCGACGTGCGCGTCATCGCCGCGACGAACCAGGACCTGAAGCTCGCGGTCCAGCAGAAGCGCTTCCGCGAGGATCTCTTCTACCGGCTCAACGTGGTGCCGCTCCGGATCCCGCCGCTGCGCGAGCGCCGGGAGGACGTGCCGCTCCTCGCCCAGCACTTCCTCACCGGGTACGCGAAGCGCACCGGCGTGCGGAAGTCGCTCGCGCCCGACGCGGCGGAGAAGCTCGTCGCCTACGACTGGCCCGGCAACGTGCGCGAGCTCGAGAACATGATCGAGCAAGCCGCGGCGCTCTCCGCCTCCGACGAGATCCGGCCGGTGGACATCGCGTTCGACCCGCCGGCGGGGGTCCGGAATGCCGGGACGAGCGAGCCGGGGCGCGCGGTCACCCTCGCCGAGGCCGTGGACGATGCGGAGCGGCAGGCCATCGAGGGCGCGCTGGCGCGCTGCCAGGGCGACCTCGGCCAGGTGGCGCGCGACCTCGCGGTCTCCTCGACCACGCTGTGGCGGAAGATGAAGCGGCTCGCGATCACCGCGCGCAGCCCCGCCGAGCCGGTTTCGGATCTGAAAGGCCCGTTGCAGACCTGAAACGCAGCAGTGAAGTCTCCGTGAAGCGTGCCGGCGCAAGTGCCCGGATGGACTGCAGATCGGCACCTGGTTGGGCTGGCACCCGCGTTGCTCCTCGGGCCCCTCGAAGTGCAATACGGCCGTTGAAGGAGGTCCCCCCCGCCACTTCAGCCCGTGTTGGACGTCTTTTCTTTTTTTCCTCCGTAGAGAGTGTGATGGCGGCCTTCCTCCTTGCCGACGGTGACCGGAACTTCCGGCGCGCGCTCGAGATCGCACTGCGGCTGGAGGGTGCCGAGGTCTCCACCGCCGACTCGGCCGCCGACGCGCTGGCGCTCCTGCACCGCGTCAGCTTCGACCTCGTGGCGGTCGACACGCTCCTCGCGGACGCCGACCGGCTCCTGGAGCTGACCACCTCGGCCGGCCTGCTCACCGTCGCGGTGGGTCCTCACGCGGAGCTGCTGGAGCGCGCGGCGCGGCTCCACCACGTGCCCACGCTCGAAAAGCCGTTCGACGCCGCGGCCCTCCTCGCCTGCGCGCGCGCGGACGGCGTCGACACGGACGCCGGCTTCGCGGCGTAGCCGCGGCGGCGCCTCGCCTCCTCCAGCGACGTGCTTGGCCGGCGCCGCCCGCGGGTGCGGGGGCGCCGCTCCGCCTACAGCCCCGCGGCAGCCCGCGCGAGGGACGCGATCGGCTCCGGCCCGACGCCGAGCAGGACCACCGCGATGGCCGCCGCCGCGAGCCCGACGGACAGCCCGGGCGACGCGAGCGTCTCCTCCGCGCCTTCGGCCGGCCGCATGTACATGTAGACGACGACGCGCAGGTAGTAGTACGCGCCGAGCGCGCTCGTGAGGACGCCGGCGATCGCGAGGCCGTACGCGCCCGCGCCGATGGCGGCCTTGAACACGAGGAGCTTCGCGACGAAGCCCGCGGTGGGCGGGACGCCGGCGAGCGACAGCATGAACACGGTCATCGCGAAGGCGAGGCCGGGGCGGCGCTTCGCGAGGCCCGAGAAGCGCGCGAGGTCCCACGCGTCGGCGGGCTCGTCGTCGGACCTGGGGTCGCGCTTCTCGAGCGCGCCCACCACCGCGAACGCGCCGATGACCGTGGCGGTGTAGGTCGCGAGGTAGAAGAGGATCCCGGTGAGCGCCGACTCGCGGCCGCCCAGCGCGCCCGCGGCGACGACGCCGACGAGCAGGTACCCGGCGTGCGCGATGGACGAGTACGCCAGCATCCGCTTCACGCTCCGCTGCGGGAGCGCGAGCAGGTTGCCGAAGAGCATCGTGAGGATCGCGAGCGCGGCGATCACCGCGCCGAACGCGCTCTCACCGATCCCCGGCGCCGCGAAGGCGACCATGGCGACCCGCGTGAGCACCGCGAACGCGGCCGTCTTCACGCCGGCCGCCATGAACGCGGTCACCGGCGTGGGCGCGCCCTCGTACACGTCGGGCGTCCAGACGTGGAACGGCACCGCGGCGACCTTGAACGCGAGGCCGGCGGCGACGAGCGAGAGGCCCGCCACGAGGAGCGGCGTGGAGGACGAGCGCGCGATGCCCGAGAAGAGCGTGGTGCCGGTGGCGCCGAAGACGAGCGCCGACCCGTACACGAAGAGCGCCGAGGAGAAGGCGCCGAGGATGAAGTACTTGAACGCCGCCTCGGCCGGGCGCTTGCCGCGGCGGAGCCAGGCCGCGAGCGAGTAGGTGGCGAGGCTCATCACCTCGATCCCGATGAAGGCGACGAGGAGGTCGGTCGCCATGCCGAGGAGCGACATCCCGCAGGCGGCGAAGAGCACGAGCGCGTGGAACTCGCCGCGCTCGGCCCCGCGCGCGTGGAGCCACGCGCCGGAGATGAACGAGGAGAGCGCGACGCCGGCGCAGACGGTGACGGTGACGAAGGCGGAGAAGGCGTCGACGGTGGCCATCCCGCCGAACACCGGCCCCGGCCGCGGCGCGACGACCGCGGCGACGGCGGCGAGCGCGGCGGTGAGCACGGTGAGGCCGGCCTGGTAGGAGCGGCGCCCCGAGGTGAGGAACACCTCGGACAGGAGGACGACGATCGCGCCCAGCGTGAGGATCTCGATCGGTGCGACCGAGAAGATTTCGATGGCGGACGGGCCGTTCATGGGTGCCTTGGGGAGCCTAGGGCGTCTCGGTGGCGCGGGCCTTGGGGGCGAGCAGGCCGGTGGGAGCGTCGAGGAGCCCGCCGGCGAGCTCGGTCGGCGCGGTGCCGACCGACTGCGGGCGGGACGGATCGGCGAGCCGGAGCCGGTCGTCGGCGGCCTGGAACGTGGCGAGGAGCCGGTCGACGGAGGGCTTCGCGGGCGCGAGGAACGGCTGGGGCTTCAGGCCCATCACCGCGATCGCGATCAGCATGGGGGCGATGACGACCACCTCCCGCAGCGAGAGGTCGGGCAGGTGGCGGTTGTGCTCGTTGTCGAGCTTGCCGAAGAAGACGCGCTCGACGAGGAGGAGCATGTACACCGCGCCCAGGATGACGCCGGTCGCCGCGACCGCGGAGACGAAGCCCGCGCTCGGGAGCCGGCCGAGCCAGGTGCCGGAGAGGATGAGGAACTCGCCGACGAAGCCGTTCGTGCCGGGGAGGCCCACCGACGAGAGCGTCACGATGACGAAGCAGGTGGCGATCCACGGCACCTGCTTCGCGATGCCGCCGTACTCGGCGATCGCGCGCGTGTGGCGCCGCTCGTAGAGCATGCCGACGAGGAGGAAGAGCGCGCCGGTGGACACGCCGTGGTTCAGCATCTGGTACACGCCGCCGGTGAGCCCCTCGGCGGTGAGCGCCATGAGGCCGAGCATCACGAACCCGAGGTGCGACACCGACGAGTAGGCGACGAGCCGCTTCATGTCCTTCTGCACGAGGCTCATGAGCGCGCCGTACACGATGCCGATCACCGCGAGCGTCGCGATGGCCGGGCGGAAGCGGAGCGCGGCCTCGGGGAAGAGCGGCATCGCGTAGCGGAAGAAGCCGAAGGTGCCCATCTTCAGGAGCACGCCGGCCAGGATCACCGAGCCCGCCGTGGGCGCCTCGGTGTGCGCGTCGGGCAGCCACGTGTGGAGCGGGAACATCGGCACCTTCACCGCGAACGCGACCGCGAACGCGAGGAAGAGCCAGGCCTGCGCACCGGGCGCCACGTGGAGGCTCTGGCGCACCGTCACGTAGTCGAAGGTGCCGCCCGCCTGGACGGACACGTAGATGATCGCGACGAGCATCAGCACGCTCGCCACGAAGGTGTAGAGGAAGAACTTCACCGTCGCGTAGAGGCGGTTCTCCGAGCCCCAGATGCCGATGAGCAGGTACATCGGCACCAGCATCGCCTCCCAGAACACGTAGAAGAGGACGAGGTCGAGCGCCGCGAAGGTGCCGATCATCGCCGTCTCGAGCACGAGCAGCGCGATCATGAACTCCTTCACGCGCTCCGTGACCGCGGTGAACGTGGACAGGATCACGATCGGCGTCAGCGCGGTGGTGAGCATCAGCAGGAGCAGCGCCACGCCGTCGAGGCCGACGTGGTAGCCGATGCCGAGCGACGAGATCCACGGCAGCTTCGTCTCGAACTGGAACTCGGGCGCGGCCGCCGAGGCGTCGAAGCCGAACCACAGCGCGAGCGAGACGAAGAGCGCGGCGAGGCTGAAGGTGAGCGCCACGCCGCGGTGCTGCGTGGGCTCGTTCCCGGGCAGGAACGCGCAGAGGAGCGCGCCAGCGAGGGGAAGGAAGATGACGATGGAGAGGATCACGGCCACGTCAGCGCCCTCCCAGGCCGAGCACGGTCCAGAGGATGACGGCGGCCGCCGCGGCCATGATGGCGACGTACCGCTGGATGTCGCCGTTCTGGACGAACCGGAACGCCTTCGAGAGGAAGTCCGCCGTCTTGGCGGCGCCGTTCACGAGCACGCCGTCGATGAGGAACGCGTCACCCACCCGCCACAGCCAGTAGGCGGTCCGCTTCACCGGCTCGATGACGAGGACCTCATAGAGCTCGTCGATGCGGAACTTGTCCTGCACGAGCCGGTAGGTGCCGCGGAACCGCGTCGCGAACGCCTCGGGGACGTTCTGCAGCCCGCCCGCGTACATCGCCCAGGCGAGGCCGCCGAAGACCACCGCGATGACCCATGCGGCGGCGAACGGCCAGAGCGCATGATGCCCCTCGGCGCCGAGCGTCTCGTTGGCCTGCGCGAAGACCGGCTCGGTGAACCGCTTGAACACCTCGCCGAGCTCGCCGAGCGAGTGGATCTCGGGAAGCCCGAGGAAGAGCGCGACCACGGAGAGGATCGCGAGCACCCAGAGCGGCACCGTCATGAGCTTCGACGACTCGTGCGCGTGCTCGGCCTTGGCGCTGCGGGGCTTGCCGACGAACGTGAGCGCGTAGAGGCGCACCATGTAGAACGAGGTGCCTGCCGCCGCGAGCGTGCCGAGCACGTAGGCGACGAGGCCGGCCTGGGGCCAGGCGGCGTTGTGGCTGAAGAGCGCCCCGGCGAGCACCGCGTCCTTCGAGAAGAAGCCCGAGAGCGGGACGATGCCGGTGATTGCAAGCGTCGCGATGAGGAAGGTCCTCGCGGTGTCCGGCATCTTCTTCGCGAGGCCGCCCATGTTCCGGATGTCGGTGTCGTCCGCCATGCCGTGCATCACGGAGCCGGCGCCCAGGAAGAGGCAGGCCTTGAAGAAGGCGTGGGTGACGAGGTGCAGGACGCCGGCGTCGTACGCCCCGGCGCCGACGCCGATGAACATGTACCCGAGCTGCGAGACGGTGGAGTACGCGAGGACCTTCTTGATGTCGGTCTGCGCGAAGCCGATGATCGCAGCGAAGAGCGCGGTGGCGGCGCCGACGAGCATCACGACCGCCGAGGTGGCCGGCGCGAGCGCGAACAGGTACGAGGTGCGCGCGATGAGGTACACGCCCGCGGTGACCATCGTGGCCGCGTGGATGAGGGCGGAAACCGGGGTCGGGCCGGCCATCGCGTCGGGGAGCCACACGTAGAGCGGGAGCTGGGCGCTCTTGCCGCAGCAGCCGACGAAGAGCCCCATCGTGGCGAACGTGAGCGCGGCGCCGAGGGTCCAGCCGTCGAACACGCCTCCATGCAGGAGGTGCGACGGCTCGAAGCCCTTCACGATGTCGGCGATGCGGCCGTACTCGGCGGTGCCGAAGATCGACAGCACGGCGAAGACGCCGATGAGGAAGCCGAAGTCACCGATGCGGTTCGTGATGAACGCCTTGCGTCCGGCGAAGGCCTTCGGCGCGTCCTTGTACCAGAAGCCGATGAGCAGGTAGCTGCAGAGACCCACGCCCTCCCAGCCCACGAAGGTGAGGACCAGGCTGTCGCCGAGGACGAGGATCAGCATCGCCGCGACGAACAGGTTCAGGTACGTGAAGAACCGCGCGTACCCGAAGTCGTCCTCGTGCTCCATGTAGGACACGGAGTAGAGGTGGATGAGCGAGCCGACGCCCGTGATGACGAGCGCGAGCGTGCCCGAGAGCCGGTCGACGAGGAGCCCCCACCGGACCGAGACGATGGCGCGCCCATCTGGGCCTACGACGCGGAACCACGGCTCGCCCTGACTGTGGAGGGGCGTGCCGGCAGCGGCCCAGGAGAAGGCGACGACCGACAGCAGGAAGGCGCCGACCATGAGGCCGACTGCGATGAGGGCTACGTTCGCCTTGCCCAGGCGACGGCCTACGAAGCCGTTCACTGCGGCTCCGAGGAGGGGCAGGAGAACGATCGCCCAGAGCATCGACCGCGCCGAGGACGGATCGACCAGGATGGGTGGCATAGGGTCGCCGAGAGGATTACCCCCTCCTACACGATCAGGCAACCGGTTTTCCTCGTTCCACCGGCCGGAACGCGCCTAGAAGGCCCCGGATTTTGACGGAACGCAATCCAAAGCCAGAATCCGGCCCCATGGCACGCGACCCCGCGGCGGAAGCCCGCAAGATCCCGAAGGCCGATCGGCTCCTCGCCGCAGCAGCCGAGGCCGGACTCGTCGTCCGTCTCGGGCACGCCGCGGTGATGGAGGCGGTGCGCCGCGAGCTGGATCGGGCCCGCGCCGCGGTGCTCGCCGGGGGCACCTGCCCCGAGTCCGAGGAGCTCGAGGGCCGGCTGCTCGACGGCCTCCGCGAGGCCTCGAAGGGGTCGCTCCGACGGGTGATCAATGCCACCGGGGTGGTGATCCACACCAACCTCGGTCGGGCGCCCCTCTCGGCTGCGACGATCACGGCGATGGCCGAGATCGGCGCCGGCTACTCGAACCTCGAGTACGACCTCGCGGCCGGCGCCCGCGGCGATCGGTACGGCCACGCGGCGGCTGCGCTCGCCCGCCTCACCGGCGCCGAGGACGCGGTGGTGGTGAACAACAACGCGAGCGCGGTGATGCTCGCGCTGGCGGCGCTCTGTGAAGCACCCCCCTCCATCCCCGCGGAGCGGGGAGAGAGGGAGCTCGTTCCGGAAGTCATCGTCTCGCGCGGACAGCTCGTGGAGATCGGCGGCGGCTTCCGGATCCCCGACGTGCTGCGGCGCTCGGGCGCGGCGCTCGTGGAGGTGGGGACGACGAACCGCACCTACGCCCGCGACTACGAGGCGGCGATCGGCGAGCGCACGCGGCTCCTCCTCACGGTGCACCGCTCGAACTTCCGCCTCTCGGGCTTCGTGCACGACCCCGCGCTGGAGGAGCTCGTCGAGATCGCGCGGCGGCGCGGGCTCTTCGTGGTGGACGACCTGGGATCGGGCACGCTCCTCGAGACGCAGCCGTTCGGGCTCGGCGTCGAGCCCACCGTGCAGGAGCGGGTGCGCGCCGGCGCCGACCTCGTGTGCTTCTCGGGCGACAAGCTCCTCGGCGGGCCGCAGGCGGGCCTCCTCGTCGGCCGCCGCGAGGCGATCGCGCGCGTGAAGCGCCATCCCCTCCTCCGCGCGCTGCGCGTGGACAAGACCACCCTCGCCGGCCTCGGCGCGACGCTCGCCCATTACGAGCGCGGCGAGGCGCTCGCCGCGATCCCGGTGTGGCGCGCCATCGCGCAGCGGCTCGACGCGCTGGAGGCGCGCGCCCGCTCGTGGCGCGACGCGCTCGGCAGTGCCTCGCCAGGTGCCGAGGTGCGCGACGCCCGCTCGGCCGTCGGGGGCGGGTCGCTCCCGGAGATCACCCTCCCCACCCGTGTGCTCTCGATCCCGACGCCCGACCCCGACGGTCTGCTCGACGCGCTCCGGCGCGTGGATCCGCCGGTGGTGGCGCGTGTGGAAGACGGCCGCGTCGTGCTCGATCCGCGCACCGTCCTCCCGGGGGAGGACGAGACGATCCTCGCCGGAGTCCGGGCCGCGCTCGCAGCGAGGGAATAGACTCGGGGCATGGCCCCCGCACTCTCGGTGGTGGTGTCGCTCGCGCTCGGCGCGACGGTGTCCTCGAGCCGGCTCGGCGTGGTGGTCGGCGGATCCAGCTCGGCGGTCACCACCGTGATCGCCGCGTGCCCGCGGTCGGTGAAAGTCTCCGAGCCGCCGTTCGACTCCGTCGGCGCCGGGGCAGTCCTCCGAAACTATGCGCTGCAGTGCACCGGGGGCGCGGGGATCCTCGAGCTTCCGGCGCTTGGCTTCACGCCGACCAACCTCACGACGGCCGGTGGCCTGGCCGACGCGACCACGTACTTTGGGCTCGTGTCGGCAGCGGCGTTCGGTACGCTTCCGAACGGAGTCGATCCCACGCAGGTGCGGTGGATCACTGGACCGCCAGACCTGTTCACCGCCGTGAATCCGAACACCTCCACGGGCCACGCCGACTACGCGCGGGCGTTCGTGTCGCAGCTCGCTACGCTGGTGGCCCAGAAGCGGACCGCCACCGTGGTGTACGCGCTCCTCCTGCCGCCGTGGACCTCCACGACCCCGGGCGCGTTCTGCGACGTCGTGAATGCCGCGCGCGCGGCGGACACCGGGATCGCCTGGAGCTGGCGCGCAGCCTCCGCCGCGCTCTCCACCACGCTCTCGGACGAGGCCTCGACCACCTTCGGCTACCGAGCGGTGCGCGACGCGTGCGCGTCGGGGGGATCGTCCGTCTCCGGGGTGCCGATCTTCGCCGAGCTCTCGGCCGCTGGTGGCTGGTTCGCGAACGGGCGCACCTCGACGCAGGTGCTCACGTTCCTGAAGTTCGTCGACGTGACCGCGGCGGCCGACGCCGACGTGAACCTCCGCGGGGCGATCCTCCTCCGGAACCTCGGCGGAAACGACCTGGACGACCTCACGCCGATGGCCCCCGAGCTCGCCGCGTACTTCCGGACCCCAGCGGTGCCGTCGGGCACCGGCGGCACGAGCTCGGGTGGCGTGAACAACGGCCCCAACGTGGGTGGCGGGAGCAGCGGCGGGCTCTCGCCGTCGGCCGGCCATTCGGGCGGCTGCGGGAACGCGGGCGACG
>Ga0306924_10005614_pt1 | contig 12387 bp, 9 predicted proteins | sample sta12Can44000111_FD_203756 | JGI IMG/M metagenome (GOLD analysis project Ga0306924, IMG submission 203756) | Lab enrichment of tropical soil microbial communities from Luquillo Experimental Forest, Puerto Rico - statanox.12C.anox.44.000.111 (v2)... | ecosystem: Environmental > Terrestrial > Soil... | reverse complement strand
CGGCCGAGACCACGAGCACGACCGTGTCCGCGAGCTTGCCCGCGCGCTCGTTGAACTTGCGCGTCGAGGTGGCGCACACGGAGGTGTCGAGGCTCGGGACGATGTTCAGGACCTTCTTCTTCCCGCGGTAGTCCGCGAGCGTCACGTCCTTCAGGTCGCCGCCCGTGAGCCGGAAGTCGGGCGCCTTGGCGCCGACCGCCGGGAGGTCGCCGTTCGTGTGGATGGGGTTCCCCTTGAGCGTCACCTGAGCCATGCGTTCGATCTCCTCGCCTCGCGTTTCGGGTTTCGCGCCTTCTAACGCACGCAGGTCGCGCCCGCTCGCCCGCCTGCGTCGCGCGCCCCGCCCGGGATCGGGGCTACTGCGGCTCGGTGCCGCGGAGCAGGGGGGACGGCGTGCCCGGCGCCGCGATCCAGAGCTGGTGGGCAGCGCGCGTGACCGCCACGTGGAGGCGGCGCCGCGCGTCGTCCGAGTCCGGGTAGGCGCGCGCGGACGCGTCCGGGATCACGACGTAGTCGAACTCGAGCCCCTTCACGCCGTCGACGTCCGTCACGTCGACACCCGGACGGAAGGTGAAGCGCCCATCGAGCGCGAGCCGCGCCTCGGGCATGTCGGCGAGCAGCCGGTGGAACGCGCGCGCCACGTCGGGGCCGTTCGCGACGACCGCGACGGACGCCTCGGGCTCGCGCTCGACGAGGTCGCGGATCGCGCCCACGAGGAAGAGGTGGGCGTGGGCCTCGGTCGGGAAGTCGAACCGCGCGACGGGGGAGCCGTCCCGACCCGCGCGCGGCGGCGCCGCGGGCGCGAGCGGGCCGAGCACGCGCCGCGCCAGCTCCGCGATCGGGCGCGGGCAGCGGTAGGTCGTCTCGAGCCGCACGGTCGCGGCCCGCTCCACGCCGAGGGCGCGCAGCGCCTCGGGCCACCCCGCGTACGACGCGAAGGTCTGCTGGCTCTCGTCGCCCGCGACCGTGACGCTCTTGCCGGCGAGGTGGCGGCCCAGCACGAACAGCTCGAAGAGCGACACGTCCTCCGCCTCGTCGATGACGAGGTGCGCGGTCTTTCGGCCCGGGGCTCCGCCGCGGAGCGCGGCGAGGTAGAGGAGGATGGGCAGGTCCTCGGGATCGAGCGTGCCCGCGACCGCCTCGGGCGTGTCCTCGGAGATGGGCCTCCCGTCGAGCGTCTCGCGCCGAGCCGGATCGATGCCCGCGAGCTCGTCGTCGGGCGGCGGCGCGAGCTGGAGGCGGGTGTGGCGGTGCACCTCGTCGATCGCCGTCGTGGGGAGGTCGCCGCCCGCTCCCTTCACCACCGCGGCGAGGAAGGCGCGATCGACGAGGAGATCGCCGAGCTCGCGCCGGAGCCGGGGCAGGGACGGCCGCTCCGTCGCGACGTGCGGCCGGCGGCGCAGCGCCTCGAACAGCGCCGGGTGGCGCTTGAGGCGCGCGACGAGGGGCGGCGTCTCGGAGCAGAGGCGCGGGGGCGGCGCGCCGAAGGCGCTCTGGAAGGCGCCGCGCGACCAGGCGTCGAGCGTGCGGACCGTGGCGCGCTCGAGCCCGAGCGGCTCGAGGAGGCGCGCGGCGAGCCGCGCGAGCCCGAGCTCCGGGACGACGACTTGCAGGCGCGCCGCGGGGAACCGGCGCGGATCCGCGAAGGCGATCCGCGCGAGCCGGTGGAGCGCGACGGTGGTCTTGCCGCTCCCGGCCGAGCCGAGCACGAGCAGCGGCCGGTCGGGCGGCGCGGCGACGGCCTCGAACTGGTCGGGATCGAGGAGCGCGGTGATCTCCGGGGCGGCGCTCCGCCCGCGCGTCCCCGCGCCCGTCCCGAGCGCACCCGGGCGCGCCGCCGTACCCGCGCCCCCGCCCAGCGCGGCCGCCGTGGCGGCGAGCACGCGCCACGCGCCGTCCGGACGGCGCGCGAGGGTCCGCGCGCCGTCGGCGATCCGGGTGAGCACGCCGCGCTCGACGACCACGACGCGCCGCGCCGCGACCACGCCCGTCGACACGCGCCCGGGGAACGGCTCCTCGAACTCCTCGCCCTCGCGGTACCGGTAGAACAGCGCGGCGATCGGCGCGTACCGCCAGTCGACCACGCGCACGCCGGCGGCGCGATCGACGAACGTGTGGCGGCCGAGGCAGTAGTCGCGCGTCTCGCCGCCGTCGACGACGCGGAGGTGCGCGAAGTAGGGCGCGGCGGGGTCGGGCATCGCGTCGGGGCGGGCGCGCTCCATGACCGCCCGGAGGAGCCCCATCTCCTGGAACACCGTGGGGAGATCCTTCGCCGTCGACTCGAGCGCCTCGTCCCGGAGCTCGCGCAGCCGGCCGACCAGATCGCCCTCGGCCCGCGCGCTCGCCCGCAGGCGCAGCGCGCCCTGCACCGCGGCGAGCAGCGCCTCCTCCTCCGCGACGAGCGCGCGCGCGGCCGCGTCGAGCGCCCCGCCACGCTCCGCAGTCGCCCCTGTCATCCTTCGGACCAAGCGGGATTCCTTAAGCCGGTCGAGCGCCGCTCGCACGGCGGCGCCGCATCCTACCCTCCCCGCCGCCATGTTCCGAGGGATGCGCCCCGCGCCCGAGTCGGTCAGCCAGTCAGTGGCCAGTGATCAGCTGACCGCTGACCACTGAAGGCTGACCACCGCTCGGGCTCAGGGCTCGACCCCGACCCGGACCCCGACGGCGCGCGTTCTCGCGGGATTCCCCTCCCGCCTCCGGTTACCATCCAGGCATGCGCAACCCGTCCCCTCCGCCGCCTCCGGATCGCAAGACGGCACGCGCGGTCACGCCGCGGCGCATCGTGCGCGACGGCGCGGAGGTGACGGACGAGGTCGCCGTCGAGGAGCCCCTCGAGATCCGCGTCGACGGCGAGCCGATCGCGACCACGATGCGGACACCCGGCGCGGACGCCGATCTCGCGCTCGGGTTCCTGTTCGGCGAGGGGATCATCGCCAGCGCCGCCGACGTGACGGCGGCCTCGCACTGCGGCCGCCCCGGGGACGAGGGGTACGGGAACGTCCTCGACGTCCGGTCTGGCGCGGGCGTCCGGCTCGAGCCCGAGCGGCTGCTGGAGGGGCGCCGGTTCGTGCCGGTGAGCTCGGCCTGCGGCGTGTGCGGCCGCCGCTCGATCGACGGGCTCCTCGCGCGCGCCGGACGGGTCGATCCCACGCCGAGGCTCGCTCCGGGGCTCGTCACGGAGGCCGTCGCGGCGCTCACCGCCGTCCAGCCGGGCTTCGCGCGCACGGGCGGGCTCCACGCGGTCGCGGCGTTCGGGCCGGACGGGGTGGTGATGGCCGCGGCGGAGGACGTCGGCCGCCACAACGCCGTCGACAAGGTCGTCGGCGCGCTGCTCCGGGCGGGGAGGCTCGGCGCCGGCGCGCCGCCGGAGGGCAGGCCGGCGCTCCTCGCCGTCAGCGGGCGGGCGGGGTTCGAGATCGTCCAGAAGGCGGCCGCGGCGGGGATCCCCGCCGTCGCCAGCGTCTCCGCGCCGACGTCGCTCGCGGTCGACCTCGCCGAGGAGGCGGGCATCCTGCTCTGCGGGTTCGTGCGCGGCGCGCGCTGCAACGTCTACGCAAGCGCGTGGCGGCTCGGCCGCGGAGCGCCGCCGTCCCGGTAGGCAGCTGGCGCGGCGACGCTTGGCCCCCCAACTTTTGGCGCGGGGGTCTCCGAGACATGGCGAAGCTTCCGGTGGTGTCCGACTGGCCCGTCCTTCGGCAGGTGGCGAGCGGCGATCCTTCCGGCCTCGGCGCGACGGCGATGTCCGCGCGGACGCGGGCGCTCACGCCGCGGACGGCGCAGGCCGACCGCGTCGCCCGCTCGGTCTGCCCGTACTGCGCGGTTGGGTGCGGGCAGCTCGTCTACGTGAAGGACGACCGCATCTTCGACATCGAGGGCGACCCGGACTCGCCCGTCTCCCAGGGCTGCCTCTGCCCCAAGGGCGCGGCGACGTTCCAGATGGTCACCGGGTCTCACCGCCAGAAGCACGTCCTCTACCGCAGGCCCGGCGGGACGGAGTGGGAGCGCCTCCCGCTCGAGCAGGCGATGGACATGGTGGCGGACCGCGTGAAGCGGACGCGCGACGAGACGTTTCAGGATCGGATCGAGGACCCCGACGCAGCGCACCACGGCGCGCTCGTGCGGCGGACCCTCGGGATCGCGCACCTCGGCGGCGCGACTCTCGACAACGAGGAGAACTACCTCCTCAAGAAGCTCTACACCGCGCTCGGCGTCGTGCAGGTGGAGAACCAGGCCAGGCTCTGACACAGCTCCACGGTCCCCGGTCTGGGGATCTCGTTCGGCCGCGGCGGCGCCACGACGTTCCAGCAGGACCTGCAGAACTCCGACTGCATCGTCATCCAGGGCTCCAACATGGCGGAGTGTCACCCGGTCGGCTTCCGCTGGGTGATGGAGGCGAAGAACCGGGGCGCGACGATCATCCACGTCGACCCGCGCTTCACTCGCACGAGCGCCGTCGCCGATCTCCACGTGCCGATCCGGCCGGGGACCGACATCGCGTTCCTCGGCGGGATCATCCGTTACGTCCTCGAGAACGACCGCTGGTTCGAGGAGTACGTCCGGAGCTATACGAACGCGGCGACGATCATCGACGAGCGCTTCGAGGACGCAGAGGACAAGGACGGCGTCTTCAGCGGGTTCGACTCCCAGTCGAACCGATACGCGTGGGACACCTGGCAGTACTCCGGCGTCGACGGGGTGCTCCCCGCCGCCGGCCACAAGGAGGTCTATGGCGAGAAGGGCGCGGGCCGGCGCGAGGAGATCCGCGGGCAGAAGATGGTCGACCGCGATCAGGATCCCACCCTGCAGCACCCGCACTGCGTCTTCCAGCTCCTCAGGAAGCACTTCGCCCGCTACACGCCTGAGCTCGCCTCCGAGATCTGCGGCATCCCGCAGGACCTCTTCCTCGAGGTCGCGGAGACGCTCTGCAGGAACTCCGGGCGCGAGCGGACCAGCGCGTTCTGCTACGCGGTCGGCTGGACGCACCACTCCATCGGCGTCCAGTACATCCGCACGGCGGCGATCCTCCAGCTCCTGCTCGGCAACATGGGGCGGCCGGGCGGCGGGATGATGGCGCTCCGCGGGCACACCTCGATCCAGGGATCGACCGACATCCCGACGCTGTTCGACCTGCTCCCCGGGTACCTGCCGATGCCGCACGCCGCCCTGCCCGACCGCGGGCTGCAGCAGTACATCCGCAGCAACGCGTCCGCGACCGGGTGGTGGAGCGAGCTCCCGAAGTACATCGTCTCGCTCTGCAAGGCGTACTTCGGCACCGCAGCGACGGCGGAGAACGACTTCCTCTTCGACCGGCTCCCGCGCCTGTCCGGCAACCACTCGCACCTGCAGACGGTGAGCGAGATGGCCGACGGGAAGGTGCAGGGCTACTTCGTGGTGGGCGAGAACCCGACCGTCGGGTCGATGCACGGCTCGCTCCACCGCAAGGGGCTCCGCAAGCTGAGGTGGCTCGTGGTGCGCGACTTCGCGCTCACGGAGACCGCCGAGTTCTGGCGCACGGCGCCGGAGATCGCGCGCGGCGAGGTGAAGCCGGAGGAGATCGAGACCGAGGTGTTCTTCTTCCCGGCCGCGACCCACACCGAGAAGAGCGGCTCGTTCACCAACACGCAGCGGATGCTGCAGTGGCACCACAAGGCGATCGAGCCGTCGGGGGACGCGCGGAGCGATCTGCACTTCACGTTCGAGCTCGGCCGTCGCCTGAAGCGGCTCTACGCCGGGTCCACGAGCCCGCGCGACCAGGGGATCCAGGCGCTCACCTGGGACTACCCGACGAAGGGCGCTCTCCAGGAGCCCGACTCGGAGGCGGTGCTCGCGGAGGTGAACGGCTACACGGTCGCGGACGGGAAGCCGGTCCCCGGCTTCAGGGAGCTCAGGGACGACGGCTCGACGGCCTGCGGCTGCTGGATCTACTCCGGGTGCTACAAGGACGGCGTGAACCAGCCCGCCCGGCGCAAGCCGGGAACGGAACAGCACTGGGTCGCGCCGGAGTGGGGCTGGGCGTGGCCCGCGAACCGCCGCCTCCTCTACAACCGGGCCTCGGCGGATCCCGACGGCAAGCCCTGGTCCGAGCGGAAGCGCTACGTCTGGTGGGACGGGGAGAAGCGGCAGTGGACGGGGTACGACGTCCCCGACTTCATCGCGGACCGGCCGCCCGACTACCGGCCGCAGCCGCACGCGCAGGGGCTCGCCGCGATCGGCGGGGCCGACCCGTTCATCATGCAGGCCGACGGCAAGGGATGGATCTTCGCGCCGTCCGGCCTGCTCGACGGCCCGTTCCCGACGCACTACGAGCCCCAGGAGTCGGTGGTCCAGAACCTGCTGTACGGCCAGCAGTGCAACCCGGTGCGGATGGAGTGGAACCGGCGGGACAACCCGTACCACCAGGCGTACGGAGATCCGCGCTTCCCGTTCGTGCTGACGACGTACCGGCTCACGGAGCACCACACCGCGGGCGGCATGAGCCGCTGGAACTCGTGGCTCGTGGAGCTCCAGCCACAGATGTTCTGCGAGGTGTCGCCCGAGCTCGCCGCGGAGCGCGGGCTCGCGAACGGGAAGTGGGCGACGATCCGGACGGCGCGCGGCGAGATCGAGGCGCGCGTCCTCGTCACCCGGCGCATGAAGCCGCTCCGCGTCCGCGGCCGGACGGTCCACGTGATCGGGTTGCCGTACCACTGGAGCTACGTGGGGCGGGCGACGGGCGATCCGACGAACGAGCTCATCGCGTTCGTCGCCGACGCGAATGTGTCGATCCAGGAATCGAAGGCGCTCACCGGCGACATCGTCCCGGGTCGGCGCTCGTCCGGCCGCCGCTCCGCGACCGACGGGAGCTCCCTCCGCCAGCCGGACCCGGGACCCGGGCCGCGGCGCGATCTCCCCGGGATCCGCGAGCAAGTCCGCCAGCCGCCGGTCGGACCGAGGAAGTGACGCCATGAAGCAGATGGGCTTCTTCACCGACACGACGCTCTGCATCGGCTGCAAGGCCTGCGAGGTCGCCTGCAAGCAGTGGAACCAGCTCCCCGACGACGGGTTCCTCTTCACCGGGATGAGCTACGACAACACCGGCCACCTCGGCGCCTCGACCTGGCGGCACGTCGCGTTCATCGAGCAGGGCGGCGAGCTGCCCGGCCAGGGGAGCCCCCGCGACGGCGCCGCGGTCGGCGCGCGCGCCTTCGCCGAGCTCCAGCCCGTCGGACAGCCCGGCCCGACGACGCTCCTCCGCGACATCGCCCCGAGCCACATCGAGACCCCGGTGCCGCTCGGTCCGACGGCGAAGGCGCTCTCGAAGTTCTCGTGGCTCATGATGAGCGACGTCTGCAAGCACTGCGAGCGCGCCGGCTGCCTCGAGGCGTGCCCGACGGGCGCGATCGTCCGGACCGAGTTCGGCTCCGTGTACGTGCAGCCCGACGTCTGCAACGGCTGCGGCTACTGCGTGTCCGCGTGCCCGTTCGGCGTCATCGACCGGCGCGCCGACGACGGCCGCGCCTGGAAGTGCACGCTCTGCTACGACCGGCTGAAGGGCGGCATGGTGCCGGCGTGCGCGAAGGCGTGCCCGACGGCGTCGATCCAGTTCGGCGAGCTCGACGAGCTCCGCGCCCGCGCACGCGGCCGGGTCGAGCAGCTCCACGCCCGCGGCGTCGAGCAGGCGTACCTGTACGGCGAGGACGCGGCGAGCCAGCCCGGCACCGCGGGGCTCCACGCGTTCTTCCTGCTCTGCGACCAGCCAGAGGTCTACAACCTGCCGCCCGACCCGGTGGTGCCGACGAAGAAGATCGTCGGGAGCTGGAAGGCGATGGTCACCGGCGTCGCGTCGCTCGCGGCGCTCGCGCTCGGCGCGGTGCTCTCGGCGAGGGAGGCCTGACATGCTCTGGAAGCGCAGCCTCAGCCGGCCGGTCGATGGCCCACCCATCGAGTGGGACCGACAGGAGGCCCGCGAGACGATCCCGACGCGAGACGGACGAAACGTGGACCCGGAGATCGGGCTCCTGCGCGGCGAGGGCTCGCTGCAGCGCGTGCGTCGGCCATACCCGCGGCGCGCGCTGGAGGAGCTCGAGGTCCGCCCGGCCGGGGCGATCGAAGCCGGCGAGGGGCCGAGTTACTACGGCGTGCCCGTCCTGAAGGAGCCCGTCTGGAAGTGGATGATCCCCACGTACTTCTTCGCCGGGGGGCTCGCCGGCGCGGCCGCGGTGCTCGGCGCGACGGAGCAGCTCGCAGGCGCCGGTGGCTCGCGGCCGCTCATCGAGCGCTGCCGCGTCGTCGCGCTCGGCGGCGCCGGGGCGAGCGCGGCGCTGCTCATCGCGGACCTCGGGCGGCCGCTCCGCTTCCTCAACATGCTGCGCGTGTTCCGGCCCACGTCACCCATGAACATGGGAGCCTGGCTCCTCTCGGCGTTCGGCGCGCTCTCCGCGGCCGCGGCTGCTCCGGCGCTCCTGCCCCTCCCGCGCTGGGTCCGACCGCTCTCCGACGCGGCCGCGCTCGGCGCCGGGCTCGCCGGGCTGCCGCTCGTCGGCTACACCGGCGTGCTGCTCTCGAACACCGCCGTGCCCGTCTGGCAGGAAACTCGCAACACGCTGCCCATCCTGTTCGCCTTCTCTGGGGCGGTCAGCGCAGGCGGTTTCCTGGAGGCGTTCCCGCCCGCCGGGCGCGGTCGCGACTCGGCGCGCCGCTTCGGGCTGGTGGCCAAGGGCGCGGAGCTCGCGCTCTCCCGCGCGCTCCACCGCGAGGCAGCAGCGCGGGTGCCGCGCGTCGAGCGGCCGCTGTCGCACGGCCTCTCGGGCGCCATCCTGAGCGGCGCGCGCACCCTGCTCACGGCGTCCATCGCGCTCGAGTTCCTCCCGGGTCGGGCGCGCCTGATGCGCCGCGTCTCGGGAATCCTCGCCCTCGCGGGCACCCTCGCGCTGCGCTTCGGGATCTACCAGGCGGGCCGGGTATCGGCCCGCGACCCGCACGCCACCTTCGAGCTGCAACGCGCCGGGCGAGGGGCCGCCGAGGTGGTTAGGGAACACGGCGCCCCGGCCCGGATGCCCGGCCCACCGGGCGTCGAGATGACGGGGCAGGAGCCGGTCGAGCATGGCCTGCATGCCTGAACCCGCCGCCGCGCCGCGCCGCTCCCCCGTGGCGCTCTCGGACGCGCAGGGGCGGCTGATCAGCTACCTCAGGGTCTCGCTCACCGACCGCTGCAACTTCCGCTGCACCTACTGCTCGCCCGCGGAGCTCGAGCCGCCGGACGCGCTGCTCGCGCGGGCGGAGCTCGCGCGGCTGTTCCGCCTGTTCGCCTCGCTCGGCGTCCGGCGCATCCGGCTCACCGGCGGCGAGCCGACGCTGCGCAAGGACGTGGTCGAGATCGTCCGCGACGCCGCGTCGACGCCGGGCATCGAGGACGTGGCGCTCACGACGAACGGACACCGGCTGGACGAGCTCGTCGCGCCGCTGCACGAGGCCGGCCTCGCCGCGCTGAACGTGTCGCTCGACACGCTCGACCCGTCCCGGCTCGCCGGCGTGTCGGGGCGCGCCGCCCGCCTCGATCGGATCCTCGCGGGGATCGACGTCGCCGCGGGCCGCTTCCGATCCCTGAAGATCAACACCGTGGTGATGCGGGGCGTGAACGAGGACGAGCTCGCGGCGCTGGTGCACCACGCCTGGGACCGCGGCGCCCTCCCCCGCTTCATCGAGCAGATGCCGTTCGCGGGCGGCGCGGCGCCGGTGCCGCTCGCGGACATGCGCGCCCGGCTCGTGGCCGACGGCTTCTCGCTCGCGCCGGACCCCTGGCGCGGCTGGGGACCGGCGCGCCACATGCGCGCGCGCGACCGCGATGGGCGCGAGGGGCTCGTCGGGTTCATCGGCGCGATGACGGAGAACTTCTGCGCGGACTGCAACCGGGCGCGGATCGCCGCCGACGGCGGCTTCCAGGCCTGCCTCGGAGGGCGGGACCGCGCGCCGCTCCGCGACCTCCTGCGCGCCGGAGCGGACGACGCGGCGCTCGCGGACGCGGTGCGGGGTGCGCTCGCCCGGAAGGCGCCGCGCCACCACATGGACGACGGAGGGCCGGGGCTGGTCCTCCTGCCGATGCGCGCCATCGGCGGGTAGCCCGGCGGCGGGGGGCGGAATGACGACGAATCGATGGTGGATAGCGATCTCGGGCACGGTGACGATGGCGTGCCTCGGGACGGTGTACTCGTGGAGCCTCTTCACCCAGCCGCTCATCGCGTCGTTCGGCTGGTCGAACACGACGACGACCTGGACGTTCGCGCTCGCGATCCTGTTTCTGGGGATCGGCGCGATCATCGGGGGGCGATGGCAGGATCGCGTCGGCCCGCGACCGGTCATGGTGACCGGCATCCTCGTGTGGGGGCTCGGCAACATCCTCGCCGGCCTCGGCACCACCCGGCTCGGCGCGCCCTGGATCTACCTCACCTACGGCATCATCGGCGGGCTCGGGCTCGGGCTCGGCTACGTGACGCCGGTCGCGGCCGTCACGAAGTGGTTCCCGGACAAGCGCGGCTTCGGGAGCGGCATGGTGGTGATGGGCTTCGGCCTGGGCGCGTTCTTCTACAACAACATCCTGAAGGTCGTCCCGGCCTTCGTCGAGGCGTCGCGCGTCGCGGGCAAGGTGCTCACCGCGCGCGCGGCCGGCGAGGCGGCGGCGATGCCGGACGCCGCGGTCCACACGATCATGAGCACGTTCGTCTGGTCCGGGATCGTCTACGCCCTGCTCGGCGGCTTCTGCGCCTCGTTCGTGCGGAACCCGCCGGCCGTCGCGGCGCCGGCGGCCGTGCCGCCGGGCGCGCCCGCCGCCGCCGCGCGCACCGTGACGGGCCGCGACTACCCGCCGTCCGAGGCGATGCGGACGCCCCAGTTCTGGGCGCTCTGGGCGATGCTCTTCCTGAACGTGACCGCCGGCATCCTCTTCATCTCCAACGCCGTGCCGATCATGCGCGAGCTGACGCGCACGGCGCCGGCCACCGCGCTCGCGGTCTACGGGTTCATCGCGCTCTTCAACGGGCTCGGCCGCTTCTTCTGGGGCGCGGTGTCGGACCGGATCGGCCGGAACCTGGCGTACATCCTCATCTACGGCACGCAGGTCGCGATCTTCTTCGTGGTGGGCGGGATCCACTCGCTGCCCGCGGTGACGATCCTCTTCGCGATCGTGCTCCTCGACTACGGCGGCGGGTTCGGGACGATGCCTTCCTTCACCGCCGACTACTTCGGGACGAAGTTCATGGGGGTGAACTACGGGTGGATCCTGCTCGCCTGGGGGGTCGGCGGCGTCGTCGGGCCGATCTTCGTGGCCCGGGTGAAGGACCTCACCGGCTCGTTCACCGGCGCGCTGCCGATCACCGCCGTGGTGCTCCTCGTCGCGATGATCCTCCCGATCGTCACCCGCCCCCCGGGCGAGCACGAGCCGTTCTGGCACGGGCTCCGCCGCGCGCGGGCGGGGGCGTAGCGGCGCGCCCCCGCCTCGCGGCGGCGGCGCCGCGGCCGCCGCCGGCCGCGGCGCCTGAAAAACCGCGCCAGCGAGCGGCCGTGCGGCCGGGACCGGGGCGTCCCGGGGCACGCTGCTGCACGGCGGGCACGCACCGCCTGCCCGCAGCGTGAGCGCGAGCGCGTGGCGGGCCTCGCCCGGGACGGAGCGCTCGCCCGGAGGAGCACGCTCGACGAGCAGCGGGAACGGCCGCCCGGCCGCGATCGGCGGGCGTCTCCCGCGTCCGTGCCCGCCTTCCGCTCAACCGCTGCTCGCGATCCGCACACACCGTGCATCCTGCACGGCCGAGCGCCGGGCGGGCACGCACGCTGCAATGGTCCCGTCACGAACGCGGCTCGGTCCTCCGCCGTGCGCCGCGAACCGATAGGGACGGAAACCATGGCAGAGATGAAGATCGCGACACCGCCGGCCCCGACGCCGCCCGGGGCCACGCCCGGGGCGACCTCCTCGCGCCCGACGCTGGGGCTCACGGGCCTCACCATCAACGCGATGGCGCTCATCGCGCCGGGCGCCTTCCTGTGGCTCACCTTCCAGATGCAGTCGCTCTACGGCGCGCCGATGGCCGGCGTCGCGATGTGGTTCGGCATCCTCGCCGCGCTGCTTCTCTGCTTCGCCACGGCGATCAGCTACGCCGAGCTCGCGAAGCTCTACCCGGGCGCCGGCTCGTCGTACTTCTTCGCCGAGCAGGCCTTCCTGAACAAGACGAAGGCGTTCCGCTTCGCCCGCATCGCGAAGTTCGTCACCGGATGGGCGTCGCACCTCTATTACTGGGTCTACCCCGGCGTGATGGTGGGCGTGACCGCGATCCTCTCCGGCTACCTGCTGAACCAGTTCTTCCCGAACACGTTCAGCGGCACCTACAACAGCCCGCTGTTCATGATCCTGTTCTGCGT
>Ga0306924_10005606_pt1 | contig 12391 bp, 12 predicted proteins | sample sta12Can44000111_FD_203756 | JGI IMG/M metagenome (GOLD analysis project Ga0306924, IMG submission 203756) | Lab enrichment of tropical soil microbial communities from Luquillo Experimental Forest, Puerto Rico - statanox.12C.anox.44.000.111 (v2)... | ecosystem: Environmental > Terrestrial >... | reverse complement strand
CAAGCGTGAAACATGCAGGTCATGCGATTGGCGTTGCCGGACGGCTCGGCGACGGTGAGACTGCCCGCGGGCTGGCGTATGATCAAGTTGCCGCGGTGCGGGCATACGTTGAGGAACGCGCGCACCTTGTTATCGGAGCCGCGCACGATGACGATGGGCTCGCGTGCGACGGTAAGCGTGCGGAAATCAAGCGGCTTCGGCAGCTCCGATTCGTGCACGGCTACGAGCCAGACCTTCTTCCAAATCTTATCGAGCTCTTCCTCGAAGATGTTCTGATCCGTGTAAATACGGCTGTCGACATAGGGGACGCTCTCGCCGCTATCATAGGCAACCGTGTCCGTCTGTGCCGTCATTGAAACCTCCACTGCCGTGGGAGCACGCGTCTGCGCAAGTTGGGCAGACTGCGCCGCCGCGGATCGACCTCGCCGCACCCGCGGCTAAACCATTATAGCCATCCTAACCTGTACCGCCAAAATTCAACGCTCACATGCCGCCATAGATTGGGCCTATCGGGAAGGCCTTTAGTCCCGCAGGCCGCACCAGGCAAAGCGTCGGACGATGGCCCGCGCAAGCGCCTCATGCATGTTCATTACGCGACGCAGTTCACCCACAAATCGCGCCCAATGACGCGACGCGCCCGGGGGCGCGCTTCGTCCATCCGCGCAAACTTTGCGAGCGTCGGGGGTTGCCGTGCAGCGAAACGGACCTCTACGGAGGAGCGACCCCGGCGGACATGAGGCAGCGTGGAGGAAAAGCGGATCGTTCGGCGAAAAGCAGCGCTTGTTTGTGATGACACCTTGATTCATTGTCAATGGCACTTGCCGCGTGCCGCCGCGCGTCGGTGCTGTCCAGACCTTGCATGAGAAACGATCATGAGCACACTCAATCTTCCTGCTCCGGCCTGGATGACCGAGGACGTCGTGCTGCTCGAGGAGCAGGCACGGCGCTTCATCGCGTCCGAATACGCGCCGCGGCTCGAGGCCTGGAACGAGCAAGGCATCTATGACCGCGAGGTCTGGACCAAGGCGGGCGCGGCCGGTTTGCTTTGCCCTGCCATCCCCGAGCAGTACGGCGGCGCCGGCGGCAGCTTCGCGCATGAGGCTGTGATCATTCGCGAGCTCAGCCTCGCAGGCTTTGACAGCTTCGGGGCGCCGCTGCATTCAGGAATCGTCGCGCCCTACATTTTGCATTACGGAACCGAGGAGCAGAAGCGCCGCTGGCTTCCCGGTCTGGTGAGCGGCGTGCTCGTCGGCGCCGTTGCCATGAGCGAGCCGGGCACCGGCTCGGATCTCCAGGGTGTGCGCACCACCGCCAAGAAATCCGGCAACGGGTACGTGCTCAACGGATCGAAGACCTTCATCACCAACGGCCAACACGCCAACCTTATCGTCGTCGTGGCCAAGACCGACCCCGGTGCGGGCGCCAAGGGCGTATCGCTGATGGTGGTGGAAAGCGACAACGCGCCGGGTTTCCGCCGCGGCCGCAAGCTCAACAAGCTCGGCATGGACGCTGCCGATACTTCGGAGCTGTTCTTCGATGACGTCAAGCTGCCGCCCGAGAATCTGCTCGGCAGCGAGGAAGGCCAGGGTTTCGCTCAGCTGATGAACGACCTTCCGCGCGAACGGCTCATCGTCGCAGTGCATGCGCAGGCGATGATCGAGCGGGCGCTGGCGCTGACCATCGATTATGCCAAGCAGCGGCGTGCCTTCGGCAAGGCCATCATCGAATTTCAGAACACGCAGTTCGTGTTGGCGGAATGCAAGTCGGAGGCGACCATCGCGCGCGTTTTTCACGACCACTGCATTGATCGGTATCTCGCGGGCAGCCTCGATACGGTTACCGCCTCGATGGCGAAATACTGGATTACGGATCTGCAGGGCAGGATCATCGACCGCTGCCTGCAGCTTTTCGGAGGCTACGGCTACATGGAGGAGTTTCCGATCTCCCGCATGTACCGGGATGCGCGCGTGATGCGCATCTATGCCGGCACGAATGAGATCATGAAGCTTCTGATTGCGCGCAGCCTGTGAGGCGCTATCCTGGCCGCGGCACCGTCTCCGGCATCGCGCTGATGCTGGCGGCGATCTCGCTGTTCTCCATCAACGATGCGCTCGGCAAGTGGCTGCTGGGCACCTACTCGGTGGGCGAGCTCCTGCTCATCCGCAGCATCACGGCGCTGATCCTGATCGCACCGTTCGTGCGTCAGGCCGGGATTGCCGCCTTCACGAGCGCACCTATGCCGGGGCTGCAGATCGCGCGCATCGCATTGTCGGCGCTCGAAGTAGCGATGTTCTTCTGGGCAGTCTCCTACCTGCCGCTGGCGGACACGGTCACCTTCTATCTCGCCGGCCCGATCTACGTCACCGCGCTCTCGGTGGTGCTGTTGCAGGAGCGGGTCGGCTGGCGACGGTGGACCGCAGTGCTCATCGGTTTTGCCGGCGTGCTGCTGGCCTTGCGCCCGACCGCGGCGAGCCTGACCTTGCCCGCGCTGATCGCATTGGCGGGCAGCATATTCTTTGCCGTCTCGATGATCGCCACGCGCATGCTGCGCAAGACATCCAACACCGTGCTGGTGGCAGGACAGCTCGCAGCGACGCTGCTGCTCGGACTGGTCGCGACCCCGTTTGCGTGGGTGATGCCGTCGGGGCGCGATTTTGCGCTGATGTCGCTGTTCGGCGTGCTTTCAATGATGGCGCTCGCCTGCGTCAACCTCTCGCTCAAGCTGGCGGCGGCAAGCGTGGTCGTGCCCTATCAATATACCCTCATCGTGTGGGCGATCGTGCTGGGCTATCTCGTGTTCGGCGACGTGCCCGATCTATTCACGCTTGCGGGCAGCGCCATTATCATCGGCGCGGGACTTTACATCTTCTGGCGCGAGCAGACGCAGGCTCGGGAAGCCACCGCGCCGGTTCACGTCCAGTGAGGAAAACCATGCCGAAGATCGACCTCGCCCGCATCCCCGCACAGCACACCGGCTCTTATCCGAAGCAATTTGCCGCCGCGATTGCCGGGCGCGAGAAGCAGCGGCTCGGGGACGCGGTGGGATTGACGCAGTTCGGCGTCAACATCACCCGCATCAAGCCCGGCTCCGGCTCGGCATTGCGGCACTGGCATGAGCAGGAGGACGAGTTCATCTATATGCTGGAAGGCGAGCTGATGCTGCGGGAGAACGACGGCGAGACCGTGCTTCGGCCGGGTGATGCCGCGGGCTTCAAGGCCGGCAGCCCGGTGGGCCATTGCCTGATCAACCGCGGTAGCTCGGACGCCATCTATCTCGAAGTCGGCACGCGGGCTGCGCGCGAGCGCGTGCACTACAGCGACGTCGACCTGATTATGGAGCGCGACGGCCGCGGGCGGCGCTATCTCAGCCGATCGGGAGCGCCGGTCGCCGACTGACGCGAGCTCGCAGCTACTCCGGCTTTGGTTCAAAACTCCGCCTCTCGGAATCGCTGCAAAATGATGCGGACCCCTAACCCGCCACACTATGCGGCCCAATTGCTCTTGCGCGCGGCAGCCGTGTATGTTCGCCGCCCTTTTGCCGGAAGCGCCGAATGGCCCGCGATCAGATCGACATGACGCCCATCGAGACGCGCGAGGAGCTGATCGCGTGGTTCGAGGCGGGCAGCAGGCCGAACTCGCAGTTTCGCATCGGCACCGAGCACGAGAAGTTCGTATTCACGCTCGAGGGCCATCGGCCCGTACCCTATGCAGGTCCGCGCGGCATCCGCGCGCTGCTGGAAGGCATGCAGCATCTTTTGGGCTGGGAGCCGCTCATCGAGAAGGGCAACGTCATCGGGCTGTTCGACGTGACCGGCGGCGGAGCGATCTCCCTCGAGCCGGGCGGCCAGTTCGAGCTCTCGGGTGCTCCGCTCGAGACCGTGCACCACACCTGCTCGGAGCTGATGGCGCATCTGGCACAGGTGAAAGAGGTCGCTGCGCCGCTCGGCATTGGATTTCTCGGGCTTGGCATGACGCCGACCTGGAGCCGCGCCGAAATCCCGACGATGCCGAAGGGCCGTTATCGGATCATGACCGCCTACATGCCCAAGGTCGGCACGCTCGGGCTCGACATGATGTACCGCACCTGCACGGTGCAGACCAATCTCGACTATTGTGACGAAGCCGACATGGTGAAGAAGCTGCGAGTCGCGCTGGCGCTGCAGCCGGTTGCCACCGCCATGTTCGCCAACTCGCCGTTCAGCGAGGGCAGGCCCAATGGCTTCCTGTCGTTTCGCTCCGAGATCTGGCGCCATACGGACCCCGACCGCAGCGGCATGCTGCCGTGGGCGTTCGAGCCCGGCATGGGCTTTGAACGATACGTCGATTACGCGCTCGACGTGCCGATGTATTTCGTCAAGCGCGGCGAGGATTACATCGATGTCGCCGGCCAGTCGTTCCGCGACCTGATGGCCGGACGGCTGCCGCGAATGCCCGGGGAGAGCGCGACCATCTCCGATTGGGCGAACCACGTCTCCACCATCTTCCCGGAGGTACGTCTGAAGCGCTACCTGGAGATGCGCGGGGCTGACGGGGGACCATGGCGCCGGCTACCGGCGCTGCCGGCCTACTGGGCGGGGATTCTTTACGATGCGGATGCGCTCGATGCCGCCTGGGATCTGGTCAAACACTGGACCGCGCACGAGCGTCAGCAACTCCGTGACGAGGTGCCGAGGCGCGGCTTCGCCGCGGTCATTGCCGGGCGCAACGTGATCGATCTTGCCAGGGCGACCATGGCGTTCGCACGGCACGGTCTCAAGCGGCGGGCACGGACCGACGCTGCCGGCAACGACGAAAGCTGCTACTTGCAGCCGATTGAGGAATACATCGCGCGCGGCATCACGCCGGCCGAGGAACTGCTGGCAAAATACGCCTCCGAGTGGAAGCACAGCCTCGCTGCCCTTTTCAACGAGTATGCGTATTGAAGAGAACGCTCTGATGCGCGCGGGGCTGGGCGCATCCTGCTCGCAAACGGCACTCGCCTCCGCGGCGGTTCCTCTTTAACATGGATCGCATGCAGGACGGGGCGAGCGGGAGGTCGCACATGCGGCGTTGCCGGCCATGTTGCGCCTGGTCCGTCGCGCTACTCCTGCTGGGCCCGCCGGCGGCCGCGCAGGTTGGCTTCGATCGGCCAGGCGGCGATTATACAAGTTTCGCCATTCGGTCCGCCGACCCCGCCCAGTGCGCAGCCCGCTGCGAGCGCGATCCGCGCTGCCGCGCCTGGGGTTTTTCCTATCCCGTCACGGAAAGCGCCAATGCCATCTGCTGGCTCAAGTCGAGGGTGCCACGACGGGTGGCGGCGCCGTGCTGCGCATCGGGTGTGCGCGGGGCGGGTGTCATCGAGCCGCGCAGCGGTGCGATCGAGTTTGGCTTCGACCGGTTCGGCGGGGATTACCGGCAATTCGATACTGGCGCCGAGCCCACCGGCAAGAGCTGCCAGCTGGCCTGCGAGGCCGAGCCGGCATGCCGCGCCTGGACTTATGTGCGCCCCGGTTATGTACACGCTTCCGCAGTTTGCTTTCTCAAGAACCGGGTGACCCGCCCGGTCCGCAAGCCATGCTGCATCTCGGGCGTCGTCAGGTAGGAAGCCTCGATCGCGATCTGGGTGCAGTCGCCGCCTGCGGCCCGCGCAGCGCATAATCTGAAAACATCCCACGCGGGCCCGGCTGATTCCCACTGGGCCGATCGGATCGGTTTTGCCGTTCGCAAGCTTGCGCGGCGATCGCTATCCCAGCGTGTAGTCGTAAGGGGCGATGCGCAACAGAATGGAGTTTTCACCCGGATCGCGGGTTACCTCATCGGGTTGGGGCCGCTTATGCTTGACGATATGCGCGTCTCGCGCCTTGATCCGTTCCTTGACCAGCCTTGGCCGGACCTGATGATCGGTAGGCTTCTTGCGGTTGACCTCGGCATGATTGGCGGGCTTCTTGCGGATGACCTCGGCGAGGCGAACCGGCTGTGGGATCGCTCCGATCACGGGCGCCGGCTGCGGCAGGCTCGAGGCCTGAGCGCCGGCAAGAGGGGTGAATACGCCTGCGGCCATTGCGACGACGATGAGCGTACAAGGGAGAATGCGAGCAGTCGGCATGCGATGTCTCCTTGTGCAAGACCCACTTGTCCCCCGAATCTCATTGGTCGCACGGGCGCCCTGCCGGAACTGTGACCGCGGTCACATTTTGCGTTTTTGATTAGCAAGGTGTCTTCGCGCAACCAACGCGCCAACAGTAGGCCATGCCAATGGAAAGCGCCACTCCCCACCGATACCGGATCGACGAGGGCAGCCAATGCGGTCAGAACCCCACAAAGACGAAATCAAGCGCCGCAATGATTGCATCGCGATGATCAACGAGTGTCGTCACTTTGTCGCGAAGCACCCTCTGATCCACAGCAAAAAGCTCATGTGTGGCGAGCCAATACTCGCGGCCTTCGATCGGGATAATGGGATTAAGCCGCTGCGCTCCCTTCATCTGCGATTGGGGGACCAGCGGTGCCACCACCTTGGACGTCAACCCGGATACCAGATCGGATTGTAACACTACGAGATAAGGCCGATACGCTGCTTCGGTCGGATCAGGATTGGCAACCACGTCAAATTGACGGGTCATTGGCTTTCCGCTCGGTAGCGCAGCTTGCTCGCGAGCAGGCCATGCCGATCAATAAACTCATTGATCGAGGCAATGGCTTCCCGGTTCTCTTCCAGCCAATGCTTTTCCTGCTCCGCACGCACCATGGTGCGCAGTCGCCGCTCCAGGGTATCGGAAATGTTGATTCCCATGCGACGCGCGTGGTCAAGAAGCTCTGCGTCAACAAAAAGATTGACGGCGCGCTTCTTTGCCTGTTGTCCGCTCATCATCGCGCGGCAGTCCCCAAGTATGCGCAATCATCATGCGCAATGCTAATGCGCAGGGCACCCTTCCACAAGGCCATTCCGGCCCGACTTTGAAGTGCGTCTAGCCCGTACCGCCCACGGTGATGCGGTCCATGCGCAGGGTCGGTTGGCCGACGCCGACCGGCACCCCCTGGCCGTTCTTGCCACAGGTCCCGATGCCAGGGTCAAGCGCGAGATCGTTGCCGATCATGCTGATGCGGTTGAGGTCGGTCGGCCCGTTGCCGATCAGCATAGCGCCCTTGAGCGGGGAACGGAGCTTGCCGTCCTCGATCCGGTACGCCTCGGTGACGTTGAAAACGTATTTGCCGGACGTGATATCGACCTGCCCGCCACCGAAATTCACCGCAAAGATGCCGTTCCTGACCGAGGCGATGATCTCGCCGGGAGGGTGATCGCCTGCCAGCATGTAGGTATTTGTCATGCGCGGCATCGGGGAATGGGCATAGCTCTGGCGCCGCCCATTGCCGGTGGGTCGCATCCCCATGAGGCGTGCGTTCTGGCGATCCTGCATGTAGCCGACGAGAATGCCATCCTCAATCAGCACGGTATGGCTGGTCGGCGTGCCCTCATCGTCGAAGGACAGCGACCCGCGTCGCTTTGCAATGGTGCCGTCGTCAACCACGGTGACGCCCTTGGCGGCGACCTTCTGGCCCATCAGGCCGGCAAACGCAGAGGTCTTCTTACGGTTGAAGTCGCCTTCGAGCCCATGGCCGACCGCCTCGTGCAGCATGACGCCGGGCCAGCCCGGCGCCAGCACGACATCCATCTCGCCGGCCGGCGCGGGCACCGCTTCGAGGTTGGTCAATGCCTGGCGCACGGCATGGTCGGCCGCCTGCTGCCATGCCTTGTTATCGAGAAAGCTCGCAAAGCCTTCGCGACCCCCGTAGCCGTGGCTGCCGGATTCCTGTCGGTCGCCGTCTCCCACCACAGTCGATATGTTGACTCGCACGAGCGGGCGGATGTCACGGAAGCTTTCACCATCGGCGCGCAGGATCTCGATCACTTGCCAGCTCGCGCCGAATGAGATCGCCACCTGGCGCACGCGCGCATCCTTCGCACGGACATAGCCGTCGATCGCCTCGAGCAGCTTGATCTTGGTGTCAAAGGCCGGCTCGAGCAGCGGGTTGTCATCGCCATAGAGCCGGACGTTGGTGTGCAGCGGCGGCTCGGCGTAGCGTCCCGAGTAGCCGCCCTTGACGGCCCGCACGGCATCGGCTGCCCGCGCCAGCGCCGCCTCCGAGAGCTCGGACGAATGGGCGTAGCCGACCGCTTCGTCCTTGACAGCGCGCAAACCGAAGCCCTGGTCGGTATTGTAGGTGGCCTGCTTCAGGCGACCATTATCGAAAACCAGCGCCTCCGACTGGGAATATTCGAGATAGAGCTCACCGTCGTCGGCGCCTTCCAAGCCGTGCGCAAGATGGCGGCGCGCGCTCGCATGATCAAGGCCGGCGCGGTCGAGGAGTGATGCGGCGGAGGAGCTCATGATGGAATCCGCATTATATCCCCCGCCCCGCAACATAGTCGCCGGTGCCTGCGGTTGCGAGTGGGTTTCGGTCACAAGAGGACGCCAATCAACCATAAGGGCGACGCATGCGCCGCCCTTATGGGAACCGATTGCGTCACGCCCGCTATGCGGGCGGCGCCGCACTGTTCATGACAGCTTGTCGAAGCCCTCACCGAACCCCTTGAGGCTCATCGGGAAGCCGATGCCCTCCTCGGGCGTCTGGAAAATGATGAAGGTCGCCGTCTGCCCGCTGCGCAATTGCTTGAGCAGATTGTCGTCCATAACCACCTCGGCAACGCAGCCGTTGGGCAGGCAACGGACGAAGCCGGCCCGACCGACATCAACCTGGTCGATCTTCAGCCCGAGCCCGGAGGGAAGCAGCACGCCGACCGGCGCAACCACGCGCATCAGCCTTGATTTGTGATCGGCGGTCTTGAGCACGATGACGGTAAGCCCGACATTGGCGCGATCCTCGGCGGTGACGCTCTGGATTAGAGCACACTGCTCGCCTTGCGCGCCAGGCGGGGTGTCGCAACGAACCTGCCAGTCATTGTGGACGGATTTTACCGTGCCCTGCGCTGCCGCCCTGTCGATGGAGATGGCTGATGCCGCGAGCGCTATGACTGCGCCAAGCACCAACCGCCATGCCGCGCGCGCATACAGACTTCGACCGAATGAAAGCATCCCCGCTCCCCCCAACCGTCCCCAAGCCGCCCCACCACCCGGCCCGGCCTGACAATCGTCGGCCGGCGGAAAATCCGGCTGGCGCATCATGGTGCAATCGACGCTAAGCATTCGTAAAGCAGCGCATTATGGCCGAAAAAGGGTGCCAATCCCGGCCGTCCCGGCATGGATCGATGCAAGACATGCACTTGCGTTGCGTTCCTCATGCGAAGCATTGCGAGGGGTGCGGAATTATGGTTTGAGAAGCGGGGATTTCCCGGCGGTCGGCCCGGTGGACGCGGGCAAGCGCGTACCGGCGGAGTTGCGCCACACCAGCAGCGGCTCCGCAGCCAATCCTTCCGCCACGCAGCCGGCGCCTTGAGCCCGCCATTCGAAGGAGCCACACCGAAGATGCGCGTGCGCAAGCGTTCGGCCGCAGCGACCGTCATGGTCGGCGCGCTGCTAGCAAGCACCGGCTCCGCATTGGCGGGCCTTGGGCAGCCGTCGCCCTGGCAGCTTGGTTTGCAGGAATCGGCCACCCCGGTGATGGACAACATCATCTGGTTCCACGATTTCCTGCTTTACATCATCACCGCCATAGCGTTGTTCGTACTGCTGCTGCTGCTGGTGGTGATCGTGCGCTTCAACGCACGCAGCCATCCCGTCCCCTCGCGCACGACGCACAACACGGTGCTTGAGGTCGCCTGGACGACGATCCCCATCATCATCCTCTTGGTAATCGCGGTCCCTTCGTTCAAGCTCCTGTTCTTCCAGCTCATTCCTCCGCCCGCCGAGCTCACCGTAAAGGCCACGGGTCACGAGTGGTACTGGAGCTACAGCTACCCCGACAACGGCGGGTTCGAGTTCGATTCCAGCATAGTGAAAGACGCAGACCTCAAGGGGGACCAGCCGCGGCTGCTCACCGCGGACAATGAGCTTGTGGTGCCGGTCAACAAGAACGTGCACGTGCTCACGACCGGGGCCGATGTGATTCATTCCTTCGCGGTGCCGTCGTTTGGCATCAAGATCGATGCCATCCCCGGCCGCATCAACGAAACCTGGTTCAAGGCTACGCGCGAAGGGCTGTATCACGGCCAGTGCTCGGAGCTGTGCGGCAAGAACCACGCCTTCATGCCGATCAACGTACGGGTGGTGAGCGAGCAGGCGTTTGCCGCCTGGATCGAGGCGGCAAAGAAGAAATACGCGGCCGTGGAGGCCGCGCCGGTCACGCTCGCGGCGATGAAGCCGGCCCCATGATCATCATCGCTCAATCTGCAGCATGTAGCGCTCGGCCATCGCAAACTCGAAGGACCTGAGGCAATGGCAATTACGACAAGCATCCACGGTGCGGCACATCACGATCATCCTGTTGGCTGGCGGCGGTTTCTCTACTCGACCAACCACAAGGACATCGGCTCGATGTACCTCGTGTTCGCGCTGCTCGGCGGCCTGGTCGGCGGGACGCTGTCGATCGGCATGCGGCTCGAGCTGATGCATCCGGGGCTGCAGTTCTTTCACGACCCGCACATGTTCAACGTGTTCACCACCGCGCATGGCCTGATCATGATCTTTTTCATGGTCATGCCGGCGATGATCGGCGGTTTCGGGAACTGGATGATCCCGCTGATGATCGGGGCGCCTGACATGGCGTTCCCGCGCATGAACAACATCTCGTTCTGGCTGCTGCCGGCATCCTTCTCGCTGCTGCTGATCTCGCTGTTCGTGGAAGGCGAGCCGGGCGAGCCCGGGGTGGGCGCGGGCTGGACGATCTATGCGCCGCTGTCGACCTCCGGCCATCCAGGGCCGGCAGTCGACTTCGCCATCCTCTCGCTGCATCTTGCCGGCGCCTCCTCCATCCTCGGGGCCATCAACTTCATCACCACCATCTTCAACATGCGCGCGCCGGGAATGACGCTGCACAAGATGCCGCTGTTCGTGTGGTCGCAGCTGGTCACCGTGTTCCTGCTGCTGCTGGCGTTGCCGGTTCTCGCCGGCGCCATCACCATGCTGCTGACCGACCGCAATTTCGGCACCACCTTCTTCACTGCGAGCGGCGGCGGCGACCCGGTGCTGTTCCAGCACCTGTTCTGGTTCTTCGGTCATCCCGAGGTCTACATTTTGATTGTGCCGGGCTTCGGAATGGTCAGCCAGATCGTGGCGACGTTCTCGAAGAAGCCGGTGTTTGGCTATCTCGGCATGGCCTATGCCATGGTCGCGATCGGCGGCATCGGCTTCGTGGTATGGGCGCACCACATGTACACCGTGGGCATGCCGACCGCCATGCAGGCCTATTTCGTGGTGGCCACCATGGTGATTGCGGTGCCGACGGGGGTGAAGATCTTCTCCTGGATCGCGACCATGTGGGGCGGCTCGATCGAGTTCAAGACGCCCATGCTGTGGGCGATCGGCTTCATCTTCCTGTTCACGCTCGGCGGCGTCACCGGTGTGGTGCTGGCGAACGCCGGTGTCGACCGCTCGCTGCAGGATACCTATTACGTGGTGGCGCACTTCCACTATGTGCTCTCGCTCGGCGCGGTCTTCACCATCTTCGCCGGCTGGTACTACTGGTTTCCCAAGATGACCGGCTACATGTACTCGGAGGCGATCGGCAAGCTGCATTTCTGGCTGACGTTCATCGGCGTCAACGTGGTGTTCTTCCCGCAGCACTTCCTCGGGCTTGCCGGGATGCCGCGCCGCATCGCCGACTATCCCGACGCTTTCGCCGGCTGGAACATGGTCTCCTCGATCGGCTCGTTCGTGTCCGCGGCCGGCACCCTGGTCTTCTTCTTCGGCGTGGCATGGGCATTCCACCGCGGGCAAAAGGCCGCCAACAACCCCTGGGGCGCCGGCGCCACCACGCTCGAATGGACACTGCCCTCGCCGCCCCCGTTCCACCAGTACAACGAGCTGCCGCTGATCAGGTGAGACCCGTTCGGCGGTGCCGGAGCCGCCATTGCAATAGCTGAGCGATAACGATGTCGGTCATCAGCGAAGGCGTCCAACTCGCAGCTCTGAGTCCGGCCACGGCCGTGAGCCGCCCTGAGCCCAGCGCCGCGGCCGTCGGCGACTACGTCGCGCTTATGAAACCGCGCGTCATGTCGCTAGTTGTGTTCACGGCCTTCGTCGGGATGATGGCGGCGCCCGGACATCTGCATCCGGTCATCGGCTTTACCGCGCTCCTGTGCATCTCGGTGGGCGCCGGAGCAGCCGGCGCGCTCAACATGTGGTACGACGCCGATATCGACGGGATGATGAAGCGCACCGCCGCGCGCCCGATCCCGCAGGGCCGCCTTACGCCCGGCGAAGCGCTCGGCTTCGGCGCCACGCTTGCCGGATTC
>Ga0306924_10005604_pt1 | contig 12394 bp, 10 predicted proteins | sample sta12Can44000111_FD_203756 | JGI IMG/M metagenome (GOLD analysis project Ga0306924, IMG submission 203756) | Lab enrichment of tropical soil microbial communities from Luquillo Experimental Forest, Puerto Rico - statanox.12C.anox.44.000.111 (v2)... | ecosystem: Environmental > Terrestrial >... | reverse complement strand
TATCGACGATGATGTATTTCGTCACCGCCTCGGCGGCGGCACGACCAGGCGGCCCGGCATAACCGACCAACCGCCCTTTGTTGGGTATGTCCCGGAACGGGAGCAGGATCGGGTCGATGCTCCAAACTGGGTCCTCTTCCCAATATTTTGTCGCCCCGCTGGTGTAGCCCTGTTGCGAGGTGAACCACTGCTCGAAGATCTCCTTCGAGTTGACCCAGCGGAGAAAATCCTTGGCTGCCTTCTGGTTTTTCGAATAGTTCATCAGCATGTGGGTATTCGCGCCGGGGAGATTGAACTGGCCGCCGGCGCCCTTGGGCAATGGCGCATGCAGTATGTCTTTCCATAGCGGGGTGCCGTTCTCCGTCAGATACGAGTCCGGCTTCTTTTTTGCTTCAAGGTAAATCGAGGCACCGTTGTTGGTGCAGCTGATGGTGCCGGAAAGGAGCGCTCGGTTGTTGCTCGAATCGTCCCAGGCGAGCCCTCCTTCGTCATGCGCTTCTTTCCAGAACGGCACCGCATATTTCACAGACTCGATCGTCTCCTTGCTGTTGAGAGCAACGGTCTTGCCGTCAGCTTCGACCTCCTTGCCATTCCAGGACCAAAGGTAGGGGTACCAGAACCCCGGAGCGTCACCAAAGGTATGACCCAGCGTCTGACCGAACGGACGACCCTTGGCCTTGAGCTGCTTCCCGGCCGCGCGATATTCGTCCCAGGTTTGCGGGAATTTCCCGTCACCGTAGCCGATCTCTGCGAACCAGGATTTGCGATAAGTGAGCAGCCCACCCCCGGTCGACCACGGCACGCCGATCCACTTGTTGCCGACCGTCGCAATAACCCGGGCTATGTCGTAATAGCCACCCTGCGCCCTGGCGATTTCATCAACCACGTCGCTCACATCGACGACGCTTTCTGGGTAGAGCTGCGGCCAAGTACCCACCAGCATGATGATATCGGGGCCGGTTCCCGACTGGATTGCGGCGGTGACGCGAGCTTGGAGATCGTTGGCGTTGATCGTCTCGAGCTGGAGCTTGATGCCGAGCGCCTTCTCGCCTTGCGGCACGATCTTGTTGCGCAGCAGCTGGTCGGAAGCCGGTACGAAATCAGACCAGCGCAGCCAATGGATCGAGGTACCTTGGGCATAAGCGGGCGCCCGACCCGAGGCGAGGATCGCCGCCAGGCCGCCGCCGGTACCTGCCGCGATCGCGCCGGCACCGGAAAGTTTCAATAGCCTTCGCCGGTCGATGCGCGCCATGATTTCTCCTCCCTAGCATTCCGACGCGTTCCACTTCAGTCTCCAAGTGTTTAAATGCAACTGTGCCGCCGCACAAGTCCGCGCGATGGCGAGGGGGATTTCGAAATGGGGCATGAACATCGTCACGGCGCCACCTCCCGGCGCCGCATTATGACCGCACTCGCCGCGACGGCGGGAGGGGCGGCACTCTTGCCGCGATGCGGGTTGCGGGCGCAGCCGGCGCCGGCGCCACCGACGCGGCGCCTCGTCGACACCCACCACCACTATTATCCGCGCGAGATCATCGACGCTTGGCAGGGCTACATGAACCGGTACAGTGAAGGCCGGCTGCAGCCCAATGTCGCCAATTGGGCGCCCACCGCCTCGCTCGAGGAGATGGACAAGAGCGGCGTTGGAACATCGATCCTCTCGCTCGCCTCGATCCCCGGCGTGTGGTTCGGCCTCGATGCCGAGGGCATGCGCCGGATGTCGCGGCTGTGCAACGAGTTCGCGGCGAAGATGGTGCAGGATTATCCGGGTCGCTACGGACTGTTCGCCTCGTTGCCGATGCCTGATGTCGACGGATCGCTGGCGGAGATCGCCTACGCGTTCGACACCCTGAATGCGGACGGGATTAACTTGTCGACGAGCTTTGGCGACCGGTGGCCCGGTGACCCCGCCTACAAGCCCGTGTTCGAGGAGCTAAACCGGCGCAAAGCGGTCGTCTTCTTCCACCCCTACGCGCCCAATTGCTGCGGCGGCCTCAACTCCGGGGTCCCGCCGGGGCTTCTCGAATTTCCCTATGACAGCGGCCGCGCCGTCACCAGCCTCCTGCTGAGCGGCAGCTTGGCCCGGTTGCGCGACATCCGTTGGCTGTTTTCGCATGGCGGCGGGGTGATGCCGATGCTCGCCGGCCGCGTCACATTTTTCGCCGGGGCCCGCAAGGACATCGCCGAAATCGCGCCGAATGGGGTTCTCGCCGAGCTGCAGCGCCTCTACTACGATACGGCCAACGCCGCCTGGCCGGTATCGATGGCGGGCTTATTAAAAATGGTCCCGCCGTCGCAGATCGTCTTCGGCACGGATTTCCCTTATGTGCCGACCACCTTGCAAGCCGACGCACTGGATAAGAACGGCTTGTCGGCCGACGCGCTCGCCGCGATCCAGCGCGACAACGCGGCGCGCTTGATCCCACGTCTGAACGCGTGACACTGTCGGATCAAGGAGTTTTCCGATGAAAGTGACAAGCGCAGCCATACCGACGCTCGCCGGCCTTGCGATCGGTGCACTCTCGGTTCTGGCGGGGGATGCCGCCGGCCAAGCCCCGGGCCCGGCCGGCCCACGCAGCCAGGCCAGTAAGATCTTTGAGCAGGCGATGCCGAATGTTCCAGGGAAGAGCCTGACCGCCGTGATCGTCGACTATCCGCCGGGCGGTGCCTCGCCGCCGCACCATCACGCAGGTTCCGGCTTCATCTTCGCCTATGTGCTCTCGGGCACGGTCCGCTCGCAACTCGAAGGCGGCCCCATCGAAGTGTATCGTACCGGAGAAAGCTGGTGGGAGCCGCCAGCCGCTCACCACGTCGTCAGCGCCAACGCCAGCTCGACCGAGTCGGCACGCCTGCTCGCGGTGATCGTCGCCGATACCGGCGCCGAGCTGACCACATATGACCACTGAAGCAAACCGGAGGGAGCTGGATGAGCGACGCAAAGGGGATCAATGTCCTCGCCATCTGCGGCAGTCTGCGTGCGGGCTCGTACAATCTCGCGGCATTGCGCACGGCGATCGAGCTGAAGCCGCCGGGCATGATGATCGAGACCGCTGATATCGGATCAATCCCGCTCTACAACGAAGACGTACGCGCGCAAGGCTTTCCGCCGCCGGTCGAGAAGTTACGACAGCAGATCAAGAAGGCCGACGCTTTGCTCTTCGCCACGCCGGAATACAATTACTCGATCCCGGGGGTGCTGAAGAACGCGGTTGACTGGGCCTCGCGCCCGCCCGATCAGCCCTTCGCCGGCAAGCCCGTGGCGATCATGGGAGCCGGAGCCGGGATGGCGGGCACTGCGCGTGCGCAATACGATTTGCGCCGCTGCTTCGTCTTTCTCGACATGCACCCGTTAAACAAGCCCGAGGTGCTGATTGGCGTCGCGCACACCAAGTTCGACGCCGAGGGTGCGTTCACCGACGAGGTCGGCCGCGGCCTCATTCGTGATCTGCTCGTCGCCCTCGATAAATGGACACGCCAGCTGGCACCCAGAAACTGACGCCGGAGGAACGCCATGGATCTGGATTTCACGGACAAGGTCGCCCTGATCACCGGCGCGGGAAACGGCATCGGCCGCGCCACGACACTTGCTTTTGCCAGGAGCGGTGCCAAGGTTGTCGTCGTCGATCGGGACACGGCGGGCGGCGAGGCGACCGCCGGGATTGTCCGTCAGCAGGGCGGGCAAGCGTATTTCGTCGCCGCCGACGTGACCAAATCGGCCGATGTGCGGGCTTATGTCAAAGCCGCACTCGACGCCTATGGCGCGATCGACTGCTTCTTCAACAACGCCGGCATCGAGGGCAAATGGGCGCATACCGCCGAGCATGACGAGGACGCGTTCGACCAGGTCATCGCGGTCAACGTTAAGGGCGTGTTCCTCGGCCTGCGCTATGTCTTGCCGGTCATGCTCCAGCAAAAGCGGGGTGCGATCGTCAACACCGCCTCGGTTGCCGGGCTCGTCGCGACCCCCGGGATGCCGGCCTATGTCGCCTCGAAGCATGCGGTGATCGGCTTGACCAAGACCGCGGCCGGCGAGGTCGCCCGCCAGGGCATCCGAGTCAATGCGGTGTGCCCCGGCCCAGTCGACACAAGGATGATCCATTCGCTCGAAGCCCAGCTCAACCCGTCCGACCCGGAGAGCGTCGGTCGGCGATACCAGTCGGCCATCCCGATCGGCCGTTATGTCACACCCGACGAGATCGCCAACACCGTCTTGTTTCTGTGCTCCGACCTCGCCTCGGCGATCACCGGCGCACAATACGTCGTCGACGGCGCCCGCACCGCCACCGGCGGCGCGGTAACCCAGGCGATGCAGAGTTGACCGTCTCTCCGCAACTGGGGCGTGAGCATCTCCGAGGGAGGGACGACGGATCATTTGCTGCCGAGCAGGCCTATTTAGCTCCGGTGCGTTCGCTGACTATATTGGTGAAGGATAATTCGGTGTAGAAGCGGTCAATATCGGCGGGACTGAAGTCAAACTGCCAGCCGAAATCTTCCGGATTGAGCTGCGCCAACAACTGCTCTTTCGAGATACCCTATTTACAAGCGCGCGCGGGAAACGAGAATTTCGATTTTGGTCTTGAATGCAACTAGGTCGTCTCTGGTAATCATCGGTCCTTTGCTAGGCACGCGACGTCAAAATCCAGCTTCAGAATTTAGCCGAGCACTGGGCCCCAATCCACCAGGCTCCCGCCTGCAGAGAAATCCGGATCGGGCGTATCGGGTGTGAACAGGTCTCCGATGACGACCACTCTCAAGTTAGCGAAATAAACCACCGTATCGCCGTCAGTGTGGGCGTTTCCGAAGTGCTTCAACTGTACTTCGACTCCGCCTAATCGCAGCGCGTAGTCGTTCTCATAGGTTATGGTCGGTGGTGGGATCTGCCCAGTTGGTGGATGATCAGCGGCCAAGTGGCTCGCCACGTTTTCCTGGGCGATGATCGGCGCGCCAGCCGCCAAGAATTTCAAGTTGACCCGAGCGATCTTCGTTATGATTAGTGATAATTACGACCTGGACAGGCATGTCCGTTATTCTTGAGATTGTTCTCACTTGGGACATCAGCGCAGTGTAATTTCCAGAACGCTTTCCATTCACGAGGATCTCGCCGTATGGGCTCAACCGCAATAATGAATTGGCGCCATCGCCGGAGATTAGGAACAGACCCGTTTTGATCAGTTGCATGTTGAGCGTCGCTTCTTGGGAGCCGTCGCCCGGCTGTTCTTCCGCCGCGCGTGGAACACTGGCCATGACTCCGACCATCGCCAGGAGCGCGATTAGCCGCAGCCGCCGTATCAAAAAGATTTTCCCGGACATCAGATCTAGACTGAGCTCAGAACAAGTTTCGTCGCAAAGCTCCACAGCGTGTTGCCATTTGCGGCATCCAACCCGACCACCGATGCCCATCGAGCTGGCGTAGATGACACCGTTGGCACGGCCATCGGACCAAGGTCCATGGCGCCGTTCGGATCCTTAGTCTGCCACAGGATTTTCCCTGTCGCGGGATCAAGCGCCGCCTAGGAGCCGGCGCTGCCAAGGCTCATGGCGCCGTAGGAGAGGCCATAAAGATTGGCAATCGCGACATAAATGCGCGCCCCATCCGTCGCCGATCCCGATTTCATTCCACCCAGTGAAGACCCCGGCCCTACCTGCGTAGCCCACAAAACAGCACCGGTGTCCGGATCAAGAGCATAGTAAATGCCGCTCTTTTTGCCCCGCGCCGATAATGGTTTTAAGACGGTTCTGGCTCAGATAGGTGATTTCATTTGGTGCGGAATCGAAATCATAGTCCGGGCCAGCGGTAGGCTTTGGACAATTAGTCATTGGCGGGATGAAGCAGGCAGTATTCTAGTCGTCGCTGCCGTTCACAATTCCTGGCTGGTTCCAATTCATTAACCTTGTCGCCCATTTGATCGTACCGTAAACATATCGAGCGCGACGGATGGAATCCGCATGGTTATGGGGAGAAAGGCAATTGACCTCGGTGCCGCCATTAGCTACGCAGCTGATATAGGCCGGGTCGGTCGGATGGCTGTAATTGTTGCCGGTGCCGACGAACACCGTTCCGCGCAATATATCGACAACGGGGTTGCTGCCCCAAACGTCATCAAAAGAGCCCTTGAAAACACCATTTCTCATCCGTCGAACCCTTCCTCGAAAAGGGGGCGCCTTTAGCCGCCACGCGCGCGTTGGGGTTCGCCGAGGTTCATCGGATCATCGTGAGATCACGATTTCACCAGCAAATTGCCGAGGTCCCCTGATGGCACAGATCTCACCTGTGAGGCGCGCGCTTCGCGCCCGCCTAAACTGACGACGCGCGAATTGGCGCTTTATTCCCCGACCGGTCGCGCGGCGGGGCACTCGGGTGAACGCGGTCTGCCCGGGACCAGTCGACACGCGGATGATCCACTCGCTCGAAGCGCAGCTCAACCCGGCGGACCCGGCGAGTGTGGGCCCGGTGATATCACTCGGCCATCCCGATCGCGCGCTACGTGACACCCAACGAGATCGCCAACACTGTCGTGTTCCTGTGCTCGCTTCGGCAATTACCGGTGCGCAATACGTCGTCGACGGCGGACGCACGGCGACCAGTGGGGCCGTCACCAGATGATGGGGGGCTAAGCCGCGTTGCGGATAAGCGCGGCCCCCTTGCGGACGCGAGGCCGCGCCCATATATACGTTACTCGTGTCATAGAGTCAATTGCTATGATGATATTTCAACTTAATGACACCAGAAAACGATTTTCATGAGAATGATACGCGGAAAGACGACGCCGTCAAATTCCGCTGCCGGTCCGCGGCCAAACCGCATTTGGGCGCCGAAATTCCGCTGTCGTCCGGCTCCCCGAAAATCGGCTCAAATTGCTAATACCTATAAGATTTTCGGCGTCAAAGGGGTGTTTTTCGGGGGCTAAAACGGTGTTTTCCGCTGTCGTCAGGGGAACTAACGACCGGGGTTCGGCCATCTCCCAACCCCACCCGCCGGCGGTCAGGTCCCCTTGTATTTGATCGAGCAGCCATAGGCCTGAGTGGCGGCGACGGTGACCGGCTTGCCGGCGGCGATCTCGTCGAGGGCCGCGACGAGATAGTTCTTGGCGGTCTTGACATCGGCGAGGCGGGTCGAGGGCGTGTCGTCGATGGCGCCCATATAGGCGACCCTACCGCTGCGGTCGATCACCACCATGTTCGGCGTCGCCCGCGCGTCGTAGAGACGGCCGACGGCGCCGTCCGGGTCAAGCAGGAAATCGCTGGGTGCGGCCCGCCATCGCGCGAGATCGGCCTTTGCTTCGGCCGGCGTCACATAACCTTGCTCGCCCGGCGCGGAGGAAGCGATAGTCAGCCAGACATCGCCCTCGCTGGTGTATCTGCGTTGCAGCGCCTGCATGTTGCCACTGTTGTAGTGCTTGCCGACGAACGGGCAGCCGTCATTGGTCCACTCCAGGATCACGATCTTGCCGGCGTAGTCGCCGAGGCTGATCGTCCGGCCACCGATATCCGGCGCGCTGAACACGGGCGCCGGCGCCCCGGGCTTGGCTGCGGCGGTTGGACCGATCGCGGTGGCGCGATCGATCGATAGCGCAGCCCCGGCGAGGAGAGTGGCTGTCATGGCGATGGTCGGAGCGAGCTTACCCATAACCACTCCATTGGGGTCAGACTTTGCCGAGCGCGTCGAGCACGCTCGCCGAGGTAAGGATCTGCGGCAGGATAACGGGTTCGCCCTTGCCGCCATAGAGCAGATAGAGCGGAACGCCGCTTCGTCCGAACTGCTGCAGAAGAGCGGTGATTTCCGGGTTCTGTGTGGTCCAGTCACCCTTCAAGGCGACAATGCCGCGCCCGGCGAAGGCTTGGCGCACCGCCTCGCTGTCGAGAGCGACGCGTTCATTGATTAGGCAGGTGACGCACCACGACGCTGTCAGATTGACAAAGACGGGCTTGCCCGTGGCCTCGAGCGTCGAAAGCCGCTCCGCGGTGAACGGCTCGTAAACGAGCCTCTGCTCCGGTGCGGCATTCGCCGTTCCGGCCCCGGTCTGTGTCGGGGTCGCGGCCAGAAAGATTGCTGCAGCAGTTCCGGCGGCGGCGAGCCCGATGCCGAGCCGGCGGCCGAGAGGGGCGGCTGATCGCGTTTGTCCGTAGATCCAGACGGCGAAGCCGACCAACACGAGACCAAACAATGCAGACAGCGACTCGCCCGGCCCGGCTTCCTGGATCAGCACCCAAATCAGCCAGGCGACCGTGCCGTAAAGCGGGAAGGCGAGGACTTGCTTGACCAGATCCATCCAGGCTCCCGGCCTCGGCAACACGCGTTGCCAGCCCGGGGTGACCGACGCAGCGAGGTAGGGTGCGGCGAGACCGAGGCCGAGCGCCAAAAAGATCCCGATGGCGAGGACAGCGGGCGCGATCAGCGCAAATCCGAGAGCAGCGCCCATAAAGGGGGCCGTGCAAGGGGTCGCGACGATTGTCGCTAATACCCCGGTGAAGAACGTGCCCGTCAAACCCGAGCGGCCAGCCAGACCTCCCCCCATACCGGCGAAACCCGCCCCAAAGACAGCGACACCGGAAAGGCTCAGCCCCATTGCCAAAAGGATATAGGCGATCACCGCGACAAAGACCGGCGCCTGCAGCTGAAAGCCCCAGCCGATCGCTTGGCCACCGGCGCGCAAAACCAATAGAGCGCCGCCGAGCGCAGTAAAGCTCAGGACCACCCCTGCGGTATAGGCGAGCCCGTGGCGGAGCTGCTCCGAGCGGTGGCCATGCGCCTGCCTGGCGAGGCTAAGAAGCTTCAACGACAGGATCGGGAACACACAGGGCATCGCATTGAGCAAGATGCCGCCGAGAAAGGCGAGCAATAGAGCCTGCCACCCGGCGAGGCCATTGTCGGCGGGCACCGCCGCAGTAGGATTGGCGCTGATCTCGAAGGAGCGGTTGGTGCCGCCCTCGCCGTGCAGTGCCAGCACACCGTCAAGGGTTGCGGGTACAGCGGCCTTGGCATTACCCTTTTTCAGTACGATTTCGAGGCCGTCGGTGCGTCGGCTCGTGCGCGGCTCAGCGGCGTGATCGATTAGCGACCCGTCACTCGGAAAAAACGTCCCGGTCGGATCGCGCAAGCCGGCGAGGGCGCTTTCGGGAACCAGCAGGCGATAGTCATCGGCGCCAGAGACAAAGCGGGTCTCGAATGTCGCCGGGACGGGCATTTGCTGACGGACCACGGCGAAGAGTGGCGCTGCGGTGGGATCGGGGACAAGTGGCCCCGCGGCAACAGGTAGCCTCAGCGACAGCGTGGCATCACCGGGTATACAGATCTCGGCGCAGGCGAGCCAGGACGCCTCCGCCGCAACGACGGCGGTGTCACCTATAACGACTCCTGGCGGGACGGTGATCGGCACGAGAAGATCGGCCGAACCTGCATAGCCGTAATTGCCGATTCCGCTTTGCACGAAGTGCTCGGGCACGGGCCAACGAATATTGCCTGCCGAGAACCCGGTCGGGAGGCGCCACTCGATCGTTGTCGGCAGACCGGAATCACCCGGATTACGCCAGTAGACATGCCAGCCCGGCTTAATCGCGAGATGAAGGTCGACCCACAGCGTCGACGCCGGAGCCAGGGACGTCGTCTCCGCGAGAAGTTCGGCCTTGACTAGATCCTTCGGGTCAGGCGGGCCCGCCGCTCGGGCCGATGAGGCCGCGGCGAACACCGCCATCAGGGCGATTGCCGGTGCGATCCCAAGGACCGAGGAGATTCCCATTTCCGCTCCGCTGCAACGCGCCTTGCCGGCCCACCATAGCACGACAAAATGGGGAGGTCCGAACGCGCTTCCAACCGTCGCACCTCGATCGCCGATGACAGTAAGCCAGCGCGTGCGCTATCGTTAGACTGTCCAGTCCGGCAGGGATGAAGAGCATGAACCAACCTCGCACGCTCGCGATCGATATCGGCGGCAGCGGGATCAAGGCGGCCCTGCTCGACAATGACGGAAATATGATCGGCGACCGGCAGCGAGTGCCGACCCCTCCCAAGCCGGTTGCTCCCGAAGCATTGGTCGGTGCCATCAAACAAGCGGCAAGCCCGCTCGGCGATTTCGAGCGGGTGTCGGTCGGCTTTCCGGGCTATATCCGCGACGGCCGCGTGTTGACTGCTCCCAACCTCGGCAGCGAGGTGCTGGCAGGTTTCGACCTGCAAGGGGCACTCACCCAACAATGGGGCAAGCCGGTGCGCGTGCTCAACGACGCCGATGTGCAAGGCTTTGGCGCGATCAAGGGGCATGGCGTCGAAATGGTGCTGACCCTCGGTACCGGCGCCGGCACGGCGATCTTCCGTGACGGCGAGATCATGACGCACCTCGAGCTCGCCCACCACCCGGTCAGCGACGGCAAGACCTACGACGAGTACATCGGCAACGAGGCCCGCGAGAAAAAGGGTAAGAAGGCCTGGAGCAGGCGGGTCGCCAAGGTGATCGAAATCCTGCGCGTGGTCGTCCGCTTCGACCATCTCTATCTCGGCGGCGGCAACGCCAAGAAACTCAACTTTCCGATCCCGCCGGATGTGACGATCGTGCCGAATACCGATGGCCTGACCGGTGGCATCAGGCTCTGGCGCATGCAGCCGCAGGTGGCCGTAACGGCCGAGCCGCCACCCGGCGAGCCGGATCAAGCCTCCGCGACCTCGACTTAATACTCACTCGATCCGCCGCGGAATGTCGTCCGGGCGTCCGGCGCTGCGACGACTTGCGCTGTTAGCAGCATTCGCGTTGGCCGGCTGTGTACCATCTCCGCCGGAAGAAGGGCTGTTGCCGGGCCCCGCGGCGGGCATCACGACGTCGCTGAATGCCCATGTCCCGCCTTTCGCACGTTGGCCCTACCAGCCGTTTTCACGAGAGGCCGCCGTACAGATCGCGCTGCGCGAGTGGCGGGCTTTCGGCCAGCAGGTGGTATTCCCCAACGTCGAGCTGCCGGTGGACGAGGAGCGGCAGGAAGGGATGTGGCAGCGGGTCGGTGAATATTGGTGGCTCGGCCTCGACCCGCGCTGGAAGGAGCAGGCCTGGACCGGAATTCACAACGAAAACGGCGAGGTTTTCCCGGAGAGCCAAGACGGCAACTATGCCTGGTCGGCCGCGTTCATCTCTTACGTAATGCGGATGGCCGGTGCGGGCAACGGTTTCCCCTACACGGAAACCCACGCCGATTACATCAACGCCGCGCGCCGCCACGAATTGGGCGAAGCGCCGGAGATTGTGCTGACGACCGAGCGAATGGAGGTCTACGCGCCGTTGCGCGGAGACTTGATCTGCTATTGGCGGGGGCGGAGGCCGATCACCTATGACGACCTGCCGACACACAAGTTCGGCGGTCATTGTGACATCGTCGTCGATATCAAGCCGGGCGAACTCGACGTGATCGGCGGTAATGTCGACAACGCCGTCGCGATGAAGCACATCCCGGCGACCGCCGACGGTCATCTCGCTGGCCCGGACGGCGTCGCCCTCGATCCCGACCACAACTATTTCGTTGTGCTCAAGGTCGACTACGCTCGGTAACGAGGTTCAGGACCTGCCTGCTTCGGCCACCTCGCGGCCACGCCCGCCCTCGATCATCTGCTCGATCATCCAAGGCTCGCGCTCGAGCCGGCGCCGGTAAATCGCCCGCGCAGCGTCAACGATCTCACCGCGGCGATCGAGGAGCGCGTCGCCAAGCTCGAGAATGCGCAGATTGGGCCAAGCGTGCGAGCGCCGGCGAACGACCGCCTGCAGCACCTCCTCGGCCGGCCGATCCGGACGCGCCTGCGCCAGGATCAACGTCGCCGCTGCGGTCGAGCGCGATACACCCGCATGGCAATGGACGAGCAGATGCGTGCCCCGCGACTCGGTCAGGTCACGTCCGAAGGAGAGGAGTTGCTCGACATCGAGACGTTCCGGCGCGATCCAGCCGGGGCCCGCTTCGATCACGTCATGAAAACGCAGCTCGAGCCTGCGATGCGCGTCGAAGGCGCCTAGGGCCTCGGGTTCGGGCCAACCGGGATCGAGGATCGACAGGACATGAGTGACGCCCGCCTCCCAATGGAAGCCGAGTTCATCGATCCCACAAATTGTCACCTGGAACGGCGCCAGGCGCTTTGAGAAGAGTCCCATCCTCAGCGTCCGAAGCGAGCGTGCGACCCGAATGTGGCAAATCTATGCGTCTGAGGCTCGATCGAAAGGTAACGGATCAAAAGCTCAGGATTCGGCGATCGGCAACGCGTTGCGCCTGCTCTGCTTCACCCTCTAATCCTCGTCGGCAGCGGATTGCCGCGCTAAGCCCAATTTCAGTCCGTTGATAGCGAGAACATATCGGGATGATGGCGGAGCCTCGCCGCGGGTCCTGCGACGTGGCGGGCCGACGTCCGCGTTCGGACATTTAGGCGGAAAGG
>Ga0306924_10005603_pt1 | contig 12395 bp, 10 predicted proteins | sample sta12Can44000111_FD_203756 | JGI IMG/M metagenome (GOLD analysis project Ga0306924, IMG submission 203756) | Lab enrichment of tropical soil microbial communities from Luquillo Experimental Forest, Puerto Rico - statanox.12C.anox.44.000.111 (v2)... | ecosystem: Environmental > Terrestrial >... | reverse complement strand
GCTCAGCGTCGAAAAGTAGGTGTAGTAGTTGGGAAAGCGGTTGTGGATGATCAGGCCGAGCAGCGCCTGGTCGCGGGCGGTGGTGATCTGCTCTTCGGCCGGCAAGCCCGAGCCGTTGACATAGGTGGTGCCGGACATTCCGAGCGCCCTCGCCTTGGCCGTCATGCGCCTGGCGCCTTCCGCTTCGTCGCCACCGCCGATCGCTTCGGCCACCACCGCCGCGGCATCATTCGCCGATTTGGTGACCATCGCCTTCAGGGCGTCCTCGACCAGGATGGTCTGGCCGGCCTTGAGACCGAGCTTGACCGGAGCCATGCCTGCCGCATGGGCCGACACGGGCAGCGGCGTGTCGAGCCTGAGCTTGCCGGCTTCGAGCTCTTCGAACAGCATGTAGAGCGTCATGATCTTCGTCAGCGACGCCGGATGACGCGGCTCGTCCGCATTGACCTCGTAGATGGTCTGGTCGGTATTGTCGTCGACCACGATGGCGGCATAGGGCGGATGATAGTTGGAGCCATGAAGGGGGGCGCGAACGCCGTGTTTGCCGCCTTTGTGGGCTTCGCGAGTGGCGCCCTTCGCGTCCTTATTGGCCGGATGAGCAGCATGTGCCCCATTGCCGCGCGCCTGCGCGCGGTTCCAATCGCCGCCAGCAAAAGTCAGGATAGCCAGCAAACCGACGCCCGCGAGCCAATGCCCGGGCGAGACGTGACGCAAGCTCATTGAAGCGCTCCCTGGTCCGGTCGTGGGGGATTGCACGCCACATGGATCCCGATCGGTTCGGTGATCCGAAAGCCGGCCGCCTCGCCCCACACCCCCGGGCGACCGCCTTCCCGACACTATCTCCCCGCAAGCGAGAAGAAACCCTTAACTCACCGCCCCTCGCGCGCCCAGGTGAGGGCGAGGCTGCCGACCAGCAGCAGGAGGCCGAGCAGGCCCGCGAACATCGGCAGTACGCCGATGCCGCGTACGACGCTCGCTTCACGTAATTTGAGGCCGATCCACTCCTCGCCCTTGAAGGTGTCGCTGGATCGCGTGCCGACGATGCGCGGCACGTCCATGGCGGAGCCCACGACCAGGCGGCGCGAATCGCCGCCGGTCGCATTGGCGAGCGGCGCCATCACGTTGGTGGTCGAAGTGACCTCGGCGAATTCGCGCGGGTTCGCCGGGCCGACATTGACGAGGGTCGTCAGTTTGCCGTCGGTCGCCCGCCACAGCCCGAGTTCGCTTGCGTCGATGGTCTTGCGCCACACGCCCGGCTCCACCTGGTCGAGCGTGACATTCTGCGTCATGCCGGACGGCAAGGTGACAGTCACGGAGGCGACCGTCTCCGCCATGGTCTGTCGCTGCACCGTGATCTCGCGGCCATGCACCAAGAGCCGCAGCGCCTCTTCCTCGAGATCGGGCTGCTTCATCAGCCAGTGCGACAGCCGGCGCAGGAGGTCGATATGGGGGCCGCCGCCCTCATAGCCGCGCGCCCACAGCCAGATCTGGTCGGACAGCACCAGCCCTACCCGGCCTTCGCCTTCGCGTGAGAGCACCAGCAGCGGCTGCTCGTTGGCGCCCTTCATTACGGTGGTGCCGGTCGTCGATTTGCTGTCGACCACGCGGAAGAACCGGCTCCAGTGCGGCGGGTCGTCGTTGCTGCCTTCGAGCCCGCGGGTCACCGGATGGCGTTGGCCGGGATCGGTGAGCCGGGCGCGGAAGGCCGCCTCGGTGACGTGCCCGCTCGGCTCCGCCGGCAGAATGGAGTCGAGCGGAGTGCGCCACAGGCTGGTCGGCCCGGCATAGTCGGGGCCGGCGGCGACCAGCACCGCGCCGCCGTTGCGCACGTATTTCGCGACGTTGTCGAGATAGATGATCGGCAGCACGCCCTGGCGCGCATAGCGGTCGAAGATGATGAGTTGGAACTCGTTGATCCTCTGCTGGAACAATTCCCGGGTCGGGAATGCGATCAGCGACAATTCGTTGATCGGCGTGCCGTCCTGCTTCTCCGGCGGCCGCAGGATGGTGAAATGGACGAGGTCGACATTGGCGTCGGATTTGAGCAGGTTGCGCCAAGTGCGTTCGCCGGCATGGGGCTCGCCCGACACCAGGAGCACGCGCAGCTTGTCGCGCACGCCGTCGATGGAAACCACCGCGCGATTGTTGACCAGCGTCAGTTCGCCCTCGATCGGCGCCGCCTCGATCTCGACGATGTTCTGGCCCGCATGGGGAATCTGAACCTGGACGTTGACCTGCTGGCCCGGGGTGACGATGCGGCTGTCGAGCAATTCGCCGTCGCGGCTGATCTTGACTTCGGCGGGTGCGGGACGGACGCCTTCATCCTCGACCTTGAACGAGATCGTCTGCGACTTGCCGACGATGCCGAAGCGTGGCGCGGCGACGAGCACGACGCGGCGGTCGCGCTCGTTGGCCGTGCCGGTGACGAGGGCATGGATCGGGGCGCCGAAGCCGAGCGCGCCGGCATCGGCGGGCACGTCGTGGACCCGGCCGTCGGTGATGAAGACGGCGCCGGCGACCCGGTCCGGCGGCACGTCGGCGAGCGTCGCATTGAGCGCGGAGAACAGGCGGGTGCCGTCGGTCTCGCCGTCGGCCTGGCCGGCCTCGACCACGCGCATCTCGATGCCGGGAATGCGCTGCAGCCGCGAAGTGATCGCGGCTCGCGCCGCCTCGGTCTGCGCGGCGCGGTCGCCGAAGTTCTGGCTCGGGCTCTTGTCGACCACGACGACCGCGACCGAGGATAAGGGATCGCGGTCCTCCCGGGTCAGCGACGGGTTGGCGAGCGCGAGGACGAGCAGCGTCAGTGCACCGGTGCGGATCAGCGCGCCCCGGCCGCGCGCAACCAGCAGCAATGCCGCGATTGCCGCCGCAATCGCCGCCGCCGCCCATACGTATTCGGCCGGGATGAGAGGAGAGAAGCTGATACCGAAATTCACGCTGTACTCCTATTGGCCGAGCCGCTCGAGGAGCGCCGGCACGTGGACCTGGTCGGCCTTGTAGTTGCCGGTCAGGGTGTACATCACGATGTTGACGCCGGCGCGGAAGGCGAATTCGCGCTGGCGCGGCTCGCCGGGCACCAGCGGCAGCGTCGGCTGACCGTCGGGCCGTGTCGCCCAAGCGCCGGCCAGATCGTTCGACGTGATGATGATCGACGAGACGCCGTCGCCGCCACGCGCCGGTCGCTTGGTCTCCTGTTCTTCCTCCTCGCGGTCGGCATCGGGCAGCGTCTCGACCCAGAGCTGGCCGGACGTGAAGCGGCCGGGAAAATCGCGCAAGAGGAAGAACGTCTTGGTGAGGACGTGATCCTTCGGCACCGGCTCGAGTTCGGGAATGTCCAGGGACGACAGGATCGCCCGCAGCGCCGTCATGCCGGGGCTGCGGGCTTCCCCGCCCGGTCCCGGTGGCGCCATCACTGCGTCGCGGGTGTCGAACAGCACCGTGCCGCCCTGTTTCATGTAGGCATCGATGCGGGCGAGCGCCTCGGGCGACGGCTTCGGTGCGCTCGGCACGATCGGCCAGTAGATCAACGGGAAGAAAGCGAGTTCGTCGCGGCCGACATCGACGCCTACGGGATCGCCGGCCTCGAGCGCGGTGCGCTGGGCCAGGAACAAGGTGAGGCCCTGGAGGCCGGACTTGCTCACGGAATCCACCTCGGAGTCGCCGGTCACCACATAGGCGAGATGGGTCTCGACGGTGGCCTTGGCGGCGAACTGATCGGCCGCCGCATCGGTCTGCGCGAAGGCCGGCGCACCGGCGAGCATGAGGCCAGCCGAGGCGATCGCGGCGGCGAAGAGGATCGAGGCCGCCATGCTCCGCCGCGGCATCAGCCGATAGAGGCCGCCGGCGAGCCAGAACACCACCAGCGCGTCGATCAGCAACAGCACGAGCGAGATAAGGAAGATCGGGCCGCGCAGGTCCTGAGGCTCGCTGGTGCGGTAATATTCGACGCGGGCATTGAGCGGGGCAAAGTCGATCGGCGCCAGCCGGTCCGCCGGCGCCAGCGTATTGACGGCGACGAGGCCTTCCGGCGGGCCGTAGAAGCCGGGCGGATTGTCCGCGGTGCCACGGCCGGAGAAGGTGGCCAGGATCGGCCGCGCGGTCGGCGGCGGCGGCTCGAAGGCGCCAAAGCCGTCGAGCACGCGGCTCGGCGGTATCGCATCGCGGGAATTGGCGGTGCCGGTCTCGGCGTTGGCCTCGGTCGCCGCGACCGCACCCGACAATCCCACGATGCGCTTGAGCATATCCACGAAGGCGCCGGACAAAGGAAGGTCGGACCAGCGCGTATCGGCCGTGACATGAAACAACACGATCATCCCCTTGCCCCGCCGGGCTGCAGTGACCAGCGGTGTTCCGTCGCCGAGCGTCGCCCAGCTATGTTCGGACAGAGCGGCATCGGGCTCAGCCAGAACCTGGCGCATCACCGTGACGTCGTTCGGTACCAACATGCCGTTGAACGGGCTCTCGCGCGAGAATGCTGCCAATTGCTGGGGCTGATCCCAGCTCAGGCTGCCGCCGAGAATGCGGCCGCCGCGCCGCAGCTTGACCGGCACCAGGTCGTCGTCGGAGGCGGCGAGCCGCGGGCCGGCAAAGCGCACCAATACGCCGCCTTCGTCGATCCAGCGCGTCAGCCGGTCATGCCCGTCGCCGGCGACATTGCCGACATCGGCGAGAATGATCATCGGCAGGCGCTGCTCGACGAACTGGGCGACCGCCTCGCCGGGCGAGCCGCGTTCGGCGAGCCTTATGTCGGCAAACGGCCCGAGCGCCCGCGACAGGTAGAACGTCGAGGCGAGCAGGGGCTGTGCAGTGTCGGCGGTCGAGCCGGTGATGACGCCGACGGTGCGCCGCCGCCACCGCTTGTCGAGCAGCTGCACGGCACCGGCGGAATGCTCGCCGCCGATCTCCAGACGGGCGATGTCGTTGCGGATCTCGACCGGAAGATCGAGCGCCGCATCGGTCTCGCGGTCGCTCGACTTGAAGGCGTAAGGGGCTTCGCCGAGCGGCAGTCCCTTGAGGTCGAGGGCACGCACCGTGCCGGTGTCATCGCCGCCGGTGGTCGGTCGCAGCACCTTCACCGTCAGCACGCCGGCGGCATTGTCGGCCGCAGTGAGCGCAAGGGCCGGGTGGATGCCGCCGTCGACCACGGTGATCGCGCGCTTGTCGGCGAGGCGCGCCAATGCGCCGACGAATTCCTCGGCACGCCCGGCATCGACGCCGTCGGAGAGCCACACCAGCTCGACGTCGCCGGTTCCGCTCAGGAAGCGGTCGAGCGAGGCGAGCGCCTCGGTGCGCTCCACGGTGTGGGGCTTCGGCTTGATCAGGCGCAGCCGCGCCTTGGCGGCAGCGGCGGTCTCCAGCGAAATGTCGCGGTTGGTGTTCGACATCGGCAGAATGGCGACGCCGCGGCCGTCGGCGTCGGCGCGGGAGACCAGGTCCTCAGCGGTGCGCATGCGCGAATCCCAGCTCGCCGCAGCGCCCCAGCCGTCGTCCATCATGATCAGGAGCGGCGCGCTGCCGCGCGAGGTCGCGATCGGCGGATTCCACAGCGGCCCGGCGGCGGCGATGATGACCAGCGCGGCGAGGGTGAGCCGCAGCAGCGTCAGCCACCATGGCGTCCGTGCTGGGGTCTCTTCCTTGGGCGCGATGTCGAACAGCATGCGGGTCGGCGGAAAATCGATCCGGCGCGGGCGCGGCGGCACCAGCCGCAGCAGCCACCACAGCACCGGCAGGCTGAGCAGACCGAGCAGGATGAGCGGTTCGGCGAAGGCGAGGGGTAGGCCCGGAATCATGCCCGTCTCTCCGGTTGTCCCAGCGCGTGCCAGCGGTTGATGCCGGTGCCGTCGCGTCCGGCGCCGAGCTGCTCGTGCAGCTTGAGCAGGAGCTCGCTGGCGGGGCGATCGGTGCGGTGGATGATGAAGCTCCAGCCGAGACGGTCGGTCTCCAGGCGGATTTCGGCGCGATGGCGCGCGATGCGCCCGGCATAATCGTCGCGCCAGGTTTCGGCCCGTCCGGCCGTGATGCTGCCGGCGCCTTCCGGCTCGATGAATTCGATCCGGCCGGAATAGGGGAAGGTTTCCTCCGCCGGGTCGACGATCTGCACCACATGGCCCTGCGCGCCGGTGGCGGAGAGCTGGGCAATGGTACTATGGACCTCCGCGATCGGGCTCCACAGATCAGACAAGACGATGATCTCGGCGAGGGGAGAGGGCGCGAAGGTCGGCGGCAGGCTGGAGCGGGCGACCGGATCGTAGATCATCGCCTGGGCGATCTTCTCGACCACGTTGCGGGCGCCGGACGGCCGGGTCAGGCCGGGGACGCCGACACGTTCGCCGCCTTCCACCAGGACCTCGGCGAGCGCGAGCCCCATGATCAGGGCGCGGTCGAGCTTGGTCTCCTTGGCGAGCGGGGAGCGGAAGATCATCGAGGGCGAGCGGTCGGGCCAGATCCACACGGTGTGCGCGGCTTCCCATTCCTGCTCTCGAACATAGAGATGGTCGTCGCGCGCCGAACGTCGCCAGTCGATCCGCGCCGCCGGCTCGCCCGACATGAAGCGGCGGTATTGCCAGAAGTTTTCGCCGGAGCCGGCCCGGCGGCGGCCATGCAGTCCGTGGATGATGGTTGCGGCGATCCGCCGCGCCTCCAGGATCAGGCGCGGCATGCTGGCGGCAAGCGCCTGGCTCTGGCCGACCGCATGCGGAACGGCCGCGACATCCTTGAACGCCGCAGCGTTGTGAGCCATCCGTTACCCGATCCGCGATTTGAGCTTGCCGACGACCGCCGGTATCGTCTCGCCATCTGCGCGCGCGGCGAAGGTCAGCGCCATGCGGTGCTTGAGTACCGGCTCCGCCAGGGCGACCACATCGTCGATGGACGGCGCATAGCGGCCATCGAGCAGCGCGCGGGCGCGCACCGCGAGCATCAGCGACTGGCTGGCGCGCGGGCTCGGGCCCCAGGCGATCAGCTTTCCGAACTCGCCGGCGTCCGGGCCAGGACGGGCCGAGCGGACCAGGGCGAGAATCGTCTCGACCACGGATTCGCCGACCGGCAGGCGGCGCACCAGTCGCTGCGCCGACATCAGGTCCTCCGCGGTCATCGCCGGCTTCGGCTTGGTCTCCTCGGCGCCGGTGGTATCGAACAGGATGCGGCGCTCGGCATCGATGTCGGGATAGTCGACGTCGATCTCCATGAGGAAGCGGTCGAGCTGGGCTTCCGGCAGCGGGTAGGTGCCTTCCTGCTCGAGGGGGTTCTGGGTGGCGAGAACATGGAAGGGATGGGGCAGATCGTGCCGCGCGCCGGCCACCGTCACATGGTGCTCCTGCATCGCCTGCAGCAGCGCCGATTGGGTGCGCGGGCTCGCGCGGTTGATCTCGTCCGCCATCAGCAGCTGGGCGAACACGGGACCCTGGATGAAGCGGAAATTGCGCTTGCCGCCGGGAGACTCTTCCAGCACCTCGGTGCCGAGAATGTCCGACGGCATCAGGTCCGGGGTGAACTGGATGCGCCTTGCGTCGAGGCCGAGCACGGTGCCCATGGTGTCGACGAGTTTGGTCTTGGCGAGGCCGGGCAGACCGACCAGCAGCGCATGGCCGCCGCACAGCACGGTGATCAGGGCTTGCTCGACCACCTTGTCCTGGCCGTAGATGACGGTCCCGATCCCTTCTTTCGCAGCCCGCACATGGACTGCGGTGCTTTCGGCCGCACGAACGATCATATCTTCCAGTTTTTCCAGGCTTTCGCCGGCCGTTGTCGCCATCAAGCTGCTCCTCGTTATTCCCTTGGTCTCCACCATGCCAGTCCCCGTACTACACCATAACCGAGGTGAGCCGGCGAAAATTCAGGTGACTGGGTTGCAAAAATCGGGCCGCCGCCGGAATGAACCAGATCGCCTTCGTTCGTGTCCGGTACCCGAGTGTACGCTATTTTGGCGCGATGGCGATTCAGTTGAGGTAAATCATATTTGTCCGAGCAGCCAAGAAAGCACGGTTGACCAAGGTAATGGGAACCATGGCGAAGGAAGGGCAGACTGCACCGGCCGGGCTGGACGGCATTGCCGGAGCGGTCAAAACTGCCTCCGGCAAGGGACCGCCGCCCGTGCACCTGTGGAATCCGGCCTATTGCGGCGAAATCGACATGCGCATCGCCGCCGACGGTACCTGGTTCTACCAGAAGACGCCGATCGGCCGACCCGCTTTGGTCAAGCTGTTCGCGTCCATCATCAAGCGCGAGGGCGATCGTTACTTTCTTGTCACACCGGTGGAAAAGTGCGGAATCCTTGTGGATGACGCGCCGTTCCTGGCGGTCGAGCTTCGAATCGCCGGCAGCGCGGCCGGCCGGGTGCTGCGGTTCCGCACCAATGTGGACGACTGGGTCGATTGCGGGCCGGAGCATCGGTTGCGGTTCGAGCCGGAGCGGGAGACCGGCGGCCTCAAGCCCTATCTCCATGTCCGGCGGGACCTCTGGGCCAAGGTGACGCGCGCGCTGTTCTTCGATCTCGTCGAACTCGGCGAGGAGCGCGCCATCGGCGGGACCGCGATGTTTGGTGTCGCTTCGGGCGGAGAATTCTACGCCATGGCGCCCGCCGCCAACCTCGAGGACTTGGCCCGATGACCGTCGGCCCGATGACGCTCGCGCAGGTGGGTGCCGTCACCGGCCCCGGAACTGAATTCTTCGATCGCGCGCGCCAGCGGCTCACCCTCGAGGTGCCGGCCGCGCTCCGCGACCTCGCCGCGCCCGCCCGGCGGGGCGATCTCGATCTCGATCCTGCTGCGTGGGAGCGCGCCGGGGTGGTGGCATCGCGGCCCGCCGCGGTGCTCGTTCCGGTGGTCGACCGCCCGATGCCGTCGGTGATCCTCACGGTGCGGACCGCCGACCTCGCGACCCATGCCGGCCAGATCGCGTTTCCCGGCGGCAAGATCGATCCTCACGACGAGAGCCCGCTCGGCGCCGCGCTGCGCGAGGCCGAGGAGGAGATCGGCCTCGCCCCGGCGCTGGTCGAGCCGCTGGGCTATCTCGATCTCTATCTGACCTTCAGCGGTTTCCGTATCCTGCCGACGGTGGCGCGGGTCGCGCCAGGCTATGCCCTCGATCTCAACAAGTCGGAAGTGTCGGAGGCGTTCGAGGTTCCGCTCGCCTTCCTGATGGGACCGGAAAACCACCACCGCCACAGCCGCGACTGGAAGGGCATCACCCGACATTATTATGCCATGCCATATGAGGATCGATATATTTGGGGCGTGACCGCGGGTATCCTGCGCAATCTCTACGAACGCATCTATGGGGAGTGAACGCCGTGCCGGCCCGCGATATCCTGTGCTCCCCGCCCGGAGGGGAATAGCGAGCGCTATGATCCGCCCGATACTCACCGAATTCGCCCTGTTCATCACGCCCTTCGTCCTCTATGCGCTGTTCCTGTGGGCGACGCGGGAGGGCGTGCTCGACGTGAACGCATGGTCGATGCCGCGCCTGATGTGGCTCACCATGAGCGCACTGGTGATGGTCATCATGAGCTTCCTGTTGCTGGCGCAGTTCGGCGGCGCGCCGCCCGGCTCGACCTATGTGCCGGCCCACATGGAAAATGGGCGCCTGGTGCCCGGCACGGAGCGATGACGCCGCCCGCGACCCAGCGCCTCGGCGACGTAGCCTGGCTGAGCGACCCGCCGGTGCGGCGCGCGCTCGGGCTCCTCAATGGCGACGGCGAGGAGGCGCGCGTGGTCGGCGGTGCCGCCCGCAACGCGCTGATGGGGTTGCCGCTCAGCGACATCGATATCGCCACCACGGCGGTGCCCGGTGAGGTGATCCGGCGCGCCGCTGCCGCCGGGCTCAAGGCGGTGCCCACCGGTATCGATCACGGCACCATCACGCTCGTGATCGACGGCGCGCCGTTCGAGGTGACCACACTGCGCGAGGACGTCGAGACCTTCGGCCGCAAGGCGATCGTGGCGTTCGGCCGCGACTGGAGGGTCGATGCCGAGCGGCGCGACTTCACCATGAACGCGCTGTCGATCTCGCCCGACGGCATGGTGTACGATTATGTCGGCGGCCTCGCCGATCTCAGGGACCGGCGGGTCCGCTTCATCGGCGATCCCGCCCGCCGCATCGCCGAGGACTATCTGCGCATTCTGCGCTTCTTCCGCTTCCAGGCCTCCTACGCCGGCGGCGCGCCCGATGCGGCCGGGCTGCACGCCTGCATCGTCGCGCGCGACCGGCTGCGGACGCTGTCTCGCGAGCGGGTGCGCGGCGAACTCGTCAAGCTGCTGGTGGCCCCCTATGCGGTGCCGACGCTGACGGTGATGGCGGAAACCGGCTTCGTGGAGCTGCTGCTCGGCGGGGTGCCGCAGCTCGCGAGCTTCGCCGCCATGGTCGAGGTCGAGGCGGCGGCGGCGCTTGCGCCCGACCCGGTGCGCCGCCTCGGCGCGCTCGGCCTCTTCACCGTCGAGGATGCCGCCCGGCTGCGTGACCGGCTGCGCCTCTTCAATGCCGAGCATGAACGCCTGGTGGCGATGGTGGAGCGCTGGTGGCGGGTCTCGCCCACGCCCGGCGAGGCGGAGGCGCGCGCCTTGCTCTACCGTCTCGGGCCGGTCCGTTTCGCCGATCGCGTGCTGCTGGCATGGTCGCGCTCGCGCGCGGGGGCCGCCGATCCGACCTGGCAGGCGCTGGCGACGCTACCAGCGCGATGGACGCCGCCGCGCTTTCCGCTGCGGGCGGCCGACCTGATGTCGCGCGGCCTTGCCAGAGGCCCGGCGCTCGGCACGGCGCTGCGGGCGGCCGAGGAGGCCTGGATCGCCGCGGGATTTCCGTCCGATCGGGAGACCCTGGCCGACATCGCTTCCCGGGCGGCCGGCCGGTCGTGATCCAATCCGCGCTGGCCGGCGTTTCGATCGCTCAGCTCGCCCTGATCGCGGCGGTGGGAATGCTCACCTCCGTGCTCGGCGGCGTCACCGGCTACGGCACCGGCGCGCTGATGCCGCTGGTGCTAGTGCCGATCGTCGGTGCCGAGCCGGTGGTGCCGATCATCGCGATCTCCGCAACCATCACCAATGCCAGCCGCGCGCTCGCCTTCCGCCGCGCCATCGACTGGCGCCGGGTGGTTCTGGTGGTCGCCGCCGCGATCCCGACCTGCATTCTCGGCACCTGGGCCTACACGCTCTTGACCGGGCGGGGCGCCATGCTGGTGATCGGCTCGATGCTGATCGCGATGGTCGCCTTGCGCCGCCTCACCGCCCATCGCGGCTTTCGCTGTGGCGACGGCGGCCTCGTCGCCGGCGCGCTGGGCTGGGGCATCGTGGTCGGCGGCACCACCGGGTCGGGGGTGATCCTGCTGTCGCTCTTGATGGCGGCGGGCCTTGCGGGTGCCGCCGTGATCGCGACCGATGCCACCATCTCGATCGCCATCGGCCTGGTGCGGCTCGCAGTGTTCGGGATCGCGGGGGTGGCGACGGCGCAGGTGATCGCGATCGCCGTCCTGATCGGGGTCGCGACCATACCCGGAGCGTTCCTCGCGCGGTGGATGATCGCGCGCCTGCCGATCCACGTCCATGCCGCGATGCTCGACACGGTCGTGGTGCTCGGCGGCACCATGATGATCGCGAATGCATCGGGGATATTGAGGTAGCACTGGGCGTGCAGACGCACGGAGCGCAGCGGAAGGCGGTTTGGCGTAATCGCATCCCAATCGCGATCGGTACTGCCCAAGGACACTCTTGTGGCGAGCCATGTCCCCACCCCGCGAAAGGAAACATGCGAGCGCTGGAGGGCGCGGCGGGCCCACAGCGGCATTCGCGCAGGTGGTGGGTTGCAAGCTGCAGAAGCCTCAATCCGCCTTGATGTGAGCGGCGCGAATAACCTTGCCCCACTTTTCTGTTTCTTCAGCCATGAGCTTGCCGAAGTCGGCAGGCGAGCCCCGAAGCACCGTTCCGCCGAGGTCGGCAAGGTGCGCCTTCATTTTGGAATCGGCGAGGCCCACGTTGATCTCCTTGTTGAGCCTGTCGATAATTGCAGCGGGCGTTGCCCTGGGTGCACCGAGACCAAAGACCGAACTTGCCTCATAGCCCGGTACAAACTCGCCTACGGTCGGGATGTCAGGCAGTCCCTCCCAACGTGATGCCGTCGTCACTGCCAACGGACGCAATTTGCCTGCCCTGATCTGTTCTATCGTAAGCGCGGTAGTGCCAAACAGGACCTGCACCTGTCCTCCGAGCAAGTCGGTCATCACAGGTGCGCCCCCGCGGTACGGCACATGAACCATGTCGATTGCCGCCGCCATCTTGAATAGCTCTCCAGCGACATCAGGGGAATCGGGTGAAAGAGTTATGCGGCGATGAGGCTTGCGAGGAAGTCGTCATCCCAGGCGGCGACTTTGCGGCGGAGTCGGAGGGAATCCTTTCCCCGGGCTCTCC
>Ga0306924_10005601_pt1 | contig 12400 bp, 10 predicted proteins | sample sta12Can44000111_FD_203756 | JGI IMG/M metagenome (GOLD analysis project Ga0306924, IMG submission 203756) | Lab enrichment of tropical soil microbial communities from Luquillo Experimental Forest, Puerto Rico - statanox.12C.anox.44.000.111 (v2)... | ecosystem: Environmental > Terrestrial >... | reverse complement strand
ATCGGCTGCTGGCGGCGGATGTATAATCGATGGCGACCTGGAAGCCAACGGCCGCGCCGCTCATACGGGCTAAACGCGACGGAAAAGAGGCTCGATGCCTAACCGCAGGGAATTCTTCAAGGAAGTCGCCGGCGTGACGGCCGGCATCGTCTTCAGTGGATGCAGCTTGGTGCGAGCTGCCCCGCAGTCGGCACCAGCGGGGAGGCGCCGGCAGGTGACGGTGGGTGGCAAGCGTGTGAAGACCATCGATGTCCACGCTCACTGTAACGTGCCGGAAGCCATGGCCTTGATGCCGAACCCGCCAAACGGTCAGAACCTGTTCCTGACGCCGGAACGGGTGGTGGACCGCTTGGCGTTGATGGATCAACAGGGCACCGATATCGAAGCGCTCAGCATCAATCCGTTTTGGTACGGAGTGGACCGGGACCTGGCTCGCCAGATTATCAAGATCCAGAATGAAAAACTGGCCGAATTGTGCGCCTCGCACCCCGACCGGTTCGTGGCCTTCGCCACGGTGGCGCTGCAGCATCCCGACCTGGCGGTCGAGCAGTTGGAGGAAGGTGTCAAGAAGCTGGGACTGCGCGGCGCATCCATCGGAGGAAGCGTCAACGGCGAGGAGCTGTCCTCTGAAAAGTTTCACCCTTTCTGGGGGAAGGCCGAAGAACTCGGAGTGCTGGTTTTCATGCACCCCCAAGGCGTCCCCGATCTCCGCAAACGGCTCGGGGGTAATGGCATGCTGACCAATGTGATCGGCAATCCGCTCGAAACCACGATCGCGCTCTCCCATCTCATCTTTGAGGGGACGCTCGATCGCTTTCCGGGGCTGAAGCTCTGCGCCGCACATGGAGGCGGTTACCTGCCGTCGTATGCCGACCGGTCGGACCATGGGTGCCTGGTGTTTCCCCAGCAGTGCAGCCCCACGCCGCTCAAAAAACACCCTACCGAGTATTTGCGGCAGCTTTATTTCGACGCGCTGGTCTTTACTCCAGAAGCGCTCCGGCATCTGGTCGCCCAATGCGGTGTCAGCCAGATCGTGATGGGCACCGACTCCCCCATTGGCTGGACCAACGTGGAAGTCGATCACATCCTCGGCACGCCGAGTTTGAGCAACGCCCAAAAGCAAGCGATCCTGGGCGGTAATGCAGCCAAGCTGCTCGGAATTACTTCGTAGCCTCGAGGGCCGCCGGCAATAGCCGGGAAATCGCGTTGGGCCGCATTCTCCCTATCGCTTGTGCGCCTGGTCCTTCTCGTTCTCGCAGTAGGTTTCGATCAGATCGGTATCGGGAAGCAGCTTAACCGGCACCTTCGCCTGCCAAGGCTTGACATAGGCTCTCGAGTCGTCGATCGTGATGTCGATTTCCAGGTGCCCGAAGTCGCGACGCATGAAGCGCTCGGTGACGTGCGCGGCCTCGGTTTGCGGATGGCCCTTGGCTGTATCCACCCAAGAACGCCCGTTGAAACCAATGGTGTCCACCACCAGCGTGTTGCCTTCCCAGCGCCCGACCGAATAACCCAGCCAGCTTGGCTGCGGGTCCGAGGGCGAGGGGCGGCCATCGAGAAATACTTGACGGAACGTGGAGTTGGCGGAGGTTTCATAAAGCAGCACCACCAGCGCCGGCGTCTGCACAATCTTAAACGGGTGGGGAGCGGTGTCGGCAGACATGTTGATTCGTGGAACGCCGGGTGGCATGCACTGGGCCAGCGGATCGTCCTGATGGTCTTTTCCTTCGCGCTCGGCCTGAAGTGCTTTCGCCCAAGGCTCGAGCATCACCTCGTCCGGCCGCAGATCCTTGGCGAGGTTCTGGAAGTATCCAGACTCGGCCTCCCAAACCCCCGAGAGATCGGGCTTGCCGTCCGGGGCTCGGGGTGTGGGCGCCGAAAGATTCACCTTGCCGTTGGAGGTGCGCGGAACTCCCGGCGTGGGATAGTTCACCCACTGGGCGCCCAAAGGAGGCGAGGCGAAATACAGCACGCCGGCGGCGACGAGCACGATTGGATCGCAGGCAACGGCGGATCGCGGCATTCTACGGCTCCCTCAGTCCAGCGGCTGTATGCGAACGAGGTCGTTATTGTAATCCACGTACCAGACCGTTGCCGGTTTCGTAGAAGTGTCGATGACGGTCCGCCGGTCATAGGAGTAAGGTTCCGGCATCTGATAAGCGACCCAATGATCGGTTTTGGGAGTGTACCGAAGCAGCTGCCGCCCATGCAGCACGCCAGCCCATATCTCGCCGTTTTTGTCAGGCATAGCTTCGTAGAAGTCGGTGTAGGGGTGTGGAGCAATCGGCGGCCAATGTTCTTCAATGCGGCCTGCCTTCGCGTTCAGCTCGATCAGGGCGCCGTCCGCCCCGCCCCACCAAGTGTTTCCGAAGGGATCAAAACCGCCGCGTTTGGCGGTCATCATGTGAGCCCCGCTGTTCAAATTCAATATCTTCCCGGTCTCAATCTCCAGCATCTCGACGGTATTGCCCCAGTTGGCCGGGCCGCTGCCTCCCCAATACCTGCCGTCGTAAGAAATGGTGTTGTCGTAGGTGCTGTTGGCCTGCAGCGGCCATTGCTTCAGAACCTCACCGGTGTTCGGATCCATCTTGACGATGCGGCCCGCTCGCCCGTCCCACACATTACCCTCCGCGTCCAGCGTGAAATTTCCGAAACTGGGAGCATTGATGGGAGTCTGGCTTGCGATGCGGACCTGCTTTACTTCGCCGGTCTTGGGATCCAACCGGTTGAGTTGATGCGCCCAGTTTTCAGAGATCCAAACGATGCCGTGGCTGTCGACGACCTGATGATGCGTTCCCGGCATGGCGCCCGGCGTCAAGGGAAGCGTGTATTCAGTGAAGATTCCCGTGCGCGGGTCCATCTTGCCGACGTACCGGGTCTTATGGCTGGTAAACCAGACGTTGCCCTGCCCATCGAGCGCGGCGTCGTGAAGAGCCAGTAGTTGCTGCGGCAGTTCGTATTCGGTGACGACGACCCGCGTGGCCTGGCCGCGAGGCCGGGGAAAGACGCGCAGCGGCGCATCCTGCGCACCGGGGCCGCGGACCCGTGTGAGGAATTTGACGAGTAGTGTGGCTTCGGCGTCCGGATCCGACATCGCCCGGTTGCGCACGGCAATTGCGGTGCCGGTAAAGTGCGTCATGCGGTCTACGATCAGACTCCAGCCGTGTTCGTCATAACGGCTCCTGAAAATCTGCTGCCAGGAGTGGCACCCAGAGCAGTTCTTCTGCAGCGTCGCTTTTTCTTCGGCCGTGCCCGGAAGGTTCCACAAGATCTCCGCGCCGCTGAGCTGGGATTCGAGCGCCTGAGAGGCCGGCAGGTTGTCCGACGCGGCGACCCGTTCCAGCACAATATCCTCAAGCTTCGTAGCGCCATCGATCGAAACCGAATCTCGGCGGTATGGCTTGAATGGGACGGGGGTTGCGATGCGCAAGGTGTAGGAACCGGCCTGCATCTTCGGGAATTCGAATTTGCCTCCGCCGTCGGTATATACGGTGGTCCGTACACCGTTGGGAGCGACGAGCTGGACTCCTACACCCTCGGGCGAATCACCGCTGTTGATTCGCACCGCGCCGATGGCGCCGCCAGTAAGGCCGCTCGGGACCGGCCACTTGTTTGCCTCGGCCCGATAGAAGGGGTTCGCGGGCGGATTTTCACCTTCCACGCAGCATTTTCCCGAGTGAAAGTAAGCCACCAGATCCGCGATGTCGGCATCGGACAGGCTGGGTTCAAACGCCGGCATGCCGGCGCCGCCCTTCTTGATTTTGGCGGTAACGGTTTCGTCGTCGACCCGAGCGCCCCCAACCAGGCTCTTGTGTTGATAGAGGTCCTTCAACAAGGGGGCAGTTTTGGTGTACTGGTTGTGGCACATCCAACACTTGTAGAAGTAAAGAGTTTCGCCGCGCCCCGCACCGCTATCGGCCACGACCCGATAGGTGTCCAGCCGGAACGAGCGCTGCAGATCGTCGGCGATTTCGTGATCGTCCGCACGGGCGGTACGTAACCAGGCGAGCGTGCTGGCGATAAACAGAGTCATCCCAATGGCAGGCAAAACCAGAACGGTTCGTGATCGAACGCCTCTTCGCCTTTGTATGGGCATCATGTTTCCCCTTATCGGATTGATTGTTTCATCGTCCGGCAGTGATAGTATACACGCCAGGAACTCGCCGATGTAGCCGCGCGCATCATGGCGAACTCCGACGGTCTGGCCCGCAGCGGGCGCCCCCAGCAGCGCGAAGCAGGCTGCGAACCGGCACCTTGATTGCCGGTAACCCGCACTCCGCCATTGGAGAGGCCGGAAGCATGCGATGTGTCCGGCCGGGAGCGGTGGGAAAACAACGGCAAAAGCGCGCCACGAGGACCGCCAACGCTGCTCCAACCCAGACTAGAGAGCACGGCCGCTCGATCAGGCGACTCTCGTCTCGATTGACCAGCGGCCGCAGCACCACCGCAGCTGAAGATGCCCATTTTTTCACCGATGCCCGGCGCGAATGGGACGAGCACCGCCAGAGTCAGGGCTTTGGAGTGGGCCCGGTTGTCTTATGGGTTGAATCCTTTTGCTAAGTTTGAGATCTATGTAGACACCATGGCGAATACGAAGAAGGTTGCTCTGATCACAGGTGCGAATAAGGGACTGGGCTTCGAGATGGCCCGGCAGCTGGGACAGGCCGGTGTTAAAGTCGTGCTAGCGGCCCGCGATCCCCAGAAGGGCGGAGCCGCGGCCCAGAAGCTCGAACACGAGGGGCTGGATGTCGAGTTCCTTAAGCTGGAGGTAACCGACAAGAACGACCATCTGGCGGCATCTAGGTATCTCGAAGAGAAATTCGGACGGCTGGATATCCTGATAAATAACGCAGGCATTGCAGAGGATGTGATGGGCAGCGGGAAGGTGAGCACGACCACCGAAGATGCGATTCGTCGGACGTTCGAGACGAACTTCTTTGCTCCAGTGGCCCTGACGCAGGTGCTGCTACCGCTATTGAAGAACAGCGATGCGGGACGAATTGTGAATATGTCGAGCATTCTGGGGTCGCAAACACTGCATGCGGACCTGAAAAGCCCCATCTACGATTTCAAGTCGCTCGCCTATGATGCATCCAAGGCAGCGTTGAACTCATTCACGATACACCTCGCGCACGAGTTGAAGGACACCAAGGTCAAGGTGAATTCGGCTCATCCTGGCTGGGTGAAAACGGATCTGGGCACCGACGCCGCGCCGATGGAGATTCCCGAGGGTGCGAAGACCGGCGTCGAACTGGCCCTTCTTGGTGAGGACGGCCCGACAGGCGGGTTCTTTCATTTGGGCAAGACGCTGCCCTGGTAAAGTCAGGCGACAAGAGCCCTCGAGCGCTCCGAGTTTGAGCACCAGTCGCTCGAGTCAGGATGAAGGTACCTGCGGAATACGGCGCTCGATCGGGCGGCTAGAAAGTTCGACTCCCGCGAATGAGGCTGCCGGCATTTCTCTCGCTACACGATCAACATGCAGTCTCCATACGAGTAGAACCGGTAGCGCTCGTCCACCGCGTGGCGATACGCAGCCAGAGTCAGCTCAGTTCCGGCGAATGCGCAGACCAGCAGCAGCAAGCTGGTCCGCGGCAAGTGGAAATTAGTCAGCAAGGCGCCAGTTCCGCGAAAGGGTACGCCCGGATAAAGGAAGATGTCGGTCTCCCCTTGTTGCGCGCACAGACCACCCCTTGCCAGCGCGGTTTCGATGGTGCGGACGCTGGTGGTCCCCACCGCCACCAGCCGGCGCGCCGCAGCCATTTTGGCGGCATTCTCTTCACTGATTGAGTAGCGCTCCGTATGCAAGCGAGCCTGTTCGACTTCGTCGACGTGCAGCGGCTGAAACGTTCCAAGGCCAACGTGCAGGGTGACAGAGGCCACCTCCGCGCCCCGCTCGCGGCATTCCTCGAGCACACCCGGCGTGAAGTGCAGCCCGGCTGTGGGCGCCGCGACCGAGCCCTTTTCCTGCGCGTACACCGTCTGGTACCGCTCGCGGTCCCAAGGCCGGTCGGCGCGTTTGATATAGGGCGGTAGCGGCACATGTCCGATTTTTTCGAACCTCTCAAATGGGTCCGCATCCGTAAGAAATCGGATGGTGCGCGCACCGAACGCGCCGCGCTCCACGATCTCACCCTCTAGCCCATCTTCGAAGCGGATGCGCTCGCCGGTTCGCATTTTCCGCCCGGGGCGCACCAGCGCCTCCCACTCCTTTCGGTCTGCGCTCACCTGACGCAGCAGGAACACCTCCGCTCGCCCGCTGAGATACTCGCGCCGCTTCGGATTCCTTTTGCCGACGGGCAACGAGTGGGCGCCGGTGCGCCGGCCTATGAGCCGCGCCGGAAACACGCGTGAATCATTGAGGACCACACAATCACCGGCGCGAAGGAATTGCGGAAAGTCGCGAAATTGGCCATCTCCCCAGCGCTTCTCGTCGCGGTAAACCACCAGCATTCGGGAGGCCGCCCGGTCAGCCAAGGGCTCTTGCGCGATCAGTTCGTGCGGCAGCTCATAGTCGAAGGCGGCCAGTTCCATCCATTCACTGTAACGGAAACAGTAAAATACCCTCGGCTAAAGGCGATGGTTTGTGACTGCGGCTGAAAGCCGCCTGAAGCGAAACGAAGGCGACAGACGATTCTCGACCAAGTCATGTTTGGGCGATAGCCCGCACTGCGGAGCGAACAAACCAAAGCGCTCGCGGTCTTGGTAGTAGACCAGCTTGTCGAGCGCCGACTGTCGGAAGGTCTTGTGATGCCACGCCTGCTCGCTAATCCAATCGCAGGCCCCATTGGCGGTCTCGAAGCTACGGCGCAATCCGTCCGGGCCGGGAGGCGAGACCTTGACTGTGAGGGTCAGTCGCGTAATTCAAATGAAGCTTGCTCTTCGCCGAGCCACAGCTCCGGCCGATACTCCAAGGGCCCGGAGTTCAACCCATACCGGTCCCGGATCTTTTCGACTCGCGCCCGCAAAATTCGCTTGGCGCCGCTGCCGAGGTAGGCGCTATGTTCAAACAGTTTCCGGTACTCGAGGGCCAGGGCGGGGAAGTTGTCTTCGAGCCACGGCAACAACACCTTCTGGGCGCACGGCATCAAAAACAGCGGCCCTGCGCCGAAGTATTGAGCCCCCGCATCCCGCGCCCGCCTGGCCAACCGGTCGAGTGCGCGCTCGCTGTCGGTCAGCAATGGCATGATCGGGTTTGGAAACACCCCCACCACCAGCCCCGCCTGGGCGAGCTGCCGCACCGCTTTGAGGCGCAGCGCCGGCCGGGGCGCCCGCGGTTCCATAAGCCGCGCCAGTTTCTCGTCAAGCGTGGTGATCGTTATATTGATGCTGAGCACATTCGCTCGAGCGATCTCCCGCAACAGTTCTAGGTCGCGTACGATCAGGTCGGATTTTGTGGTGATTCCTAGATGCCGACCCCGCTCGCGCGCAAATGCCTCCAGAATCGAACGCGTGCGGCCAAAACGGCGCTCGGCCGGCTGATACGGGTCGGTGGCCGTGCCGATGGCAATGTGGTCTTTCCGATCGATGCGCCTGAGCTCCTGGCGCACCCGGTCCGCCGCCGCCGGTTTGGCGTAAATCTTGTCTTCGAAATCCTGGACATCCAACTCCATGTACTCGTGGGTGTAGCGCGCGTAGCAATATTTGCAGCCGAACTCGCAGCCGCGATAAGGGTTGATGGTCCATTGGAACGGCAGGTTCGGCTTGGTGCGGTTGAGAATGCGGCGCGCCGCGATTTCAAAGTAGGTGACCCGCGATTTGGCCTCCAGTAACTCACTCTCGGAGGCGAGCCGTGCGATGCCTATTAACGCCATTCCCTATTTTCGCCTTTTCTTCGCCATGATGCAAGGGGGGAGTGGGCTATGGTGGAAGGGTGAGGGCGCTGGTTAAATCCAAACCCGAGCCGGGGTTGTGGCTCGAAGAGGTCGAAACCCCGCCCGTGGGGATCAACGACGTCCTGATCCGAGTCGAGCGCACCGGTATCTGCGGCACGGACGTACACATCTACAAGTGGGACGAGTGGGCGCAGCAGACCATCCCGGTGCCGATGATCATCGGCCACGAGTTTGTCGGCCGTGTAGTCCAGGTGGGCTCGAACGTGGGCGACCTCTGTGCCGGCGAGATCGTTAGCGGCGAAGGCCACGTGGTGTGCGGCCGCTGCCGGAATTGCCTGGCAGGACGGCGGCATTTATGCGCCCGTACGCAGGGGGTGGGTGTGAACCGCCCCGGCGCGTTCGCCGAATATATCGTTTTGCCGATGGCGAACGTCTGGCGTCACAACGCCTCGATTCCGTTAGATATCGCGGCCTTCTTCGACCCCTTCGGCAACGCGGTCCACACCGCACTGGCCTTTCCGGTCTTGGGCGAAGACGTGCTGATCACCGGAGCCGGCCCGATCGGAATCATGGCCGCCGCCGTCGCCCGGCATGCCGGTGCGCGTTACACCGTGATCGCCGACATCAACCCCTATCGCCTTGAGCTGGCGCGCAAAATGGGTGTGACGCTCGCGATCGACCCGCGTGAGACCCAATTGCCGGAGGTGCAGAAACAGCTAGGAATGACCGAGGGTTTCGATGTCGGCCTTGAGATGTCCGGCAACCCGGCTGCGTTCCGCGACATGATCGCCAACATGAGTCACGGCGCCAAAATCGCCATGCTCGGTATCCCTCCCGACGAGATGTCCATCAACTGGCAGAAGGTCGTCTTTAACATGCTCACGATCCGTGGCATCTACGGCCGCGAGATGTATGAGACCTGGTACAAGATGACGGTTATGATCCAGTCCGGCTTGGATATCGCCCCGGTGATCACGCACCGCTTTTCCTACCGGGAATTTGAACAAGCTTTCGAGGTGATGGCCTCCGGCAACTCCGGTAAGGTGCTTTTGTACTGGGAATAGCCGTTCACTTGGCCGGCGGCTTGTAGCCGTCAAGCGAATACTTGTGGTCGCGATAGTATTTGCCGGCGTCGTTCAGCCGCCAGGAATCCGCGGGATGGCAGAACGCGCACTCCTTCTTGGTTCGGCGCGAATATTCTGGCTTGGCCAAGACCCCTAGGGTATTGAGGAACAAGGCGGCCCCCAGAATTCCCGCGGGCGCAATCAGTTTCAGCATTCCTCTCATCAAGGGCTTCTTATCGACGAGACGCTGGCTTTTCCCCCATTGTTACACCCTCCCGGGCGCGAGTTCCTTGAGGGCGGCCGCGAAGGCGTCGTAGGCTCGACGCCCAAACAGGACGAAAATCGCGGTCCGAACCTTTCGGTCGGGCGGTGCGAAATACCGCACCACTTCGCGCAATGCAATGGCCGCTGCTCGATCGAGCGGATAGCCATACACGCCCGTGCTGATGGCCGGGAAGCTAATCGTCTCCACGCCGCGGCTCTCGGCGAGTTCCAGGCAGGTGCGATAACACGAAGCCAGCAGCTCGGGCTCCCCGTGCCGCCCATCGCGATAGACCGGTCCGACGGCGTGAAAAACGTACTTTGCCGGCAAATTTCCCGCCCCGGTGGCAACGGCACTGCCGGCCGGGCACTGGCCGATCTCACTACGGATCCGGTCGAGTTCGCGCATGATCTCTGGCCCGCCCGCCCGATGGATGGCGCCGTCGACGCCGCCGCCACCGGCCAGCGCCGAATTCGCAGCATTGACAATCGCGTCGGCCGCGACGCGCGTGATATCGCCTTCGCGCAAGGCGACCGTTTGTCCCGACGGGCTCGTCCACTCCATGTTATCTATTACAATCGATGAAAGACCCCATGCGAAACTCACTGGTCATTGGCGTGGGCGTCGGCGTCGTCGTAATCGCGGCGCTCGTCGCCAGTATCTTCTACATACAGCGCGGCGCGCACATCGAAGTGAAAGGCCGTGTCCTCAAAGTGCGCACGGCTCCCCTCGACGAACACAGCTCGGCCGCCGTCGTGGATTTTCGATTCACAAATCCGGCCAATTACCCGTTCATGGTGCGTTCTGTGACCGTGATTCTGGAGGATGGCGCCGGCGCGCAGTCGGAGGGCTCCACCGTTGCCGACTCCGATATGGGGCGCCTGTTTGACGCGGTTCCCCTGCTCGGCCAGAAGTACAACCCCACGCTGATCGCCCGCGAGAAAATCGCGTCCCACGAGTCCGAAGACCGCATGGTCGCCGCGCGTTTTGAGGTGCCCGACGATCGCTTGGAGGCCCGCAAACGGCTTGTGCTTCGCATCGAGGAAGTCGACGGGGCGGTATCGGAGATCAGCGAAAAGTAGCGGCGTCTAGCGTCGCAAGACAGCGTAGTGCGGATCGAGCGTCACTTTCAGTGGCGCCTGCCGCAAGGCCACCGTGAAGGTGACAGGATCGCTCGCCGAACGCACCCATTCGGTCAGATTCTGCCCGCGCGCCAACTGGATCTCGACCGGCGTCAGGACGCTAAAGTTTTCTCCAACATCGGATTGCGTCAGCGTGCCCACCAACCTCAGCGCGGGGGCCTTGCCCTTGAGCGTGTAGCTCATCTTGAGCGTCGGCACGCCGGTGCCATAGACCCACTGGTCAAAAAAGTCCTCCAGCTGTTTGTCTTCCCCATCCGGGGGGAGGAACTGCGCGGCCAGGCCGCGGAAGCCCTCGGTCGAGATAGCACGGCGCCCAAAGCGCTTGACGGTTTCCGCCAGCATGGCGAAAAATCTGCTGTCGCCCATCCGTTGCCGCAGCATGTGCAGGATCCAGGAACCTTTGCCGTAGGTGATCACGCGCCAGGCGCGCGGCTCCAACGAGCTTTCCAGCCGAGTGCCCAGCACGAGTGGCCCTGCGGCGTCCACCGGTTGACCGGATTGGCTCTTCTCGAGCAGGGCCGCCCGGTAGTTGTCGAGCAGCATTTCCAAGTCACGGGCGCCGCGGCTCTTTTCCAGGAACAGCAAGGCGGAGTAGTTCGCGAGTGCCTCCATGAGCCAATCATCGCGGTAGGAGGCGCTGTACACCAGACCGCCCCACCACTGGTGCGCAGTCTCGTGGGCTTGCAGCAGCTCATCGAAAAAGAGTGCGTCGGCGGCCGCCATGCGGGTCTCCGCCGGATTCACATAAGAGCGCGTCGAAAGGTAGATCATGCCCGGGAAGCCTTGACCGAAGGTTCCGGGAATCGGCGACACCGTCAAATGCGATAGGGTGGGAGGGCCGAACTTGGAGGCCATGAACTGAAGGGCCGACGCGACATCGTCAGCGAGTCGGCTGAGGCGTGCCAGCGGATCGGCGGGAGGAGGCGCAGGCGGCGGCTGGGGGATGTCCAAAGCCGCTCGCGAATTCCGGCGCCCCGTGACCAGCACTGGGGAGGCCGGCGGAAGTTGCGGTCGAGGCTGCAAGGACGGCTCAAGCGACCGGTTGGCGCACACGTCTACCACGTATTCTCCCCGTTCCACGCGCGCGTGAGCATAGTTGCCGAGATTGAATCCTGCGAGGCCGATCGGAGCTGAGGGCCGGCGGCGTGTGATCCGCCATGGCCCTTCGGTCCGGTCTTCGATCACGTCGCCCGCGGTGACCAGCTCTAGGTCACGCGGATAACGAAAGGTCAGGTCGAAGCTTGCAGCCACTGTCCCGATCGAGGGATACCAGTTTCCGCGTGCGGTGACGTAATAGATGCGGTCTCCGGTCTCGACGATGACTTTGCCGGAGTGGTGGAACTCGAATTCATAGTCGTGGCCGGGGTGCAGCGGCTCGGGCGGAGTAACCAGAAACTGGGTGTTCTCACCGCGGGCGGTGCCCACACGCGCCGCCTCGTGTTGCAGCACCTCGGCCGGTTTCCCATCCACGGTCACTCCGGCAACCGCCATTTCTTGCGCAATGTCGAACGGCAGCGCCCGTATCCCGTCAATGGATGATTTCATCTTAAGCCGCGTGACGGCGGTCAGAGTTAGGTCCGGGTCTACGGTTGCCTGGATTCGATAGTCGCTCAGATCCCACCGTACGCGGGCGCGAGCGGCGCCGGTGCGCGCCCGGCGGGAGGGAAAGTGAGTCCAGATATCGAAAAAGGCGCGGTTGTTCCGGTCGACAAGCTGCCCCAGCGCAATCTGGTCGGCGCTGTCCGGGTCGTAGATCACGTCGAAAGTGCCCAGCTTGGTGCTTTGAAAGATCGCGGTGAACAGGTCCGGCGGGTTGGCGACGCGGTTGAGCAGGTCCAGGGTCAGGCGCGTATTGTAGCCCTCGGCGATGTTGTGCAGCAGCGGACTCCACCGCTCATCCAGAAGTGCGCCCATCTCCGGCGCTCTGTGGTTGGCGGGGTTATCGGGAAGCTGCGCCATCAGCCTGGTGTAAACATCCCCGGTGAAGATGAACACGGCTGATTGGAAGTGCTCATCGAGATTCGGTGATCCGATGTAGCCGGCAAGGCTCCGGCGTTCGGCGCGCGTGGGCGGTAGCAGGAGCACTTCGCCGTCTCCGCC
>Ga0306924_10005598_pt1 | contig 12405 bp, 14 predicted proteins | sample sta12Can44000111_FD_203756 | JGI IMG/M metagenome (GOLD analysis project Ga0306924, IMG submission 203756) | Lab enrichment of tropical soil microbial communities from Luquillo Experimental Forest, Puerto Rico - statanox.12C.anox.44.000.111 (v2)... | ecosystem: Environmental > Terrestrial >... | reverse complement strand
ATCTCGGCAATCTGGAGGCGGCGCGCAGCGCCTATCGCGAGAGCCTGGAGCTGTGCCGCCGGCTGCGCGAGGCGGTCGGCGACACGCCGCAAGCGCTGCGCGATCTCTCGGTCTCGCTCGACAATGTCGGCGAGGTCGAGCGCGATCTCGGCAATCTGGAGGCCGCCCGCAGCGCCTATCGCGAGAGCCTGGAGCTGCGCCGCCGGCTGCGCGAGGCGCTCGGCGACACGCCGCAGGCATTGCGCGATCTCTCGGTCGCGCTCAGCAATGTCGGCCGGGTCGAGCGCGATCTCGGCAATCTGGAGGCGGTGCGCACCACCTATCGCGAGAGCCTGGAGCTTTGCCGCCGGCTGCGCGAGGCGGTCGGCGACACGCCGCAGGCGCTGCGCGATCTGTCTGTCTCGCTGAACAATGTCGGCCAGGTCGAGCGCGACCTCGGCAATCTGGAGGCGGCGCGCAGCGCCTATCGCGAGAGCCTGGAGCTGCGCCGCCGGCTGCGCGAGGCGCGAGGCGACACGCCGCAGGCGCTGCGCGATCTGTCCGTATCGCTCGACAATGTCGGCCAGGTCGAGCGCGATCTCGGCAATCTGGAGGTGGCCCGCACCGCCTATCGCGAGAGCCTGGAGCTTCGCCGCCGGCTCGCGCGGACCTTCCCCGACCAGCCTCGCTACCAGCAGGAGCTGGCGTTCACGGAGGCTCGGTTAAGAGACGTCGCCGGGAATTGACAAACTCGCATTAATGCGATATCATTATCGACCGCGTCGCGGCCGACCCGTCGATCGAACGGGTTGTGGGTGTATTTTTTCTGCAAATATCAGCAAAAACAGCCATGACGGGCTGAACTGCGGGAGCCTTTACCGGTGATGCCGCCGGCGATGTATTATCTGCTTCAATAATCCTCGGCCACCAACGGAACCAACAATGGCGCAGCCGGTCATCGGCCTCACCCTCGATCACGAACCGCCGGGCGGCTATTCGAATTTCCCGTGGTATGCGATCCGCGAGAATTATTGCAACGCGGTGCGCCACGCGGGCGGGCTACCGATTCTGCTGCCGCACGAACCCGATGCCGCCGCGGCCTATCTTGAGCAAATCGACGGGTTGATCGTTACCGGGGGTGGCTTTGACGTCGATCCCACGCTGTTCGGCGCCGCGACGCGGCATCCGACCGTCAAGACCAAAGACCGCCGCACCGCGTTCGAGTTCGCGGTCACCGACGGCGCGCTCGCTCGCGGGATGCCGGTGCTCGGGATCTGCGGCGGCCAGCAGCTGTTGAACGTCGTGCTCGGAGGCACCTTGATCCAGCACATCCCGGATGAGGTCCCGGATTGCGTGCCGCATCGCCAGCCCAACCCGCGCAATGAGCCCGGGCACACCGTCCGGGTTGTGGCGGGGACCCTCCTTCATCACATCACCGGAGCTGAAACCCTGGGTGTCAACAGCGCCCATCATCAGGCGGTCAAAGCGGCGGGACCCGGCCTCATCGTCGACGCCGTCGCCGAGGACGGCGTCGTCGAGGGGATCGAGGATCCGCGGCACCGCTTCTGTCTCGGCGTCCAATGGCACCCCGAGTTCGAGATCAGCGAGGCTGATCGCCTGATCTTCCGGGCCTTTGTCGAAGTCGCCGGCGGGTGAGCGGGGACGCGCTCGACCTGGACGCAGCGGAACGGCCGGAGCGCATCGCGAAATTGCTGGCGCGGGCGGGGATGTGCTCGCGCCGCGACGCCGAGCGCTGGATCACCGAGGGCCGAGTCTCGGTCGATGGCCATGTGCTGACGACGCCGGCGGTGACCGTTACAACTGCAAACGAAATCCGCGTGGACGGCAGGCCGTTGCCCGCCCCCGAGCGGCCGCGCCTGTGGCGCTATCACAAGCCGGCGGGCCTCGTCACCTCGCATCGCGACGAGAAGGGCCGGCCGACAGTCTTCGACGCGTTGCCAAAGGATTTGCCTCGGCTGGTTTCGATTGGCCGGCTCGATCTGAATTCGGAGGGGCTGCTGTTGTTGACCAATGACGGGGCACTGGCGCGGCGGCTCGAATTGCCGTCGACGGGATGGGTCCGCCGCTACAGGGTGAGGGTGCATGGCGAGGTCGAGGAGGAACGGCTCGCGTCTCTCGAAAAAGGTATAACAATCGAAGGCGTATCCTATGGCCCGATCCGCGCCAGCCTCGAAAGACGGCAAGGCAGCAACGCCTGGATCGCGATGGCACTGCGCGAGGGAAAGAACCGCGAAGTCCGCCGAGTGCTCGAACATCTGGGTCTTCAAGTGACGCGCCTGATCCGGCTATCCTACGGGCCGTTCCAGCTGGGCAATCTGGCGCGGGGCGCGGTCGCCGAAGTACCGAAGAAGGTGCTGGCGGAACAGCTCGGCGACGCGGATCCGACAGCGCATGCGGGTCGTCGGCGGTAAGCATCGCGGCCGACGCCTGCTTGCCCCGCCCGGCGCGAAGGTAAGGCCGACCAGCGACCGCGCCCGTGAGGCGCTGTTCAATATTCTCTCTCATGGGGAATTTGCCGCCGGCGGCATTGCGTTTGCCGGGGCGGCCGTGCTCGATGCCTTTGCCGGGAGCGGCGCCCTCGGCCTCGAGGCTTTGTCACGCGGCGCCGCGGAAGCCGTGTTTATCGAGCAGGATCGCGACGCTCTGGCAATTCTGCGAAAGAATATCGAAGCCCTCGGCGAGGGTCCCCACACTCGAATCTTGCCCGGTGACGCCACCCACCCGCCGCGCGCTATGTCCACTTGTGCGGTGGCTTTTCTCGACCCACCTTACCGAAGCGGCCTCGCGGCCCCGGCGCTGACGGCACTCCGAGCCACCGGTTGGTTGGCGCCCGGAGCGCTTGCCGTCATCGAGGTCGCGGCGCGCGAGGAACTGCTGCTGCCGCCTGGGTTTACCCTCATCGACGAGCGTCGCTACGGGGCGGCTCGGCTCGCGTTTCTCCGCCGCGAGACCGACTGAGCCAGAGCAACACAGCAATTGCCAGCGGTGTCAGCAGGTCGGTGAAGAAGATTGGTCCGGCATTGCCCGGCGCGAGATTGCCGGCCGCGATGATCTCGCGGACATGACCAATCCCCGCCCCGACCAGGAAACACGCAACAGCGAGACCCGTCGCCAGCCGCGCCTCGAAAGAGTGAAACGCCGCATAGAGCCCGGCGAGACCTATGCCGAGATTGGCGGCCCCGACCTCGAATTGGAATGGGCTCGCCTGCCAGCCGATCGTCCGCGCCACCATTGCGGGAAAGAAAAGATGACCGAGTGCAGCCCACAGCCCCATCAATCCGACAGGAAAGATAAAGACGTGCCACAGCAAGCGCTCGGCTGCCAAAGGGAGCGTTACCGGCCGCGGGCCCCGCGCGATAACGATCGCAGCGGCGATGATCGCGGCTACCCACGCCAGCACTGGGACTAGCACGACCACGCGATATTGTCCCGAAGCAGCGGACACGCGCGTTGACATTGCGCCGCGCTCGGTTACTGCGCAAGGGGTCGACCGGATCGCAGAAGAGCGGGCATCGGTTATTATTCGACCGGGTTAACGCGGTCCGGTGAGGAGAAGGCGCATGACTGAGGAATTGCAATCTGTGACCTTGCGCAGCGGCGAGCGCGTGCCGGCGCTCGGCCAAGGGACTTGGCATATGGGAGAAAACCGGCGCCGCGCTGCCGAGGAAGAGGCGGCACTGCGGCTCGGGATCGAGCTCGGCATGACCTTGATCGATACCGCTGAAATGTATGGCAGCGGCGGCGCCGAGGAAGTGATCGCCCGAGCCGCCGAGGGTGTCCGCGACAGCCTCTTCATCGTCAGCAAGGTCTACCCGCACAATGCCTCGCGCGCTGGTGTCGTCGCGGCGTGCGAGCGCAGCCTCAAGCGCCTCGCAACCGACCGGATCGACCTCTATCTGTTGCACTGGCGCGGCTCGATCCCGCTCGCCGAGACGTTGGAAGGCTTTCTGCGGCTCCGGGCCGACGGCAAGATCCGCCATTACGGCGTCAGCAATTTCGACCGGGCGGACATGGCAGAATGGGCCGCGCTGCAGGGCGGCGGCACAGTAGCGGCTGACCAGGTTCTCTACAATTTAAGCCGCCGTGGCCCCGAGTGGGATCTCCTGCCGTGGTGCCGCGAGCACCAGGTTGCGGTGATGGCTTATACGCCGCTCGGCCAGGGCCACATGCTCGGCAACCGGGTGCTCGGCGAAGTCGCGCGCCGACGCGATGCGACGCCGGCGCAGATCGCGCTCGCTTGGCTGTTGCGGCAGGACGGCATGATCGTCATTCCTAAAGCGTCGCGCCTCGAGCATGTGCGCGAAAACCGTGGTGCCCTCGACATCGTGCTAACGGAGGAAGAGCTGGCGGCACTCGACCGCGCCTTCCCGCCACCCAAGAGCAAGAGCTCGCTGGGGATGCTTTGACCGCTCTCGTCTCGTTGCGCACTTTTGGCGGCTTCGCTAGGCTGGCCTCGCGCCGCCGAGGGCTGCAGGCGGGCTTGGAGGGATGGCCGAGCGGTTGAAGGCGCACGCCTGGAGAGCGTGTAGACGGTGATAAATCGTCTCGCGGGTTCGAATCCCGCTCCCTCCGCCAATCTCTCATTTCTGAACGTCTCAGCCTGTCCTACAATCCCCCGTGTTACCCCGTTTTCTGCGCGGGTTGTGTTTCCTCTTGTCTCCCCGTATATCGTACTATCCCATAACAAATGGGGGAACAAATTGGGGAATGACAAGGGGATCGGCGATGGCGCGCACAGGCAAACTCTCGGCGGTTGAAGTGGCAAAGGCGAAGGGGCCGGCAGTGCTCCATGACGGCGGCGGGCTTTACTTCCGCGTTTCCCGTACCGGCTCGAAATCATGGGTCTTCCGCTTCCAGCTCGACGGCAAGCGCCGCGACATGGGGCTTGGACCCTACCCCGATATCTCGCTCGCCGAGGCGCGCGTGAAGGCCGCAGCGCACCGCAGGCAGCGTCACGATGGGATAGACCCTCTCGACGCAAAGGTCGCTCAGCGGGCGGCGCAGCGCCTCGCCGCCGCGAAAGGCCGCACCTTCCGTGAAGTCGCCGAGGAATACATCGGGCGGAATGAAGCTGCCTGGCGCAACGCCAAGCACCGGCAGCAGTGGCGCAACACGCTCGCAACCTACGTCTATCCCACTTTGGGTGAACTCCCCGTCGCGGCGATCGATACAGGGCTCGTCGTGCAAGTGCTCGATCCGATCTGGACCCAGAAGCCAGAAACGGCAAGCCGAGTCCGCGGCCGCATCGAGGCCGTGCTCGATGCCGCGACGGTGCGCGGTTTCCGCCAAGGACCGAACCCGGCGCAGTGGAAAGGCAATCTCGCCCATATCCTGCCGTCACGTGCCAGAGTGCGAAAGGTGGTGCACCACGCGGCACTGCCTTTCAACGAGATCCCGGAATTCTTCGCCGCTCTGCGAAGCCGTCCGGGCATGGCGGCGCGGGCGCTCGAATTTGCGGTATTGGCCGCAGCGCGCACCAGCGAGGTTTTGGGCGCACTCTGGGGCGAGGTTGATTTGGCTGGCAAGGTATGGACGGTGCCGGCCGATCGCATGAAGTCGGGCCGTGAACATCGCGTTCCGTTGTCCGACGGGGCCCTAGACGTGCTCGAAGAGGTCCGCCCATTAGCGTTGCTGCAAGACGGCGAGCCCAATCCGGCTGCGCCAGTCTTTCCGGGCCGACGACGGGCACTGCCGATGTCAAATATGACCATGCTGATGTTACTGCGCCGGATGAAGCGTAATGACCTGACGGCGCACGGCTTCCGCTCGACATTTTCCGATTGGGCGGCCGAGCGCACTGCGTACCCGCGCGAAGTGGTCGAGATGGCGCTCGCGCACGCGGTCGAGAACAAGGTCGAGGCCGCTTATCGTCGCGGCGATCTTTTCGAGAAGCGGCGCAAGCTGATGGAAGCATGGGCGAACTTCTGCGAGGCGCGCCCCGCGGGCGAAGTGGTGCCGCTGCGCGCTGGCGGGTAAGATCGGTTCGGCGGCGGATAGCGATCGCAACCGACACGGCCGGCACCGCACCGGTCTTCCGCTGCTCACGGGAGCGCCACACGGAGCGCAATTGGAGGTGACCTATCTCAGCGACGAACACGAGCGTCTCTCCAAAGATGTAGAGGTCCTCTTCCGGCAAGCGACAAGTCGGTTCGCGGTGCCCACAGCCTCCGGCTGCGCCATGGTTGCTTTTTATTTGCTAGGACTACGTGACACTCCCCAGAAGCATGACAAACAACCCAAGGCGGTCAGATACGGCAAGCTCTTTTTGTACCACCTTTCGGCCGAACGGCGGCAGGTGGAGTATTGGATCGCGTTATATTCCCAAGGACAACCGGTAGAATTCTGGTTTCGGCGAGATCAGGAACTGCTCGAAAAGATTGACGAAGCTCAGCGGTCGGTCGAAACGCTGCTTCCGGCCCTGTCACCGAAGCGTGATGCGCGCGACCCGATCCGCCAAGTTGCGGCAGCCGCGAAGCAGGCTTGGGGGGAGACCAACGGCGGACGTGCGCCGCGCTACACCAACCCTGACGGTCCGCTCTGCCGGTTCCTGGCCGGGGCTCTAGCTAAAATCGGGCAAGAGCGCAGCGCGGCGGAGATCAGCGAAGTATTGCGGAGCAGACGACGCAAACCAAGGGGTGGGCAAATTCTGTAACGGAATTAGCCCACTATCGCCGCCCGGCTCGGCGCGTACATGGGTGTCCGTCTTGTCACACGGTGGGGATCGATGTCGATCAGGTCCAACGACCTTCGCCTCGATGAAGAGAACAGAAGCCTTGAAGCCGCCGAGACCTCCGATCTGGCGGAGGCTCTTGCGCTGCTTGTCGCTCTCGGATGGCGACAGGCGCTGTTCACGGTCAATGAGGCCAAGCAGATCCTGAACACCTCGCGGGCGGGGATCTACAGGGACATCGCGGCCCGCCGGCTGGATGCTGTAAAGAACGGTTCTGCGACACGCATTCCCGCACTATCGTTGGCGCGACGCTTCGCCGGGCTGCCCGGGGCACGAAGGCGTTCGGCATGATCCGGCAACGACAAGGTGCTGACTCGCCGGCCGGCGTCGGAGAACGCGTTGATGCGGCGATTGTGCGCTGCGCCGATCGGGCCTTTCCTGTATGACGATCGGCGTCTCCGATCGCGGCGGCCGTCCCTCATTTAGGCGCGATCGGTACGGCCGGCGCCCCTCCCTAACGCTTGAGCGCGTCGCCTTCAAGACCGATCGCCTCGGCGAATTCGTTGGCCGGCGCGAGCTGACGGCGCAGATCGGGCACCCGCCCGAGCAGTGGGCGCTCGTGCTTCTCAAAGAAGGCGTCGATAACTCTCTCGATGCCTGCGAGGAAACTCTCGCCGCGCCGGAATTGAGGATCGATGTATCGACCGATCCCGGGGCCATTTCGGTTACCGACAAGGGCCCCGGGATAGCACCCGAAACCGTTCGCGACATCCTCGACTACACGGCTCGGGTTTCCAGCCGCGAAGCCTACGTGTCGCCTACCAGAGGCGCGCAAGGCAACGCCCTCAAGACGGTGCTGGCGATGCCGTTCGCTCTCGACGGCAACAGCGGCACGAGCATCATCGAGTCTCGCAGAATCCGCCACGAGATGACCTTCCGGGTCGACCAACTGCGGCAACGCCCCGTAATCGACCATCAGCAGACGAGCAGCGTTTTGCAAAAAGGGACGCGTCTGCGCGTCGACTTAGCATGCTCAGTCCTAGTCGATGTCGAGGCGCGTTTTTTACAAATGGCGGACGATCTCGGATGGCTGAACCCACACCTGCGCCTGCTCGTCACCTGGAACGGCATCGAGCGGGTTCGCCGTGAGCCGTCAGATCCCGCATGGAAGAAGTGGCGGGCCTGCGATCCGACCTCGGCTCACTGGTACGACGAGCAGCGGCTCACTCGCTACGTCGCCGCGCACGTCGCACGCGACCAAGATCACGGCCACGACCGCACTGTCCGCGAATTCATCGCCGAGCTGCGTGGTTTCTCGGGTTCAGCAAAGCAGAAGCGGGTTCTCGACCAGACCGGACTGTCACGATCGCCGCTGTCATCGCTGTTTGGCCCCGATGGCTCACCCGACCGCACCCGCCTCGCGGATCTGCTGCACGCTCTGAAATCTTTCAGCAAGCCGATCAAACCGCTCGACCTCGGGCTGATCGGCAAAGACCACTTGCTCGCCTGTTTCAATGAGCTCGGCGTCGAACGCGAAACGTTCAAGTACTGCAAGGCCGCCGGCGAATCTGAAGGGCTGCCGTGGGTCGTCGAGACGGCGTTTGGCTGGTGTCCTGCGCTGGAACGGCGACGTATCGTCGTCGGTGTCAACTGGTCGGTTGCACTCGGCAACCCGTTCCGCTCCTTCGGCCGCACCGGCGAGGGCCTCGAATCACTGCTCGCCGATCAGCGCGCCGGGCGCAATGAGCCGATCGCCTTCGTGCTGCATTTCGTCTGTCCGCGCACCCAATACACCGACCGCGCCAAGTCGGGGATCGTGCTGCCGGGAGACGAATGATGACCAGCCCAGCCGACGCCATCAGCGGCGCTGTTCGCGCCGTTACCAAGGATTGGGCGAAGCAGCGTAAAGCTGAAGAGCGCAATCGGAATACGGTGTTCAACCGCCGCGTCGCCCTGATACGTTCCCAACGCCTGACGATCCGAGATGCGGCGTTTGAAATTATGCAGGACGCCTATGCCGCCGCCAGCGGCGACGGCCGTCTGCCGGTCAAACCGCGGCAAATCATGTATCGCGCGCGGCCGTATATCTTGAAGGAAACCGGCAGCCTTCACCTGCGTGACAGTTATTTTACACAGAATTTATTGATTGATTACATAGAAATATACCCAACCCGCTGCGTCGACTGGGATATTATTTGGGATGCGCGCGGCACTTTTATTGAGCCCCACACCGGCCTGGAATTCGGCATTGGCACGCTGGAAGTTCTACAATATCTCGGGCTTCGCCCGTCCTTTGACCCGCCTAAACGAACCCTCGCGTTCCCGACCGCCGGTCCGGAGCACCGGTACCGCAGGGTGCTTTACATCGAAAAAGAGGGTTTCCATCCAATTTTCAAAGCCGCGCAGCTACAGGAGCGGTTCGACATTGCCTTGATGAGCAACAAGGGGATGTCGGTAACGGCATCCCGGTTACTGCTCGACCGCCTCAGTCAGCACGTCGACACCATTTACGTTCTGCGGGATTTCGATCGTGCCGGGTTCTCCATTTTCGGCACCCTCGGCACCGATTCGCGACGCTACCGCTACCGCAATAAAAGAACACAATTCGTCGATCTCGGCCTGCGCCTCTCAGACGCCGTATCCATGGGATTGGAGGCCGAGCCCGTTCCACGCGACGACATAGACAGGTGGCACAAGCGCGTCGCCACCCTGCGCCGCCACGGCGCGACCCAGGCCGAGATCGACTTCCTGCGCGATCAACGCGTCGAGCTCAACGCCATGAGCTCGCCGCAGCTTGTGAGCTTTGTTGAACGCAAGCTAACCGAGCATGGCGTCAAGAAGCTCGTGCCCGTCGACCAGGTCCTCGAACAACAGGCACGCCGGATCATCAAAGAACGACTGACGCAGGAAGCGCTCAGCGCAGTCGCAAACGACATTCAACGCCAGACAGACGATACCGAGCTTCCCGAAGACTTCAGGAAGCAAGTCGAGTGCGTCCTGCAGGAACATCCCGAGCTGCCTTGGGACGCTGCCGTCACGCTCATCCTCAACCCGCCGAACGAAGCAGAGGACGTCGAATGACCGCCGCCGTGCGCCATCGAAAGCGCGGCGTGCTCGATTTTATCGAGCGGCACATCCGCCGCAGCACCAGCGAGCGAGCACAATGATCGCGGCCGAGGCCGCTGCGGCGCTAGACAGGATATCGCTCCGGCGGATGGCAGCGCTGTCGCTGCCCGGTCAGTCAGAACCGGTCAGCTAGAATGGTCGCTCTTTCCTGGTCCGACCGCCTAGCGCGGCTGCCCTTGTCTGAGGAGCAGCTCGTCGAAGGTCTCGCCCGCGCGCTTTACATGACCCATCGACGAGAGCCCGCTCCAATATGGGAGAACGCAAGTGAGGACTCCCGCGAGTGGGTGCGGGCGCTAGCTCGCGGCGGCTTGGCGTATTTGCGAAACCTGACAAGACCGGTGAGATGAAGGGCCGGAAGAGGGACCGCGCTGGGCGCCAGCGGAAATCGGAACCCTTCATTATGCTCCCGATGGACCTGCTGGTGCGTCCGGTCTGGACCAATCTGCCTGCGGCGGCGCGGGTGATTTTTTTGGATATGTGCATGATCCATCGCCATGGCGGTGGCCACGGCCCCAGAAACAACGGTCAGATCGGATACGGTTGCGTGGCCGGAGCCAAGGCTGCCGGCGTATCCGCCGCTACCGCGCACCGGATGCTTTCACGGGTACGCGAGAGCGGTCTCATCAAGCTCTGGAAGGAAGGGTCATTCGGGGTCAAGGCCGGAGAACGCCGGGCGCGCGAGTGGGAAATCACCATTTATCCGGTGGACGGCGGTCCCCCAGTATCCTGGGGCGAGCGCAGGCTGCATATTGAACATCGCATCCTCAAATGCAGCGCATACAAAGGGCTGTCAAACCCGGCGAAGTGTATCCTGATCGAATTAATGCGGCGCTACGATGGCGGCAACAACGGATGTATAGCCTTCGGTGGCCCAAGCGGCGCGCATGCCGGATTCAGTACCGACGTTACTGAACGTGCGCTCACCGAATTGCAGCGCGCCGGCTTCATCTTCCAGACGGCGACTGCGATTCCCCAGCTGCGTCAGACGCGCAAATGGCGCCTGACCATGTACGCCGCTGACCGCAGGCCCGCGACTAAGGATTTTATGAGCGTCGCAAAATCAATGACGCCGCAAAAATCATTTCACGGTTTCACCGGCGCGGCCGACTCGAACCAGAACGTTTCAATGATGCGGGTATCGACTTCATCGAATTTGCCCGCGTCCTCAGCGATGGAAGCTTTGCCTAATAAAATTTCGGCCTTTATCAAAGACTTGAACGAGAGAAGCCCAATTTTAGATACCCGCACAGGTGAAACGTTCGGTACCGCTAGCACCCGCGCGAGTGAAATACATCTAGAAACCAGTCCTCCGGCCTCGGATACGGCTGGGTCGCCGGCATCCCAACTTCCGCTCTTCCAGCACCCCTCTCCTGCTCCGACAGCGGCTGCGGCCGGGAAGCAGGCGTGGGTGAAGGGCGGGCGTTCGGCAAGAAAGATCATTGAACAGCCACCTGGCCTTTTCGGAGATGCGCTACCTTCGATGCCAACACCGCTGGATCGGCTGCGATCAGAGCTGCGGGCGGTTCTCGGTCGAAAGCGGGGAACACAATCGCGCTTGATTGAAGCCCTCGGATTATCAAGGCATACATTTGCTAACGCGCTCAGCGGGCGCGAACGATTTACCGCATCAGCAATCGCGGCTTTGCGCGGGTGGCTCGACGGCAAACCGCTCTCGGAAGGGTATCCGCCGCTGCCTCTGGCGACGGAGGGACCGGATGCAGCATGATGCTGATCACGATTTTTGCCGGCAGGCCCTCGCGCGGCAGGCACTTGACGAATGCGAGAGGCGCGGCCTGCGCGTATGGCAGCAGTTCGGTGCCGCGTATATCGCGCGTCCCGCCCGCGGGCGGCTCGTGCCGGCGCCGAAGCACTGGCAACGGATAGTGGCTGCTCTTTCTTACGAAATCGCGAGCCTGCTCGACTGGGATTGTGGTTGGGGCTGTACTGTCGAGCGCTTACCCGGAAGCAGTTGTCTCCTCTACCGACCCGAGCGGTGGTTTCGGTTCTCGTCGGGTACTCGAACCACCGGTAGTTCGGCGGCGGCGTGAAACTTCCGCAATCATCGGTGCTGAGAGCGTGGCGCGCTGCCAAGCACAGCGCCCGCCGGGGCATCCATTCCCGGCCCAGTAGCATTTCCCCAGGGTGGAAACTGGAACGCGGGTTCTATCTTCGCCGTGACAGCTGTGCGGTGCCGATCGGAAACGCCGCGTTGGCTCTCGTGACCACACGCTGCCAGCGCTCGATTTTTCTGTCATAGGTTTGCCAGCGCATCCACCTCGGTTTTGGGGGCGGGTCGCTCCAGGTACCCCAGCCTTCCGCGCCCAACTGGCGGTTCAGCGTTGCGGCTCTCCGCAGAAGGCGCCCTCGGCGGTCTTCGCGCTGACAGGCGTATCCGAGGCCATAAGCTTGACGGCTCCAGAAATGCCAACCGCCGTTCGGCAGAAACAGCTTCGTCGTCCGGCAGCCAGGGTTATCTCTTCATCACTGCTGTAAGCCGTGCTGACGCCAAGCTTGCTCTGAATAGGCATGGCGAAATGACACCTGGGAAGCTCGGCGCCGCCCTCGAACGGACAATCGCCCGGCGCGAAGCTGGCGCTGTGTTCCTCGAT
>Ga0306924_10005596_pt1 | contig 12407 bp, 10 predicted proteins | sample sta12Can44000111_FD_203756 | JGI IMG/M metagenome (GOLD analysis project Ga0306924, IMG submission 203756) | Lab enrichment of tropical soil microbial communities from Luquillo Experimental Forest, Puerto Rico - statanox.12C.anox.44.000.111 (v2)... | ecosystem: Environmental > Terrestrial >... | reverse complement strand
GGGCCGCGGGCCTGGGGACGCTGGCGCACTCCTCGAGCTGGTAGTGCTTGCCGTGGAAGCTGAACCGCTCCCCCGGCGGCGTCGACCACAGCCCGGTGATGATCTCCAGCTGCTCGCCGAGACGGTCGAACCGCTCGCCCAGCGGCGGGAACGGGATGCCGAGGTAGCGGTGCTCCTGCTCGATCCAGGCGGCGCCGATGCCGAGTTCGGCCCGGCCGCCGCTCATCCCGTCCACGGTGGCGACGGTGATGGCGAGCGGCCCGGGCCGCCGGTACGTGGAAGCGGTCATGAGCGTGCCGAGCCGCACCCGTTCGGTCTGAACGGCGAGACCGGCCAGCGTGGTCCACGAGTCGGTCGGACGGTAACCGGTGTCGTCCGGGTCGATCCCCTGGTAGTGATCGGAGCGGAAGAAGGCGTCGAAGCCGGACTCCTCGGTGGCCCGGGCCAGCGCCAGGATCTGGTCGTAGCTGGCACCGTGGTGCGGCTCGAGCAGGACGCGCATCCTCATCGCGGGGTCTCTCCGATTCTCTCTTCCGAACGGACCGTGACCTCTGCCACCGGAACGAGCGGGAAGTGACAGGCGACGGAGTGCCCGGTCGCCAGCTCCCGCATGGCCGGCTCCTCGTCCGCGCAGCGTTGCTCGGCGCGCGGGCATCGGGTGCGGAACCGGCAGCCGCTCGGCGGGTGGACCGGAGACGGCGGCTCGCCGCGAATCGCGGCGGGCCGGGCCGTGGCGGCGCCGGGCACCGAGTCGAGCAGCGCCCTGGTGTACGGGTGCAGCGGCTGCCGGTAGACCGCCTCCCCCGGCCCGACCTCGCACAGCTTGCCCAGGTACATCACCGCCACCCGGTCGCTGACCTGCTTGACCAGGGCCAGGTCATGCGCGATGAACAGGTAGGACAGGCGCAGCTCGGCGCGGAGCTGCTCGAACAGGTTCAGCACCTGCGCCTGGATGAGCACGTCCAGGGACGACACCGGCTCGTCGCAGATGATCATCGCGGGCTCGATCGCGAGCGCCCTGGCGATGGCGACCCGCTGGGCCTGGCCACCGGACAGCTCCCTGGGACGCCGGCCTCCGTGGCCCGCCGGGTCGAGCCCGACGAGCTCGAGCACCGCCTCGACCCGGCGCCGCCTGGCGGCCCGGTCGCCGACCCGGTAGGCAATCAGCGGTTCGGCGACCAGGTCCCGCACCTTCCATTTCGGGTCGAGCGACCCGAACGGATCCTGGAACACCATCTGCAGGTGCCGCCGGGCCTGGAGCAGACTGCTGCCGCGCAGCGTCACCAGGTCGGCACCGCGGAACACCACGGCGCCCGACTTCGGCCTGGGCGCCTGCAGCACGGACCTGGCCAGCGTGGACTTGCCGGATCCGGTCTCGCCGACGATGCCGAGCGTCTCCCCCGGCCACACGTCGAACGACACGCCGGAGACGGCGTTGACGACGCCGCCTTTCACCCCGCCGTAGTCCCGGACCACGAACTCCTGCACCAGATCGCGCACCGACAGCAGCGGCTCTGCCCCGGACGTCATGCCACTGGAGTTTCAATGGGATGCCAGCACGCCCAGCGGTGGCCGGGTTCGTGTTCGGCGAGCGGCGGGGTGGTCGCGCGGCAGTCGTCGGCGGCGCGCCGGCAGCGCGGGGCGAACGAGCAGCCGGCCGGCAGCGCGGAAAGGTCAGGCGGTCTCCCGCCGATCACCGGCAACGGCGCGTGGGACGGTCGCTCCAGCCGCGGGATCGCCTCGAAGAGGGCCTGGGTGTACGGCATCCGGACGCGCGCGAACAGCTGCGGCGTCGAGGCCTGCTCCACGATCTGGCCCGCGTACATCACGATGACCTCGTCGGCGCAGGAGCGGGCCAGGCCGAGATCGTGGCTGATCAGCATCAGCGTCATGCCGAGCTCGGCCTGCAGCTCGAGCAGCAGGTCCATGATCTGCGCCTGGGTGGTGACATCGAGCGCGGTCGTCGCCTCGTCGGCGATGAGCAGCTTCGGGCGGCAGGCCAGCGCGATAGCGATCATGACGCGCTGCCGCATACCGCCGGAGAGCTGGTGCGGGTACTCGTGAAAGCGCCGGCCGGGCACCGGAATGTGCACCAGGCGCAGCAGCTCGATGGCCTGCTGGCCCGCTTCCGCCTTGCTGACCCGCTGGTGCACCCGGACCGCCTCGGCGATCTGGTTCCCGACCTTCATCGTGGGGTTCAGCGACCGGGACGGGTCCTGGAACACCATCGCGATGTTCGTACCGCGGTGCCTGCGCATCTCGTCGTCGGTCAGCCCGAGCAGCTCGACGCCCCGGAACCTGGCCGAGCCGGTGACGACCGCCGCCTGCGGGAGCAGCCCCATGAGCGCGCGGCAGCTCACCGTCTTGCCCGATCCGGACTCACCGACGATGGCCAGCGTCCGCTGGGGATAGAGCGAATAGCTCATCCCGTTGACGGCGCGCAGCTCGCTGCGGCGGCCCGGGAAGCTTACCCTGAGGTTCTCGACCTCCAGCAGCGGGCCGCTCGCCGTGCTCACTCTGTTCATCGCACGCCCCAGCGTTCCCTGAGGCCATCTCCGAGGAGGTTCAGCGCTACGACCGTGGCGAACAGGAAGGCGCTCGGGATCAGCGCCTGCTCCGGCGCGGCCGACAGGACCTGCTGTCCCTGCGCGATCATGCTCCCCCAGCTCGGCTCGGGCAGGGGGATGCCCAGCCCGAGATAGCTGAGCGCCCCCTCGAGGATGATCACGATGCCGAAGCCGAGCAGGGCGAACGTCATGAGCTGCGGCAGGATGTTGGGGATGACGTGACGGCCGATCACCCGCCACCCCCTGGTGCCGGACAGCCTCGCCGCCAGCATGAAGTTCTGCTCGCGGATGGCCAGGGTGGCGCTGCGGGCGATCCGGCCGGTGGCCGGGATGCTGAAGATGGCCAGGGCCCAGATCACGTGCGACTCGCTGGGCCCCAGGCCCTCGGCGATGGCCAGCGCGAGCACGAGCGCGGGAAACGCGATCAGCACATCGAGCACCCGCATGATGCTCGTGTCGGTTATCCCGCGCCAGTAGCCGGCGGCCATGCCGAGCAGGCCGCCGACGACGAGGCCGATGACGGTGACGCTGAACCCGACCTCGAACGAGACCTGTCCCCCGTACAGGATGCGGGAGAGCACGTCGTTGCCGTTCGGGTCGGTGCCGAGGATGTGGCCCGGCGAGAACGGCGGCAGGCCGGCCTCCAGGATGCTGCCGCCCACCGGCTTGGGCACCGGGTAGATCTGCGGCCAGATGAAGCACGCGAAGGCCAGCAGGATGAGGAACCCGGCGGGTATCCAGATCCGCAGCGTGCTCGCCCGGCCGCGCGCCTTTTTCCGCACCGGCGCGGCTATCGCCGCGTCGGGCGCGGGCCGCAGGTCAGGAAGCGGGGCGCTCATACCGGATCCTCGGGTCGAGTACCGCGTACAGCAGGTCGGCGGCCAGCGCGGCCACCACCACCACGACGGCGAACACCAGCACGACGCCCTCGACGATGGGCACGTCGTGGTTGTTGATGGACGAGATCAAGATCGCGCCGACGCCGGGCAGCGAGAAGATCGGCTCGATGATCGCCACCGCCCCGACGAGCGCGCCGAGGTTGAGCGCGACCAGCGTGATCAGGCCGAACATCGAGTTCGGCAGCGCGTGCCTGATCAGGATGTGCCAGGTAGGCACGCCCTTGGCCCGCGCGGTCACGATGTAGTCCTCGCGCTGCATCTGCTCGACGATGTCCGCCCGCAGCAGCCGGGTGTAGACGGCGAACAGCGGGAAGCCGATGGCGATGGCGGGCAGGGTCAGCGACCTGATGTTCTCGAGCGGGTCGGCGGTCAGCGGCGTGTACCCGATGGCCGGGAACCACTGGAGCCTGACCGCGAAGACGTAGACCAGCACGACGGCGAGCACGTAGGGCGCGACCGACAGCCCGGTCATGCTGATCACCACGCTGAACCGGTCGGCGAGGCCGTTCGGCCTGCGCGCGGCGAGCACGGCGAGGAGGACGGCGAGCACGATCGACCCGACGAAGGCGTAGATCAGCAGCTCGACGGTGACGGGCAGCCGCTGGCCGAGGATCGAGGTCACGTTCTCGCCGCTGGCCAGCGACGTGCCCAGGTCGCCGTGCAGCACGCCGCCGAGCCAGCCGCCGTACCGCACCCAGAAGGGCTCGTTCAGGTGCAGCTTGACCTCCAGCTGATGGACCTGGGCGGGCGTGGCGTTGGCGCCGAGCAGGACCTGAGCCGTGTCGCCGGGGAGCAGGTTCATCACCACGTAGGTCAGGAACGTCACGCCGAGCAGCACCGGGATCACCGCGAGCAGGCGCCTGCCCGCGAGCCTGAGGGTCGGCGAGCGCAGCACCCGGCGCGGGACTGTTACTCCCGCGCCGGGTTCACCTGTCTGCGCGGCTACCGCCATAGCTGCTGTCTTCCGTTGCCTAGCCGGTGTAGGCCACGTCCTCCCACAGGATTGTCGGCTGGACGACCACGGTAGGCAACGGCTCGGTGATGCCCGGGCCCACCACGTTCTTGACGGCGACGTTGGCGGGGGCGTACGCGAAGTAGAACGGGCCGTAGTACTTCTGGGCGATGTAGCCGGCCGCCTGGTTGTACAGGGTGCACCGCTGGCTCATGCTGAGCGCGGCCGAGGCCTGGTTCAACAGCGAGTCCAGGTGCGGGTCGTGCACGCCGCTGAACGGCGACATGGACAGGAACCTGAAGCCGACCCCGACGCCGCCCGCCGGGTCGTAGGAGCCCGCGGTCTGCACCATCGCCTGCCACTTCCCTGAAACGAACTGGGCGATCAGCGCGGCCAGCGGGTAGGTGTGGATGGTGGCCTTGATCCCGGCCGCCGCCCACTCGGTCTGCAGCGCCTCGGTGGTCTGCTGCGCCACCAGGTTCTGGATCGTGCCGAGGTTGACCGTCAGGCCGCCGAGCTGCTTGACCAGCGCCTTGGCCTTGGCCGGGTCATAGCTCGGGTAGCCGGGCACCGTCGGCTGGTTGCAGATCCCGCCGGGCCCGGTGAAGCCCTGCGCGATCGGGTACTGGTTGCTGAAGATGTGCTGCAGGATCGGCCTGATGTCGGTCGCCGCGTAGATCGCCTGCCGGGCGAGCTCGCTCTTGAACGGCCCCGCCAGCGTGTTGAGCTGCAGGTCGTACACTGTCGTGGGCGCCTGGTTCACCACGTTGAAGTGCTGCGCCGCCTGCTTGATCAGGGCCGGCGTGGACATGCCCTCGTAGACCTGGCCCTCGTTGGCGAGCATGGCCTCATAGGCGGCCTCGTCGCCGCCGACCGTCTTGAAGATCAGCTGGTTGAGGTACGGCCGGCCTGCCTGCCAGTAGTGCGGGTTGCGCTTGAGCACGAGCTGTGAGCTGAACGTGTCGCTGACCACGATGAACGGGCCCGCGCCGACCGGCTTGGCCGCGAACGCCTTCACGCCCATCTTCTGCACGGCGGTGGGCGAGGCGATCCAGTTGGCGATCGAGTCGAAGATCTGGTCGATGAACGCGCCGTCGGGCGCGCTGAGGTTGATCGTCACCGCCATCGGACCCGACGAGGTGACCGAGGTGACCGGCCAGGTCGGCTTGCAGGTGCACGGGGACTTCAGGTCCCGCTTGAGGTTCCACACCACGGCGTCGGCGTTGAACGGCGTGCCGTCGGTGAACTTCACCCCCTGGCGGAGGGTGATCGTGATCGACTTGCCGCCGTTGGAGTAGCTGTACCCGGTGGCCAGGTCCGGGACGATCTTCCCCTTCGGGCCGAGCTCGAACAGCTCGCCGTAGATGGCGTCCATCTGGCTCTGGTCGGCGGCACCGTTGATGTTCGTCGCCGGGTCCAGGCCGGCCGGCCAGTCACCCGAGAATCCGGTCCACTCCAGCACGGTCAGCGACCCGCCGGCCTTCGGCGCGCCGCTGGCCTGTGCCTGGGTAGTGGAGGTACTGCTGCTGCCGCCGCAGGCGGCGACCACGAGGCCCAGTGCCAGGGCCGCACCCCCGAGGGAAAATCTTCGAACTGTCCCCGTTGAGCCGAGCCTCATATCGCTCACCCACTCGAAATTCAGGTATGTGACAATAACTAAGTCGAGCGTGTTTCGATTTGTCTTGGATATTAGGATCCGCCCGGCCATGCATCAAGGGCGGATTTCCGCCGGATCCGGCGGCTACGCCGGCTCTTGTCCTGGCACTTGCCCGGGCGCGTACGGGCCTTGTGCCGCACCCACAACGCACGGGCTTACGCCCCCCGCGGAACCGCCGTGACGGGCAGCAGCATCCGGGCGGACGCCAGGCAGCAAGGTGTGGATGCCGCATTCATGCTGTTTGAGCGCAATGCTGCTTAGCTTGCGCCCGTGGCGAGTTAGCTTGCGCCCGTGGCGAGCCGCCTCATAGGTCTCAGAGCGAGACTTTGGTCACTCTGACACCGCCCGTTGCAAGCCTGAACGACGTGGATGCCACACCCACGTCGTATGAACAACATGGCTGGGACATCCACGTCGTATGGACCGGCGGCGAGCGGGGCCGCCGGGACGGCGGGCATGCATCATGCGTCACGGCAGTGTGACAGGAGCACAGCAGCACCAGCAGTCAGGGCCAGCGGTGGGGGCACAGCAGGAGTGCTAAGGCGACCGGGCCTGGGGATGCTGGCCTCCCCTGGCCCCGGTGTGCTAGCCCCAGACCTCGCGGGCGGTCTCGACGATGAGGCGGAGCTTGGCCACCTGCTCGTCGTAGGTCAGCGCGTTGCCCTCGAAGGTGGAGGAGAACCCGCACTGCCCGGACAGGCAGATCTGGTCCAGCGGCACGAACTTGGCCGCCTCGTCGATCCGCCGCTTCAGGTCGTCCGTCGACTCCAGCTCCGGGCGCTTGGTGGTGACCAGCCCCAGCACCACCATCTTGCCCTCCGGCACGAACCGCAGCGGCTCGAAGCCGCCCGAGCGCTCGTCGTCGTACTCCAGGAAGAACCCGTCCACGTCCAGCTCGGAGAACAGGGCCTCGGCCACGAAGTCGTAGCCGCCCGACGCCGCCCAGGAGGAGCGGAAGTTGCCGCGGCACAGGTGGGTGGTGACGGCCATCCCGGCGGGCTTGTCCTTGACCGCGGCGTTGATCTGCTTGATGTACCGCAGGTGCATGTGCTCGGCGTCCTCGCCGCGCCCGGCGATCTCGGCGCGCTGGGCCGGGTCGTTCAGGTAGGCCAGCGACGTGTCGTCGAACTGCAGGTAGGTGCAGCCCAGCTCGCTGAGCCGCCGCACCTCGTCGGCGTACGCCACGGCCAGGTCCGACCAGAACTCCTCGATGTCAGGGTAGACCTCCGGATCGAGCATGGCCGGGCCGCCGCGGTAGTGCACCATGTTCGGCGACGGGATGGTCTGCTTGGGCACCGCGGTGCTCACCTGGGACTTCAGGTACGCGAAGTCCTCACCGAAGATGGTCCGGTCCATCCGGACCTTGCTGCCGACGTGCAGCGCGGCCGGGGTCCACTCGATGTCCCCCGCCGCGTTGTGGAACTTCACGGCCAGGTGGCCCTGTGCCCTGGATATCCCGCCGATCTGGTAGATGAAGTCCATGTGCCAGGTGGCCCGGCGGAACTCCCCGTCGGTGGCCGACTGCAGGCCGACCGCCTCCTGCATCCGCACCGCCCGCGTGATCTCCTCGTCCTCGACGGCGCGCAGGGCACCCGCGGCGATCCGCCCGGCGGCGAAATCGTCGCGGGCCTGATGCAGCCGCGGTGGGCGGAGCAGGCTGCCGACATGGTCGGCCCGGAACGGGGGACTCGTCCTGCGGGACATCTGCGACCTCTCTTCACTCTCGCTCGCCACCGGGACCAGGGCACGCGCCCCGCCCGTTCGGTACCAAGGATCTTTTCATCCCGAACGGTCCGGGCTGGCACCTACCCGAGCCGTCGATAACGCACCGGCGCGGGACGCGAGGCTGGTTCCTGCCCGCCCGGGCCGGCACCGCCAGGAGCCACACCGAGCAGCGAGCGGGTCAGCGCGTGGCGCTCGCCGGTCATCTCGCTGAGCACGGCGGCGAAGTGGGCGTCGCGCAGCACCGGCGGGCGATCCCCCGCCCGCAGCGACACCAGCACGGTCCGCCTGATCATCTCCTTGATGAAGGACGCGGTGACGCCCTCGGTCCCCGCCACGACCGGGTCCAGGCCGGCGTCGACGGCCAGGTCGCCCGCGTAGAGGCGGAGCAGCCGCTCGCGGCATCCGGCGTCGGGCCGGGGGATCTCGACCGCCAGGTCCACCCGGCCCGGGCGGTCGGCCAGGGCGGTCTCCAGGATGTCGGCCCGGTTGGTGGTGAGCACGAACGTGACGTCGGCGTCCGCGCCGACCCCGTCCATCGCGTCGAGCAGCGAGAACAGCAGCGGGTTGCCGTCCGGCGTGTAGTCACGGTCGGTGGCGACCAGATCGACGTCTTCGAGGACCACCATGGACGGCTGCAGTCGCCGGGCCAGGGCGGCGGCCGTGTCGATGAACCGGATGGAACTGCCGGTGAGCAAGATGACCGTGCTGTCGGCCAGCCGCCCGGTGAGGTAGCGCACGGTGTGCGTCTTGCCCGTCCCGGGCGGGCCGTACAGGAGCAAGCCGCGCTTGAGGTGCTGGCCGGCGCTGAGCAGTTCCCCCGACCAGTCGGCGACGCCGACGATGTGATCTTCGATGCTATCGAGCACCCCATCGGGCAGGACCACGTCCCGGGCGGTGACCGCCGGGCGCGGCAGGAACGAGACCAGTTCGTTGCCGTGGTGCTCGCTCTCGGTGAAGCTGAGCACCTGGCGCCGGAACACGTCGTGCACGCGCATCAGCCGGTCGATCTCGTCGCGCGTCGCGGTGGCCGCGGGCCGGTCCACCGCCAGCACCTCGAGGCTGCACTGGGGCGGGCCGAAATGGCTCTCGTCACGGATGCCGATCACGACCGGGGCGCCGTCTGGCGCCGTCGACACCACCAGGCCGAGGGTCACCACCTCGGTGTTCTGATCGGGCCCGACCGCCGCGGTGCCGAAGCTGGCCGCCCGGGTCCCGGCGGCCTGGAACGCCCTTCCGGCGCGGGCCGGGCCCCCGAACACGAAGCCGCTGCCATCCGGCGAGCTGATCAGCGACAGCAGGTTCTCGTGCGGGCGGAACCCGGCGTCCGGCGCGCCGAACCACTCCGCCGCACTCCCCCGCGCGGTCAGGTACGCCTCGACGCCCCGCTGGATGTTCACGTGTTCCCAGATGGCGAACCTCTCGGCCACCGACACCACGTCGTTCAGCTCGCAGCCGAGGTGCGCGGTGACCCTGAGCGCGAGTTCGGAGGGCCCGGCGTCCTCGGTCAGCGTCTGGGCCCCGATCTCGAGCAGCAGGCGCAGGCCGCGCGCCAGGCCCCTGAGGTCCTCGGCGTCCGGTGGCGGTGGGAGGCTTGGGGTGCTCACGCGGTCAACAATGCCCGAGGGCGGAAGAGGTGCCAAGGGATTTAGCCCCACCCGCGGTGCGCGCCGGGCCGGCGATACGACCGTCACCAAAGTGATGTCTCAATTTCTTGCGTCATGCAACTATCGATGGCAATGTCGACTGATGATCCCAGGAGTTAATATGCGCCGTTTGGCTCTCACCGTAGTCGCGCTGGCGGCAGCCGCCGTCGCGGGCTGTTCGAGCAGCAGTTCTCCGAGCACGCCCTCGGGTTCGACCAGTTCGCCCGCGGCGGCCGCGGGCAGCAGTTCGGCCGGGCAGACGGGGACGATCACGGTATTCGCCGCGGCGTCGCTGAAGGAGACGTTCACCGAGCTCGGCAAGCAATTCGAGGCGGCCCACCCGGGCGACACGGTGAAGTTCAGCTTCGGGGCGAGTTCCGCGCTGGCGACCCAGATCAACAGCGGCGCCCCGGCCGACGTGTTCGCCTCGGCCTCACCCAAGAACATGAACCAGGTCGTCACCGCGGGCAACGCGTCCAACCCGCAGGACTTCGCCAAGAACGTGATGGAGGTCGCCGTCCCGCCGAGCAACCCGGCCAAGGTCACCTCGGTCAACGACCTGGCGAAGTCGTCGGTCAAGACCGCGCTGTGCCAGCCGCAGGTGCCGTGCGGGGTGGTGGCCGCGGAGGTCTTCAAGAACGCCAAGATCACCGTCAAGCCGGTCACCCTCCAGCCCGACGTGAAGTCGGTGCTGACCCAGGTCGAACTCGGCAACGTCGACGCGGGCGTGGTCTACGTGACCGACGTACAGGCGGCCGGCGCCAAGGTCAAGGGCGTGACGATCCCGGCCGACGTGAACGCCTCGACGCTCTACCCGATCGCCGCCCTCAGCCACAGCCAGGAAGAGGCCATCGCCCAGGCCTTCGTCGCCTACGTGCTGTCGCCGACGGGCGAGCAGGTGCTCAAGGCCGCGGGGTTCCAGCAGCCCTGAGCTAGTATCCGGAGCTGTCATGGTGATCCGCCCCCCGCGGCCTACCGCGCCCTCGCGCCTGACAGCCCGTGAGCGGGCGCGGCGCGCCGCGCGGGGCGGCGCGTCGCGGTCAGTGCCGGCACCCTTGCTGGTGCCGGCGCTGATCGCGATCCTGTTCCTGGTCCTGCCCCTGGCCGGGTTGCTGGTCCGGGCCCCGTGGGGCAGGATCGCGTCGGCGCTGAGCGGGGCCGACGCGACTCAGGCGCTCACCCTCTCGCTGTGGACCGCGACCGCGAGCACGGCGATCTCCCTGGTCATCGGGGTGCCGCTGGCGTGGGTGCTGGCCCGGACCAGCTTCCCGGGCCAGCGTCTGCTCCGTTCGCTGGTGACCCTCCCGCTCGTGCTCCCGCCCGTGGTCGGCGGGGTGGCGCTGCTGCTGGCGTTCGGCCGGACCGGGTTCGTCGGCCGCTACCTGGACTCCTGGTTCGGGCTGACGATCCCGTTCACGCCGCTGGCCGTGGTCATGGCCGAGACCTTCGTCGCCATGCCGTTCCTGATCATCACCGTCGAGGGGGCGCTGCGGTCCGCCGACCAGGGCTTCGAGGAGGCGGCGGCCACGCTGGGCGCGAGACGGATGACGGTGTTCCGCCGGATCACCGTGCCCATGATCGCTCCCTCGCTGGGGGCGGGCGCGGTCTTGTGCTGGGCACGCGCCCTGGGCGAGTTCGGGGCGACGATCACCTTCGCCGGCAGCTTCCCCGGCCAGACCGAGACGATGCCCATCGCCGTGTACTACGCCCTGGAGAACGACCCGGACGCGGCGATCGCCCTCAGCCTGGTGCTGCTGCTGGTCTCCGTCGTCGTGCTGGTCTCCCTGCGCGACCGCTGGCTGCGCGGCTCACCCCTATGACCGAGCCGGACCGCGGCGGCCTGGTCGCCGACATCGAGGTCAAGCGCGGTAGCTTCACGCTCGCGGTCAGCCTGGAGGCGGCGCCCGGTCAGGTCCTCGGGTTGCTCGGGCCCAACGGAGCCGGGAAGTCCACGCTGCTCAGCGCGGCGGCCGGCCTGACCCCGGTCTCGGCCGGGCGCATCACGCTCGCGGGGCAGGTGCTCGACGACGCGGACCAGGGCACCTTCGTCGAGGCCTCGGGCCGGCCGATCGGGTTCGTCTTCCAGAACTACCGGCTCTTCCCGCACATGAGCGTGGCGGACAACGTGGCGTTCTCACCGCGGGCCCGCGGCCTGGGGAAGCAGGCGGCCAGGTCGGCCGCCAGCTACTGGCTCGACCGGCTCGGCCTGACCGAACTCGCCGGCCGCAAGCCCGGCCAGCTGTCCGGCGGGCAGGCGCAGCGCGTGGCGCTGGCCCGGGCGCTGGCCGGCCAGCCGTCGCTGCTGCTCCTGGACGAACCCCTGTCGGCCCTGGACGCCGGGACCCGCCTCGACGTGCAGGCCGAGCTCAAGCGGCACCTGGCCGACTTCTCCGGGCCCTGCCTGCTGGTTACCCACGACCCGATCGAGGCGCTCGTGCTGGCCGACCGGGTGGTCGTCCTCGAACACGGCCGTATCGTGCAGGAAGGCACCCCGGCGCTGATCGCCCGCCAGCCCGGCACCGACTACGTGGCCAAGCTGGTCGGCCTGAACCTGTACGCGGGCCGGGCCGACGGCTCCGCGGTCGTGCTCACCGGCGGCGGGGCCTTCGTGATCCCGGACCACGGCCAGCACGGTAACGTGCTGGTCGCGGTGCGCCCGTCGGCGATCGTGGTCAGTACCCAGCCTCCGCAGTCCACCAGCGCCCGCAACACCTGGCAGGCGAAGGTCACCGGGCTCACCCTGCTGGCCGACCGCGTCCGGCTCGATCTCGACGGGCAGCCGCCCGCCCTGGTAGACGTCACGCCCGCCGCGGTCACCGAACTGTCGCTCGACCCCGGCAGCCAGGTGTGGCTCACCGTCAAGGCCACCGACGTCGAGGTCTACCCCCACAACGGCGCGGCCCAAGCGGGCTGAGGCGCTGGCGCCCGGGCATTCCCGGTCAGCTTGTTGGCGCGGCGGATAGC
>Ga0306924_10005594_pt1 | contig 12408 bp, 13 predicted proteins | sample sta12Can44000111_FD_203756 | JGI IMG/M metagenome (GOLD analysis project Ga0306924, IMG submission 203756) | Lab enrichment of tropical soil microbial communities from Luquillo Experimental Forest, Puerto Rico - statanox.12C.anox.44.000.111 (v2)... | ecosystem: Environmental > Terrestrial >... | reverse complement strand
TTTCAGGCAGGAAAACACGTCGTCATCGTAGGGCGTGGGGCCTCCGAGGCGCACGAAGCGGTATGAGCCCCAAGGGTCGCGCTGCAGCGGGCCGGTCACGGCGCCATAGCGAATGACCGCGTCGTTGAACTGCAACTTTTCCTTGGCGAAGCGCCAGCGGGCGAAATCCCGATAGATCAAGATCGCGACGGCTTGGCCCAGATAGGCCGGCGTCTTGCCTTCGGGCAGCAAAATGTCCTCGCCGTAAAAATCCGGAAAGGCAAGCCCGTCGCGCGCCAAATCCGCCGCCGTCACCACGCGGTCGGGCGCAAGGTCGGAGCCGAGCGCCGAGAGGTCGAAGCCGGCATAGCTGCGATCGGCCATGGCCACCCGCAGCACCAGTGCATGCGACTGTTGCTGTGGCCAATGCGGCATGTCGCGGGCGCGGATGTCGCGCGCGAATACTTTCTCTCCCGTGACCTTCGACGTACCGTCGATGCGATATTTCAGAACGCCATCGTTCCACGCCGGCCGAGTCAGCAACTGTTCTTCGAACAACGCCGCAAAGGCCCTGCTCCCCAGCGGAGCGAGATAGACGGCGATGCCGCCGATCAGGCTCGCGCCCATCAACTGCCGGCGCGACGGACGCAGGATGTTCATGCGAATCGCTCCAGTGCAGGGGCGCAACCCACGCTCCGGCATGGGTTCGATTGGCGGCGGGAGGCGGCGGCGCCAACAATCAATTTCGATCGCATGGGAGGTCAGCCCGTCAGCGCGCCGGCAATACCGCGATCGCCTCAACTTCCAGAAGTGCGCCCTCGCGCGCAAGCTTCGGGACCTCGAGGGTGGTGCTGGCGGGCGGCGCGGCGACGTTCACGAACTTGTCGCGCACCTCGCGATAGATCGGAAGCTGCGCGCGAATGTCAGTGAGAAACGCGTTAAGCTTGACGATGTTTTCCATCTTGCCGCCGACGCTCTCGATCGCAGCTTTCAGGTTTTCGTAGACGAGCGTCGCCTGCCCGCGGAAATCCGCACCTTGCTTGCCGGTACTGTCATATCCGAGCTGTCCCGCGATATAAATCGTGCGTCCGGGGCCATTCACTTCGACCACATGGGTATAGCCGGCAGGCTTTGCCATGGTTGCCGGATTGCTGTAGCGGACGTTGGGCGTCTGTGCCGCGGCAGAGCCAAGCATCACAATCGTTGCACCAAGGGCGAGCATCGGCGGTCGGATGAGAGCGAGATTGCGTTGCATGGAGCGCTATCCGTGTTTGAGGAGCCGGTGAGCGATCATAGCCCGAGGCGCGTGCTGTGTAGGGCCGCAAAGCGAAAAATGTCACACGGCCGGGCGGCGGAGAGGTTTGTCGATGCCATGAGATCCATAATTACACGGAAGGCGAGCTGATGGTGGCATTGTTTGAACTCGGTGCCAGAAGGGCAGCGGACGCGGTCCGCAACGGCGAGCACACGGCGGAAGCGCTGGCCGAGGCGCTGTTGGCGCGCTGCGCGGCGTCACCGCTCAACGCGTTCATCAGCCTCGAGGCGGACCGCTTGCGCGCCGCGGCACGGGCCGCCGACCAGCGGCGTCAACGCGGCGAGCGGCTGGGGCCGCTGCATGGGGTGCCGCTCGCGCTCAAGGACAACATCGATACGGCCGATTTTCCGACCACCGGCGGAACGCCCGCCCTCGCGGCGCATCGCCCGAAAGGCAACGCACCGATCGTGCAGCACTTGCTCGATGCCGGCGCCATCGTGCTCGGCAAAGCCAATTTGCAAGAGCTTGCCTATGGCCCGACCAACAACAACGCGGCGTTTGGTCCGGCGCGCAATCCGTACGATCCCACGCGCATCCCGGGCGGCTCGAGCGGTGGTAGCGCCGCCGCGGTCGCAGCGCGCCTCGCGCCGGCCGCCCTCGGCACGGACACCGGCGGGTCCATTCGCGTCCCTGCCGCGCTTTGCGGGATCACGAGCATGCGCCCAACCACCTTGCGCTGGTCACAAGCCGGCATCGTTCCGCTCTCGCATACCCGTGACACCGCCGGACCGATGGCGCGTCATGTTGCCGACTGCGTACTCCTCGACGGCGTGGTTACCGGCGGTCCGACCGAGATCACGCCGGCTTCTCTCAAAGGCCTGCGCCTCGGGCTGCCGCGCGGCTATTTCTGGGAAAATCTCGACGTCGAGCTCGCCGCGATTCTTGAAGCAGCGCTGGCACGACTGCGCGAGGCCGGTGTCGTGCTGGTCGAGGGCGATGTCGCCAATGTCGCCGCCCTCGACGCCGCCGCCGGCTTTCCCATCATGCTCTACGAGACGGTGATCGAGCTCGAGCGGTATCTGGCCGAGCATGAAACCGGCCTCGACTTTGCCAGCCTCATGGCACAGGTGAAGAGCCCGTCGGTCAAGCAAGCGCTCGCGAGCCTGCGCGGCCCAGACGCGGTGTCCGAAGCCAGCTATCGCGAGGCGCTCACCAAACATCGCCCAGCGCTGCAGGAGACGTACCGCCGCTATTTCCGGGAGCGCGGCGTCGCCGCGATGGTGTTCCCGACAACGCCGCTGCCAGCCGCGAAGATCGGGGAGGATTATATGGTCATGCTCAACGGCGCGCCGGTGTCGACTTTGTCCACCTATATCCGCAACCTCGCCCCCGGCAGCGCCGCGGGCATCCCCGGCCTTAGTCTGCCGGCGGGCATCACCAAAGCCGGGCTCCCTGTCGGCATGGCAATCGACGCGCCGGAAAAAAGCGACTACCAGCTTCTGGCGATTGGGCTTGCTCTCGAGACCGTGCTGCCCCGGTTGCCGGCGCCGCCCGCTTGAGAGATCGCTCGCAACACCAGGCGCGTACCCCGTATGGAGCTAGTGCCACTGCGAGAGTTCGATGGTCACCCCTTCAGGGCCGTCGATGAACACCAGCTTTCGCGAGTGGAAATCCATGATCTCGTTCCTGGTCTTAAACCCGTTCGCTCTGAGCTTGGCGACTTCAGCCTCGATGTTTTCGACCGCAAAACAAATGTGGTTCATCCCAACTTTGTACAGGTCGCGAATGTGCGGATCGGGCAGCGGCTCGGGTTGCCGGTAGCGCAGGAGTTGGATTTCCGTTCGTGGGGACGCGTTCTCCAGTACCAGCGTGACGTGATCGGCCTCGATACCTGGAACACCCATGTAACTGGCAAATGGCTCCCCAGCAATCACAACGGACATGGCTTCTTTGAAGCCCAAGAGTCCAAAAAATATCTTGGCGCGGTCAACATCCCGCACGACGATCGTGCAGTGGTCGAAATGTTTTACCATGCTTCCACACTCCCGTGCCTAGCGCGATCATAGCGCGAGTGCCGAAAGCCTGTCGATCCGACCTGATATTCGCTTTATCTTGCACGCATAGTTTGAAGTGGCACCGGTCATTTCAGGACCGGCTATGACCCTCGAGGACCTCGAGCTCTACACTTCTAATCGTGACACCGTCACACACTGCGCCGCGGGTCGACACCCTCATGATTGCAGTCTTGCCACAGGCAGTACAACGCCACTGCAATGCCAACGGGGTAACCGCCCGGCCGCAGTCACAACTTGCCTCGGGATGCTTCATGGTTGGCACTCTCCATCAAATTCGGGCAGTGCCAAGGATACCGCATCCAGATTTTTGCGGCAGTGCAAAGGTGGCGGCTTGATCGGGTTGGGTTGGGCGACCCTCGAATTAGCCACCCGCACCCAAGCCCTTGCCAGGGGCAGGACATGGGAAGTGGCGTGGCATCAATCAAGACGTCGGCAGCCTTCGCGCCGCCCAGGCCCAATTTGCAGCGCGTGACGTGAGCGTCAGTGTTGTGCTGCGGCGCCTGCCACCATCCCCGCCTCACGGCGGATATCGCTTCTCTCGGGCCGCCGGCTTGCGACCGCCGTGGCACGCGCGTGCCAATCCGAACCGCACTCGTTGTCTTCGCAATTGTGCGACTCGCAAGCGACGCCGCGAATGCGCAGCGGCTGACCGGCGGAGACGCCTTCCCAATCGATGGGCCCGAATTGCGCGCGGTGGCAAAACTCCACGAGGTGGAGGTCGCCGAAAATGTCGGCGTATTCGATGATGCCCATGGTGATCAGGCCGCCGCCCCGCAGCAGATCAAGGCCGCGACCGTCCATCGAAACAACCGCACCGGTCATCTCGGATTTCGGCAAGATGAGCGCCCGAGTGAAGGCCCCTTTTTCGAGGGACGCAAAATCCGCCTCACCCGCGGAGCTGATCATGGTGTTCATCAGCATCCCGCGCGTGCCGGTACTACCGGTGTTCTCGATCAACGGAGAAACGGACCATTGCGTGCGGCCGTTCTCGTTCTTGGCCCCGTAATGCACGAAGCGGAAATTCGTCGAGTGGACGTAGGCGCGATTGCTGTCCCGCAAGCCCTGGTCGGCGGTTGTCGCTTGCCATCCCGTGAATACGGCAGCGGTAATGGCGCCTCCGGCGGCCGCGAGCGTCAGGAATACGGTCGCGTAATCAAGCCAATGTTTTTTGGCCTCGCTCGTGGTTTTGGTCGCGGGGGTTTCCGCCCCATCGCTTTCACCGGCGCTGGACGGGCGCACCGCTTGATTGACGATGGCTCCATCCTGTCTGGCGGCATTGGAACGGTTGTCGGCGGATTCGGATTGTTGGCGCGACACGCGAAATCCCCTCGTATTTCAAGCATCTGCCTCCATAAGCGGTGAAATTGGGGACATAAGATGGCGCCGGCTTGCCTCGGCGCACGCGGCCGCTCCATGCTCGTAGACGTTCCATGCTCGTAGGTATGAGCCGGCCGTCGCGTCGAGCCGTCCGCCGCCGTCTGCCGCTGTCCAAAGCGCGGGCGACAAGGCCCGGTCTGATCGGGCGTCTCAGCGACGGGCAAACACCCTGAACCAATAGTCCAGTACCGAACGATCCCAAAGACGCGGCGTTCGGCGACGGATTTTCGTCCACTGTGACTGGATGGCAACAGGAAGGCAGGAATTTGGTCACGATCATCATATTCAATCATGCCCTTCGAGAGGGGCGAGCAAAATGATCGTCGACCTGGACAGCTGGGAAGCAGGTTATGGTGACGGCTTACTTGGCCGCCCGTCTCGACGCATGCCGGCGCTCGACTGGTTCTCGTACTTGAGCGGCTACTTGCAGGCTCGCGCACGTCGTGCAGGGACGCGGGAAGACTTTCGACGGCACGCCACTCGGCCGTCAACCCCTCAACGCCGCGGTGGCAGTTCTCGGCTGATCATCATTTAAGCCGCACCGCTGCGCGCCGTGATGCGCTCGCGCCGTCGCAATTGATCGAATTGCAGGGGGGCGGCAAGCATCTCTGCATCCCGATTGTCGCTTTCCCCTCGACTGCCGATTGTCGTCCGGTTTCCTTGACCAGGTCGCCGCACGTAGACTGGCGCGCGGACCTCATCGTAGCGGGGGAATCCAATGAGCTTGTTCGATCTTTCAAACCGCATCGCAATCGTCACCGGCGGCAATGGCGGCATCGGGCTCGGTATGGCGGAAGGTCTCGCGTCCGCCGGCGCTACCGTGGTACTCGCCGGGCGCAATGCCAAGAAGGGCGAAACAGCTGTGCAGAGCATCGCGCGGGCCGGCGGCCAAGCCGAGTTCACCGAGGTCGATGTGACGAGCGAAACCTCCTGCCGTGCGCTGATCGATAGGGCTACGGCGCGGCATGGCCGCCTCGATATTCTCGTCAATAATGCCGGCATCAACATCCGCAAGTCGCCCGACATACTGAGCGCCGCCGAGTGGCACACCGTGATCGATACCAATCTCACCAGCGCGTTCATGTGCACGCATGCGGCCTATCCGCACATGAAGAAGATCGGGCGCGGCAAGATCATCAATATCGGGTCGATGATGTCGATCTTCGGTGCGGGCTTCGCGCCCGCCTACGCGGCGAGCAAGGGCGGTATCGTGCAGTTCACGCGCGCCTGCGCCACCGCCTGGGCGAAGGAAAACATCCAGGTCAATGCGCTGCTGCCGGGCTGGATCGATACCGATCTGACGCGGGACGCCCGACGCGAAGTGGCCGGCCTAAACGAGCAGGTGCTCGCGCGCACCCCCGCGGGCCGCTGGGGCGATCCGAAGGATTTCGCCGGGATCGCGGTTTTTCTGGCGAGCGCTGCCTCAGATTTCGTGACGGGCGCGGCGATTCCCGTCGACGGAGGCTATTCCGTGCAGGGCTAGCTGGGCGCGCGGGCGCGCACGCACCGCGGCACAATGGTATTCCCAACCCGCCAAGGTCCTTCACGTCAGAGGGATATGGTGCCCTTTGCGCAATGCAAGGCGCGGTCAGTCGGTTTTCGCCATGCCTTGAGCGCGTCGACGCAATGCTGCCAGAATAGCGACCATGGCGGCACTTCTGCGATTAACGCGTGGAGGCGTTCCGCTTCTCGTCGCCAGTGGTCTCGGCTCGCCATGACCCGCTTGACGGAGGCCGAAAGGAATTCCTCTGTCTTACGCGCTTCCTGCTCCATTGCGCGTAGTTGTTGGACCTCCACTCGCAATACGTTTATCTCGATAAGCAACAGTTTGAGTTCCCGCCGCATCACCGGCAGCGGATCGGGCGCCTCCCAGGGCTGAGGTCCGGGAAATGGGGTCGCAAGTTGATTCGTCATGGGCAGTAACGTGTCGAAGCATAGTTTACAGGCAGTTAATTGGGCGCGGCCAGCAGCGCCGACGGCACGGCGGGTCCGAGCGCCTTGGCGGTTTCAAATGCTCGAGCGCTATTGACGAAAAAGCGGTTCGCAAAAGGACTTCGCTGATGTTCCCAACGCCGCCCGCGTCGCAAACGGAACTTCGATGGCCGTCCTCAAAGGAACTTCGCTGATGTTCCCAACGCGGCGCCGCAAACAATTTGAGCAAGTTTCCGGAACCAGGATTGGGAGAGCCCGTTGTCACGCAAGAGGTCGGCGCAGCGCGCGACCAATGGTATGCGTCGCTCGTTCCACGGGCATGGCATCGGCCTCAACTCAAATACATCCGAACCGACTGTGCTTCACTTGAGGAGGTGATGCTATGGCGAGAAATACTATGGACTTTGCGCGGCAAAATACCGAACAAGCAACTGATTGGATGCGCGCGATAGCGGAGCAGAATCTCAATCAGAGCAAGGCCGCTTTCGATGGTCTACTGAGCGTGGCCCGCAATGCAGTTCGTGACGTCGATCAACAAGCGGCGGTTATTTGCGCACACTCCATGTCGTTCGCGGAAGAAACGCTCTCAAACGCGTTCGACTTTGCGCACAAGCTCCTGCGTATGCGAGAGCCGCAGGAATTCGCCCAGATCCAGGGCGAGTTCGTCAGCCGGCAAGCTCAGTTACTCGGGGATCAAACAAAAGAGCTCGGGCAAAAGATCATGCAGGGAGCACAAGACGTCGCGAAGAGCGCGCGCGAGGCATCGGCGGAATCATCACGAAGACGATCCGAGGCCGCCTAAAGCGGGGTTGAAAGCCGCCCGGGCCCTTGTGGGCTTGCGGGCAATGGGTCTCGCGGACTGACAACGCCTGAATGCGGCGGCCTGACGTGATCGCGCCTCGATCCGGCGCGATCACGTCAGGCGCGGTCACATCAGACGCGGTCATGATGGCCACGAACGATCGGAATTCGGCAGCATGCAAGCATCACGGCGGCCAAACCAGCGATAGCGGTTGCGCGCGATCAAGTCATAGAGTGCGTCGCGGATGCGCCGCGGGATGAAGTGGAACACCCATGTCCACTGCCAGTACGGAAGCTCGCGCGCAATGCGCAGCGCGGCTTCGGATTTTACATAGGCTTGGCCGGCCGCGACGAACGCGAAGGAATCCGGGCGGTCGGGATCGATGCCGAGCTGCTCAGCGAGCGGACGTCCCTCGGCCAGCTGGATCGGAACGTAGCGAAAGTAGCCGCGGCGATCACGTTTGCTGACGAAACGGCAACCGCCCGAGCATAGGACGCACACGCCGTCGAACAGGATCAGGCCGTGCGGCGAGTTGATGCCGCCAGGACCTTCCGGATCAACGACGATGGCCTGGTCCGCCTGCATGGGAGTAGCAAACGCCCGCAGGACCGGCAGCGCAACGGGGACGACCACTGCGTTGCGTCCCCATCCGTCGGAATTATGTAGCAAATCCCGGCCCGTCGGTTGACATGACGGGTCGGGAAGCTTTGCACCACGCCGTACTTACGCGTGGCGCTGCGTCTTCACGGGCGCCTATGCCGCGCACGCGCGAGCCAATGCAAGGGTGTGCTCGCTTGGGAAAGAGCCCGACGTGAGTTCCAGCCGCGTTTGCCTGCCGCCATCTTCGTTGACGAAGGAGAGCTCCCAATATGTTTGTGGAGCCTTTGTGAAAGCTATTTTGACCGTTTCCCGCCCGCGCAAATCGCTCATCGACAACTGAGCCGGTTGGCGGGCGAGATGCTCATAGGTGCAGCGCGCAAGACGTTGATAGTTCCCTTCGAGGTGGTCGACAACGATGGCGTTGTTGAAAAAAAGCTCGGCATGGCCGGCACAGCCGGCGAAACCGAGCAGCGAAAGCAGCAACGCCACTGAGGATCCCTTCATCGTGCTGCCATTCGGACCTGTTTCTCCGCACCGTATTTCCCCCGCCAATGGTCAAAACAAGGTTAACGAGGCTCGCGGCCACGCTGAGACATGATCGACCGAACGTGTGGACGGCACCCGCGATCGGCGAGCATCGTTGTAAGGACAGCGAACCCCGTTAAAGGCCTAGATCGCTGAGCGATGGGTGATCGTCGGGACGGCGACCGAGGGGCCAGTGATATTTGCGCTCGCCATCCTCGATCGGCAGGTCGTTGATGCTGGCGATGCGCCGCCGCATCAGGCCGTCGTCGTCGAACTCCCAGTTCTCGTTGCCGTAGCTGCGAAACCAGTTGCCGGAATCGTCGTGCCATTCATATGCAAAGCGCACGGCGATCCGGTTGTCGCGGAACGTCCACACTTCCTTGATCAGCCGATAATCGAGCTCGCGATTCCATTTGCGCGTGAGGAACGCCTCGATCTCCGCGCGGCCCTGAATGAACTCGGCGCGGTTGCGCCAGATGCTGTCGACGGTATAGCCGAGGGCGACGCGGGCGGGATCGCGACTGTTCCAGGCATCTTCGGCGAGGCGCGCCTTCTGCGCGGCGGTCTCGGTTGTGAACGGCGGCAGTGGTGGGCGGGGCATCGGCTGACTCCGGCTTGTTGAGGTTCAAGCGTCCTTGCGCCCGGACCTTTCTGGATCGAGGCAGGCGCCATCCGATGTGGATGGCTTCGCGCGCGACTACTATCTTAGGCCATTAACCGCGACGATGTTAAATTTCGCGTATTTCTCGCCAATCTTGAGTGCAGCCTGAAATTCGGGAGAATTGCGCCAAGCTTGAAGCGCCTCCATGCTTTCCCACCGAAGGATCACGACCGGCCCCGCAGGCAGGTTTCCCGCAACCCGCGTTCCTGGTCCTGCTGCGACATACTCGCCACCGTGATCTTTGACCGATTTCTGAGCAGGCGGAACGTATTCTTTTGCGTAGTGCTCCTGGTCGCTGACCTCGTTGATGGCGATCATATAAACCGGCGGTTTGGCTTGCGCGTGCAGAGCTTGGATAGCAGCGCCACCAAAGACTGCCCCCATCAGCATTGATACCGCTATGGTAAGTCTGGTTCTCATTATTGTCCTCCAGTCGTAGTCGTGCCGGGAAGCAAACTGGCGTTGCTCCCAATTGTTATCCGATCCGAGCAACGCTTCACCATCTGCCGAGCCCCGGCGTTCCAGCGGGGCCACATTTGCCGAGAATGGGACAAATCCAAATGTCCGTGTGTTTGTAAGCGCGGGGGGTAGACGCCTTCATCACTTCGTAGCCCCAAATTGCGCACAAAACGACGAAGGCCGCCATCCATCCGAGGTTTTGAAGACGTCTCAACATCCAGCAAATGCTTACCCTTGAGCGACACCAGGGGGCCGCAGCGTTACGACCGATATTCCGGCTCGTCTCGATCGGCGTCCCTGGAGTCGTTTCCACCTGCTGGTAATGGTCGCCCTCGGCGTCCGCGCGTCAACGCCGCCGACCTGCTGCGCCGGCACGTAAAGCAATAGCACGGCAAGGGACCGCTGCACTGCGAGGTTTTCAGTGGTGACTATCCGAACGTGATGACGCTGCGGATGACCTTGCCCTCACGCAGCGCGGAAAAGGCCTCGTTGATGGCGTCGAGGCGTATGCGCTGGGTGATGAGTTCGTCCAGCATCAGCCGCCCTTCCAGATAGGCGCGCGCCAGCATGGGAAAATCACGCGCCGGCCGGGCGTCGCCGTAGCTCGAGCGGCGGATGCGCTTCTCCTGCATCAGCGCGCCCCAGCGGAAACTGACCTCGTCGTTGACGTCGATCTTGCCGAGCCAGACCACCTCGCCGCCGGGCCGCACCGCCTCGACCGTGGGACGAAACGCGGCGGCGCTGCCGGCGGCCTCGATCACGACATCGGCGCCGCGGCCGCTGCTTTCCTGTTTGGCGGCGGCGGCCACGTCGTCGCGCTTGGCATTCACGCCGCGGGTTGCACCCATGCGCTGCGCCAGTTCGAGCTTGCCGTCGTCGATGTCGACCGCGATGATTTTCGCCGCGCCGACAAGCCTCGCGCCCTGCACCGCAGCCAGTCCAACCGCGCCGCAGCCGATCACCATCACCGTATCGGCGCGCCCGATATGAGCGACATTGAGCGCCGCGCCCACACCCGTCATCACGCCGCAACCGATCAGGCAGGCGCGATCGAACGGGATGTCCGGCGGGACCGCGATCGCCTGCTGCTCCTGCACGATGCAATATTCGCCGAAGGCGCCGATGAACATCAGATGCTTGAGCTCTTCGCCGCTCGCGCGCCGCGCCTTGGAGCTGCCGTCGAACTGCAGCGCCTGCGCGCCCTTGCCGAGATAATCCTCGCACAGGATCGGCAGGCCGCGGTCGCAATAGTAGCAGTGGCCGCAATGCGGGTTCCACGACAGGATGACGTGATCGCGCTTTTTCAACCGCCGCACGGCGGGACCCACCTCCTCGATCACGCCTGCGGCTTCATGGCCGAGCACGATCGGCATCGGATAGCGCAGCGAGCCGTCGATCACTTCGAGGTCGGTGTGACAGAGCCCCGCGGCACGCACGCGCACCAGCACGTCCGATGGGGCGAGCGGCGCGGCGGCGATCGTCTCGATCTGCAGCGGGCTGTGCGGGCGGTGCAGCACGGCCGCCCGGTAGTGGAGGGTCATGGGCGCGCCCAAGCGATCAGCTACTTCGCCTTCTTGACGTCACCTTTTTTCACGCCGGCTTCCGGAAAGATCCACATCGCCGCCACCATGAACACGGCGGTGGCGATGACGAAGATCGAGAGCTCCGGCCGGATCGGCGACCCGCTCCAGAACGCGAGTACCGCGGCCACGATCAGCGCGACGGCGGAGACTGCGGCTTTGACGTCGGTCGGCACGGCAATCGCTCTCTGGAGTCAGTTGGCGCCGACTGGAACCGCCGCCGCCTCGTCGGGACGGCGCGGCGCGCCGCGCAGGTTCTTCTTCACGAACCGCGTATCGTAGCCGTTGAGCAGGTGGCCGATGACGCCGCGATTGAGATCCGACGTCCCGAACAGCCAGTCGGCGATCGGGAAGGTCAGGTTCATGTTCACCTCCATCATCAGCCGGGCGTTGTGGTGCGCGGTATGATGGCGACGCAGCGAATTGACGAACGGGCAGTTGCGCACGAACCAGTTCTCGTCGACGTGGCAGCAAAAGTGCATGAACTCGTAAATCAAGTACATGCCGGTGGTCACGCACATGAACAGCCAGCCGACGTTGGGCGAAAGCAACCGGCCGAGGATCACGGCGAGCGGCAGCGACATCAGGATGAACACCACCAGCGCATAGGGCGGGAATACGGTCACGCGCCAATCCTTGTGGTCGCGGAAGCGCATCTCCTCGTCGGTGAAGAATTGATGGTGGTTGAGCGTGTGGCGCTCATAGATCGCGCGCAGGCCCTTGATGTTCACCGGCCGGTGCATGATGTACCTGTGCACCGCCCACTCGAACAGATTGGTGAAGAGGAAGGTGATCGGCACGGTGAGCCACTCGAGCGCGGTCACGTCGTGGATGTGTTCGATGTAGATGTAGAACGCCGCCGCGCCCATCGCGTAGATGATCGCGATGTGAAAATACCCGTCGTACCATCCCATGATGCGGGAACGGTACTCCTGCCGAAAATCGATCTGGCGCTGGCTGATCATGGTTATTCCTCCTCCCGCCGGCAAGGCGCGGGGCGATCTCGGTCTGGCTGATATATCACACATCTATCACACTGAGGAGCCCCTGTTCAATCGGCACCGCCGCCGGCGGCGGGAGCCGGCACTCCACCGACAATGCGCGCCACGACCGGGTCGTTGGCGGCCGCTTCCGGCTTGCCGGCAAAAATGACCTCGCCACGC
>Ga0306924_10005593_pt1 | contig 12409 bp, 10 predicted proteins | sample sta12Can44000111_FD_203756 | JGI IMG/M metagenome (GOLD analysis project Ga0306924, IMG submission 203756) | Lab enrichment of tropical soil microbial communities from Luquillo Experimental Forest, Puerto Rico - statanox.12C.anox.44.000.111 (v2)... | ecosystem: Environmental > Terrestrial >... | reverse complement strand
CTCTTCCGCAATTACGTCGCCAAGGTTGACCCCGATGCGGAAGGTGATGCGCCTGTCCTCGGCCGTTTTCGCATTGCGGTCAGCCATTGTACGCTGGACTTCGGCAGCGCATCGGACTGCATCCACCACGCTCGCAAATTCCGCCAGCATGCCGTCGCCGGTGTGCTTCACGATCCGGCCATGGTGTTCCTTGATTTTTGGATCGACCAACTCGCGAAGATGCGCCCTGAGCCGTTCGTGCGTGCCCTCCTCGTCCGCCCCCATCAGCCGCGAGTAGCCCGCCACATCGGCAGCCAGGATAGCGGCGAGACGGCGGGTGGCGGTCGTGACGGCCATTGCTCAGGTGGCAACAATTCGCGCGCGCCGAATTTAACCTACTTCGAGCGGGAACGCGTCAATTTCATGCGGGTGACGGCGAACCGTCAGTTGTCGGTTATTCCTCCGGCATGCCGGCTTGGCGCAGCCCGGCGAAATAAGTGGCCTCCTACAACGCACGGGTCTTCGGCCCTCCAAATAGTCCAACGGCCTTCAAACGGGAAAGGCTCGAATAACGATCATCGCCACTCAGCTTACGGGCTTGAGCGAGCTCGGCGGCGGCACGTTCGGTTTCGCCTTTGAGGGCATAGGCAGAGGCGAGCCAACTGCGAACGGGTGTTGCGGCAGGAATGTCGCTCCGCGCTTTTTCGAGCCAAACGATGGCCTCGTCGATGCGCGATCGCAGCAGATGCACAGCGCCAATCGTACGGTACCACCAACCGATGCGCGGCTCTCGCGGGCTGAGGCGGATGGCTTGTTGGTAGAGCGGGATCACTTCCTCTATCGACCCGGTAAGCAGCTTGCACAGAGCGAGATGGTGCAACGACCATACCGAGTTGTGATTCACGGAGAGCGACGTCTCAAATTCGAGAGTGGCCTCCTCCAGTCGCTGCTGCTGCTTCAACACCAGGCCTTTGACGTGATGCGAAAGCCCGCTGCGGGGCGATGCCGCCAAGGCTCGATCGACCAACTCGTTCGCGCGTGCGATGTCCGCTGCAGCCGCATCGGTCATATTAGCGTCTACGCGGCGCATCAGAGCATGTGCCAAAAGGCTCATCGCATCTACGGATTGCGGATCAAGTGCCAACGCGCGCTCGCACCAGCTGATGATCTCGGCGTAGGCATCGCGCGAATCCGGCTTGAGCGATGCAGCGCGCCCGCGGAGAATATAGTCGAGGGCGTCAGGATTTTCGGTCGGCCGCGCGACCTCCGCGGCGATCAGCTCTGCGCCGAGCGCATTTGCGATCCGGTTCGTGATCTCGTCTTGCAGGGCTAACAGGTCGCACGTGTCGCCGTCAAACCGCTCGGCCCATAGATGCGTATCCGCCTCGGCGTCGATCAGCTGGGCGTTGACGCGGAGCTGGTTGCCGGACCGCCGGACGCTGCCCTCCAACACAAAGCGCACACGAAGCTCGCGGCCGATCTGCTTGGTGTCGACCCGCTTGCCCTGATAGGTGAACGCGGTGTTGCGCGAGATCACGAACATATGCGGGATGCGCGACAGATCGGTCGTCAGATCCTCGGTGATCCCGTCCGCGAAATATTGCTGCTCCCGGTCGTCGCTGAGGTTGGCAAAAGGCAGCACGACGATAGACAGGCGTGGTGCTGCGGTAGGCGGATTTAATGTTGCAGATGACGCGCTCGTGGTCGGTACGCCGGCTATGCCTTCAAGGCGGATCGCATAGACCTGGACCGGTCGGGCGATGTTCTTGACGGTCTGCTCGCCCATATCTTCGAAGGCGTAAGGCAGCCGGTCGCCGATATGGTCGCGGACGGTGCTCGAAACGCTGATGCCACCGGGTGCAGCCAACCCCTCCAGCCGGGCGGCGATGTTGACGCCGTCGCCATAAATATCGTCGCCATCGACGATCACGTCGCCGAGATTGACGCCGATGCGAAAGCGCAGGCGGCGCTCCTCGGCAAGATCCAGATCGCGGTCAGCCATCGTATGCTGGATTTCGGCGGCGCAACGCACCGCGTCGACGACGCTGGCGAATTCCGCCAGCACGCCGTCGCCGGTGGTCTTGACGATACGGCCATGATGCTCGCGGATCTTCGGATCAATGAGTTCGGCGAGGTGCGCCTTGACGCGTTCGTGCGTGCCTACCTCGTCGGCACCCATCAGGCGCGAATAGCCGACCACATCGGCGGCGAGGATCGCGGCGAGACGGCGGGTGGCGGTCGTGGTAGCCATTCGGGCGGCGCTAACTCCCACGCCGAATTTAACCTACTTCGAGCCGAGACGCGCTAATTCATTTAATCGGCAGTGTGGGGCCGATCGGAACTTGAAGTATTTACACGAAGCGACGCAGCTGATCCCAAAACAGCGCCTGCTATCTGCTTGGGCAATAGCGTGATTAGGGCAACGCCTCCCCACGAACCGTGAAAAGATGAACTGCTTCGTCCGTGGAGTCGGCGATCCGGTTGACGGTGCAGGTCTCGCTTTAGCCGGTTGGGGGCTCCGGAGTTCGATCGAGCCGTTCAGCGACGCGCACGACTAACGCAAGCATCGCCGACATCCGTTCTTCTTGCACACTAAAACGCCGCTCAACGGCGTCGAGCCGGGTGGTCACCGCTACTTCTAAAGCCGTGACGCGGCTCTCTAAGGCGGAAAAGCAGCTCTCCATTGCGGTAAACCTATGCTGCAGGTCGCGGACTCCGGCAGTCAGCGTCAGAACACGCGCACCGAGTAGGTCCAGATTGATTTTTTCTTCGCTCATCAGTCACTGCCTACTCAAGCGATTGATCTTCGTACGGCAACCCGGTGGAATCAAGCTCGCTCACTCCGGGCGATGGCGTTAGTAAGCGACATCGCGAGGCTTCGAAGATCACCGGCGATCGGGACTCATCCGGTTTGCCGCAATGCCGTAAGGCAAGCGCGGGCGGCGGCATCGAGGATCGCATCGGTGTCGATGCCATACGCGCGGTAGAGGTCGGGGATGTCGCCAGATTGGCCAAAGCGGTCTACGCCGAGCGGGACGATCGTGTTGCCGGCGACCGCGCCGAGCCACGACAACGTCGCCGGGTGAAAGTCGCCGACCGTGACGAGTGCGGCTCCGGGCCGCAACCGCGTCAACAGCCGTTCGGCGACACCGCGGTCGCCGCGTGTGCCAGCCGCGCGCCAGTCGCGGTGCAGCCTGTCGGGCGAGGTGATCGCCAACAGGCCGGCGCCCGGTATGTCTTCTGCCACCACCTGATGCGCGGCCAGCGCCTCGGGGGCGACGGCACCGCAATAGGCGATCGCCAGCTCGGCATTCGGCGCCGGCTCGCGCAGCCAATAGGCGCCGGCGACGATCGCGTCGGCGAGGTCCGGGTCGATCTTTCGCCTGGGTTGGTCGATCGGCCGCGTCGACAGCCGGAAATAGGCCGATTCCCCGGTCTCGCGCTGGATCTCCTCGAACGCCCAGCGCAACAGGACCGCCAGCTCGTCGGCATAGGCCGGCTCGAAGGCGGTGAGCCCCGGTTGCGCCATCCCCGTCAGCGGCTCGCCGACCGACTGGTGGGCGCCGCCTTCGGGGGCGAGTGTGATCCCGGACGGGGTCGCCACCAGGATAAACCGCGCATCCTGGTAGCAGGCATAATTCAGCGCATCCAGCCCGCGCTTGATGAACGGGTCGTAGAGCGTGCCGATCGGCAATAGCCGCGTGCCGAACAACGGTCCGGCGAGGCCGAAGGCGGCGAGCTGCAGGAACAGATTGCTCTCGGCGATGCCAAGCTCGACGTGCTGGCCCTGCGGCGACATCGCCCAGCGTTGCGCCGAGACGACGTGTTCCTCGCGAAAGGTGTCGGCGCGCTCGGCGCGGTCGAAGATCCCGCGGCGATTGACCCAGGGCCCAAGATTGGTCGAGACCGTAACGTCGGGCGAAGTCGTCACGATGTGTGCGGCGAATGCCGCATCGCTCGCGCCAATGTCGCCCAGGAGCCGGCCAAAAGCTTCCTGGGTCGACAGCCTGGTGCCGCGGGGGACCGGCAGGCTTGGCGGCACAGCCACGGCAGCGGCATCGTGGCGGCGCGGGCCCGACCCGGCGAGCGGCACTCCTTCCAGAAATTCGGCAAGCCGCTCGGCCGGCAGGTCGAGCCCGGCGAAGGGCTCCCATTCGGCGCCGTCGGGTACCGCCATGTTGCGCCCGAAGGAGGCCATCTGGTCCTGATTCATCAGCCCGGCGTGATTATCCTTGTGCCCGGCGAACGGGAGGCCATAGCCTTTGATCGTGTAGGCGATGAAGCAGGTCGGCCGGTCGTCCTCGACGGCGTGAAAGGCGGTCAGGACCGAAGCCATGTCGTGGCCGGCGAGATTGGTCATCAGCCGCTGCAACGCCGCGTCATCATGGTCGTCGAGGATCGTGCGGATCCCCGGATAGCGGTTGAGGTCGCGGTGGAGATGCTCGCGCCAGCCCTCGCCACCCTTATACACAAGCGCCGAATAGAGCGAGTTCGGGCAGGCGTCGATCCATTCGCGCAAATGATGTCCGTCGGGACGGGTGAAGGCCGCCTCCAACAGCCGCCCGTATTTCAGGGTGACAACCCGCCAGCCCATCATTTCGAACAGCGCGTCGATGCGGCCAAACAGACGATCGGAGACGACCGCATCGAGGCTCTGGCGGTTGTAGTCGATGACCCACCAGAGGTTGCGCACGTCGTGCTTCCAGCCTTCGAGCAAGGCCTCGAAGATGTTGCCCTCGTCGAGTTCGGCATCACCGGCCAGCGCGATCATGCGGCCGGGCGGGCCGTCGGTCGGCACCAGCCGCTTGAGCCGCAGGTAATCCTGGGCGAGCGAGGCGAACAGCGTCATGCCGACGCCGAGCCCGACCGACCCGGTCGAGAAATCGACGGTCTCCCCGTCCTTGCTGCGCGACGGGTAGGATTGGGCGCCGCCGAACCCGCGAAACCGCTCGAGCTTGTCGCGCGTCTGCTGCCCGAGCAGGTACTGAATCGCGTGAAAGACCGGCGAGGCATGCGGCTTGACCGCGACGCGGTCCTGCGGACGCAGCACGTCGAAATAGAGTGCGGTCATCAAGGTCGCCACCGAGGCGCTCGACGCCTGGTGCCCGCCGACCTTGAGCCCGTCGCGGTTCGGCCTCAGGTGGTTGGCGTTGTGGATCATCCAGGTCGACAGCCACAGCACCTTGCGCTCGACCGCCGTCAGGCATTCGAGCTTGTCGTTCGTCGCCGCCCGAGGCTTTCGGGCGCGCCCGCCTTCGAGGGTGCGCAGCATCACTAAGTTCCCGTTTGGCAACTCCCGCTTGGCACTCACAGCTTACTCGATTCTTGCCGAGAAATCGCAGCCAACCGGCGAACAGGGTGATTTACTTCCCTGTTCGGCCGATTTGTTTCTCTGTTCGGCCGCCTAGGGAATTTGTTGCTTAACGATTTGATTTGGCGTCGATCGCACCGGCGATTTTGGGGCGGAAACCGAGATTTTCGCAGTTTTTTCCCGTACAGCAGGGAAGGGGAGGCCAGACGCGGGAGGAATGTTTGACCGGGCTGTGGCGGATGCTTACATAGATGGAGGTGGGGCCGAGCCCGGAGCGTCAGCGACATGGCCGAGAGCATGAGCGAGATCGAGGAGCGTTCCATCGTCCTTACCGAAAACGCGGCGCGCCGCATAGCCGTCTTGAGGACCCAGGAGCAGGCCGAGAGCGCGTTTCTGCGGATCGCCGTTTCGGGCGGCGGCTGCTCCGGGTTCCAATACGGATTTACCTTCGACGCTCAGCGCAACGAGGACGATTTCGTGTTCGAGCGGGACGGCGTCAGCGTCGTCGTCGATGATGTCTCACTCGGCCTGTTGAACGGTGCCGAGATCGATTTTGTCGAAGACCTGATGGGCGCGTCTTTCCAGGTTCGCAATCCGAACGCCGCCTCGTCCTGCGGCTGCGGCAATTCCTTCTCGATCGGCTGACTTGCCCCACCCGTCCGCGGCCGTGAAGATCGCCAGCTGGAACGTCAATTCGGTCAAGGCGCGGCTGCCGCATCTGCTCGCCTTTCTCGAAGAGGCGCAGCCCGACGTGTTGTGCCTGCAGGAGACCAAATGTCCGGCGGCCGATTTCCCGACCCTCGAAGCCAAGGGGCTCGGCTACCATGTCGAGACGATCGGGCAGCGCGCTTATAACGGGGTGGCGCTATTGTCGAAGCGACCGGCCGAGGAACTCGTTTGCGGGCTGCCCGGCAATGAGGACGACGACCAGCCGCGCTATATCGAAGCTTCTTTCGGCGAGGTCCGCGTCGCTTCGATCTATTTGCCCAACGGCAACCCGGTCGGGACCGACAAGTTCACCTACAAGCTCGCCTGGATGGAGCGGCTGGTCGACCATGCTCGCGAGCTGTTGCGCCGCGAGATCCCGTTTGTGCTTGCCGGCGACTACAATATCTGCCCGACCGACGATGATGTTTATGACCCCGTGGCGTTTCGCGATGACGCGCTGTGCCGGCTCGAGGCGCGGTCGCGGTTCCGCGCCCTCGTCTATCTCGGGCTGACAGACGCTTATCACGTGTTCCACCGCGAACCGCACCGCTACACCTTTTGGGACTATCAAGCCGGCCGCTGGCATCGCGACGAGGGATTGCGGATCGATCACCTATTGCTGTCGCCGCACGCGGCCGATCGGGTCGCGGCGTGCGACATCGACAAGAAGCCGCGAGCCAAGGAACGCGCCTCGGACCATACGCCGATCTGGTGCGAGCTGGCGGTTTAGGTCGCTAGGCCGACGGGCTCTCCGCTGCGGCGGCGAGAGCGTCTTCTCCCTCCGGGAACTGTACCACCGGAACGATGATCAGGGCGCGATCGCAAGGGCCGAGCTCCGCGAAATCCCCGGCGATCGCAAAGCCGCCCTGACGCGATGCGGCAAGCAGGATCGCATCCCGCGGCACAACTGGCGGGCCGTCCTCGGCGACAACGACCTCGCTCACCGCAAATTCTCGCCCGGCGAACGCAACGCGACCGCGCGAACCAGGCAAATGAGAGAGGCCGACAAAGGCGGGAGCCGCGAGCGCCGCGGCCGAGTAGGTGGTCTCGAACTCGAAGTGCCGGGCGATCGACGCGGCGAAGCTTGCTTCGGCTATGCGCAGCACGATCGGCATGGTCGGATTGCGGGCACGAGCGCCGAGCGCGATCTCCAAATTCAGGGTATCGACGTTGGTCACCGCGATCAGGCCGTGCGCAGCACGGAGATTGCACAGATCGAGTGTCGCGTCGCGGCTGGCATCCCCGGTCAGCAAGTCGAAGCGCTGCTCGCGCGCCCTTTCGACGATGGCCGTATCGGGAGAGATCTCGACGACGACCAGATGCTTGCCGAGAGCGAGGAGCAGATCGATCACCTCGCTGCCGATGCTGCCGGCACCGCAAACGACGATATGTCCGCGCCGGGGCGCAGGCCTTGCATCCTGACCCAGTGCACCCGCGTCAGCAACGAGGCCCCGAAAGCGATGAAGAGGCCGGTGATGATGGTGCCCGCCAGCATCAGCGCCATAGCGGAGACGATTTCGGCGGGGTGACTGCGATCGGGGGTCAGATCGCCGTAGCCGGTCGTCGTCATCGTCGCGACCACGAAGTAAACAGCGTCGAGCCAACCGCCTTTGAAGACCGCGTGAAAGTACCAGGTGCCCAGGACCAGAACGATGAGCGCCGCCAGCGCGAGGCGGACTAGGATCGGGTTGAGCCGAGGCGACTGGCGGCGCCCGCGATGCAACAGCGAGCTCAGCCTTCTGCCGAGAGCCGGGTGGCCCCGTGTGGCCGGCCGGCGAGGCGCGCTGCTCTGCAGCCCGGCGACGTCGCCATACACGACCATCTCTGCCTGGCCGGCGAGGATCGTGTCGCGGGCGAACTCGGTCTTGCCATCAACCGCAAGAACCCGCACTCCGAGCGTCCGCTCGGCGCCCGCGACGGTCTCGCCGCCGACGCCGCAGCTTGCGGCGGTTCGTGTCGCAAAACCGGTCAGCGGACCGTCCGGCTCGGGGAACTGCAACCCTCAGAAGCACGAGGGGTCGACCCCCGCGGCCGCATAAGTCGCTGCCGAATGCCACGCCAGCGACAGCGCGGAGCAGTTCGGAAGGTTCTGTTCGATCTTGTGCGCCAAGGTTCGGTTGAACCGCCGCAAGACGATGCGAATTCGCGGGTTGGCATCTCGCGCCAAGAGCGCCGCGTGCAGGTTGAGCTGATCATCCGGCGACAGAGCGAGGATCGTAACCGCGTGCCGCACACCGGCTCGATCGAGCGCTTCGGAGCTGTCTGGGCGCGGTGCGGTGATATGGACGGCTCCGATACCCTCTACAGCGCGGGTAAAGTCGGGATCCCGGCGCCACAACACGACGACGCGGTGGCCCGGCAGAGAGCACAGCTCTTGCGCCGTGCCGAGAGCAATCGCACCACCACCGACGACGATCATCAGGGGATCGTCCGGCTCGGCCACGGCAGACCCCTCAGCCCTCCGGATCGGGAGGATAGGCGTGCTGGACCCCGGCGGGGTCTTCGACGATCCACCCGCCTGCCTCCCCTCCCGCGGAAACCGCATAAAAACCAATCGGCACCTTTCCGTAGCCGCCGGGAATATCGAGAACATAGGTTGGCTGGCAGAGGCCGGAGATATGGCCGCGGAGCGAGCGCACGAGACGTTGGCCAGCCGCGATGCCGGTACGGAAATGCGCAGTGCCTCGGGCGAGATCGGCATGATGAAGGTAGTAGGGCTTGACCCGCATCGCGACGAGACCGCGAAACAGGGCTTCCAGAACGGCCGCATCGTCGTTGACGCCGCGCAGCAGGACGGTCTGCGACAAGAGCGGGATGCCGGCGCGGCTGAGCCGGGTCAGCGCCTCTCGCCCTCGCGGGGTCAATTCACGCGGGTGGTTGGCCTGCACCACCACATAGACTGCCTTTTCCGCCGCGAGCGCCTGAACCAGTGCTGGTGTCACGCGGCGGGGGTCGATCACCGGAACGCGCGTGTGAAAGCGGATCACCGCCACATGGGGTATTTGGTCGAGGGTGCGCACGATGTCGGCGAGGCGGCGCGGCGCCAATATGAAGGGATCGCCGCCGGTGACGATCACCTCCCAGATCTCCGGTCGCTGGCGAATGTAGTCAAAGGCGCGTTCGAGCGCCGATCGGTCCAGCATCGCTGGTCTCTTGCCGACCACCTCGCGACGAAAGCAAAAACGGCAATAAATCGGGCAAAGCAAGGTAGGCTTCAGCAGGACCCGGTCGGGATAGCGATGGACGATCCCGGGCACCGGTGACCAGCGTGCGTCGCCAATCGGATCGGCGCGCTCTTCGTCGGCAAACTCGAGTTCCGCACCGCTCGGCACGAACTGTGCGGCGATAGGATCGGCGGGGTTAGCCACATCGATCAGCGCCGCCACATCCGTGGTGAGAGCGACGGCAAATTCTTTGGCCACCCGCCTGATCTCCTCGGTCCGGCCTGCCTCGACCAGTCCCGCGGAGACGAGATCTTGCGCGCGAAGCGTTCGGTTCGGCGACATCAGGTTGCCGCCAGCCGGTCATAAGCCGCCCTCAGCCGATCCCGATCGCGCGTCACATCCGCCTCGCGCTCGCGCTGCTCCTCGACGACCTCTGCCTTGGCCTTTGCCAGGAAGTTGGGGTTGGCCAGCTTGACGGCGATCTTGGTCAACTCCGCATCGAGCCTGCTGATTTCCCTACCCAGCCGCGCCTTTTCCACCGCGAGATCCACCACGTCACCGAGGCGCAGGACCAAGGTGGCACCGTCGACGATCGCCTGGACTCCACCCCCCGGCACCCCCGTCACCGGCTCAAACCCGTCAACCCGGGCAAGGCGCATGAAATGTTCCCGATGCCGCCCGACTCTCTCTGTTGCAAGCGGCTCCGCGTCCTTGATAAGGAGCGGGATTCTGACTGCCGGCGGGACATTCATTTCGGCGCGCAATGCGCGGAGCGCCGAGATCCCCCGAACAACCCATTCCATTTCGGCTGAGGCGGCGGCATCGGTAAAGTCGGCCGGGTAGTCCGGCCACGACGCTGTCAGCAGCAGCCCAGCCTCAGGGCCTGCCAGGTTCTCCCACACCTCTTCGGTCACGAACGGCATGATTGGGTGCAGCAGGTGGACGACCCGACCAAGAACCCAAGCGGTCGTGGCTTGAGTTTCCGCCCGCGCCGCTGCATCGTCGCTCTGCAGAATTGGCTTTGTGAACTCGAGATACCAGTCGCAAAAGGTCCCCCATACGAACTGGTATACGCGGTTCGATGCTTCGTCGAAACGGTAGGTGTCGAGAGCGGCTGTGACCGCGGCCGCGCAATCGGCGATGGCGCCAGCGATCCAACGGTTGACGGTGAGCCGGCACTGTGCCGGATTGAACTCGGTCACAAGTGCGCATCCGTTCATCTCCGCATAGCGCGCGGCGTTCCACAGCTTGGTGACAAAGTTGCGGTACCCCTCGACCCGGCTCTCGGCGAGCTTGATGTCGCGGCCGGGCGCGGCTAGCGCAGCCAGCGTGAAACGCAGGGCATCGCACCCATATTGGTCGATCAGCTCCAGCGGATCGATGATGTTGCCGCGCGACTTCGACATCTTCTGCCCTTGCCCGTCGCGCACCAACGCATGGATGTAGACGGTGCGGAACGGGACGTCGCGCATGAAATGCAGTCCCATCATCATCATCCGGGCCACCCAGAAGAAGATGATGTCGAAGCCGGTGACGAGCACATCCGTCGGATAGTAATGCTGGAGCTCGCGCGTCGGTTCGGGCCAACCGAGCGTCGTGAATGGCCACAACGCGGAGGAAAACCAGGTATCGAGCACGTCCTCGTCGCGGCGCAGCGGAACGGCCGCCCCATATTTCACGGTCGCCTCGTGCTGAGCCTCCCCCTCGGTCTCGGCGACGAAGACCGTCCCATCCGGCCCGTACCAGGCCGGAATCTGGTGCCCCCACCACAGCTGGCGAGAGATGCACCAGGGTTGAACCTTGCGCATCCAGTCGAAAAAGGTGTTCTCCCACTGGCGCGGGACAAAACGGGTGCGCCCGTCTTCGACAACCGCGAGCGCCGGCGCTGCGAGCACCCGGGCGTCGCAATACCACTGGTCGGTCAGCCACGGTTCGATCACCACGCCCGAGCGGTCGTGATGGGGGACCATCAGACTATGATCTTCGACCTTGTCGAGGAGACCCGCCGCCTCGAGGTCGGCGACAATTTTCCTTCGTGCGTCGAACCGGCCCAAGCCGCGATAGGCCGCCGGGACCGAGTCGTTCAGCCGGGCGTCGCGATCGAAAATGTTGAACAATGCCAAACCGTGCCGCCGGCCGACCTCGAAATCGTTGAAATCGTGCGCCGGGGTGATCTTGACCGCGCCGCTGCCGGTTTCTGGATCGGCGTATTCGTCGGCGACGATCGGGATCAACCGGTCGACGAGCGGGAGCCGTACGAACTTGCCGACCAGGCTGGTGTAGCGCACATCCTCTGGATGCACCGCGACACCGGAGTCACCCAACATCGTCTCGGGGCGCGTGGTGGCGACGACGACGTAATGTCCAGGTTCGCCATCGATCGGATAACGGATATGCCAGAGCGTCCCATTTGTTTCGCGGTTGTCGACTTCGAGGTCGGAGATCACCGTGTGCATCTCCGGATCCCAGTTGACGAGCCGCTTGTCGCGGTAGACGAGGCCTTCGCGGTAGAGCGTGACGAAAACGCGCCGTACGGCCGCAGCCAGCGCAGGTTCCATCGTGAAGCGCTCGCGCGGCCAGTCGGCCGAGGCGCCGAGCCGGCGCAGCTGGTGGACGATCGCGCCGCCCGACTGCGCTTTCCACTCCCAGACCCGTTCGACGAACTTCTCGCGCCCGAGCCGCTGCTTATCGATCTGCGCCTCGGCGAGCTGGTTGGTGACGACGATCTCTGTTGCGATGCCGGCATGATCGGTACCGGGTTGCCATAGCACGTCGCGACCCCGCATTCGCTGATAGCGGACCAGCACGTCTTGCAGCGTAAAGGTCAAAGCGTGACCCATGTGCAAGCTCCCGGTCACGTTCGGGGGCGGCATCATGATCGTGTAGGGTCGCTTGCCGCCGTCGGGGTCGGCAGAAAATCCGCCGGACCGCTCCCACACTATGTAGCGGCGCGCCTCTACGGCGGACGGTTGATAAGTCTTGTCCAGCATCGCTGAACCGTCCTCAACTGAGCGGTTGGGTAGGGACCCTCGGCGCACACCCAGCCAAGTCGGCCGCGCGCGATTATTCCGAGGTCACCGGAGCCTCGCCTCGCCGACTACGCGGGCGATCTCCTCACGGACCAGTCGTTCGACGATACCGGGAAGATGGCCATCGAGCCAGGCCTGGAGTAACGGCCGCAGCATCTCGCGCACGATTTCCTCGAGGGTGCGGTCAACGCCACCGAGCGGCAGTTCTGTCTCATTGC
>Ga0306924_10005592_pt1 | contig 12409 bp, 11 predicted proteins | sample sta12Can44000111_FD_203756 | JGI IMG/M metagenome (GOLD analysis project Ga0306924, IMG submission 203756) | Lab enrichment of tropical soil microbial communities from Luquillo Experimental Forest, Puerto Rico - statanox.12C.anox.44.000.111 (v2)... | ecosystem: Environmental > Terrestrial >... | reverse complement strand
CGGACAAGCGAGGCGGCAAACCGGGCGATCTCGGGCTCCTCGGCCACCACGAGCGCGACCGGTTGGCCGCTGAACCGGACCTTGTCGTCGTAGAGCGGCCGGAAGGGCGAACCAGGCGGCGCCACTTCGTCGCCGTACTTCCCGTCGGAGGAGGCCAGTTCCGGCCGATGGGCGTGTGTAAAGACATCGAGCACGCCTGGCACTGCCAACGCATCGGCGGTGTGGATGCGTTTTATCCGGCCTCTTGCGATCGCCGAGGTGATGACAAAACCGTAGGCCAGTCCGTGCGGCTCGTGTTCGACGGCGTATTTCGCCGCGCCCGTGACCTTGGCGTGCCCTTCGACGCGAGAAGTCGGTTTGCCGAGATAGTCGGTGACGGTCATCTCTCGTTCCGCTTACCTGATGCGTTTGTCAGACTGCGATTGCGGCGTCCCATTCGCCGCTTGCGTGAGCGCGCGTACGATGCCGCGCCGCGCCAATTCGATTTTGAAATCATTTTGGCCAGAGCCACGTGCATCGCTCAAAATCATGTCGGCTGCTCGCGCGAAAGCGTCCCGCGTAGCGGCGGCCCCGCTCAGCTCTTCTTCGGCTCCGCGATCGCGCCATGGCTTGTGGGCAACGCCACCGAGCGCGATGCGTGCCTCTTTGATAACGCCGCTTTCGATCTCGAGAGCCGCTGCGACCGAGAGCAATGCAAAGGCATATGACAGCCGATCGCGGATCTTGAGATAGCTATAGTTCTTGGCGAATCTGCTCGGCGGCAGTTCGATGGCAGTGATAATCTCGTCCGTATTGAGGTTAGTGTCGATATGCGGCGTGTCGCCGGGCAGGCGATGAAATTCGCCAAATGCGATGCGCCGCTCGCCATTGCGACCGGTCGCGAGCACGCGCGCGTCCAAGGCTGCCAATGCGACGCACATGTCCGACGGATGCGTCGCGATGCAATGTTTGCTCGTGCCGAGAATTGCGTGCATGCGGTTGAGTCCATCGATGGCCGAACAGCCGCTGCCCGGATCGCGCTTATTGCAGGCCGTCGTTGTATCGTAAAAATAGAAGCAGCGCGTGCGTTGCAGGAGATTGCCTCCGGTCGTCGCCATGTTACGCAATTGCGGCGAAGCTCCGGCAAGGATCGCGCCGGCCAGCAACGGGAAACGCGCCTCAATCTCGGGGTGGTAGGCAAGGTCACTGTTTGCAACAAGCGCACCGATGCGAAGCGCGCCGTCACTCGTCTGCTCAATCCGATTGAGCTCCAGTCGAGTGATGTCGATCAATCTCGACGGTTTCGTCACTCCCTCTTTTATGAGGTCGATAAGATTGGTGCCGCCGGCGACGAATGTCGCGCCAGGTTCCTCCGCGATCTGGCGCACTGCGTCGGCGACATCGCTTGCACGGCTGAATTCGAAATTATTCATGAGCTTTTGTCTCTGGAGTGCGGTCCCGGCTTGCGGGAAATGACCTGTTCTATCGCCGCGACGATATTGGTATAGGCACCGCAGCGGCAAATATTGCCGCTCATCAGTTCGCGGATCTCATCGGCGCTTCGGGCTCTGCCCTCGGCAATCAGGCTGAAGGCCGAACAAATCTGGCCCGGCGTGCAGTAACCGCACTGGAAGGCGTCATGGTCGATGAAGGCCTGCTGTATTGGATGTAGCGCGCCGTCTTTGGCCAATCCCTCAATGGTCGTGATCTGCGCGCCGTCCTTCATGACCGCCAGCGCGAGGCATGAATTGATGCGTCGGTCGTCGACAAGAACCGTGCAGGCGCCACATTGACCGTGGTCGCAACCCTTCTTGGTTCCGGTCAGACCAAGATGGATGCGCAGCGCGTCGAGGAGAGTGGTCCACGGAGCGACGGTCAATTCGTGTGCCGCGCCATTGACATGGAGCGTCACGGTCGTTTTGCCCGGCGGCGCAATTTTTTTGCTACCTTTCCGAACTGCTGATGTCTTAGCCATTGGTTGTCCTGCCGCCAGCACGCCCACTTAAAGGCATGGTGGACGAACTTCGCTTAAGTAAAGCTGACAACACGTACCGCGTTCCACAATGTTTGCACTGTGCGCAGACGCAAGAAGTCGGCCAGCTGACACAAACAAAACGTTGATGTATTTTTGAGCGATAACTGCCGCGGAAACTGGCCGCTGTTGTAATGCAAGCAAAAGGCAGCCACCATGCCTTCGGCGGGCGCTAGTTCCGAGTCGATCGTGCCTGTTGATGCCGCAGTTTCCAGCGCCGCGGACGCGCCGAACTTGTAAGACGGTCCTATGACATCTCGCCGGCGTACGTTTTTGAAATTGCTTGCAGCGACAGCCGCCGCTTCGGTGGTGCCGCGAATAACAGGGGTCAAAGCTCAAATCCAACTCCAATCCCAAGCTTTTCCTGTGCGACCGATCACTATTGTGGTGCCGTTTCCGGCGGGAGGTCCGACCGATACCCTTGGCCGGGTCATTGCCGATCGGATGAAGAACGCTCTCGGCCAAGCGGTTATCATTGAAAACCTGACGGGAGCAGCCGGGACGATTGGCAGCACCCATGTGGCCCGTTCTCCGCCCGATGGCTACACGCTCATCCTTGGCCACTGGCAGACTCACGTCGTCAACGGCGCGACCTATACGCTTCCGTTCAACGTCGTAGATGACTTCGCGCCGGTTTCGCTGATCGCGGATTGCCCGGTGTGGTTGGTCGGGAGATCGAGTTTGCCGGCGCAAAATTTGCCAGAGCTTATCGCCTGGCTGAAGGAGAACCCAGGCAAAGCGACCGTCGGCATCGGCGGAGCGGGCGGCGGCGCCGATGTCGTTGGGACCTATTTTCAGAAGAATACCGGCACGCGATTTCAGTTCGTGCCCTATCGCGGGGCAGCGCCGATTATGCAGGACCTGTTGGCCGGTCACATCGATCTTACATTTACACAAGTGGCAAGCGCGCTGGCTCAGGCGCGCTCAGGTCAAGTGAAGCCGTATGCGGTGATGGCCAAGGCGCGATGGGCTGAGGCGCCGGATACGCCGACAAGCGACGAAGTTGGCGTTCCCGGCCTTTACGCGTCTTTTTGGCACGGCTTGTGGGCGCCAAAAGGAACGCCCAAAAATGTCATCGCCAAGCTCGATGCCGCGGTAGTGGAAACCTTGGCCGATCCGGCGGTGCACCAGCGGTTCATTGAACTCGGACAGGAGCCTTGGCCGCGAGACAAGCAAACACCGGAAGCGCTGGCGATGCAGCAGAACGCCGAGATCGAAAAGTGGTGGCCTATCATCAAGGCAGCCGGAATCAGAGCGGAATAGCGAGCGTTAGGCATGCTCGGTCGCTCAGCAACCTAAGGGAGTCCTTCGTTTTTGGTGCTCGCAACTCGGCGTCATCTCTTGGCGAAACGAAACGATTTTTGGCGAAACAGAGCGATCTTGGAAATTCCGACGGCAAGTTCGAATAGACGTTTTGCGTCTTCTTTCTTGCCACGCTGCGGGGCAAATTTGTTGCCGTAGAAATTGACCTCGCAGTTCGGGATTAGAACAAACTACTTCAAAGCAAATTGAGAATGTCCTCGGCAGTCTCGACATTAGCAGCAACGTCCCTGTCCATGGAGCCGTCCCCTAAGTCTTAAAGTGCTACCAACTGTACTGTGAAACCACAGGCCTGACGAGTCGAAAGGCGCCACATCGAGCACCCTGTCAAGCACCATGTCACGCACCGCGCAAAACACAAAAGAACTGTTGCCATGGGGGCGATCCACGGCGCAAAGAGCATTCTTTACGATTGGTCACGCCACCAGACCAATCAATAAATTCATTGATTTGCTGAAAGAAGTCGACGTCCGGCTTCTGGCCGACGTCCGAAGCGTTCCGCATTCAAGAACAAATCCGCAATTTGACCACGACGCGCTGACGTCCTCGCTTGGCGATTTTGGCATCAAATATCGACACTTTGCTGAGCTCGGCGGTTTGCGGCCGAGGCAAAAACATGTTCCGGCCGAGACCAACGCGTTCTGGCAAAACCAGAGCTTCCACAATTATGCAGATTACGCCATGGGACCGGAATTTCAGTCGAGTTTGGAGACATTACGCGAATTAGGCCATGCGCAGCAGTGCGCAATCATGTGCGCCGAAACTCTATGGTGGCGCTGTCATCGCCGAATCATCGCGGATTATCTGATCGCCGCGGACGAAACTGTATTTCATATCCTCGGCCCTGGCGATATCGAAGAGGCGCATATCACGGAAGCGGCAACGCGCGCGCCGGGAGGCGCCTTGATCTATCCAGCGACCTTTTGAACCTTCGACGGCTGCTAATTCGCTCTATAATTGTAAGCAGAAAATCGGTTCGCTAACGGCGTCGCAGCAACACTGCGTTGCGGTAATCTCGGGAGGTTTCCATGACAGACGTAAAATGGAGCATCAGGGCGAGAGAGTTCCAAAATTGCAACTGCGCTTATGGTTGCCCATGCCAATTCAACGCTCTGCCAAGTTACGGCAACTGCGAAGCTGTTGCCGGGATGCAGATCGACGAAGGTTTCCATGCCAACACCCGGCTCGACGGGCTGCGGTTCGTCGGTATCTTCCGCTGGCCCGGAGCGATTCACGAGGGCAAAGGCGAAGCTGCGGTGGTGATCGACGAACGCGCCAACGACTCGCAGCGCGCTGCTCTGCTGCGCATTTTGACCGGACAGGACACAGAACCCGGCGCCACAATCTTTCAGGTGTTTTCCACGACCTTCGAGAAATTGCACGAGCCGATCTTCGCGCCCATCGATTTTGAGGTTGATATTGACGGCCGCAAAGGCCGGCTGATCGTGCGCGGCGTTACCGAGGGCCGCGGCGAGCCGATCAAAAATCCGGTCACTGGCGCCGAACACCGGGTTCGCATCGATATCCCCGATGGATTTGAGTATTCACTCGCCGAAATCGGGCGCGGCTGGACAGCGGTCTCGCGCCCCATGCAATTTACTCTCGTGGATTCCTACGCGCAGTTTGCTCATGTCAATCTGTGTCAGAGCGGAATCCTGCGGTGACTACACACAATGAACCGCGCCGTTGAAGCGATGGTGCGGCGCGATCGCGCGGTCGTGATTGCCGCGCTAGCGATCCTCACCACGTTCGCCTGGGCCGACATCGTCTGGCTCGCCGACGGTATGAGCATGGGCGGCATGGATATGACCGAGTTTCGGATGATTCCCGCCGGGCAGGGATTGATGATGCCGGCAAATGCGCCGTGGCAGCCGGTTGAGTTTGGCTATGTGTTCGTGATGTGGACCGTCATGATGGTCGGCATGATGACTCCATCCGTGGCGCCGATGGTTCTCATTTACGCGCGCGTCGGTAGGCATGCGGTGACGAGCGGCCAACCGTTTGCGGCAAGTGGCTGGTTCGCCTCCGGTTATCTCGTCGCCTGGGTAGGATTCTCCCTTGCAGCGACCTTAGCGCAATGGGCGCTGCAGCGAGCCGCGTTGCTCACTCCGATGATGGAGGGTGACAGTAATGTACTTGGTGGAATCGCGCTGATTGCCGCCGGTATTTACCAGTGGACACCTCTCAAGGAGAGATGCCTGTCCAACTGTCAAGCGCCACTCACGTTCATCATGCGGCATGGTGGATTTCGCCGCGACGCAAAGGGCGCACTCGCGCTGGGAATTCGCCATGGCTTGTACTGCATTGGTTGCTGCTGGGCTCTTATGTTGTTGCTGTTCGTGGGTGGGGTAATGAACTTGCTTTGGATCGCCGCACTGGCGGTGCTTGTTTTATTTGAGAAAGCAGTGCCCTTCGGCAATTTGATTTCTCGTATTATCGGCGCTGCACTCGTCGCTGGCGGCGTGTGGTTGCTGTTCCAAACATGAACTTGCTGTTCCGGAAATGAATAGGTGTGCGGGCGCATTCGCGTGCAGAGCGCACAGTCGAATCGCGATCGCGGACTAGAGAGTCTACAAGGAAACATTAGGCGGAGTTCCAACCACCGCAGCGCGCAGGCGCGCCAAATTTCATCCCGTGAAACTTCGAGCCTTTGCAGATTTTGCGACTTGACTGTCCATGGGCGGGGTGGCGGTACTTGCTAGAATATCAGGATTGGCTGCTCGGCCGTTTGCGGAGGCATGACATGGCATTGCTGGGGGGCGACACGGCGCTCGTGACTGGCGCGGCGTCGGGGATTGGGCGTGGAATCGCGAAAGCCTTGGCCGCCGAAGGTGTTCAGCTCGTTCTGAGCGATGTCGCAGACGAGCCGGGCAGCGCGCTCGCGCGCGAATTGAACGCCACCTTTATTGCCGCTGATCTTAAGCACCCGGCGGCGCCGCGCCGACTGTTCGACGCGGCGGCAAAAGCGCTGGGCGCGATTTCAATCCTTGTGCATAGCGCATCACCGCGACGCTTTGAGAGTGAGACGGTATTGGCTGTGACCGAAGCTGAATGGGATGCAATGACAACAGTCGGTCTGCGCGCCGGGTTCGTGCTCGGCCAGGCCGCGGGCGCGCATATGAAAGCGCGCAAGATCAACGGACGAATGCTGTTTGTAACTTCGCTGCATGCTCATTCGCCGCGGAATTTGCCGCATTACAGCGCGACCAAAGCGGGTCAAACCATGTTGGTAAAAGAGCTCGCGCGTGCCCTCGGCACAGACGGCATTCGTGTCAATGCCATAGCTCCAGGCGCGATTCCCGGCGGCGGATTTGACGCAAATATTGCCGCCTTCGCCAAGATGATTCCGCTCGGCCGGACCGGAACGCCCGAAGACGTTGCCGATATGGCGGTAGCGCTCTTGTGCGACCGCTTCTCGCGTTATGTCACCGGGACGACGGTCGTGGTCGACGGTGGGCTTTCGCTCTATAATTGGATTCCAGTTCGCGCCGGCTAATAAGGCGTGGGGCATGGCGCTTGCGCTTTCAACTACTTCGCTCTGCGATAGCGCAGGCGCTCCGCAATCGTGAACAAAACCGGGATGACGAAGATTCCGAAAATTGCTGCCGCGATCATCCCGCCGAATACCGGCGTGCCTACGGCGCGACGGGTAGCCGCGCCGGCCCCGCTGGCAATAACAAGCGGGAACAGACCAAAGATAAACGCGACGCTCGTCATCATAACCGGCCGGAACCGCAGCGCCGCCGCTTCGATCGCCGCCGTATAGATATCTTTTCCGAGCTGCCGCTGCTCAACCGCAAAGGCAACAATAAGAATGCCATTTTTGGCAGCGAGCGCGATGAGCGCTACCAGCCCGATTTGGGCGTATACATCGAAGCTCAGCCCCGCGATATACACCGCCACAAGCGCGCCTAAAATCGCGACGCTGACCGACAGCAGAGCGGGAATCGGAACGTTCCAGCTTTCGTACAGCGCAACCAGAAACAAGTAAGCGAAAAGCACCGCGAGGCTGAGGACGATTCCTGAACGCCCACTCGCCGCTTTTTCCTGAAACGCCGTCCCGGTCCACTCGAAACTGTAGCCCGCCGGCAGCGTCGCCGCCGAGATCCGCTCCATCGCCGCAAGCCCTTGACCGGAGCTGTAGCCTGGCTTTGACACGCCGTTCACCAGCGCCGCGCGGTAGCCATTGTACCGCACCACCGTTTGCGGTCCTTGCACGAGCGCAGCTTTCGCCAGCGCCCGCATTGGCACCATGTCGCCCCGTGCGTTGCGCACATAAATTCGCTCGATATCGTCGATGCGCTGACGGAATGCCGTTTCCGCCTGGAGATTGACCTGCCAAGTACGCCCGAACACGTTGAAGTCGTTGATGTAGTAACTGCCCAGCGTCGACTGTAGCGCATTGAAGATGTCGCTGATTTTGACGCCGAGGACCTGCGCCTTGTCGCGATCGATGTCGAGATAGATCTGCGGCGTGTCGGCGGCATAGGTGCTGAACACGCCGGCAAGCTCCGGCTGGCTGTTGGCGGTTACGAGCAATCCGCGCATTACCGCCGCGAGATCATTTGGCGTTTGGCCTTGCAGCGCTTCCAGCACGTATTGGAAACCGCCGGTACTTCCTAAGCCGAGTATTGGCGGCAAGTTAAATGGAAACGCAATGGCGCCAGGTATCGCCGCGAATTGCGCGCGCAAACGCGCGATGATCGCGCCGGCGCTCTGTGCGGAATCGGTGCGCGCCTCGTAAGGCTTGAGCCGGACAACAAAGAACGCTTGATTCGAGGACGCGACATAGTCGATAAAATTCAGCCCCACGACGGACAATATGCCTTCGACGCCGGGAATGGGCCTGACGATGTCCTCAACCTGCTTGACTACGGCTTCGGTGCGGTTGACCGAAGCGCCTTCCGGCAACCGCAGCGCAGCAAAAATTGCGCCCTGGTCCTCGTCCGGAAGAAAGCTCTGCGGCGTGACATAGAAAATTAGAACCGACAGGAGTAATGCTCCCGCCACGACAGCAAGCGCTATAACGCTTACGCGCGCCAGCCTACGAATCGCAGCCACGTACGCTCCACGTGTTTGATCGATTGCGCCGAGCACATAGCGCATGAGCCCTCGGCTCATTTGTCCGCGTTTCAACAGCACACCGCACAATGCCGGACTTAAGGTGAGCGCATTGAGCGCCGAGATCAGCATCGACACCGAAACGGCTACCGCGAACTGGCGAAATAGCTGACCGCTGATACCTGGTATGAACGCGACCGGAACAAAGACTGACAGAAGAACGAACGTGATCGCCAGAATCGGGCCGGTGATTTCCGCCATCGCCTTCTTGCAGGCATCAGGGATCGAAAGGTTTGGCTCCTCTTCGATCACGCGCTCGACGTTCTCGACGACGACAATCGCGTCATCGACGACAATGCCGATCGCGAGCACGAGCGCAAGCAGCGATATCGTGTTTGCCGAGTATCCGATGAGCAGCAGTACCGCGAATGTGCCAATGACGGACACGGGGACTGCCGCCAACGGAATAAGTGTAGTCCTGAGGCTGCCAAGAAACAGGAAAACCACGATGGCGACGAGAATAATCGCGATGACGAGCGTCCGAATCACCTCTGTGATCGTTGCCGTGACAAATACGGTACTATCGAAGAACACGGCATAGCTCAGATCGCTGGGGAACCGTGTCGCCAGCGTGTTCATTGTGTTGCGCACTTGTTTCGCAACATCGACGGCATTGGATCCCGGTGATTGATAGATCCCAATTGCGGCTGCCGGAGCGCCGTTGAACCGGCTGTAGCGGTCTTGTGTTTTTGCGCCCATTTCGACCCGGGCGACGTCACTGACGCGAACGACCGATCCATCGCGATTGGCGCGCAGAACGATAGCCGCGAATTCCTGCGGTTGTGTCAGCCGGCCTTTGGTCTTGATGTTAATCTGAACTTGCTGGTCGCTCGTGATCGGAGCTGCGCCGATGCGGCCGAGCGCCGCCTGAACGTTTTGATTTTGAACCGCTTGGATGACGTCGTTTGGAGTGAGATTGAGTTCCGTCAATCGGTCAGGGTCAAGCCAAATGCGCAATGAATAATCGAGCGGCCCAAACAAGGTGACCTGGCCAACGCCTTTGATCCGCGCCAGCGTATCGATGATGTTGATCGTCGCATAATTGCTGAGGTAGATCGCGTCATAAGTGTTCTTCGGCGAGTAGATATTGATGACCTGAAGCAGCGCGGCGGATTTCTTGCGCACTGTCAAGCCCGCTCGCGACACCTCCTGGGGAAGCTGCGGGATGGCCAAGCTGGCCCGATTCTGCACGTTGACGGTATCGATGTCGGGGTCGGTGCCGAGCGAAAAGGTTACGTTAAGGGTGTAGCTGCCGTCCGATCCGGTCGCCGATTGATAGTAGATGGCATTGTCGACGCCATTAATCTGCTCCTCGATCGGTTGCGCGACCGTAGTTTCCACCACCTCAGGGTCGGCGCCCGGATAGTTGGCGGTCAAGGTGACTTGGGGCGGTACGATGTCCGGAAACTGCGCAATCGGAATTGCGGTGATGGCAATGGCGCCGGCGAGCGTGATCAGGATCGCGATCACGATCGCGAATCTCGGGCGATCGATGAAAATGGCGGAAAACATTGCGTTTTAGTTTTCCGCAACGACGCTAGCCGAAACTACCTGGCCGGCATGCACTTTCTGAATACCCTCGACGATGACAAGTTCGCCCTGTTTCAAACCCTGCTTGACAACGACGTCGCGGCCTTGCTCGACCCCGGTTTCGACCCGCCGTTGCTCGACCTTTTTGGCGTCGTCGACCACCATGACATAGTGTCCGGCTTGGTCGAGCTGGACTGCGGATTGCGGTATGAGAAGCGATGATTGCGGTGCACCGCGCTCGACGATCACATCGACAATGCCGCCGGGGATCAACATGCCTTCGGGGTTCGGCAGTTGCGCGCGCACTTGTACCGTGTCGGTGTCAGGTTGCACCTGGACGTCAAGGAAGTTGCTAAGCCCGGGATGCGGATAAATGCTGCCGTCCGGCAGCTTGATGTGAATGGTCACATGCGGGTTTTTGTCCGCTGATGCGGCAATCCGATGTTTGTACTCGATCACGTCGGCTTCGCTGGCTTGGAACATGACATAGATCGGATCCTGACTGACGATCGTCGCCAAGATTCCCGAAGAAGGGCTGACCAGGTTACCTTTGGTGAAATTGGCAAGGCCAATTCGTCCGTCGATCGGCGACCAGATTTCCGTGTAACTGAGATTGATCTTTGCTTGTTCGAGCAATGCCTGCGCTTGCAGGATATCGGCCTGCGCCGCCTGCTCGTCGGCTGCGCGCTGATCCACAGTGGATTGCGGGATGTTCTGGTTGTGTAACAGCTCCTGACCGCGTTGCAGCTGTAGATTGGCATTGACTTCCGTAGCTTTGGCTTTGGCGAGATTGGCGTTTTGCTGGTCGACGGTCGCCTTGTAGATGTCGGGTTCGATGCGGAACAAAAGGTCGCCGGTCTTAACGTGTTGCCCTTCGGTGAAGTTGCGCTCCTTGATGAAACCGGACACCCGCGCGACGACGTCGACTTTATCGATCGCCGCTACGCGGCCAACGAAACTGCCGGTCTCTGTCACTTGCCGGCTTACCACCGGCACCACCGAAACCGCCGGCGGTGGCGGCGTGCCTTGAGCCCCTGCAATGCTAGAACAGATGATAAAAATGTAGCCAGCGAGCACGATCGTCTTAGCGAAGAAATTGCTGTGGCAAATCATCGTTTTGTCCTGGCCACAAGACGTGGACTTCACAACTGCCGAGATCAATTGCGATCTCGCAAAAACGAGGGATGCAGTGCGCGCACTTGCTCGTACTGAGGAGCGTACTTGCAAATTCACAGGGTTTTATTAAATCACGCATTGCGGCGGACGCAACCAACTCCGACTTACTTTAATGTGATCGCCGATCCGCTGATAATTTTTATTGTCGAGCCTGAGAAGGAGACTGCAAATGACCGCTCGAGAAGCCAAGTCACTGCGGGTCGCTCCGCTTGCCACGCCTACCGATTTGCAACCAAACGCTGTGCGCGACCTTGCGGGAGCGCTCAACATTCTGCTTGCGGATATGTTCGCGCTATACCTGAAGACAAAAAATTTTCACTGGCATGTCTCAGGTCCGCATTTTCGCGATTATCATCTGCTTTTGGATGAGCACGGGGAACAGATTTTTGGCACCACAGATGATATCGCCGAGCGTGTGCGCAAGATCGGCGGCACAACGCTGCGTTCGATCGCTCATATAAGCCGCTTGCAACGTCTTAAGGACAATGACGCGGATTACGTTACCCCGTTGGATATGCTTGCTGAGCTGCGAGACGACAACAAGCAGCTCGTGGCAAGCATGCGTGAAACGCATGATCTTTGCGATGAGCATGGCGACGTCGCCACCACCAGCCTTCTTGAGAATTGGATCGACGAGGCCGAGCGGCGCGTCTGGTTCCTATTCGAGGCAACGCGTGCGATGAGAGGCGAATAACAAATTCCGCTTCTATTCCAGCTTGGCGTCCAGCGTAATTTGTGCATTGAGCACTTTTGAGACTGGACACGACTTTTCGGCGGCGCCGGCGAGTTCGCTGAACCTTGCTTGGTCGAGGTTCGGCACGCTCCCACGCAGTGTCAGCGCTGAGCGGTTGATGCGAAAACCTTGACCTTCCGGTTCGATGCTGACTGCGGCTTCGGTGCTCAATTCGGTAGGCGTGTAGCCGGCAGCTTGGAGTTGAAAAGCCAGCGCCATTGTGAAGCATCCGGCATGGGCGGCGGCGATCAATTCCTCCGGATTGGTGCCTTTGTCGCTCTCGAAACGAGTTTTGTAGGAGTATGGAGTTTGGGCAAGCACGCCTGAATCGGTTGAAAGATTGCCATTGCCTGCGCGGCCAGTACCGCGCCAAATTGCCTTTGCCTTACGCATCATGCAGGGTCTCCTTTGTTATCCGGGCCGCTTTGGCTCTTCGCATCTATGGGTTGGCAGTCCCGTGACCAATATGAGCCCGGCCGATCGCGGCCGCAAATTGCTGGAAAAATGCGTGCTTTTCA
>Ga0306924_10005590_pt1 | contig 12410 bp, 15 predicted proteins | sample sta12Can44000111_FD_203756 | JGI IMG/M metagenome (GOLD analysis project Ga0306924, IMG submission 203756) | Lab enrichment of tropical soil microbial communities from Luquillo Experimental Forest, Puerto Rico - statanox.12C.anox.44.000.111 (v2)... | ecosystem: Environmental > Terrestrial >... | reverse complement strand
CCAGGGCAAGGACGCCGCCATCTTCTCGGTGTCGTGTGCCGCAGCGGGCAACTGCAGCGCGGGCGGGTACTACGCATCCAGCCGCGCCAGCGACCAGGCGTTCGTGGTCAATCAGGTGAACGGCACCTGGCACACGGCCATCGAGGTGCCCGGCACCGCGGCCCTCAACCGGGGCGGGACCGCCTTCATCAACTCGGTGTCGTGCGCCGCGGCGGGCAACTGCAGCGCGGGCGGGTTCTACACAGACAGCTCCGGCCGCGGCCAGGCGTTCGTAGACAGCGAGACGTAGCCCCTGGACTGTACGTACGAAGATCAAGAAAGCAGCCGGCCAGAGCGCGTCAGCTAACGGATTTGCTAACGAGACCGGTCTGAACAGGAGGGACGACGCGAGACACCGGCGACGCTCACCGAGGCCTTCGCCTGGTCAGTGAGGCGCGGCGGAACATCGGAGAGGCGGGAGACGTGCGTCGTAGTGCTCATAACCCAGCGCAACCGGACGAGGTCGGTGACACCCACCAGTCGACACCAACAGGGTCAGATCACATGACCCACTATCAGACGTGTGCGCGCTATTTCCCCAGGCGCTAACTTGCGGACTCGCCTGCGTGCCGTTGGGGTACTAATCGTCAACGATCAGTTGGACCTAGGCACGATGAAAGGTTGACGGTCATGTCTTCGATGTCCTCCACCCCGGCAGGCAGCGCCGTTACGCCAGTGCGAGTTTGGGTGGCCAGTCCCGCGGGATGCCGCACCCTGGCGTCGGCGGCGGAGGCGGCGCGCTTGGCCGGAGGGGACAGTTTTGCCTGGATTGATCTGGAGGAGACGGGGGATGCCGGCACGGGCCAGATCAGTGAAGTCCTCGACCTCGGCGCGGAAACGTTCGAGATGCTGCGGCGGGCGGATCACCGGCCGAGGTTCATGCCCCTGGCGGATGCGATATACGCCGCGGTGCCGGCGACGGCCCCTTCCGCATCGCCGGCAGACCGCCTCCCTGACTATGTGTGTCTTGCGCTGACTGAGCGCTTCCTGCTCACCCGTCACAGCACGCCATGCCCGGTGCTGGCAGAGATACGCGATCAGTACAGTTCGCTGCCCGAGGAGGCCAAGACCGACGGGCCAGCCGTGCTGTTCATGGTCCTCGACGGGCTCGTGCGGGAGAAGGAGCCGCAACTGCTGTCGCTTGGCGCAAGGCTCAATGAGATCCAGGTGATGCTGAGGACCAGTTCTCCGCCGGAGGTCCACGACGAGATCATGGGCATCTTGCGGGCCCTGACCGAGTTGGTTCAGGGCCTGACCTGGTATGGCAGCGATCTCGACGATGTGGCGGGCACGATCGAGCAGCTACCCGGGATGCGGGGCGGCGTCATCGAACGCTTCAGCCACCACTGCGGGCGGGTATCCCGGATGAGGGAATCGGCCCGGGACTACCGGCAGCAAGCGAAGGACGCGTTCGACCATTACTCCTCCAATGCCGCTAACCGCCAAGGTCAGCTCATCAACGTCTTGACCGTCGTAGCCGCGCTCTTCCTGCCCCTGACATTCCTGACCGGATTCTTCGGGATGGACTTCGGTGTCCTCGTCAACGACTTGAAGTCCACCTGGGCGTTCGTGGTGCTGGGCCTGCTTCTGCCCGCAGCCAGCGTTGCCATCACCTTGCTGCTGTACCGCAGGCTGCTGCGGCGATTCGGGGTCGGAAACCTCACCCACCCGTGATCGCATGGCCACCGGTGACAGCTTCCCCGTCCATGGCGGCCCGTGTGAGCTGGGCCGGACCGGTGGACGGTGCCTGCCGGTCACCCCAGTCCTGCCTGGCTGCTCGGCCGGCGATGCGGACGTGGCGTAGCCAAGGCCGGCCAGCCCGCCGCGAGCGAACTCGCGCAGCATTTGTTCAGTGAGCAAGGCTGCCCGCCGGCCATCGCCCGCCGTGGCAGCCGCGCATCGGCGGGCGGTACACGGCCAGACTGGATACCCAGCGGGCTGACATTGGAGGAGAGCCGATGCGTACTGTGAGCCGCACCGCGGTCCCGGCGCTGACCACGGAGCAGATGCGCGCAGTCGACCACGTCATGGTCGAAGGCCTGCACATCGAACTCGTCCAGATGATGGAGAACGCCGGACGCAGCCTCGCCGAACTGGCAATCATCCGCTTTTCGCCCGGCTCACTGACAATCCTGGCCGGGCCGGGCGGCAACGGCGGTGGCGGCCTGGTCGCCGCCCGGCACCTGGCCAACCGCGGCTGTCAGGTCCAGGTCGTGCTCACTGAACCGGACCGCCTCACCCCGGTGCCCGCCCACCAGGCCGACATCCTCGCCCGGATGGGCGTCACCATCGCCAGCAGGCCTGCCACCGCCGACCTGATCATCGACGCCATGATCGGCTACAGCCTGCGAGGCGACCCCGCAGGCGCCGCCGCACAACTCATCACCTGGGCCAACGACCAAGCCGCCCCGGTGCTGGCCCTGGACACCCCCAGCGGCCTCGACCTGACCACCGGGACGGCTGCCACTCCCGCCGTCTGGGCCGCAGCCACCCTTACGTTGGCCCTGCCCAAGGTTGGCCTGCTCGACGCGCCGAACGTCGGGGAACTCTACCTAGCCGACATCTCGGTGCCGCCGCTGGTCTATCAGCGGATGGGGATTCCCGTCCCAGAGTTGTTCCGCCAGGCCAGCCTGCTCCGGATCGATTGATGGCCACCCAACCCGCTCGTCCAGCAGTGATGACAGGAGACGCGCGAGCCACCGCGGCCAGGTCGGCGCAGGTGGGTTCAGCGTGCAGGGGAACTGAAGTGATCGAAGATGCGCTGAGCGTAGTACCCTTCCCAGGGTTCGCCGGGCTGGCTGGCGGTGTAGTCCTTGTCGAGGCTGACGAGCAGATAAGTCAGCTCACTGCGGACGGGCTTGGCACCCAGTAGCGAGGGCAGCTCGGAGAGATTGATAAGCCAGTCGGAGTACCAACTGGCCCAGTCATCGTCGGCGCCGTCGATAATCCGGAACACCCGATGGTGGGTCTCGCCAGCCTCGTGGAGCAGTCGGCTGATCTGTTCGGTGGCGACCGTCATCTGCTGCCCCCTGCGGTGGAAGCACGGCTGGTTGCGTCCAGGTCTTCATCCTGTCACGCGCAAGTGCCGATCCGGAACGCGCCCGACTCGCTCAGACCCGGGCGACCAGATCGGCGGCGGCGCGCTGACCATGCCGATCCCGCGGTGAACCAATGATGCCCCAGCCGCCCCCGCGCCCAAGGGTGTGGGCCCCAGGTTGTCCTGAGCGCGAGATGCCCTGCTGTGATGCAATCAAGGCGAGGCGCCGGGCGTCATATATGGATGTGAAGAGCCGTGGGTGCTGACCATCGCCTGTTCCTGGAGGCCACGTTGCCGCACCTGGATGCGGTGTACCAGGTGGCGCGGCAGGCGGCCGGGGGCGGGCAGGATCCCGAGGACCTGGTACAGGAGACCTACCTGCGGGCCTACGCCGCATTCGGCTCATATCGCGGCGGGAACGCGAGGGCGTGGCTGGCCGCGATTTGCCTGAACGTGGCCCGGTCGCAAGCACGGCGCCGCCGGCGGCGGCCGTGGGAGGTGCCCGGGTCCGGCCTGCTGGACGTGCTGCCGCTGTCCCGCGCTGATGGTGGGGAGGGCACCGTTGACGTGGCGGATCTGGTGATCGCCGGCCTGGACGCGGAGCAAGTGTCCCGGTGCCTGGGCCGGTTGCCAGAGCCGCAGCGGGTGTGCATCGTGATGGTGGATGTGGCCGGGTACACCGCCAGGGAGGCGGCGGAGGCGCTGGGGTGCCCGCGCGGAACAGTGCTTGCCCGGGTGCATCGGGGCCGGCGCAGACTGGCCCAGTTGCTGGCTGAGACGGGGGTGGCTCATGGACGGCCGTGACCGGGCCTGCCGGCTACTGGCTGGGTTCCTGGCCGGGGACTTGGCCCCGGCAGAGGCCCGGCAGTGGGATGAGCACCTGCTGGAATGCGAGATCTGCTGGTGGGCGGTGCGGGAGGACCGGGCCGGCCGCCAGGCCGTGCAGGTGCTGCGCCAGCCCGCGCCGCCGGGGCTGGCCGACCGGGTCGCGTTCGCGGTGGAAGTGGCCGCCGCTGGCCGGACAGCCGCGCTGCGGTGCGCCCGCCCGCCTGCCCGCTCGTCGCGGCGGGCACGCTCGGGTGGCTGGCTGCGCTGGCCACAGCTAGCAGGAGCCGGGGCAGTCGCCGTGGCTGTGCTGGTGACGCTGATGGTGGTCCTGCTCCCGGACGGGCATCAGGCCAGGATCATGCCACCAGCGGTGGTGGCGGTGGCGGATTACGCGCAGGCGGTCCCCCCGCCGGCCGGGGACCAGCACCCTGTTTCCGGCGGGCGAGCCGCGCCGGTGGAGGTGGGCCACCCGGTGACAGTGACCGCGGGCGGGCAGACGATCGTGCTGCGGACGTGGCGGGTGGGCGGAACCGAAGCGGTAGTCGCGGTATCCAGCAAGCCGTTCCCCAGGCCCCCCCAGGCCCAGGGCGTAGCTGGCAGCGGGATGGCGTGGTCGGCGCGGCTGGGGAGGCTGAGCCTGTACTGCCTCAATGGCCGGACCTCCGAGTTGGTGGCCGCGCCGGTCCGGGCTGCGGACCTCGCCGCGCTGGCGGCACTGCTGCCCCTGGCCTGAGGGCGCAGCCGGGCGCCACACCGGGCCGTCGTCGCCGGTGAGCGCCGGACCGCTCTTCTGCCTCCCTTGCGTGGATGTGCAATCAACGCCGCTGCCGGGGCGTCTTTAGATGCGTCTTCGAAGCCGTCTGTGATGGTTCCCGTGAGCGGGTGCGGGCACCGGAGGAGGTCCGTCGATGTCCACGTCCTCATCTCGCGGCCGCTTGCGGCCGGGTTCTGTTCTCCGTGGTGCCGCTGGCATGACCGCGCTCGCGCTCGCGGCGGCGGCCTGCGGCTCGTCGGGGAGTACGTCCGCAGCGGCTGGCCATGCCAAGTCGCCGATGCCGGAAATGTCGAGTTCGATGCCGATGGCCAGCCCGTCCATGTCGATGAGCAGTGGGATGCTGCCCATGGGCGCCGAGCACATGCACGTGGCGGTCACCTCGCCGATGACGGGAATGACGGTGACGGGCAACAGCGTGACGCTGCACGTGCAGGCGACCGGGTATAAGGACACCTGCGCCATGGCCGGCCGACAGCTGATGGGGGGTATGGAGGCGACCGCCACCGGGCACTACCACGTGCTGCTGGACGGGTCGCTGATCAACATGTTCTGCACCCCCACCGCGGTGGTGTCGCTGCAGAATGTCAAGCCCGGCATGCACACCCTCACCGTGGTGCCAGCGCTGGATAACCATGCGCAGGTCACCGCCAACGCGAAGTCGATCAAGTTCAGCTACGCCCCGGCCAAGCCGCTGCCCGCGCTGACCAGCGTGATGACCATGGGCAAGCCCTCCGTCAGCATCGTCTCGCCCAAGCCCGGAGCGACCGTCTCGGGCAACTTCACCGTCAAGGTCCGGGTCAAGGACTACCACCTGAGCTGCGCGCTGTTCGGCAAGCCGAACCTGCACGGGTGGGGCCACTGGCACCTCAACCTCGACACCGCCACAGGCGGCATGATGGGCATGGGCGGCATGATGGGGATGAGCTGCACCCATGTGATCCACGTGTCCACCGCGGGGCTCAAGCCCGGGTCGCACCACACGCTGATCGCGCTGCTGGTCGACGACGAGCACGCCCCGCTGATGCCGATGATCGCCTCCGAGGTGAAGGTGCGGATCGGCAAGTGAAGTCCCGGCCACAACCGGACGGGCGAGCTGGGCAGGCCGATCCCGGACGTGTGAGGGCGAGGCAGGCAACCGCCAGGACGGGGCGGGCCGCGTGGCTGCCGCACCGGCTGGGCCTGCGGCTGGCTGGGGCCGGGCTGCTGGCCGCGACCGGGGCGATCCACCTGGACCTGTACCTGACCGGGTACCGAACGATCCCAGTCATCGGCTGGCTGTTCTTGCTGCAGGTGATCACCGCCTTCGGCCTGGCGGCGGCCGTGCTCGCCACCGGCGGCCGGCTGCTGGCCGCGGCGGGCGCCGGGTTCGCCCTGGCCACGCTCGGCGGGTACCTGCTGTCGGTCTGGGTCGGCCTGTTCGGGTTCACCGAGATCCGCACTACCGCCGGAATCGTCGCAGGCGTCATCGAGGTGGCCGCCTTCGCGGCGCTGGCCGCTCTCGCCGCCGCCCCCGCTGCGACAGCCCAGCAGGCCAGGCAAGACACCGGGGGCAGCCGGCTGCTGACCAGGCTCCAATCTGACATCCCGGGCGCGGGACGGGCAGTGGCAGGCGTGTCCATCGCCGCCCTGGTGGTGCTGGGTATCGCGGTGGCGCAATCGGGCGGCCCGGCACCATCCCGCCCCGCCAGCGGCGGCCGGCCAATCCTGAAAACGGCCATCATCGGCGGTGTGACCGTGCTCACCAACGCTCGGGGGTTCACCCTGTATTGGTTCGCCCCCGACGCGCTGGCCAGGTCCGCCTGCTACGGGACCTGTGCCGGCTACTGGCCGCCAGTGACCGTGACCGGAACGCCGTCGGCGGGCCCGGGCGTCACCGGCAAGCTCGGCACGATCAAGCGGTCCGACGGAAACACCCAGGTCACCTACAACGGGCACCCGCTGTACACCTACGTCGGCGACACCGCTCCCGGCCAGGCCTTCGGCAACAACCTCAACCTCAACGGAGGGCTATGGCACGAGATGACCGTGTCGGGCTGAGCCACCGCCGGGAGGTTGCCATACCCCAGGTCAAGCGGGATTCGCTGAACCCGGCCAGGCGGTGAGATCATGGCGGCGGGCCGACCCTGGGCCAGGCTCGGTGAGCAGAGGGAGAACGCCATGGGCGAGGCTGATGATCGGGATGGCGCGGCCGCATACAACTATGCTCAGTTTGACGATTACGTCGCCGCCGGGGGCGACGTGGCGGATGAGGCGGCGTTCTGGGCCTCGCCCCGGGCGGGGCAGCGCGCGCCAGATTTCACCCTGCCTCGGCTGGAAGACGGTGCCGACATCACGCTGTCGGATCTGTGGCGGTCCAAGCCGCTGGTGATGGAATTCGGCTCGTTCACTTGACCGTACTGCTCAGCAGAGGGTCCTCTGCTTGATGCCGCGGCGGCCCGCCACCTCGAGGCCGCGTGGGTGTTCATCTATACCCGGGAAGCGCACCCGGGTGAGAACGTCCCCTGCCACGAGAGCTTCGAGCGGAAGCTGGCCAGCGCCAAACTGCTGCCGGAGGAGGCGGGGATCGGGCGGGACATCCTGGTGGACGACCTGGATGGTACGGTGCACCGCGCCTACGGGCTGATGCCGAACATGACCTGGGTGATTGGCCGGGGCGGGCGGGTGGCCTACAAGGCGAACTGGACCAGCGCCGCCAACGTGGAAGCCTTCCTGGCCCGGTTCCTCGCCGCCGGCAGCGAGCATCCGCCCGCAACCATGCCGGTGATGCATGAGACCCAGCAGGCCGAGTTCCGCTACCCCGACCGGAAGCGATTCACCGAGCACCTGTTGCGCAACGGCCCGCGTGCGGCGGCCGAGTTCGAGAGAGCCCAGCAACTGTGGGCCCGTCGGCCCGCCCCCTGACCGGCCAAGTTCCCCGGAGTTCTCAGCCGGGCGGGTAGGTGTCGTCCTAGGTGGCCAACCGTACCTGCGAAGCGCCGGCCGATGGGGCCACCTGCGCGATCGGCTTGCCGGTCTCCCGGACGAGCCGGACCGCGCCCTCCCGGAAATCGGCGTCGAACTTCCTGCGCGTCTCTGCCATCGCCAACTCCTTTAAGGCGATGTGCCCACGCTAAGGGGGGAAGCCCAGATCCAGCGGCGTACCGCGCCTTTGGCGGCCGTGTGCATTGGGTGTCTTGGGTGGTTTCGGGGGCAGGGAGCGGGCGTGGTCAGCGGCGGCGGTGACCCAGTTTCGCAGCGCTGTGCCGCGCAGCCCGGCGGGCTGGACGAAGATCATGTTTTTCATCGGGCGGCCGGTGAAGTCCATCTCCCGGACGTAGTCGTGTTCGAGGGCCTGCTGGGCGGCCTGGTACCCAACCCGGACCATGAGCTCGTTGCCGACGACGCCGGCGAACATGTGCCCGCCCAGCAGGAACGCCAGGCCGCCGAACATTTTCCGTTCGGTCACGTCGGCGCCGCGGGCTACAACCGCGCGAACGCGGTCGGCGAGGTGCTCGTCGTAGGCCATCAGGCCTCCAGGTGGCCGGGCAGGCCGAAGAACGGGAACAATGCCGGGTCGGCGAAGCCGGTGATCTCCCCGATGGCGCTGCCATCGATCGTGAGGACCATGATGCCGTAGGCGGTGGCCCGGCGGCCGCCGGGGTCGCGGACGTAGGCGGCCACGGCGGGCTGCACGTTAGCGCGGGCCGGGACGAGGGTGATCTGGTCCAGGCGGCCGCGGGCGGGAACGGTGGCCAGGAACCGCGCGATCGCGTCCCGGCCCCGGTAGGCCAGGGGGAAGGGCGGCATGGTCAGGAGGGCGTCCTCGCGGAGCAGCGCGACCAGGGCCGGGATGTCGCAGGCGTGCCAGGCGGCGAGGTAACTGCGGAGAATGGACCGCTCTGCCGCCGAGCTTTCCGGCCGTCGGCCTGGCCGCAGCCTGCCGGTCGCTCGGTGCTCGTGGAGGGCGGCCCGGCCGCGCTGCAGAGCGCTGTTCACCCCGGCCACCGAGGTGTCCAGCAAGCCGGCGGTCTCGGCCGCCGAAAATGCCAGCACATCACGCAGCAGCAGCACGGCCCGCTGGCGGGCCGGCAGCAGCTGGATCGCGGACAAGAACGCCAAGTCGACGCTTTCCCGCAGGTCATAGCGGGCCTGCGGGTCATGGTCGGGCAGCAGGCCCAGCCGGGAGCCGGGGTAAGGCTGCAACGCCACGACCTCCACCTCGGGTGCGTTCGACGGCGGCGGAACAGGCCCGGCACCAGCCGGCGCGGTGGCCGCCCGGGCCTGAAAGGTCAGGCACCGGTTGGTAGCGATCCGGTACAGCCATTGCCGCACCGACGAGCGATTCTCAAAGCCGTCCAGGTGCCGCCATGCCCGCAGCAGAACCTCCTGGATCACGTCCTCGGCATCCTGGAAAGATCCCAGCATCCGGTAACAATGCACGTGCAGTTCCCGCAGGTAGGGGCCGACCAGATCCGCGAACGCCCGCTGATCGCCTGACCGGGCCAGAGCCAGCAGCCGCGCCCGGTCCGCTGCCTCACTAGTGCCGCCCATCACCCGCCTCTCCGCAAGAACGGTCAGTCACCGCCCGCCGCCATCGCCGCACGGAGCTCCTGCGCGTCATAGATCAGCTCACCACGGACGATCTGCCCATCCTCCACCTCCAGGATCTCCGCTGAGGTCATCGGCGCCACCGGCAGGTCCATCTGCCAGTCGATGATCGAGCACACCCGGTTGCCGTCGGTGAACTGCTGGCGCACCACGAAGCTGGTCACCAGCGGACCTGCTTGCGCTGCCATCGCCCGGTAGCCTGCGGCGTCGTCGAAATCGGCCACCGGCCCCCGGAACGTGAACCCATCAGCCAATGGGACACCGCTGAAGTCGCCCTTCTTATTCGCCCACGCGTGGTAGTACAGGCCCACGATGTCCAGAACGTTCATGACTCCTCCAAGATCACCGGCGGACCCTGCCCGCCTGGGCTCATAAAGACCCCAGGGCCGCCCTAAAACTCATCGCGGTTCCCGGCCGCAGCCTGGCAGGCGGCCGTGTCACCCCGTCTGCGGGCCGTGTTGGGTGCGGAAGAACCGCTCGGCGTCATCGTCAAGGGGGTATGAGCTCGACGCGCAGCTCATCGAGGGTCACATCGGCGATGTGGTCGAACCGGGGTTGCGTCCGCGTAGGGCATGTAGATCAGAACGATATGTGGCCCTGAAAAGCGAAGGTCGAGGGGTCAGTGGCGAGCAGAGCTGGCTGCTGCCAGGCCATCAGCCGGTAGGATTCCGGCCAGCATCTGTCGATGCCTTCGGAGGCAGGCATGACCGGCACCCCTTCCGGGTGGCGCGAGTCCGGCGTGCGGATCGTGCATCATGGCGAGTTCGACCCGAACACGCCGCAGACGCCCGGCATGCACCGCGAAGCCGCGATCAGCCGCGCCTCGGCGGGAGCTGAGAAGATCTGGGCGGGCACCGTGATAATCCAGCCCGGTGCCCAGACCGGCGCGCATCACCACGGTGCCCTGGAAAGCGTGATCTACGTCGTGGCCGGCCGGGCCGTATGCGGTGGGGCGACCGGCTGGAGTTCGTTGCCGAGGCGGGCCCCGGCGACTTCATTTACGTCCCGCCTTTCGTGCCGCACCAGGAAATCAACGCCAATGCCGGGGAGCAGCTGAGCTGCGTGGTGATCCGCAGTGACCAGGAACCCGTGGTGGTGAACCTGGACCTGCCCGAGGTCGAAGATCTTGCGCGTGCCCAGTGGGTGGACTCACGCCACCCTGCCCGGTGACTCCGCAAGACACCAGGCCACTGCAGAACCTGCCAGGCCAAGCGTTGCCGTTCCCGGGTCTTCGGGTCGGCATATGGACTCGTCCGAGGGAGTGTCTAGCGGCCTGCTTACCCGCCCGGCAGGCTGAGTGGCCAGCGGTCTGCTCGGTCCGCGGTCGCGGTGGCAGCGGTCAGTTTGTCGGCTCGACGGCACGGCCATCGGCTGCGGCGACCGCCCCGAGCCGGCGCAGGTCTTCGGTCAGCGCGGCGCTGCGGTCCAGGTGCGGTGGGTTAGCCCACGCCACCATCCACTCCCACCAGCGCGGAAACCTAGTCAGCTCGAAGGTCTGCACGATCCGGGTCCCGGTGCCGGCCGCCTCCAGACCGATGCGCCAGTCGCTGCTATCGACAAACAGCACCGTGGGGATCGTCCGCCACGAAAGCTGGCGCGGCGGATCCACCGCGAGGACCTCGCAGGTCCGGCTCCAGCGCAGCCAACCCGACTTGTTCCGGCCGCGGAACCGCGCGCCCGGCGCCGCCGCGGTCGCCCCGCCGAGCCAGGTGACGTGGTGGCACTCGTGGCTCCACTCCCCGGTCCGGGTGACATCGGCGATGACCCGCCACACCGAGTCGATCGGTGCGTCGGCCACCACTTCCACCCGGCACGCCCGCGCCACCCGCCGTGTCGCCCTGTCCATGTCCGCCCCTTTCAGGCCTGCCCGCAGGTCACATCCGCCGATCCGGGCCGGGAGCAGCCGGCCTGCGGGCTGCGCCCGCCACCTGCGCAAGGACGGCCGCATAGGGGCAGGCAGGCGGCCCCATTCCCCCAGTGCACCGAAGGCAGCTGCGGCACAGGCAGCCCGGGCCGGGCGGCAGTGGATCGCAACGGCGATGCCCCGCTTGCTCGCCTCACGGCCTCCATCGCCGGGGGGCCAAGCAGCAGGCCCAGGTCCGCCTCTTGCCCGGCCATCTTTCAAGGATGACACCTCCGGGCGCAGGCCGCCCGTCAGCGGCACCGGCGGCCGGCCGACCCCGCCACCCGCGAGTCGGCGTCGCACTGGGCCCGAAATCGGATCACCCTTAGCGACTTGCGCCAGTCGGGGCCCAATGCGCGACTAGCCGCCGATCGACGCGGCCCCGCGCTGATGCAGCGTATTCGGAAGGGCGGTGCCGAACGGATTGTGCTGTCGCCGACTTGGCCCCGGCCGCGTCCAGTTGTGGTCCCGATGCACGGCGGCTCACATGGTGATGACGATCTTTCCCCTGGCGTGTCCCTGTTCGAGGTAGCCGATGGCGGCGGCAGCGTCGCTCAGCGGGTAGGTCCGGTCGATAACCGGCGTGATCTTCCCGGTCTGGAGAAGCTCGCGCAGGACGGCCAGATCCTCCTTGCTCTGGTGGGCCAGGAAGAAAACCATCCGCTGGCTCACCGCGGGTGACAACAAGGTCATCCTGACCGAGCGGCCTAGCGGCCCAACCCAGCGGCCCTTGTTCGGGCCTCCCACCGCCACCAGCACTCCCTTCGGGACCAGAACCCGCCTGGTCTCCGCCAGGGCCCGGTTGCCCGCGATATCGACCAGCAGGTCGTACTGCCCCCGGACGCGGGTGAAGTCCTCCCGCGTGTAGTCGATCACATGATCGGCGCCGATCGACGCGGCCGCCTCAGCGTTGCGCGTGCTGCACACCCCAGTCACCTCGGCACCGAGGGCCTTGGCGATCTGCACCGCGAACGTCCCCACGCCCCCCGACGCGCCGTTGACCAGCACCTTGTGTCCGGCCTGGACGTGCCCCTTGTCGCGCAGCGCCTGCAACGCGGTGACCGCCGCCACCGGCACGGCCGCCGCCTGCTCGAACGTCACGCCCGCAGGCTTGGGCAAGATCGCCGCGTCCGCGCGGATGCTGAGGTACTCGGCCAAGGTCCCGCGATCGTCCAGGCCACCGAACACCTCATCGCCGGGCCGGAACTCGGTCACACTCTTGCCCACTGCCTCCACCGAGC
>Ga0306924_10005589_pt1 | contig 12411 bp, 10 predicted proteins | sample sta12Can44000111_FD_203756 | JGI IMG/M metagenome (GOLD analysis project Ga0306924, IMG submission 203756) | Lab enrichment of tropical soil microbial communities from Luquillo Experimental Forest, Puerto Rico - statanox.12C.anox.44.000.111 (v2)... | ecosystem: Environmental > Terrestrial >... | reverse complement strand
CGCCGCAATACCACCGCGACCGTGCTAGCGCTTGCTGCCACCGCCGTTGGTCTGGGATGGCTAGTGCTGATCCTCGGCGTTTTGTTATGGCAGGGCTTCTCCGGCCTCTCGCTGGCGGTTTTCACGGAAATGACACCGCCGCCAGGCGCCGCCGGCGGTCTCCTCAACCCGATTGTCGGCAGCCTGATGCTCACCGTGCTCGCCGTCGTCATCGGCACTCCGATCGGAATCCTCGCCGGCACGTACATGGCCGAATATGGCCGCTACGATGTGCTCACCACAGTGGTGCGCTTCATCAATGACATCCTCCTGAGCGCGCCGTCGATTGTGGTGGGGCTGTTCATTTACGAGGTGATGGTGGCGCCGATGGGCCATTTCTCGGGGCTCGCGGGCGGCGTGGCCCTTGCGGTCCTGGTTATCCCGGTCGTGGTGCGCACCACCGAGGACATGCTGACTTTGGTGCCGAACGCGCTGCGCGAAGCGGCCACCTCGATCGGCCTGCCGCGGTCACTGACGATCACCCGCATCTGCTATCGCGCGGCACGCGCCGGCATGCTCACCGGCGTGCTGCTCGCGGTGGCCCGCATTAGCGGCGAGACCGCGCCGCTATTATTTACCTCGCTGAACAACCAGTTCTGGAGCACCAATCTCAACGCGCCGATCTCGAGCCTGCCGGTCGTGATCTTCCAGTTCGCGCTCAGCCCGTATAAGGACTGGCAAGCGCTGGCCTGGACCGGCGCCCTCATCATCACCATGGCGGTGCTGGCCTTGAGCATCACCGCGCGCGCTCTCGTCGCAACGGGAAAACAGTCATGACTATGAGTGCTTCCGTCGCCGTTCCCTCCGTCGCGCACGCGCCGAACGCCCGAACCGGGCTCACCGAGAAAGTCACGATCCGCGACCTCAATTTTTTCTACGGCGAGAGCAGGGCTTTGAAATCGATCAGCCTGCCGCTCTATCAGAACAAGGTGACGGCTTTCATCGGCCCGTCGGGTTGCGGCAAATCGACTTTGCTGCGCGTGCTCAACCGGATGTACGACCTCTATCCGCATCAGCGGGCCACCGGCGAAGTCTTGTTCGACAACGAGAATATCCTTTCGCCCCGGCTCGACCTGAACTTGTTGCGCGCGCGCATCGGCATGGTTTTTCAGAAGCCGACGCCGTTTCCGATGTCGATCTATGAGAACATCGCTTTTGGTATCCGGCTGTACGAGAAGTTGCCGAAATCGGAGCTCGACGGCCGGGTCGAAACCTCGCTGCGCCGCGCCGCGCTGTGGGACGAGGTGAAGGACAAACTCAACGCCAATGGGCAGAGCCTATCCGGCGGCCAGCAGCAGCGGCTTTGCATCGCGCGCACGGTCGCGGTGCGGCCGGAGGTCATCCTGTTCGACGAGCCCTGTTCCGCGCTGGATCCGATTTCGACCGCCAAGATCGAAGAGCTGATCGACGAATTGACCGACGACTACACGATCGTAATCGTCACCCATAATATGCAGCAGGCGGCCCGCGTTTCGGAATTCACTGCGTTCATGTATCTGGGCGAACTCATCGAATTCGACTCGACCAGCGACATGTTCACGAATCCGAAAGATCAACGTACGCAAGACTACATCACCGGCCGCTTCGGATGACGCAAATGAGCGAGATCACCACCAGAGTCGATCACACCGCCAAGGCCTTCGATACCGATCTGCAGGAAATCACCCGCAAGGTCGCCGAGATGGGCGGCCTTGTGGAGCGGCAGATCGCGGATTCGGTTCAGGCCCTGGTCGACCGCGATGTCGAACTTGGCGAGCGCGTTATTGCGCTCGATCCGACCATCGACGCGCTGCAGCGTGACGTCGAGGATAAATGCATTCTCACCATTGCCCGGCGCCAGCCGATGGCGGTCGATCTGCGCGAATGCGTCGGCGCCATGCGCGTCTGCAACGACCTGGAGCGGATCGGCGATCACGCCAAACATATCGGCAAGCGCGTCGTCGCGCTCGACGACGATTTTTATCCGCAAAAACTGATCCGCGGTGTCGAGCACATGTCGGCGCTGGTATTGGCCCAGCTCAAGCAGGTGCTGGACGCCTATGCCGGCCGCGACCTCCAATCCGCGCTCGCGGTCTGGAACGGCGACGAAGAAGTCGACTCGATGTGCGTTTCACTGTTCCGCGAGCTCCTCACCTACATGATGGAGGATCCGCGCAACATCACGTTCTGCATGCATCTGATGTTTTGCGCCAAGGACATCGAGCGGATGGGCGACCATGCCACCAATATCGCCGAGACCGTCTATTACATGGTCGAGGGCCGTGCGATTACCGACCAGCGTCCCAAGGGTGATACCACGAGTTTTCCGGCAGGCGTCCTGCAAAAATAGGAGACCGGGATGGGAGCCAACATCCTGATCGTGGAAGACGAAGAACCGCTCACCACGCTGCTGCGCTACAATTTGGAAGCTGAAGGCTATGAAGTCGACGCCGTCGCCAGAGGCGACGACGCCGATACGCGCCTGAAGGAAACCGCGCCCGATCTGATCGTGCTGGATTGGATGCTGCCTGGCCTATCGGGGATCGAATTGTGCCGGCGGCTGCGGGCGCGGCCACAGACCCAAACGTTGCCGATCATCATGCTTACGGCGCGCGGCGAGGAAAGCGAACGCGTGCGCGGTCTGGCCACCGGCGCTGACGACTATATCGTCAAGCCGTTCTCGGTCCCGGAATTGCTGGCGCGCGTGCGGGCGCTGTTGCGCCGCGCCAGTCCGGAACGGGTCGCGCTCGTGCTCACGATCGGCGACCTCGAACTCGATCGCGAGAAAAAGCGTGTCTCGCGGGCGAGCCGGCCGGTCGATCTCGGTCCGACCGAATTCCGGCTGCTTGAGTTTCTGATGGAGCGGCCCGGCCGCGTGTTTTCCCGCGAGCAGCTGCTCGACGGCGTGTGGGGCAGCGACGTTTACATCGACGAGCGTACCGTGGACGTCCATGTCGGCCGCCTGCGCAAGGCGCTCAATCGTGGCCACGGCACCGATCCGATCCGCACCGTCCGCGGCGCCGGCTATTCGCTCGATGATCGTTTTGGCAAGCCAGCGTGAAATTCGCCCGAGGTTTCTGCTGCCCGTCATCATGAGGTGCCCGCGCGCAGCGCGGGCCTCGAAGGATGCTGCTCAAGAGCTGGGGCCGTCGTCCTTCGAGGCTCGCTTCGCTCGCACCTGAGGATGACGGAACGGGCTCTGTGGCTTACCGCACCGTCCGTTTGTCGCGGCGGCGATCGGACGGCGGCTGGTAGGCGACGCGCGAGTGATAAGCGCAATAGGGCAGCCCGGCGACCGTATTGCCGCCGCAGAAAAAGAAATCGCTGCTGCCGGGATCGCCGACCGGCCAGCGGCAGGTTTGTTCGTTCAGTTCCAGGATGGTGCGGCGCTGACCGATCGGAATGATGTTGTCGATCAATTCCGGCTCGGTCTCCAGTTCGTAATCGTAGGCGTGCGCCAGCGCGGTATTGCCGCGGATCGATGCGCGCCCGATGCGCAGCATGTGCGACGGCGAGCGCGGCTTACGCGGCCGCGGTGCGGCACTCGAGCTGCTTTTGGCGCGGCCGGAAAGCCCGAGCCGGTGCACTTTTCCGATCACCGCATTGCGCGTGATGCCGCCGAGCTCCGCCGCGATCTGGCTTGCCGAGAGACCGTCAGACCATAGCTTTTTCAGAAGCTCGACCCGCTCGTCCGTCCACGACATGCTCCCCCTCCCTGAACCTGTCGACGAAGCCGTTGCGAGAATCCCCCCTCGCGCTGGGCAGCGTGCAGCCGCCCAACACGCACTCAACAACGACGCTTTAGAAGACTGTCCGCCGCACGAGATGTCGTACTAGACAAGCAAAAGGCTACAATATGGCTGGAGTCTGGCGCAAGACTCGCGCTGCGTGCGTCCACATATTCCTGCACGCGTGTGGATGAACTGGGTACAAATCAGGTCCGCGCCGCGCAATTATCGTGTGTTGACAGCGGGGCGGGCGGACATAGAATGTTGTTCCGTGCCGCCCGGAGAGGCGGCACATTTCGTTTGAGCCGCGTCGTTTGAGCCGTGCCGCTTTGAGCGCAGCTTTGAACGCGCAAGCTTTGCGAGCGAAAACCGTGACATCGCATCTGATGGCGACCTTTGCGCGCGTCGACCTCGCCTTCGAGCGGGGCGAAGGCGTATGGCTCATCGCCACCAACGGCGAACGCTATCTCGATTTCACCTCGGGCGTCGCCGTCAACGCGCTCGGCCACGCGCACCCGCATCTCGCTGCCGCGCTCGCTGAGCAGGCGCAGAAGCTTTGGCACGTCTCGAACCTCTATGAAATTCCCGAGGCCGAGCGGGTCGCGGCGCGGCTGTGCGCGGCGAGCTTCGCCGACGTCGTATTCTTCTGTAATTCCGGCGCCGAAGCGGTCGAAGGCGCGATCAAGACGGGGCGGAAATACCAATCGGTGAGCGGCCATCCGGAGCGCTATCGGATCGTCACCTTCGAGGGTGCGTTCCATGGCCGTACCTTGGCCACGCTCGCCGCCGGCGGACAAAAGAAGTACCTGGAGGGTTTTGGCCCGCCGGTAGAGGGTTTCGACCAAGTCGCCTTCAACGATCTTGCCGCGGCCAAGAGAGCAATCGGCAGCGAGACCGCGGCGATCATGATCGAGCCGCTCATGGGCGAGGGCGGCGTGCGGACGGTCGAGCCGTCGTTTCTGCGCGCGCTCCGCGAGCTTTGCGATCAGAACGGGCTCCTGTTCATCTTCGACGAAGTGCAAAGCGGCATGGGCCGCACCGGCGAACTGTTCGCCTATCAGCGCGCGGGGGTCGTCCCCGATATCATGGCGCTTGCCAAAGCGCTCGGCGGCGGCTTTCCGGTCGGTGCGGTGCTCGCCACCAGCGACGCGGCCAGGGGCATGACCGCCGGTACGCACGGGTCAACCTTCGGCGGCAACCCGCTGGCGATGAGCGCGGCCAATGCAACGCTCGACGTCATGCTAGCGCCGGGCTTTTTCGATCACGTGAAACGGATCGGCATCCTGTTCAAACAGCGCCTCGCCGAGATCAAGGATCGTTACCCCGAACTCATCGCCGAAGTACGGGGCGAGGGGCTCTTGGTCGGTCTGCGGGCGGTCGTTCCCGCCGGCGAACTCGTCAATGCGATCCGGGCGCAGAAGATGCTCACGGTGGCCGCCGGCGACAACGTTGTGCGTTTGCTGCCGCCGCTCATCGTCAGCGAGCAGGAGATCGCCGAGGGCGTGGCGCGGCTTGATCGCGCCTGTGCCGAGCTTAGCCGCAGCGCCAAGCGCCCCGCCGCGGCGGCGCAGCGAAAAGCGGAGACGGCGGGATGACTGTCGTCCGCCACTTCCTCGATCTGATCGAGGTTCCAGCCGCCGATCTGCGCGGAATGATTGACACTGCGCGGGCGATAAAATCGCGCCGCGACCGCAACGAACGCTCGCTTGCCGGCAAGACGTTGGCCATGATCTTCGAACGGCCCTCGACGCGCACCCGCGTCTCGTTCGAAGTGGCCATGCGGCAATTGGGCGGCGACGCCATTCTGCTCACGGCAGAAGAAATGCAGCTCGGGCGCGGCGAGACGCTTGCCGATACCGCGCGCGTGCTGTCGCGCTATGTCGATGCCATCATGATCCGGATGCTTGATTCGGAAGCGGTGAGTGAGCTCGCGCGCCACGCCGCAATCCCCGTGATCAATGGGCTGACGCGGCGTTCGCATCCCTGCCAGGTGCTGGCCGACGTCATGACCTTTGAGGAGTGCCGCGGGCCGATCCGCGGCCGCACCGTGGCGTGGACCGGCGACGCCACCAATGTGCTGACGTCATGGATGCACGCCGCGCGGCGCTTCGATTTCAATTTGCGGGTGGCAACGCCGGCGGAATTGGCGCCGAAAAAGCCGCTGCTCGACTGGATCAAGAGCTCCGGCGCCGCCATCAGCTTGGGCACCGATCCGGATGAGGCGGTCAAGGGCGCCGACTGCATTGTCACCGACACCTGGGTGTCGATGGGTGAGCGCAACGGCAGCCGCCGTCACAATCTGCTCAAGCGCTATCAGGTCAATGGGCGCCTCATGGCGCGCGCCAAGCCCGACACTATTTTCATGCACTGTCTGCCTGCGCATCGCGGCGAGGAAGTCACCGACGAGGTGATGGACGGTCCGTATTCGGTGGTTTTCGACGAGGCTGAAAACCGCCTGCATGCGCAAAAGGGTATACTGAGCTGGTGCCTCGAAGCCGACGCGCGCTGAGCTCGCAACGCAGGCCTCACAATCGCATATGCAGGACCTATATTGCGGCAATGAACAATCCCGATTTGCGCATTCCGGTCCGTGAGCCTGCAGCAACCAGTCTCGACGACACGATCCTGCCGTTTGCGGTCAAAACACTCGATCTGCGCGGCCGCATCGTGCGGCTTGGCGCCGTCGTCGATGCCATCCTGAGCGGTCACGATTATCCGCTTCCCGTCGCCAAACTGCTTGGCGAGGCGATCGTGCTGACCGTGATGCTCGGCTCTTCGCTCAAAATCGACGGGCGGTTCATCCTGCAGACCCAAAGCGATGGACCGGTTCGGATGCTGGTGGTCGATTTCACCGCGCCGAGCAATGTGCGAGCCTGCGCCCGCTTCGACGCCGCGCGCGTCGCCGCGGCGATCGCCGACGGTGAGGCAACGCCCGGGCAATTGCTCCGCCACGGCCATCTCGCCATGACCATCGATCAAGGTCTGGACATGAGCCGCTACCAGGGCCTGGTGCCGCTCGAGGGCGGCAACCTCGAACAGGCTGCGCATGAATACTTTTCGCGGTCCGAGCAAATTCCGACCCGGGTGCGCCTTGCGGTCGCTGAGGAGTTCCGCGCCGGGGAGGGCGGGTCGCGGCGGCATTGGCGCGCCGGCGGCATTCTGCTGCAGTTTCTGCCAAATTCCCCCGAGCGGGCTCGGCGCGCCGATCTTGATCCCGGTGACGCACCGCCGGGCACCGCGCTGCACGTGCTGCCCGAAGATGAAGCCTGGGTCGAGGGCCGTTCACTGGTCGCAACCGTTGACGACCTCGAGCTCATCGATCCGGAATTGTCGAGCGAGCGCCTGGCCTATCGCCTGTTTCACGAGCACGGCGTTCGCGTCTTCCGCGCTACGCCGGTCGCCGCGCAGTGCTCGTGCTCGCGCTATGGCGTCGAAAACATGCTGCGAAGTTTCTCGCCGCAAGATCGTGCCGACATGGTGGAGGACGGCCGCATCATGGTGACCTGCGAGTTCTGCAGCTCGACCTATGTCTTTGCGCCGAGTGAAGTCGCCGCCGCGGCCACGCCAGCGTCCTGATCGCTCAGGCCGTCGCGGCGGCTCTGCCTCAAGGTATTGAGTTTGTTCGTGAAATTAGCGGGTTCTAGCGAGCAATTCTAGCGAACAATTCCAGCGAAACTGGACAGCCGTTTCCGCGCAGCCTCGTGCGCCGCGCCTAAGCGTGACACGCAGCTGCTAAAGCGCCACAGAAATAGAATTACACAACGGATGCGGGTCGCGCACAGCGCCCGTCGGTTTGAGGGCGGCGCTGCGGATTTACCGCGCGCGGCACATTCAATTGATGGTGCGTTTGACGTTGCCGCTATCGAGCGAAAAGGCGGGAACCTCGATTTCAAAATGTTCGCCGCCGGCGGTTACCATGCCGTAGGTGCCGGCCATGAAACCGGAAGGCGTCTGCAACGGAACACCGCTGGTATATTCGAACGTTTCGCCAGCTTTGAGCACCGGCTCTTCGCCGACCACGCCCGCCCCGCGCACCTCTTGGCGGCGTCCATGGGCATCGGTGATGCGCCAATGACGCGTTTTCAGCTGCACGGTGTCGGCACCGTTATTGGTGATGGAGATCGTATAGGCCCAGAAGAAATAATTATTATCCGGCGACGACCGATCGGCGACGAAACGCGGCTTCACCACGACTTCGATATTGCGGGTCACGGCGCGATACATGCGAGCGATACGTTCTTGCAGCTGCCAATGTTCGCTACCATGCGCCAAGTGTTCACGCGCGAACCCCGGCGCCGTTCACGCCAGTTCCACCTTGCCCGCCAATGGCAGCGCAAACGCGAGCGCAAGGGCAGACGTGATGGCATAACCGCCACAAGACTCTTTCTCAAGCCATACTTGCCCACTAAATTGGAAAACTGGCGCCCCGGCCGGTCCGATCCAGGCGCAACGCGCGCTGGCGCCGTACGATGGCCGGCGGCGAAACGATTTGTGTAGGCGGCCGTGAAACACCTGGTATTGCCGAGATTGGCACTGACACCGGCGACGGCCGCCGCCGCGCCCCCGGCTGGACGCGATCTGCGGCTCGATTTGTTTCGCGGCGTCGCGCTGTGGCTGATTTTTCTCGATCACATTCCGCAGAATGTCGTGAACTGGTTCACGATCCGCAATTACGGTTTCAGCGACGCCACCGAAATTTTCATTTTCATTTCTGGTTACACCGCTGCCTTCGTTTATGGCCGCGCCATGCGCGAACGCGGCTTCATCGTCGCCAGCGCGCGGGTGCTGCGGCGCGCCTGGCAAATCTACGTCGCCCACATTTTTCTGTTCACGATCTTCATGGCCGAAATCGCTTACGTCGCGGCAACGTTCGAAAACCCGCTCTACGCCGAGGAAATGAACATCCTCGATTTCCTCAAGCAGCCGGACGTCACAATCTTTCAGGCACTCATTCTGAAGTTCAAGCCGGTCAACATGGATGTGCTGCCGCTCTACATCATGCTGCTGCTGTTCTTCCCGCCGGTGCTTTGGCTATTGGTCCAACAACCGGCGCTGGCGCTGGCCGGATCGGCGCTGGTCTATGTGCTGGCGTGGAATCTCGATTGGAATCTGCCCGCCTATCCAAACGGGCAGTGGTTCTTCAATCCGTGTGCCTGGCAATTGTTGTTTGTATTCGGCGCATGGTGCGCGCTCGGCGGCGCGCAACGCCTCTCCGCGGCTCTGCGCTCGCGCGGGGTGCTGGCGCTCGCCATCGCCTATCTCGTGTTCGCGTTCCTCGTCACCTTGACCTGGTATGTCGAGCCGCTCGGGCGTTTGATGCCGACTTGGCTGAGCGACTGGATGTATCCGATCGACAAGACCAATCTCGACGTCCTGCGCTTTGCCCATTTCCTCGCCCTCGCCGCGGTGACTGTCTATTTCATCCCGCGCGACTGGCCAGGGGTGAAGTCGCCCTATCTGCAGCCGGCGATCCGCTGCGGGCAGCACTCGCTGGAGATCTTCTGCCTCGGCGTGTTTTTGGCCTTTGCCGGCCAGTTCATCATCAGCGAATGGTCGGGCGGGCCCTTGATTCAGATACTTATTAGCCTTGTCGGTATCTTGATCATGGTTGCCACAGCCGGTTTGATATCGTGGTACAAACAGATGGAAGGGCGAAGCCCGTCCGGGCGGAGCAAACCCCCGGATGCAGACCTCGCGGGAGGCGAGGCATGAAACTGCTCACGGCGCTTATTGCAACGATCGCGCTGAATTGTTTGCCGGCTTGGGGCGCTGTGGCGGAGCCGCAGCCCGACGCCTGCGAAGTGCCGGCGTCGTTCCTGGAGAGCGAAATCGATCTCACCCGCGTCACTAACGAACTCAAAGACAAGCATCGGCTCGACATCAGCGTGCTCGGCACCGGATCCTCATCGCTGCCCGGTCCCGACGGAGCGCACTTTGCCTATCCGGCGCGGCTTGAGGAGGCGCTCAAGCAGCAATTGCCCGGCAACGAAATCAAGGTCACTGCTCACGTCCAGCCGAAGCAGACGACAGCCAACATGGTCGGCGGCTTGGACAAGATTCTCGCCGAAGACCATCCGAGCCTGGTGATCTGGCAGGCCGGTACCGCCGACGCCATCAATGGCGTCGAGACCGAAGACTTCCGCTCCAGCCTCGAGGACGGGATCGAGAAAATCCAAGACGCGGGCGCCGATGTCATTCTCGTGAACATGCAGTACAGCCCGCGCACCGCTGCGATGCTCGACGTTTCCGCCTACGCCGATGTGATGCGTCGCGTCGCCCAGCAGCGGAACGCATTGCTGTTCGATCGGTTAGCAATCATGCAACATTGGAACGACATCGGCACTTTCGACCTCTATGCCGCCACCAAGAAGTATGATATGGCGCGGCAAGTTCATGAGTGCATTGGCCGGGCCCTGGCATCCCAGATCATCAGTACCGCGCATCTCGACGCCGTAAGAATGCAAACGACGCGTTAATGTCCTTCGACAAGCAAACAAAATTCGTCTGCCCGGCGCAGGTTGCGGCTGCCGCCATCCTGGTGTTTTTTGCACTGCACAGCGACGGTGCAAGCGCACAAACGGCTGTGCAGGCCGCTGCGCCACCGGCCGCTGGGGTGGTGCAGCAATCCCCTGCGAGCCTCGCGCCGCAGACGACGTGCAAGGCGCCTGCCGAATTGGCCCGTTTCGAGCGGCCGCTTGTTCACACCATGCGGCGTCTGGCCAATGGCCAACCGCTCACCATCGTCGCAATCGGCTCATCCTCGACCGCGGGCGCCGGCGCCAGCTCGCCGGACGCTACTTATCCGAGCCGGCTTGCCGTCGAATTGCGCGCGCGCTTTCCCGGCCGTGAGATCACCGTGCTCAACCGCGGCGTCAACGGCGAGGAGACCACCAATATGATGGCGCGGTTCGCAGCCGATGTGCTCGCCGCGCATCCGCAGCTCGTGCTGTGGCAGATCGGCACCAATTCGGTGTTGCGCGATCATCCGCTCAGCCCGCATGCCGTGCAACTGCATGACGGCATCGAACAGCTCAAGGCGGCCGGCGCCGACGTGGTCCTGATCGATCCGCAATTCGCGCCGGCGGTGCTCGCCAAGTCAGAGACGCCAGGCATGGTCGAGCAGATTGCGCTCACGGCTAAGCAGGAGGACGTCGGACTGTTCCAGCGCTTCGCCGTCATGCGCAACTGGCATGATGTGCAGCATCTCGCATTCGACGCATTCGTGTCGCCTGATCATCTGCACATGAACGACTGGAGTTACGCCTGCGTGGCGAAGCTTTTGGGCGGCGCTATTGCCGAAGCGGCGACGCGGCCGATCGCGGCCGCGGCCGTGCATCCGGACACGATTTCGGCCAAGCCGGACGTGCAAGCGCACGCTGCACCCGAACGTTACCGAACAGGTCAAAGCGTGCCTGAATAAGGCGACCGAATGCGAGCGCCGGGCGAAAGGCCTGTCCGGAGCTTGCTCAGTTGTGGCGGGATATGGCGCGACATAGCCGCTGCACAATCGGTGCAATCGCTGTATGTGCCCCTGTTGGGCCGCATTAGCGCTGCTCACACCGCCTGCAGTGCGCCGAGCACGTCCTCGACAATATCGTCGGGATCCTCGAGCCCAACCGAGACCCGCACCAGGCCATCGCTGATGCCGAGCTCGGCGCGCTGCACCAAGGCAAGGCGTTGATGCGTAGTCGTCGCCGGGTGCGTGATCAGGCTCTTGGCGTCGCCGAGATTGTTGCTGATGCGGATAAGTTTGAGCGCATCGAGAAAGCGAAAAGCACCGCGTTTGCCGCCCTTGATTTCGAAGGCGACCAGGGTCGAACCGCCGCGCATCTGCTTCTGCGCCACCGCGGCCTGGGGATGGTCGGGCCGGCCCGGATAAATCAGCCGCGAAACTTTGGCGTGCCCGGCGATGGCGACGGCAAGCGTCGCCGCGCTGTCGGTTTGCCGCCGCACCCGCACCGCCAGCGTCTCCAGCCCTTTGAGCAGCACCCAGGCATTGAACGGCGACATGGATGGGCCGGTTTGCCGAAGCAGCACGTGGATCTTCTCCATGATGAACTTTTGCGAGCCGAGAACGACGCCGCCAAGGCAACGGCCTTGGCCGTCGATATGCTTGGTGGCGGAGTAGACGACGCAATCCGCGCCGAGTGCGAGCGGGCTCTGGAATAAAGGCGTCGCGAACACGTTGTCGACGACCAAGGTCGCGCCGGCGTCATGCGCGATGTTGGCGACTGCGGCGATGTCGATCACTTCGAGCGCCGGATTGGTCGGCGTTTCGAGAAAAAATGTCTTGGTGTTCGGCCGCACCGCGTTGCGCCAGGTGTCGAGATTGCAGCCGTCGACCAAGGTCGAAGCGACGCCGAAGCGCGGCAAAAAATCCTCCACGACATAGCGGCAGGATCCGAACATTGCTTTGGCAGCCACCACATGATCGCCGGCCTTGACCTGCCCGAGCAGCGACAAGGTGACGGCGGCCATACCGGTCGCGGTGGCGCGCGCCGCCTCGGCGCCTTCGAATGCCGCCATGCGGCGCTCGAACATATCGACGGTTGGGTTGGCAAAACGCGAATATTGATAGCCCGGGTCCTCGCCCTTAAACCGCGCCTCGGCCTGGGCGGCGCTGTCATAAACATAGCCTTGGGTGAGAAACAGCGCTTCCGAAGTC
>Ga0306924_10005588_pt1 | contig 12411 bp, 8 predicted proteins | sample sta12Can44000111_FD_203756 | JGI IMG/M metagenome (GOLD analysis project Ga0306924, IMG submission 203756) | Lab enrichment of tropical soil microbial communities from Luquillo Experimental Forest, Puerto Rico - statanox.12C.anox.44.000.111 (v2)... | ecosystem: Environmental > Terrestrial > Soil... | reverse complement strand
TCCATCAGGCCCAGCCTGCGCAGCAGCCGGGCCGCATTCGGGGGCACCACCAGGCCCGCGCCGACCTCGGTGAGCATGACGGCCTGCTCGTAGACCGTCACGTCCAGGCCGGCGCGGTGCAGGAACCCGGCCGTGGCCAGCCCCCCGATCCCTCCGCCCACGACCGCGATGCGCAGATTCTTGGCGTATTGCATCCCAGTTCATGATGCCCGGGTTCACGGCGCGCCCGCCCACCGGATCGTGAACCGGTCGAGGAGGTAACCGAACGCGTTCACCGTCGGCTGTATGAAGTTGTCCCGGACGGTCTGCGTGGCCTGGTTCTCAGCGGCGCTGATGAGCGGCCGCGTGATCTGCCGGACATGCGTGGACCGGTAGAACGCGATGCTCTGGGCCTGGGCGTAGAGCACCGACTCTGAGAACTGCGGCCGGATGAGTACTCCGCAGCCGAAGCCGGGATAGGTCCAGCTGTGCTGCGTCGCGATCGGCCGGGACGGGATGTTGTCGATCGTCACGTCGTGGACGGACTGAGGAAGCTGCGGCGGCGGCAGGACCATCGTCACCGCCACATGCCCGGGCTTGCCGTTGAGCGGGTGGCTCAGGACGCGCAGCCGATAGTGGCCCGATGCCGGTGTCCACCAGGCGGAACCGGGATTGAGGTCGACGGTGGCGGACGCGTACCCCAGGGCGTAGAAGGTGCTGGAGTACCAGCAGGGCCACGGGCCGATGTTCTTGGAGACCTTGTGGGTGAACACGAAGGTGAAGCTGGCGCGGCCCAGAGCAGGCCGGGATATGCCCTCAATCCGCTGCAGCACCCACGGGCCGAGATCGGTGTTGGTGACCGTGCCCGAGGTGATGCTCTGCCAGGGCCAGCCGAATTTGATGTGGGGCAGGTGCACGTTCACGCCGACCACGTGCAGGGCCGCCGACAGCGCGACGAGCACCGCGTAGGCGATCGCCCGGCGGAAGATCAGGCCCACGGCCACGGCCACAGCGCCCCACTTCAGCCAGCGCGGTATCCAGCGCCGGCGCGGCCCGCCGCGGCCCGCCCCGCCGCCGGAGCGGCGCGGCGCGCTGCCGACGGTGGCAACCGGCGGCTGCGGCGGCCATCCGGGCTGGCCCGGGAGGTCATCGGGCCCCGGCCAGGGCTCGGGGTCCGCGACACCGCCCCGGCCGGCGGGCCAGCCGGCGCTCCTTCCGTCGTACCGATCGCCGGCCTGTTCCCAGGCCAGCTCGCGCTGCCGCGATCTGTTCACGGTCAGCATGCTCAGCAGCAGGAGCAAGATGCGCACCACGGCTGCACCTTCTTTCTGTGGCTCGCAGGCGGATCAGGTGGTGGCCGGATAGTTCAGGCTCAGCACGACGGGCACGGCCCCGAACGGCCTCCGGAACCGGCCGCCCGGCTTGTCCGGGGTGTGCCGCTCGCTGATCTTGGGCCAGCGCATGCACATGTGCTGCACCGTGAGCCCGGCCACCGAGTACGGGAATTCCATCGGTGAGGTGTGGTGCTGCCGCAGCAGCCCGCCCCACCTAAAGGCCGCGAACGCGCTGGCCAGGTCGCCCACCGATAGCAGCCGCCGCGCGGTCAGGTCGATGCCGTATACCGACCCGACCAGGTCGACGAGGTCGTAGGCACACTGTTCCAGCGCCGATGACTTCGTGCGGTAGGCGGTCCCGTCGGCGTTGACGGCGCCGAGCTTCTCGCCGTGCACCGGCGAGTACCGGGGCCGGGCCTCGCACTGCATCCAGTCGCACGCCGCCAGCAGCTGCCACGGGATCCCGGCCTGCCCGGCCACGTCCCGGTAGAGGAGTTCGGACCGGGTCAGCGGCGTTTTGGCGGCCACGGCGAAGGCATTGCTCACCGAAGGCGGCATGTGCGGCTGATAGCGCGCCGCCGGGCGGGACTTTCGCGGCGCCTTCCTGGCCGCGCCACGGTCGTCCGGAGTCGCCGGCCGGAACGCGGATGTGGTCCGCACCGGCGACATGGCCGCCGACAGGTGTTGGTACGAGAAGGACTGGGTCGTCGGCTCCGGCGCGGCGCTGGGTGCCGGCTCCGCGGCCGGCGGAGACGTGCGGCCCGCGGCGGGTGCGCCCTGGGGCGCCCGGGCCGGCGTCCTGCGGGCGGCGCCGGAGGCCCGGCCGCGCGTCGGCGCAGGTCCGGCTGTGGCCGCTGATGACCCGCGCGTGCTCGCCGTCACGCCGGGTATATCCGCCCAGGCCTGGTTGCCGGCCGATGGGCCGGCCGCGGCCGGCGAGGGACCGGCGCCGGCGGGCGGCGACCCCGGTGTCGCCTGGGCGGGTGCGGACGCGCTGGGCGACGGCTGCGGCGCGGTCGTCGTCGGCTGGGAGGCGCCCGGAGACGGCTGGGAGGCGCTCGGAGACGGCTGTGGCGCGCCGGGCGCCGGCTGGGACACGCTCGGGGAGGGCGCCGGAATGGTAGGCGGGGGCGGCGCCGCACTCGGCGAGGACCCGGCGGGGGCCGTGCTCGGCCCCGGGCTGGGAGACGTGCCAGAAGGGCGGGGCGTCGCGGTCCGGCCGGACGACGGCCGGGGCGCGGCGTGCGAGCTCGGCGGTGCGGCGTCGTAGCGGTACAGGTTGTACTGCTGCATGAGGTTGATCAGGTCGGCCCCGTACTCGGGGTTCGTGGCGTAGACGCCCGTCAGGTCGTTGGCGAACGCGTTCGGGTCATTGCGGTTGGCCATGGCCTGCGTGTAGTAGCCGCTGCTCGCCAGCAGCTGACCGTGGTCCTCGATGCTCTGGGCGAAGTTGTGGTACACGCGGAACGGGGCGTTCGTGGTAATCCACTGGCCGTTCTCGTACTCCTCGGTGGGCTGGACGTCGCTGCCCGCGGGCCCGGTGCCCTTGATTCCGAACAGGTTGTGATCGTTGGCGGCTAGCATGCTCTGCCCCCAGCCGGATTCGTCGATGGCCTGTGCGATCGTTACCGCGGCCGGCACCCCGAACCGGCGCTGTGTGGCCATGGCGCCCGGCGCCACCGCATTGATGAAGGCCTGCTGAGCGCTGGCCGCCGAAATCGGTGCGGTGCTGGGCGCCGGGCGGTGCCTGCGGTACGGGGTCGTCGCCCCGCTGGCTTGCTTGGTGGCGGCGGCCAGCCCGGGGATGGCCGCCGTGTCGGCGCCGGCGGGCCCCGGCGCCATCGATGGTCCGTACACGCTGGCCCCGGGCACGTCGGCGGCGACCGCCGGGGCCGGGTTGGCCTGCTGCCGCGGCCGCGTGCCATGCGTCGCGTGCCAGTGCCCTCGCTTGGCGCGGTGGCCCGTCTGGCGAGCGTGGCCGCCACCGGCCGCGGGCGCCGCCATGCCGGGTATGGCGGCGTCGTTGGTCTGCGCCGCCACGGCGGACCCGGCGGATGAGGCCGCCGGCGCTCCCGGGATGGCCGAGGATCCCGGCGAGGCCGGTGCGGCACCGGTGGGCGCGGTAGCCGGCGCGCCGGGCACGGTGCTGCCCTGCGCGCCCGGCGCGCTGCTGGGCTGGGCGGCGGGCGCGGCGCCGGGCTGTGAGCCGGGCAGCGAGGGCTGCGCCGCCGCGGGCGCCAGGTTGCCGTTGTTGACGAAGCCCGCGACTCCCTGGGCCGGGAGCGGATCACTGTATTCGTGAGCGTTGACGGAGAAGTTCGGCAGCGAGTCTCCGCCGATCGTGGACAGCACTCCGCCGGCGTACTTGGTGACGACCTCGACGTGACCGTCGAACAGCACCCAGTCGCCGGGCTGCGGCGTGTAGCCGTCGCCGACCGCATGCCACCGGCCGTGTGCCTGCGCATCCTGCAGCACCGAGATGATGTCGGGCGAGTCCGAATTGGGGTCGACGCGCACGTCGGCCCACTTATGCAGCGGCCATGGGTAGGTGGTCCCGCCGGTCACCCAGCTTCGCTGGCCCACGACGTGCGCGGCGAGCTCGAGGGTCAGGCTGGCGAAGGCCGCGCAGGACTCTCCGTGATCGACGCCGTCGATGCTGTCGTGCTGCCAGATGATCGCCTCCATCTCGGCCGGCGTTTTGCCCTGCGCCATCCGCAGGTAGTAATTGGCCACGTTGACGATGGCTGAGCGGAGCGCGGCGTCAGTGGCGGGGACGGCGGTGGCCGACTTCTCCAGCGCCATCAGCCGAATCGGCATGCTGGTCGGCGACGTCAGGTCGGCGGGAGCGCTTGGGACGAAGGAAAATCCGGTGATGGTACCGCTGGCGCCGAGGCTCACGAGCGCCGTGACCTGCTGCCAGCGGGGTTTGCCCTCCGAGATCACAAGCTCACCCCCTTTCCTCCTTGAACGAGCCGTGATAACCGACACTGGTGCCTGAATGTCCTTTCGTCACGCTGCGTGCTTTGCGAGCGGAAGCTGCTTCAGAATGGCTTGCACCTGAGGATCACCCGGGTTGTTCGTGTTTTCGAACAGCACCGCGGCGTCTTGCGCCGCCCCGGGCGGGGCGCCCACGATCCACCTCTGGTAGACGTCAGCGACCAGCGCGCCCTGGCCGGCCAGGCTGGTCACCGGTCTGGCGCACAGCGCAGGGAAGCCCGCGCGTGAAGTCAGCGCGGCGGAACCGGTGTATCGCAGGCAGTTGCTGGCGATGCTTTCCAGCCCAGGCTGGATCACCGACTTGCCGGCGGCGCCGGTGACCGTCGCGCCGCCGATGATGCTGTTGATGGCGCGCGCCGCCACTTGCAGGCTGTCGATCGGGTTGAACGGGTTGTACGGATGGTGCAGGTTCAAGGACCAGGCGACCTGGCCCCCCTGGGCTGGCGTGATGGGCTCCAGCCCGAGCCGGCCGGTGGCCGCGTCGCTGAAGCTTGCGTCGTTGCCGCTCGTCATCAGCGCGAACACCCACAGGACTTGGCGCGTGGCCTGGTCGCAGGCGAAGTTGACCTGGTCGGGCTCGGACACCACGTCCTGGTTCTGGCACGCCTTGCCGATCTCGCTCTGTACCGTGGCCACGCTGGCCGGCCACGACGCCCCGCCGCGCGAGAGCATGATGCACAGGCCGGTAACCAGCGCCGCCAGCAGAATCAGCGCGATGGCTGCCTGTTGTCTGCGCGAAAGGCCAGTCCGATAGGAGCTGTACCGGCCCAGATTGATCAGCGTCTCGGTGCGCGAGCGGGGTGTGCTCTCCTCGCCGTAATAAACCGCCTCCGGAGCTGGCTCGCGGTAATAAGCCGCATCCTGGGATGGCTCGCCATAATAGGCCGCCTCCGGGCTAGGCTCGTCCAGCTCACTTCTCAGCAGCATGCGAACGTCATCGAGCTCGCGCTCTAGTTCGGCGGTTTTGTTCTTCAGGTTAGCGAGACGCTGGCTTTTCTGGCGGACTGAATATTCGGACTGCGCCTTCACGATTTCACCTTCTAGCAGCGGACCAGCAATATCGGTGTCGTGGCCTGGTATCGAACTGCCTGCGCTGCCACGCGGCGGAGCGGGTAGAGGATCAGCAGGGGGCCCGGGCGGTCATCGGCGGCCCCGGTCCCCGGTGCGCGGCCCTTCGGCGGCCGCCGTGGCGGCGACCCGCCGACCAGGCTCGGCCGGACGACCCGGCGGCCGGGATGATCGCGCCGACTGGGCCGCCCGGGGGCCCGGCGACACGGCCCGGCGCCGAGCCCAGCGCGCCCGCGGGGCCCGCGCGAGCATCATCCGATCGCCACCTAGCAGGGAGAGTTGGCTGGAACATGAAGTTTATTAGAACATACTGTCGGACACGCTGTGAAGCCTTCTCCATTAGAACACATGTTCGTGCGACGGTGCCATGCCTTGGCCCAGCTCGATGGCAAGATGATCACCGAGCCGCCCGGCCACCCGAGGGTGGCAACCCGCCCCGGCATTTCGGCCACGCCCGATCCGACGGCCAAGCGCGCCGCGGCTGTGCGACTCGGCCGAGCCCGCTGGCCGGATCCAAGTCTGTTCGATCCAGCCTCTTGACGAAAGCCGTTCTCGAATATAGATTCGATTCATGAAGTCGCCCGCCCAGGGAGGCTGGCCCGCCAGACCCCCGTGGTCGGCCAGGTCGGCGGGCGCCGATCAGGTTCCCGGCTGGTCGCGCACCGCGACCAAGCCGGGCCTGAGCGGCCAGGTCCATCCTTGCGCGTCCACGCCGGCCGCCCGGTCGGCACCGGTGCCGGGGCGGATGCCCGGACGCGGGCGAGGGGACGCCGCGAGGAGCAACCCTGGCCGCGACCGCCCTTCGCCTGGGGCCCGCGGCGGAGGGCCGGGAGGTGGCGGTGACAACTGCGCTAGACGAGGCCTGTCACGAGCTGTTCAGCGGCCACCCGCTGGCGGCGAGGGACGTCAACCTGGCCGGGACCATCCGTTCGATGGTGCTGATGGTCTGTGACGGCGGCCAGGCCTGGTTCTTCGTGCTGTCACAGGGCTGCGGCTACGACATGCCCGTGTACTCGCTGTGCCCGTGGCCGTGCGGTGACGTCGTGGACGTGGCCGCGGACGGCTCGGTCCCCGGGTACGTCGTGAATGCGGTGAGGCGCGGTGTCCCGCTGCCACGGCACGGTTCGATGTTCGGCTGGACGACGGACGACGCCGTCGATGCCCTGGTCGTCGTCTACAGCGAGCACGTGCCCGGCAGGCCGGTGCCCTGCTGGACCGTGATGCCGCTCGCGGGCCTACCGGCCGCCCGCTGGCCGCCGTTCACCGGCCAGCGCTTCTTCGGGCCATGGTTCTGGGAGGAGTACCGGGCCGGGCGGATCGTGCTGCTGGACGACGTCATCGCGCAAGCCCCGGGCGCGGTCTTCTGGGTCAACACGCGTCAGGCCCTCGGCTCCGCGTCCTGTGCGGTGGCCCGCGACGTCGTCGGCGCTGCGGGTCATACGGTTCGGCGGGGCCGCTACGTCAACAGCGAGGCGCTGCGCGCGGGCAGGCCGGTCCCGTCGCTGACTGCGCTGCTGGCGGAGGCCAGCAAGATCGACATCGCAGGACGCTTCCGTCGGCCCGCGCTCAGGGCCGGCTGGCCTCGCCTGGGCGCCTGATCCGGCCGCGGGCCCCTGGCCCGGGATGCCGCCGGCGGCGCCGTTCGCGTCGCAGCCAGGTCAGCGGCACGGCCCCGGCCACGCCGCCGCCCAGCGGCAGGAACGGCGCGGCCGGTGCGGCCCGCACGGCGCCCGACCACGAGCCGGCGGCGGTGCGCGCCTGCCTCGTGACCCCGGGCTGCGAGAACGTGGATGGGATCGGAAGAACTCGCCACCGCGACAACGGCCACACGATCATGAAGGCCCGGCCGATGACGGCGCTCTCCGGAATCGTTCCGTGGCCAGGATCATCCTGGTGCAGCCGCGAGTCCGCGGAGATCGCCCGGTTGTCCCCGAGTACCCAGAGGCGGCCCGGCGGGACGGTGATGCTGAAGTGGCCCGGGTAGCCGGCCGGGGCCTGGCTGGACGTGGCGCCGGGGAACAGGTATGACTGCTCGTGCAGCGGCACGCCGTTGACGGTGATCAGGCCCTGGGCATTGCAGCAGGCCACCTTGTCACCCGGGACGCCGATCACGCGCTTGATGTAGTCCGTCTGCCCGGGCGCGGTCCCGAACAGGCCGGCGATCGAGTGCACGAGCGAGACGATGGTCGCGTCATAGGCCCGGACCAGCAGGTTGGAGCTCGGCTGCGCCGCGCGGGGCACCGGGTCCCACGACCCGGCGCCGTCGAAGACGATGACGTCGCCCGGCTGGATGCTGCGGAAGTGATAAACGAGCTTGTTGACCAGGATCTTGTCGCCGATCTCCAGCGTGTTCTCCATCGACCCGCTCGGGATCCAGAACGCCTGTACCACGAAGGTCTTGATCAGCAGGGCGATGGTCAGCGCGACCACGATGAGCAGGGGCAGTTCGCGCCAGAGCGGCCTGCGCCGCCGGCCAGGCTTAGCCCGGCCGGCCGTGGCGACCGCCCGATCGGGTGCCGGGGCGTCGCCTGGCTCGCCCGCATCCGCCGGCGCCTCGTGGGCCGCCGATGCGTCGCGGGCGGCTGTGGCATCCTGGGCGGCCGGCGCGTGGCGGCCACCCGCGCCATCCTGGCCCGCCGGTGCTTCCTGATCGGCGGGCCCGCCGGGGGCGGCCTGCCCATCGGTGCTCCGCGGCGGGCCGCTGCCGGTCGCTGCCGGAGCGTCGTCGCCGGCCGGCGGGCGCGGTGCAGCCGACGGTCCATCGTGGGGGAGTTCTCCGTCGGATCTGTCGTCTGGCACCGATCGGCCGATCAGCGGATCACCCATGCCCGGCTTGCCCTCGCATCGGACCGAGCCTAGCGCCTCCTGGCGAGCTTCCCTCCGTGGACCAGCGCCAGCCGGCGGCCCGCGCCTCACCGCAGCAGCGGCCCGCCAACGCGATTCATCACGGGGTTCGCTCGAAAGCGCTGGCACTTCTGGCCGCGTCCGGTAGTTAATTGAGCATGAGGAACGGGATCCTGCGTGACGTCATCTTCGCTTGCGCGGGCGTGCTCGTGGTCATGGCGGCTATCGGCCTGCCCAGGCCGGCGTCAGCTACACAGGCGCAGTGGTCGGTGCACTCACGGTGCGAGGCGAAGGGGCCAGGCCAGGGCACCGAGTTGCTGCCGTGCTATCTGCCCAAAGGGCCGCCTCCGGGTCCGGCTCAGATTTTCCGGAAGCCGGGGCCGCCGGCCCCCTGACGGGCGCCACGGCTGATCGAGGCCCAGCCGTCCGCCTCACGTTTTGGCGGGTCGGCGGACCCATAACGCCTGCGCGCGTGCCACTATGAGGCAATGCCCTCGCCCCGCCTGGAGTGGGCCATCGCAAGCTGCATCGCCGGCTGGGCCGTGGCCCGCCTCACGGCCGCCGATCGCTTCCGCCCGCTGGAGCGGGCGGCCGTGCCGTTGCTGTCCTTCACCCCGCAGGCGGCCGCCGGGGCCGGGCTGGCTGCGGTCGCGCTGCGCGGCCGAGGGCCGTCCGCGACCGCGGGGCTGGCCGCGGCAGCGCTCACCGCGGTCGTGGTGCCCCGCGCGATCCCCCGTCGGCCGCCCGCCGCGTCCGGGCCCGTGCTGAGCGTGCTGACGGTCAACCTGCAGTACGGCCGGGCCGCGGGGGAGGGGCTGGTCCGGCTCGCCCGCAGGACCGGTGCTGACGTGCTGTTCCTCCAGGAACTCACCGGCGACGCGGTCATCCGGCTGAAGCTGGCTGGCCTCGGCGAGATGCTGCCCAACGAGATGCTCGACGTCGAAGAGTACCGCTACCGCGGCAGCGGCATCTACGCCCGCTACCCGCTGCGCGAGGGGCTGGCCATCGGGCCCAGCTACGCCTCCCAGCCCACCGCGCGCCTCGACCTGCCGTCCGGGCAGTCCGTGCACCTGGTCTGCGTGCACCCGCATCCGCCGATGCCGCCGTGGAACCTGCCGTCTGCCCCGCGCTGGCGCGGCGAGCTGGCCGCGCTGCCCGCGGCCGGTGACCCGCCGGTGGTGCTGGCCGGCGATTTCAACGCCACGCTTGATCACGCGCAGTTCCGCCGGCTCCTGCGGCTCGGGCATGTCGACGCGGCCAGCCAGGTGGGCCGCGGGCTGGTTCCCACCTGGGGGCCGGAGCCCCGCGGCCGCCCGGCCCTGCTGGCCTTCGACCACGTCCTGGTGGACCCGCGCTGCGCGGTGCTCGCCACCTCCGCGCACCGGGTGCCCGGCAGCGACCACAAGGCCCTCTACGCCCGCTTCCGCATGCCGTCCTGAGGGTCGGATCGGTCAGGACGAGCCCGCAGGTCTCACGGCGGGAATGCGGCCCGCGCCGCTTGCCTGCCAGTCGCGGCGTTGCGCCAGAAGCTGTAGGTGCCGGCGGTCTGCAGCTCCCGGGCCGCGTCGGCGAGCGCGCCGAGCGCGGCGAAGGCGAACGCGCCGCCGACCGAGATCCGGGCCACCCCGAGCTCGGCCAGCTCGGCGACGGTCGGCGCGTCGGCCAGCGCGAGCACGTTGACCGGCCGGCCGACCGAGCCGACGACCTCCCCGATGTCGCTGGCCCGGGTCAGCCCGGGAGCGTACAGCACGTCGGCGCCCGCCTCGGCGTAGCGCTGCAGGCGGGCGATGGTGTCGGCCAGGTCGTTGCGGCCGTGCAGGTGATTCTCCGCGCGCGCGGTGAGCACCAGTCGCCGCGGCCCGGAGTGAGCCGCCTCGGCCGCGGCCGCTACCCGCTCCACGGCCAGCGAGCTGTCGTAGATCGGGGCGTCCTGCCGCCCAGTGGAATCCTCGATCGAACAGCCGGCCAGCCCGGCCTCGATCGCCGCGGTCACGGTGCTCGCCACCTCCTGCGGGTCGTCGGAGTACCCGTTCTCCAGGTCGGCCGATACCGGCAGCGGGATCGTCCGCGCGATGAGGCCGGCGTGCCCGATGGCCTGGTCCCGGGTGACCGCCCCGTCCGGCCGGCCGAGCGTGGCGGCGAAACCGCTGCTGGTGGTGGCGAGCGCGGCGAAGCCTAGCGAGGCCAGGATCCGGGCCGACCCGAGGTCCCACGGGTTCGGCAGCAGCAGCGGCCGGCCAGGAAGGTGCAGGGCGAGGAAGCGCGCGGCCAGGTCCGAGCCTTCAGCATCTGAGGTTGATGTCACCGGACGATTCTGTCAGGGCTGGTAGGAACCGGGCAGCCAGGCGCGGGAGCTGACCGCGATGGCGTTCCAGGCGTTGATGGCGACGATCAGGCTCAGCAGCGCGGCGATCTCGTCCGGCGAGAACTCGACCGCGACCGCCTGGTAGTCGGCGGCCGGGACATGAGTGTCGGCGAGCAGCGTCACGGCCTCGGTGAACGCGAGCGCGGCGCGTTCGCGGGCGGTGAAGTACGGCGTCTCGCGCCACGCGGCCAGCCCGTACAGGCGCTGCTCGGTCTCGCCGATCGCGCGGGCGTCCTTGGTGTGCATGTCGATGCAGTAGGCGCAGCCGTTGATCTGGGAGGCGCGGACGCGGACCAGTTCACGCAGCTTGGGATCGAAGTCGACGCGGTCGAGTTCTCTGGTGGCGGTGTGGTCCAGGTGGCCCATGGCCTTGGCGAACGCCGGCGCGTGCGCGTCGAAGTCGAGCCGGACCGGGATCTGCGCGGCGGAGCCGGGGGTGATGGTCGATGTCGTCATGACCTCCAAGCTAGCCAACATTAGGCCCGGGACTATGGTCCATTTATATGAAGTCTTCGTGGGCCAATTCGGGGGACGGCACCGGCGCCCCGGCGGCGCCCCAGGGCGCCGGGCTTGACCTGCACCTGGAACTGACCGGGCCGCGGGTACGGGCCGCGCTCGAGGCAGCCTTGCGGCAGGCGGTGCAGACCGGCCGGCTGGCTGTTGGTACGCGGCTGCCGGCCAGCCGCACGCTGGCCGCCGACCTGGGCGTGGCGCGCAACACGGTCGCCGACGCCTACGGTCAGCTGGTCGCCGAGGGCTGGCTGACCGCCCGGCAGGGCTCGGGGACCCGCGTCGCCGAGCACGTCACGTCCCCGGGCGCACCGCCCGCCAGGGCGCGTCCGGAACCGCCGGCGCCGCACTACGACCTGCGGCCCGGGGTGCCCGATCTGAGTGACTTCCCGCGCGCCGCCTGGCTGGCGGCGGCCCGCCGCGCGATATCGGCCGCGCCGTCCGCCGCGTTCGGCTACGGCGATCCCCGCGGGCGACGGGAGCTCCGCGCGGAACTGGCGTCCTACCTGGCCCGGGCGCGCGGGGTACGGGCGACGCCGGATCAGATCGTTATCTGCTCGGGATTCACCCAGGGCCTGTCGCTGCTCAGCCGCGTCCTGGCCGGGTCCGGCGCGGCGGCAGTGGCCGTGGAGGCGTACGGCCACCAGCACCACCGCGACGTCATCGCGGCGCAGGGCCTGGCGGCCCGGCCGGTGGCGGTCGACGACCGGGGGGCCGTGATCGACGAGGTCCGCCAGGTTCCGGGGGCCGGGGCGGTCCTGCTGACCCCGGCGCACCAGTTCCCGCTGGGCGTGCCTTTGGCCCCGCCGCGCCGCAGCCAGGCCGTGCAGTGGGCCGCACAGGCCGGGACCGTCGTGATCGAGGACGACTACGACGGTGAGTTCCGCTACGACCGCCGCGCGATCGGCGCCATGCAGGCGCTCGACCCGTCCCGCGTCGTCTACGTGGGCACGGCCAGCAAGACGCTCTCGCCCGCGGTCCGGCTCGCCTGGCTGGTGCTGCCCGGCTGGCTAGTGGCGGATGTCGTGGAGGCCAAGTCGCTCAGCGACCGGCACGGCAGCGGCCTGGATGAGCTGACCTTGGCCGAGTTCATCGCCTCCGGCGGCTACGACCGGCACGTCCGGCGCGCCCGCCTGCGCTACCGCCGCCGCCGCGACCGGCTCATCGGCGCCCTGGCCCCGGTTCGCCCCGCAGTCCGGGTCACCGGGATGGCCGCGGGCCTGCATGCGGTCCTGCACCTGCCGCCGGGCCAGCGCGAGGCCGACGTCGTGGCCTCGGCCGCGGAGCGCGGCCTCGCGCTGGACGGGATGCGCA